>Ga0247823_10001388_pt1 | contig 20136 bp, 12 predicted proteins | sample 13C_PalmiticAcid_2_FD_192426 | JGI IMG/M metagenome (GOLD analysis project Ga0247823, IMG submission 192426) | Soil microbial communities from agricultural site in Penn Yan, New York, United States - 13C_PalmiticAcid_Day30 | ecosystem: Environmental > Terrestrial > Soil > Agricultural land... | reverse complement strand
GGTGAGTACTTAGTTTCTGCGGCGTGGCGTGCTCTGTGTCCCATCTCCTCGAGCGAGTTTGGCGAGCTCGTTGCCGCGCGGATGAGTTCAATGAGTGCATCAGCATCACCAGGAGGCGTGTGCCATCCGACCGATTCTTCATCAATGACCTGAGCCAATTCGGAACCTGTTTCAGTGAGAGCAACGATCGGCTTTCCGGCCGCAAGGATGTTGTAGGTCCTGCTCGGCATTGCGGTCCCGATCATGCCCGGTATTAGCGAGACGAGCCCGACATCACATGCGTTAAGAAACGTATTCTGTTCGTCGCGCGGTAGTTGTCCGAGTACGGAAATATTGGCCAGTCCACGTTCACGGACTTTCCTCTCAAGCCACGTGCTTTTCGCTCCAGAGCCGACGAAAACAAAGTGGATCGAATTATCATCCCGCAAACGGTCCGCCGCCTCGACGATAGTTTCGATATCGGTTGGGTGCCCAATGTTGCCGGCATACATTAGGACGAACTTATCGGTGAGGCCGAGTTTGCGAAGAAGTTCATTCGAATCTTTATCACTCGGAACGATCGCATCAAGGTCAGACCAGTTGGGGATCGTGACGATCGGAACGTCCAAGCCCTTGGCCTTGTTTGATACCCGAGCGTGCATATCGCGCCCGACCACTACCAGGCGATTCGCATGTTTGTAAAGCCACCTGTTTAGCCGCTCGATCGAGTTGTAGAGCAGCGACCCAGCCTTGGCCTTGCCAACTGCGACGAGAATATCAGGGTAAAGGTCATGGAGCAGAACGATGTAAGATGCGCCTTTCGCAAGAGCCGCAAGAGCCGTAGTGTAGGGCAGGCTCGGAGGGGCCGTTACCACAAGGACGCGGTCGCCTCGTTTAAATAGTAGAAGGCACTTCAAGAACATTGACGATCCGATGGTGATCATATTGATCAACCGAAATGCCAGAATGTTTTTATTCAGAGTCGTCGACCAAACGCGAAAGATGTTGACGCCTTGATAGGCGTCACGCGAAGGTGCTCGAACGCCTTTCGAAAGATAATTCGGCTGGCCGCAAATTACGTTTACGTCAAACTCGTCAGCGAGGCCGGTACCTATCTGGGTAATGTAGTGACCTGTTGCGTTGACTTCGGGATAATAGAGCTCGCAGATCAGCCAGAGCCGTTGTTTTGGGCTGGAAGACATTAGTCGAAATTAGGAAGAATATCCTCGGAGGCTTGTCGAACCAAGCACGATCTTCGAAACGATCTGCGATGTATTTTTGACCGTGTACTCCGCAGGCGGATCCCAGTTCGAAGGCTGTGCGATCGCGATCTCTACACTTCTTAGAATCGTGTCGGGGTCCGCTCCGCTAATAATGTTGCTTCCGCACTCTAGAGTCTCCGGACGCTCCGTCACATCCCTAACCGTCACGTTCGGTATGCCAAATATCGAGCATTCCTCTTGTACGGTGCCGCTATCGGTGAGCACCGCGAGGGCATTGCGCTCCAGCTTCACAAATTCGAAAAATCCCAAGGGATCGATCAACCGTATGTTTGGATCCACCGTAAGCCCTGATTCTTCGATCTTTGCTGCTGTCCGTGGATGACAACTGACCATGACAGGCTTTCCAATCTTTTTCGAAACCAGCTCGAACCCCTTGAAGATGGATGCGAGGCGATCCGGGATGTCGACGTTCTCGGCCCGGTGAATCGTCACGAGGAAGTATTCGAAAGGCTTTACCTGGTGATCAGCCAATACGCTGCTATCTTCAATATTCGAGGAGAAATTGGTTAGAACTTCGTATATCGGATTGCCGGTCACGTAGATCCGTTCTCGCGGGATGCCCTCGGCGACGAGGTTCTCTTTGCTTCTCTCCGTGTACGGCAGGAGGATCGTGCTCGAATGGTCGATGATCTTCCGATTGATCTCTTCCGGGACTCGATCGTCAAAGCATCGGTTCCCCGCTTCCATATGAAATACGGGTATCCGTCGCCGCGCCGCGACGATCGCCGACAAACCGCTGTTTGTGTCGCCAAGAATCAAGACCTTATCAGGGCGGTGTTCGGCAAGAGCATCATCAACGCCTTTTAGTATTTGGGCGGCCTGATCCGCGAAGGAATCGGAGCGAATGCCGAGATGGACATCCGGCGTCCGGACCTCAAGATCACGCAGGAAAATATCGCTGAGGTTTCGGTCAAAGTTCTGGCCGGTATGCAGCGTTACGTGATCGCAGTGCTGATCGAGAATTTTCAGGATCAGGCTAAGCCTAATGATCTCCGGGCGCGTTCCGAAGATTGTAAGAACTTTCATATTGACGCGAGATTTCGCCACCTGTCATATGGCGTAGGATCGTCAAACATTCTATCAACCATTTCGGTCCAGGGTAATGGAGTGAAACCGGTTAGCGACCGAAATGTGGATGAATCAAGCGACCGGTCCATTCGAAAATCAGGGTAATCGATAATTTCCGTCGCCAAACCTAGTTTGTTCTTCGCTAATTCGAGGAGCGCAAACTTATTTATCGGATCGTTCGAGAGATGGAACAGGCCGTTGAGGTAGGGATGCTCTTCAATGATGTTTGCTAATATTTGCGCGAGAACAACCGTTGGGAATCCGCTGAAAATAGCGTTGCTGAAGCCTTTTATCGAATCCGTTTGAGAAAGGAACCACTCGACCAGGCTGTGCGAAGTGCTGAGTTCCCTGCCGACGATCGAGGTTCGGATCGTCAAACAGTTCGAACCCGTCACCTCGCCGAAATGTTTGCTTCTTCCGTATAGATCTGTCGCATCCGGAATATCATCCTCACGATAGTTACCCTTGTTTCCCGAAAATACGCAGTCGGTACTTAGAGTGATAAAACGAAATCCTAGTTCTCCCGCCAAGTCAGCAACAAGATGCGGAAGGATCGAATTGATCGTCAGGGTTTGAACCACGTCGTTTGTCGACGGTAGTTGCTTGATCATTCCGATCGCGTTGATAACGACATCGGGGGCTGTTTTTTCAATGGCGGACCTAACGGATGCAAAATCGAATGCGTCAACCAATTCTACCGTCCGTTCTCTATCAAAGAACCCGTACGGTTCGACCTCAGTAAACGCACCGCGGATGGTGCAGTATGTGTCAAAGCGTTCGCCAAATACCTGGACAAGTTTGTGTCCGAGCATTCCGCTGCCGCCGAGTATGAGTACGCGTTTCGGTTTCACTTAGATCGATTCCCTTCTAAATTCCGCAGTATCTCGTTGTACAAGGAGAGGTACTGGCGGGCGATCTCTGCCCGGTCGAATCGATGAACATTCTGTCGACCGATCTCGATCGTATTTGTCCGCATTTCACTATCTGAAAGCGCCGCCGATATTCCGTTCTTGATCGAGTCCACGTCTTCCGGATCGACCAGGATGGCTCCACCTCCTGCGACTTCCTTCATAGGCGACCGATCTGAAGTGATCACCAAAGCTCCATTCGCTTGTCCCTCGATGATCGGCAATCCGAAGCCTTCATCGGTCGAGCAGAGAGTAACGATATCAGCGTCGCGATAGGCTTTCTCAATGCCCGCGTCATCCAGGGTCTCGTCGTGAATGAGCGAAATGTTGAGTTCACGAATCCGCCGCTCCTCGTGGACTGAAAGTTTGCCGACAATGTGAAGGCGGCAAGGTAAACCGGACACTGCTTCTATCAGACGCTCAACATTCTTATTTGGAGCTGTTCCAACCTGAAGCACGATCGGATCAGTCTCACTGAAGGCTTGCTTCGGGCTAGACGCTATAAGCAGTGGATTCTCAATGACCCGAACCTTTTCCTCGGGGATGCCTGCCGACTGGATCAGTCGGGTTTGCGTTGCTTTCGAGATGGCAGTCAGGTAGCGGAGCCGGCGAGACGGCCATACGAAAAAAAGCTTCTCGATCAACCATCGCCGAAATCCTGACCGAAGATCGAGGATCGTCAAGTCGTGAATTGTCGAGACCGTGTTGGCTCTGGGCATCGTCAGACCGAGGTAATTTACGTGGCCCGCAATGTGAAGAATGTCCGCTTGAGGTGGGCGGAACAGGAGCAGATTCAGAAAAATACCGAGAATCCCATTTCCATAGGGTACGCTCACAAAACGCGTGTCAATCTTCTGGCTGCTAAGTTCATCGGCGACGGCGCGAAAGACACGCTCGATGCTTGGCGAACCACCTTCACGCCGTTCGATGAAACATACGCTGAAGGTCATTGAGCAGGCGCGGTCAGTTGGGAGTCCTCGAATGTTCTCAATTCTGCGGCAAACTCGTCGAATGATACCGCGACAGTTCCAATATGCTGCACGCTCAGACCAGCGGCGACATTCGAAAGTTTTGCAGCCTCTGCAGGAGATGAGCCTGATGCCAAGGCTACGCCAAAACACGCGATCACGGTGTCGCCGGCTCCGGTGACATCAAACACTTCACGAGCCGTCGTTCCAAAATGAACCGGAGTGTCGCTGGTTCTAAACAACGTCATTCCGTTCTCGCTTTCAGTTATGAGGACGTTGTCGAATCCATATTGCGACAACAGCATTTCACCGGATTTTCGAACGAGGTCAGGATCGGACTCTTCGATCTTGCATGCTTCCGCCGCCTCGCGTCGATTTGGCGTGAGCACAGTCGCTCCTGCATATTTTTCAAAATGCTTACCCTTGGGATCGGCGAGTACAGGTTTGCTCTGTTCTCGGCAAAGCTTGATGATCTCAGTGACAACCTGATCATTCAACAACCCCTTGCCGTAGTCGGACAAGATCACAAGATCAACATCTCTGATCCGATCGCTGACAATGGAGATAAGACTTAAAGATTCGGCATCACCGACCTGGTCATGATCTTCGCTATCCAAACGTACTATCTGCTGACCGTGGGCGAGGATCCGTGTTTTGACGATGGTTTTACGGGAGTTGGATGGAACCAATACCGAATCGGTGATGCCCAGTTCGTGAATGGCAGAACCCAATTCAGAGGCAGCTGGGTCAGATCCAACCATACCGACCAGAATCACGGTCGCGCCGAGGGCTGTAACATTGGCAGCGACGTTCGCTGCTCCACCAGGCCTAGTTGTTTCGCGGTCAAGCCGAACGATCGGAACAGGTGCTTCAGGCGATATCCTATTGACGGTTCCCCAGCAGTACCGGTCAAGCATCACGTCACCGATAACCAGGATCTTCGCCTCTTTAAATTTCTGAATATTTGTCATTCGGATCGCGGAAAAGCGGCGTCGACCATTTCGCACCAGATATGGATGACTGCAAGATGGACTTCCTGAATGCGGGCGGTCCGGGATGATGGAGCCAGGACGCTTGCGTCTGATAGCGATGCAAGTTTTTTGCCGCCGGCTCCACTCAAGCCGATGACACGGCATCCCTTTCGACGAGCTTCCATCACTGCCGCGATCACGTTCGGAGAATTTCCGCTCGTGCTGATCGCGATCAGACAGTCTCCGTCATTCGCAAGCGACTCGACCTGGCGAGAAAAGATCCGCTCGAATCCATAGTCGTTGCCGATAGCGGTTAGCGCCGAGGTATCGGTCGTCAGCGCGACCGCGGGCAGCGATTGACGCTCCGTTTCGTATCGGCCGACGAATTCCGCTGCAATATGCTGAGCATCCGCGGCGCTTCCGCCATTTCCGCAGATGAGGACCTTGTTATTCGATCTGAATGTCTCCACAAGAATCCGACCACACGTCTTTATCTCTTCGAGCAATGAGCTCTGGACCGTACCGAACGTCTCCAGATGCTCGCGAATCGAATTCTCCACGACGTCGGCCGATGCCGCCGCAGAGGTGGTGTCGCCTGAATCTTTCAAAGCGTTGATCGCTTGCGTCGAAGAATAGCCATCGACGAGTGGAAGCGATTTAACCTCGCCTCCACGGCCCAAAACAAAATCGGCCCCAATGATCTCGTCCAGCTTCCAATCACCGCCTTTTACAAGCACGTCGGGTTCGATCGTGTGAATGAGCGCTTCGGGCGTTTGCTCATCGAATACCACCACGTCGTCGACGGATTCGAGAGCCAGCAAGACTGCCTTTCTATCGGCCTCTGGAAATATCGGCCGTCCCGGACCTTTGATCGCCCGCACCGATCTGTCACTGTTGATCCCAACCACTAGCCGGTCACCCAAGGCTCGAGCCCGGCGCAGGAGATCGACGTGCCCGGGGTGGATCACGTCGAAACATCCATTCGTAAACACTAACCTACCCATCGGTTTCAAGTAGCTGAATTCGATCTGATTTGCGTTGTTCGCGTCGCCAGCGGGATAATATTTACCGCTTTCAGCCCCAGCGAGCCAACGTAAAAAGCGAATGCAATAACGGCGGATGTTCTCGAGGGGGCGGAATGCCAGAGGGCCTTAAACTGCCGCCCCAGGTTCGCCGGGTGCCGGCGATCCCTGCACAGGATCCTAACGCGTTCTGAGAACGGCAGCGTATGGAGTGGTGCGGGATACGTATTCGGTTCACACCATACCTTCGAAGAGGGGTCTACGATCAAGTTCCAACCCGCTTTTTTCATCCGCATTGTGTACTGGACATCTCCCCAACCGGTGGGGAAATTTGTTTCGTCCATCAAACCATTTTCTTCTATCGCCGCCGCGGGAAACAAAACACAATTTCCGACAATACATTCAACCTGATATGGCTCCGACGGGAAGGAGAAGATCGGCTTGTTTTGAGGGAAGATCCAGCCTCCGTTAACCGAACTCCATGTAGGTGCGATCTGAAAGGTTAAATGCGGATTATCCCAGAGAAGGAGCGAGGCCCCCACGATCGACCTCTCGAACCGTTTCGAGGTTTCTACAAGCTTGATCAGAAAATCTTCGTGGAAAATCGAATCGTCGTTCATAGCAACCACGAGATCCGCTCCCCATTTCATAGCGGCTTCGATGCCCCTGTTTGTTCCGGCGGCATAATGAAGCGTTCCATCGCCAAATTCCAACCGGACATCCGGAAAATCATTCTTGATCGCTTCCGCGGTGCCGTCCGTCGAACCGTCGTCGACGACAAAGATCCTTACATCCAGTCCGTCCGTCCTAACTTTGCGCAGGCTTCGAAGGGCTTGGAGGGTTGTCTCCCTCCGGTTAAACACCGGAATTACAAGAGCGGTTCTGGTAAGCGGTTCCTGCGTGCTCGTCATGCAACGGCTCCCGACATCGATACTGAGTGCCTCCTGGCCACTTCACCGTAGATCCATTCGAACGTCGTTTTGAGTCCTTCCTCCAAGGAAATGCTTGGTTCCCAATCCAGGACCTCTCGAAGTTTTGAATTATCCGAATTTCGTCCTCGGACGCCCATCGGACCGTCCACGTGCTTTTTGACTATATCAATCCCGCCGATCGCGGCGATCAGGTCTGCAAGTCCATTGATCGAGATCATCCGGTCCTGTCCCAGGTTCAGTGGTTCGGTGAAATCTGATCGCATAAGTCGGTACAGGCCCTCGACGCAATCATCGATGTAACAGAATGACCGAGTCTGTTCGCCATCTCCCCAAATCTCGATCTCGCTTTTGCCACTCAGTTTCGCTTCAGCGATCTTTCGGCAGAGCGCAGCTGGTGCCTTTTCCCGACCGCCTTCCCAGGTTCCCTTTTCGCCGAAAATATTATGAAAACGAACGATGCGTGTATCGAGACCATAATCATCCCGGTAATGCCGGCACAACCGTTCAGATATCAACTTCTCCCAGCCATACGCGTCCTGAGGCGCCGCGGGATATGCATCTGACTCCTTCAAAGGTTGAACGTCAGCCTCCGTTTGAAGATGTTCGGGATAGATGCAGGCTGAGCTCGTATACAAATATCGCTTTACCCCGTGAACCCTTGCCGCTTCGATAGTATGCAGATTGATCAGCGAGTTGTTATAAAGGATCTCGGCGTGATGGGATGAAATGAATCCCATGCCGCCCATGTCTGCGGCGAGAGCGTATACCTCGTCGACTCCTTCGGCCGCCGCCAACGCATCGTCGCGAAGTCGCAGGTCGCAAATTACAAACTCATCCGCAACGGATCCACTAAATTCCGGATTTTTCAGGTCAACGCCGCGGACCCAATACCCTTTTTCCTTCAAATATTCGGTTAGATGACTTCCGATGAAGCCACCCGCACCGGTTACAAGAATCCTTTTTTGGCTGGACATAGACTACTGCGGACGTTCCGGACTATCGTATCCCTCGCGATGATAATAGCTTTGATAGTAGTAATAGTTTTCCTGGGACTTGAGGTCCACATTATTAAGTACGACCCCGAAGATCTTCGCACCGACATCCTGTATCATCTGTCGAGTCTTACGGACCATCTGACGCGAGCTGCGTCCTGACTGTACGACCAGGATCACGCCGTCGACCATCGAAGCGATCAGAACGCCGTCGGTAAATGACGTGATCGGCGGAGAATCGACTACAACGTGATCAAAGTGCTTATGGAGCAACTTAAGGAGCTTGGTCATTTGATCCGAACCGACCAATTCGGCGGGGTTCGGGGGGATCGGACCCGAAGCCAGTACGCTTACCTTTGTACGGTCATCGAACTGAATCGCCTCGAGCACGTCCTTTTCATTTAGTTCGCTGGCGAGAACCGAACTCAGACCGGCATTATTTGTAAACCCGAAAACCGAGTGAACACGGGGGCGCCGCATATCAGCATCAATGATGAGAACCCGAGCCCCGGTCTGCGCAAGGCTTACAGCAGTGTTGGTCGCGGTCGTTGTCTTACCCTCGGACGGAAGGCTCGAGGTTACAAGCAAGGACTTTGGAGCGTGGCCGGCACTTGAGAGCAATATCGACGTGCGGAGCTGTCGGTACGCCTCAGCAAGCGACGAGCGTGGATCGGCATAGATCAGCAATTCCGATTTAGTGCGTTCATCAGGATCCAGCCCGTTCGCCCCGACCAAGAGGAGTTTCCGTTTAGGAGCCGAGTCTAATGTTGGGATCGCAGCCAGTGCGGGGAGCTGCAGATAACTTTCCACCTCATCCGTAGAGCTGATCGTATCGTCGAGATACTCAAGGAAAAGAGCCAGCCCCATCCCAAAAAAGGTCGAAAGAACCAGGGCCGCCAGTACCGTTGAAACTCGTCTTGGCGATACCGGTTCCTGCTCCGGGATGGCGTAATCGGCGACGCTTATGTTGTTGTCAGTACCCTGTGAGGCGACGTCATTTCCGCTCTGCTGTTTTCGGAGGTTATCGAGAAAGCCTTTATTCGTCTCGATATTCTGTTCCAGAAGTTTGATCTGAACCGCACCAGTGTTCTGGCCCTGCGCAAGATCGTACTGCTCGTTGTAGGCAGAACGCACCTTATCCTCGCGTTCTTTTGTTTGTTGAAAATCCGTTCGAAGGGTGTCGACCAATACCTGGGTACTGCGCTTCCTGAAGTCATCGAGTTCCCGGCGATTCTTTTCGACCTCCGTCGCTATCGACCCCTCGAGGCTCGCGATCTGAGTGTCGATTTCCTTCACCTCCGGCGCCGATTCCTTGAAGTCCTCCAGCAATTTTGCTTTGTCAGCCCTTAGACTAGAGATCTTCTTCTGGGTTTCGTTGCGAAGGTCACGAAGACTATTCTCCTGCTCCGTAATGTAGCGGGCCATCCGCTCTTCGGTGAGAGCCTTAGCGTTATCCGGCGACTTAAGGACGGAATTGTATTTTGCCTCCGCGAGTTTTCTCGCGTTCTCCGCCTCCAAAAGATCCTTATTAAGGCCCTGGAGACGATCCAAAACGATCGTCTGCTCTCCGTCCGTTTTCAGGATCCCAGCTGATTGCTTCAATTCAACGAGCTTGATCTCGTCGTTTCGGATCTCTGTCTGCAGGTCCGAGATGCGCTGCTGAAGGAAGTCGTTCGTTTTCCGGTTAGTACCAGATCGCTTCTCGGAGTTTGCGTTGACGAAGGTTTCTCCGATGCTGTTTACCACAAACGCACCGAAGGTCGCGTCAGTGTGCCGATAAGAGATCTCGATCAGTCTTGTATCTTTAAAAGTCGCTCTTGATTCGCGAACAGGGTCGATATTCAGGTTAACCTTTATCTGATCCACGTACGGTGCGAGCCGTATGGCTTCCGCAACTTCGTCCGAATTGGCAAGTTCACTCTCCTGCGCGGCAGCGGATTTAGGATCGCTCGCGAGACCGATAGATCTAAGCACGCCTTGTAGGGCGGAACCCTCATTCAGCGTCTTCTGAAACTCTTTGTTGGTATCGAGGTTGTGTTCCTTTACGACGCGACGAAGAAGGGCTTCGCTGCTAAGGAGTTGGAGCTGCGTATTGAAATAGGCCGGATCAGGGTTAGATATCGGGCGCTGTCGGTCGCTCGTTATAAGATCAGGGTTATTCTGTTCCAGATCGACCTGGATCCGAGCCTTCGCCTGATAAATATTCGGCTTCCGGGCCATGTAGATCGCGACCAACGTTGTCGCAATGACCGCCACTGCGATGACCAGCCAAAGACGTTTTCGAATCGCGTTCCAATAGTCGGAAAGCTGAAATCCCTCCTGTGCGTACATGTCGCGGTAACCCGGATAACGCCCGGTTGAAGGGACGAGCTGAGGCTCGAACTGACGTTCAAGTTCGGCCGGCTCGGTGCTCGGAAGGCTACGAATTATCTCTCGACTATCTTTCATCTAAGAAACTAAGGAAATCTGTAAAATACCGACGGGATGCCCTGGGTCAACGAACGCCCGATCCCTTGGAAGATGCTTTTTGCAGTATCTTCGCTCACTGCAACGATGTCGTTGGGCTCGAGAAATGGGTCGTTCACTTCCGTTTTTGATATCTTGCCAAGGTCAAACACCAGTTCTTCCTTTTCCAGAGATCCGGGCTTCTGCCGAAGAACGCGGATCCTATCTTTTTTGGCGGCCGGTTTAAGCCCTTCAGCCGACGTGATCGCCTGCATCAGAGTTATTGGTTCCTTGAATTTGACCTGACCCTGTCGAACGACGTTGCCATAGACGTACACGCTGTCTGCCTCCAAGACCGAGATGATATCGCCGGGCCTTACCTCAGGGTTGACGCGAGTCTCGAGCACATCCTTGATCTTGAAATCGGCGTACAGCACGTCGGTTGCATCGTTTACGGCGGTACCATCTTTACAAGTAGACGTACTTCCCGTTCGGGCCAGGATCAGTCGCGACCCCGCATCACGCGAAGGCCCGCCTGCTAATGCTAGCAGCTCCAACAATCGGATGCGCTTGTTGACCAGGTACTGTGCCGGTTTCTCGACAGCTCCGATCACGGCGAAGGCCTGTGACCTCTGCTCCGCAACGATGACCTTTACTTCAGGGTTTCGAAGATAGTCCTTGCGATACGCATCCGCGATGTCGCTTGCGAGTTCCCCTTCGGTCTTACATACCGCGACGACCGGTTCCGGAAGGCGGAAGAGGCTTATCGTTCCGTTCGGGTTTACATCGACCGTCTGCGTAAGCTCAGGCCTGCGGAAAACCTGGATCGTTACCCGATCTTGATAGCCGATACGATATCGCTCTTCTCCTGCGACAATTCCCGCCGGCTGTGCACACAAGAATGCCGAGAATGCCGCGAGAGCAAAGCAAACCAATAAACAACGAGCGAAACGTTGTCTAAGACCGTTTCTATAGGACGTAACTCTGTACATCTTGTCCCTGCCTATTTTTAAGACTTGGTGAGACCAACGGGAAGCGGTCTTCTGCTATCCAAGAAAGCTAAAATACGTGTATCAAGCAACTGCAGATTTTACCAGAAGCCATTTGGCATTGAAAATCAACTAGCTTTGAAAGTTTTCGCGGCTTCGCTACACTTGGATGTCCGTATCTAGTCGAAATCACCCATGGAAAATGTCACGCCGATGCTTCGGCAATATCTCGAGATCAAGAAGAGCTACCCCGGAACGATACTCTTTTTCCGGCTCGGAGATTTCTACGAGATGTTCAACGAGGACGCGATCATCGGCTCTCGCGAACTTGAGATAACGCTTACGGCACGGCAGAAAGACTCTCCAAATCCGCTGCCGATGTGCGGCGTGCCGCACCATGCGGCGGCAAGTTATATCGCAAAGCTTGTAAAAAAGGGGTACAGAGTCGCGATCTGCGAGCAAGCCGAAGCGGCAGGCAAAGGCGTGAAACTCGTGAAGCGTGAGGTCGTTCGGGTGATAACCCCAGGAACGGCCATCGATTCCCAGCTTTCGGAATCCAGAGATTCAAACTTCCTTGCGAGCGTATCGGCTACCGGCGATAGAGTTGGTGTCGCATTTTTGGAGCTTTCAACAGGATCATTTCAGGCAACAGAATTCATTGGTGCAAATGCCTGGCAAAAGGCGGTCGAGCAGATCGAGAGTTTTGCTCCGCGCGAACTGCTTTTTCTTAGCGAATTGATCCATCAGGTGAAGGGCTCATTTTCGTCGGACGGCGATCAGCCATCATTGACCGAATTATCCAAGGTCTCCGGTCGTCCGGGGCTTACACTGACCGAAGTTGAGGAGAGTCTGAACTCCCGAGAAGCTGAGGCTGTTCTGACATCCCATTTTAGGACCCACAATATTGTCGGGTTCGGCCTTGAAGGGCGACCCGAAGCTATCCGAGCAGCCGCTATCGGCCTTAGTTATGCCAAGCGGACGCAGAAGGCTGCTGCTGAGCACATTTCGGAGATCGGATACTACGATTCGTCGGACTTCATGGTTCTAGATGCAGTTACACTGCGAAACCTCGACCTCGTAGACACTAGATCGGATAACAATAAGCACACATTACTTAAAGTAATAGATGAGACGATCACGTCAATGGGAGGGCGTCTCTTGCGAGCCTGGCTAGTACGGCCGTCGATCAAACGAAGCGAGATACAGACTCGGCAGGCGGCGGTTACTGAGCTGTCCGATTCGATCCTTCGTGAGAAGCTCAGGTTCTTGATGAAGGAAGTCTCGGATCTTGAAAGACTGGTCGGCAGACTTAATTTGGGCAATGCCAGTCCACGTGACTTACTCGCGCTTCGCCGGTCGATCGGGCAGGTTCCTGAAATAAATAGTCATCTTGCGGATAGCCGCTCGCTTCTCCTGCAAGTCCTCGCCGAGAATATTTTTGAATTACCCGACCTGGCTGGGTTGATCGATCGAGCAATTGCGGACGAGCCGCCAGTAAACTTAACCGACGGCGGAGTCATCCGAGATGGCTTCAGCCCTGAACTTGACGAGCTTCGACAGATCTCGCGATCAGGCAAGCAGACGATAGCTTCTTTCGAGGAATCCGAACGTCAGCGATCTGGCATCCCGACACTGAAGGTTCGATTCAATAATGTCTTCGGTTATTACATCGAGATCTCGAAGGCTCAACTCTCACGTGTTCCCGAGGATTACGAGCGGCGTCAGACCTTAGCAAATGCAGAGCGTTTCACTACTCCGCAGTTGAAAGAGTGGGAGCAGAAAGTTCTCGGTGCCGAAGAGAAGATAGTTCAGCTAGAGACCGAGTTATTCGAGCGGGTTCGAGATACGGCGAAGGCTGAAACGCAGCGACTGCAATCGACGGCGCGTGCGGTCGCGACGTTGGATGCACTCGCATCTTTGGCTGAGACGGCCGCCAAGAGAAACTACGTTTGCCCAACATTGCACGATGGCGACGAGGTCGAGATCAAGAACGGCCGTCATCCGGTCGTCGAAGCGTTTATTGGCAATTCGTTCGTACCCAACGATTCGTACTTAAACAACTCGACGGATCGGCTATTGATCGTTACCGGTGCGAACATGGGCGGTAAATCGACGATACTTCGCCAGATCGCGTTGATCCAGGTACTCGCTCAGATCGGGTCGTTTGTTCCGGCGGCGTCGGCACGACTGCCGATCGTGGATCGGGTTTGGACCAGGGTCGGTGCTTCGGACGACCTCGCCTCCGGCCGGTCGACCTTTATGGTGGAGATGACCGAGACGGCGGCGATCCTCCACAATGCCACGGCTCGAAGCCTGATCCTGCTGGATGAGATCGGTCGAGGTACGTCGACGTTCGATGGACTGTCGATCGCGTGGGCGGTGGCCGAGTACCTTCACAACTCCTCGGAGCATTCGGCGAAGACGCTCTTCGCGACTCATTATCACGAGTTGACGGAACTCGCCGAACACTTGCCCGGAGCGAAGAATTATCAGATAACGGCATCTGAGAAGGACGGCGATGTCGTGTTCCTGCATAAGCTTGTGAAAGGTAAGGCGTCGAAATCTTACGGCATCGCCGTAGCGAAGTTGGCTGGTCTTCCAGGTGGCGTGATCGAACGGGCGAAGGAAGTTTTGGCGAAACTTGAACAATACGAACTTGCGGTTTTCGCGGACGAAGGCCGGAAGGGTTTGGCTATGGCGGCTGGGAAGAATATGGCGTCGCAGTTCTCGTTGTTCGCGATCTTAAATGAATCGGCGATCGACGAGCTGCGATCGATCGAGATCGAATCGCTTTCGCCTGAAGACAGTAAAAATCTCCTCCTGTCATTGAAATCAAAGATAGTTTAGGTACTAGGTTAGCGTTCAGGCGTCTGACCGTTAAGGCGTTCCGTGAAGTTTTTTATGCCGGCAGTTGACGTAAATTCGCTTTCGATCGAACAGAAGATAGGGCAGCTATTCTTTATCGGGATACCCGGACCGGATCTTGACGAAGCTACGCGGCAGCTTGTCGCCGACATTCAGCCCGGTGGCGTATGTCTTTTTGCTCGAAACATAAAGGAATTAGGACAAACCAGTCATCTGCTCGATGGACTGTATTCGGCTGTCGGCGTTCCGCCATTTCTCAGTCTTGATCAGGAAGGCGGCCGTGTTGATAGATTGCGAAGAGTGATGACAGCCATGCCTGCGGCTAGTCAATTAAGGACCGCCGCCGACGCTGCGGAACACGGTTCGATCATAGGCGAAGCGATCAGTCTACTTGGGTTTAATATGGACTTCGCTCCTGTGGTTGATGTGATCGACGATTCGCGGAGCAAATTGGTGAACGGTCTGCAGTCTCGGGGGCTGGGAACTTCGAAAGAGGACGTCGTCGAAATGGCCGGAGCTTTTCTCAAGAGTCTCGATCATCATGGCGTGCTTGGATGTCTGAAGCATTTTCCCGGCCTTGCCGCGGCTGAAGTCGATTCGCACGAGGAATTGCCGGTCGTTCCTGTTGGCGATGAAGTACTGGAAGAGGTTGATCTGCTTCCCTATCGAGAGTTGATCGCGTCTCACCCAACTGCGTCCGTGATGGTCGCGCATGCTGCCTATCCAAACACCCGTTTGCAGGAATCGGACGAGAATGGCAATCTAATACCATCTTCGCTGAGCCGTCGCGTGGTCACAACTCTCCTTCGCGACGGGTTAAATTTCAAAGGGGTAGCTATCACTGACGACATGGAAATGGGCGCTATCGTCCGCAATTACGGTATTGGAGAGGCCTGTAAAATGGCGATAGATGCCGGTCAGGATATGCTTGCGATTTGCGCGAGCGTTGATGCGATCAATGAGGGACATCGAGCGATCTCGAAGGCTGTCAGAGACGGTTTGATCAGCGAAGCCAGGTTGAATGAGTCCGTCGAACGAATATTAACTCTGAAGTTGTCCCTGCCTGGGCGAGTCGAGTTTGACATCACTCGTTTTGACGAACTAAATCAACGAATCAATAACCTAAACAATAGCCTAAACTAATTCTGTTGGAGGATACGTTTTGCTTCAAAATATCTGCCTTTTCATTCTTATTACCGCACTGACTCTCGCAGGTGCATGCCGCCGAACCGGCAGCGAGTATGTAACCGTCGCGCTAGGTGAAAACTTCTCGACACTCGACACACTTACGTCCGCCGCATCGGACTCCGCGGCCGAGCGAGTGCGAAACTTGATGTTCAGTTCGCTTGTTAAGAAGAATGAAAATTTCGAGTATGTTGGAGACCTTGCCTCGGAGATAAGTTCTTCGGAAGATGGAAAAACGATCACATTCAAACTCCGCGACGGCGTAAAGTTTCACAATGGTAAGGACTTCACATCGGCGGACGTAAAATACACGTTCGACAAACTGTTTGAGAGCAAGGGCTATAAGTCGGGTGCGTTCTTCGATACGGTCGATGGCAAGCAGGTTGCTCATATTAGTTCTCTTTCTACGCCCGATGCGAAGACCGTAGTTTTCGTCGTCGGACGTCCTGCTCTAAAGAATCAGCTTCTTTCGAATTTGGTAGCGGTCCCGATCATCCCCGAAGGCACCGCAGAACAGCAGAAAGATAGTCCGGTAGGGTCAGGTCCGTTCAAGTTCGTAAAGTTTGACGCCTCGCAAAGTACCGTCGAACTCGAAGCATTTCCCGGTTACTGGGAAGGAGCACCAAAATTCACAAAGCTTCGCGTTAAGACGGTGACCGACGCAAGTGCTCTTCAAGCTGAGCTACAGACCGGTGGTGTTGACATTGCCCCCGGTGCCTCGAACCTTCCGCCGGACATCCTTCGGTTGCTTGGTGATAGTTCGAATCTCAAGGTTGAGCAGTTTGACGGGTCTAACATTCAGTACATCGGGCTCAACACTACGTCGACGACTTTGAATCAGGTAAAGATCCGGCAGGCTATTGGCCACGCTATCGATCGCGACAAACTTATCAAAGAGCTTCTTTCGGGCCAGGCGAAGATAGCGAGTTCGATCTTGCCCGTTGGGTCATGGGCATACTCGCCCGGAACCCAGTACGATTTCGATCCGGAAAAGGCGAAGGCTTTGCTTCGCGAAGCCGGTTATAAAAATGAGGCGATCACGTTCAAGTACGCTTCGGCAAATGCGGCCTTTAACAGCTATGCGCAGGCCATACAGAATTCGCTGACCGCTATCGGTCTGAACGTTCAGATCGAGCAGATCGATCCCGGTGTTCTGCGGACTCAGCTCGCCCAGGGTCAGTTTCAGATGAATACCGCTCAATGGATCGGCGGAAATCAGGATCCGATCTTTCTTAAGGACCTCTTTACGACCGGTCGGATTCCGGGCCCCGGTGTTTCGTGCTGCAACCGTTGGCGATACAGCAACAAAGAGGTCGATACGCTTCTCGAAGACGCGATCAACGAAGTTGACCGCGAGAAAGCCAAAGAGCTTTACATAAAAGCCTGGGGCATCATAAGCAATGAAGTTCCGCTGCTTCCGCTTTGGTACCCGGCAAATATGGTCGTGTCAAACAAACGAATCGGCAATATCAAGATGAACGCCAGTGGCGACTGGACGTTTCTGAAAGATATCACCGTTAACTAATAGCGGGCTTGACATTACGAGTTCAGACGGTAGAATTACAGTTTGCGTGCGGGAGTAGCTCAGTGGTAGAGCGCGACCTTGCCAAGGTCGAAGTCGCGAGTTCGACCCTCGTCTCCCGCTCCATATCTTCAAAAGGAGAAAGCATAAAGGCGAAAGGATAAAGCTCTTTGCTTTACTTTTATCCCTTATCCTTTCTCCTTTGTCCTTTACGCCGGGCGGCGTAGCCAAGTGGTAAGGCAGAGGTCTGCAAAACCTTTATTCATCGGTTCGATTCCGATCGCCGCCTCCATTCTTTTCAAGTATCTATCTAAAATTGTGCGAGACAACCTCTGCGCTGAAGCCTTCGAGGGTTTTGAAGCTGAGGGCTTTTAGCATTCCGCGTTCTTCGAAGATTCCGCGGATGACGAGGTAGTCGCTTTGGTTTATCACTGACCGATATTCTTCGAACTTGTCCGGCATTACGACAAAGTTCGAGTGTCCGGTCTCGTCTTCGAGCGTGATAAATACGACGTTATTTGCCGTCATCGGACGTTGGCGGATGATCACGGCACCGGCGACGGATGCCATCTGATCTTTCTTTAGATCTCGTGTTTCGATCGCGGATAGTACTTTTCGTTTTTTCAACTCTTCACGCACAAACGACATTGGATGTTTGCCGATCGAGATGCCGGTCTTTTTCAGATCGGCTTCGACGAGTTGGAGCCCTTCCATTCGCTTTAAGAAGGATGAAGGATGAAGGATGAAGGATGAATCCGGATTCTCAAAAAGACCTCCCTTCGGCTGAATGGCAAGCTCTGATTGCCACAGAGACTCACGTCGGTGGACGGTGTTTTCGAAATTGAGTGCTCCCGCGATACTAAGCGCTCGGATCTCGCGTTTGTTGAGCATCGGCACGCGGTCGATGAGATCGGCGACGCTTGTATATGGTCCATTCTTTTCGCGTTCGGCAACGATCGCCTCACCCGAGTCCTTTCGTAGGCCGCGCACGTATTTCAGGCCTAACCGTACACGCTTATCGGGAATCCGGTCGCTATCGCTTCCGGTTCTGACATCTTCGACAGTGAATATGTATTGCGACCGGTTTATGTCCAGAGCAAGAAAGCGCAGCCCGTGACGCTGGGCGTCTTTCACGAGAGTTGCCGAGTTATAAAACCCAAGCGGGTAATTATTGAACATTGCCGTCATAAAACAGGCACGGTAATGGATCATGAAATACGCCGATGCATATGCGAGTAACGCGAAGCTGTAGGCATGAGATTCGGGGAATCCGTAATTGGAAAATGCCTTGACGCAGGCGACGATATTTTCCTGAACCGCCTCGGGAACACTTCTTTCAGTCATTCCTTTACGCAATTTTTTCCCGATCTCTTCCAGCTTTATATCGGGTCTTTTGAACCCCATTGCTTTACGCAGTTCTTCAGCTTCTGATCCGGTAAATCCGGCGACATCCATCGCTATTTTCAGAAGCTGTTCCTGAAATAGCGGTACCCCGAGCGTACGTTCAAGGGTGGGTTTTAGCCGATCATCTATGTAGTCAATTTTCTCTAAGCCTTGGCGTCGCTTTAGATAAGAATGCAGCATTTTCCCGACGATCGGACCCGGACGAATGATCGCGACCTGAACGACGATGTCATAAAAGTTCTTGGGCTTTGATTTAGGCAAGAATGCGATCTGCGCGCGGCTTTCTACCTGGAACATCCCGACCGTGTCGCCTTTTTGCAGAGCTTCGTAAACCTTCGGGTCGTCGTGCGGAACCTTATAAAGACTCAGATCATCTCCGTGATGTTCACTGATCAGTTCGATCGAATCGCGAAGGACTGCCATCATACCCAACCCCAACAGATCGACCTTTACGATCTTTAGTGCCTCGCAGTCGTCCTTGTCCCACTGAACGATCGAGCGTTTCTCCATCGATGCGGGCTCGAGCGGGACAATGCCGTCGAGCCCACTCCACGAAACAACCATGCCGCCGGAATGCTGGCCGAGGTGACGCGGGAAATCGAGAATGCGCGTATATAGATCGGAAAATTTTCGCAAGGCACGATCTTCTGTCGGATCGAATCCTTCTTCTTTTAATCGGCGGTCAAGTTCCTTGCCTTTGAAGGTCTCATAGTGGGAATTTAGTCGCGACAGCCTGTCCAACACATCCGGTCCAAAGCCGAACGTTTTTCCTACCTCACGCACGGCTGATTTGCCGCGATATGAAATAACATTCGCCGTCATCCCCGAACTACGTCGGCCGTAGGTATCGTATACGTACTGGATAACCTGCTCGCGGTCGTCGCCGGAAGGCAGATCGATGTCGATGTCCGGGTACTGCTCATATTTTTCTGACAGAAATCTTTCAAAGAGAAGCTTGTTTGCGATCGGTTCGACAGCCGTAATGCCGAGCGCATAACAAACTACGGAGTTGGCTGCAGAGCCGCGTCCCTGTGAGAGAATTCTGTTGCTAGTGCAATAGTCGGAAATATCTGAGACCATCAGGAAATATCCGGCTAGGCCCTTCATTTCGATGACCTTGAATTCCCTTTCAAGGCGAGACGTTACTTGTGCCCTAAGAGCCCACGGTCTGTCGCGATACCGATTCTCACCTCCTTTAATAGCCCTTGCCCGAAGCAGCGAATTCATTGTTTCACCTGGCGGAACCGGATAGTCGGGGAAACGATATGACAATTCATCCATCGAAAAATCGACCCGTGAGGCGATCTCTTTAGTTATCTCTACAGCCTCAGGCAGGTCGTCAAAGAGGTTCAGCATCTCGCTGTGAGACTTCAGATAGCGCTCGCTGTTTTCCGATAGAAGATCTCCCGCTTCGTAAATCGTGCAGTGGTTTTTTATGCAGGTGAAAACATCGAGAAGTTCGCGGTCCTGCTGGTCCGCGTAATGGGCACCGTTGCTGGCGAAATATGGAATACGAAGCTTGTGGGCATAGCCTAGCAATTGTTGATTTATGTGCTCTTCGTGCCGTAGGTGGTGGCGCTGCAGCTCCACATAAAGACGCTTT
>Ga0247823_10001387_pt1 | contig 20136 bp, 15 predicted proteins | sample 13C_PalmiticAcid_2_FD_192426 | JGI IMG/M metagenome (GOLD analysis project Ga0247823, IMG submission 192426) | Soil microbial communities from agricultural site in Penn Yan, New York, United States - 13C_PalmiticAcid_Day30 | ecosystem: Environmental > Terrestrial > Soil > Agricultural land... | reverse complement strand
TCGTCAGCCGGGAACTCACGATCGTCATCCACCCGAACGACGCTGGCAAGGTCGACATGTTGGAGCTGGCGGCCTTCCTCGCCACGGTATGAAGCCGCCGGTCTCGCTCCAGCGAAACCGGCGGCTGGTCGTGTGCTCAGGCGCCCCGTGTCGCCAATGGGTGACTGTCAGCGGTCCCGGCGAACGCTCGCGCTGATCACGGTCGGCGGCGTCTCGTCCTGCCAGACCGCCTCATAGCCCATGCCTGGCGTGGTGGGGGCGTGGACCATGCCGTTCGGGTCGACCTCGGCGGCACGGCGCACCGGGTTGGAATCGACGAGGCTCTCGTAGTAGGTCGTGTTCGGGACAGCCATGCACAGGTGGGTGTTCGGCAGGCCGCCGCCGTGTACCTCGGCGCGCAGTTGGTAGGCGTCGGCCAGGTGGGCGATGCGCAGTGCGCCGGTGATGCCGCCCTTGTAGGTGCTGCCGGTGCGGACGGCGGTGGCGCAGCCGGAGGCGATGAAGTCGGCGGTGTTCATGTGGGCGCCGTCGCTGGTCTCGCCCACCAGCAAAGGGATGTCGACGCGTTCGGCGAGCCAGCGGTGGGAGGTGACGTTGAACTCGCGCATCGGTTCCTCGTACCAGCCGTACCGTGCTTCGGACAGCGCGCGGCCGAGGTAGACCGCGTCGGACAGGTCGAAGCCCGCCGAGCCGTCATACATCAGGTCGATGCCGTCGCCGACGTGCTCGCGCAGGGCCACGCCGAGTCGGGCGTCGCGGCGGGCGTCGCCCCAGGCGTGCAGTTTGATCGCGCGGAAGCCCAGTTCGAGGCACTGGTCGGCGACGTCGAGGTACTCCTCGACGCTGTCGAAGGTCACGGTGGAGGCGTAGGCGGGGATGGCGGAGCGGTAGGAGCCGATGAGTTCATGGACGGGCAGTCCGGCGATCTTGCCCGCGAGGTCCCACAGTGCCTCGTCGACGACGGCCTGGATGTAGATCGGGAATTCCTCGACGCGGTCAAGCTCCCACATCCGGTGCCACAGGTACTCGCGTGCCATCGGGTCGGCGCCGGTCAGCTCGTCGCGGATACGACGGTCGACCAGGTCGGCGAGGATCGGTCCGCGCCTGCAGTAGGCGAAGCCGCGGGTGCCGTCGTCGCCGGTCAACACCAGCCAGCCGCCGGTACGGGGGCCGTCGGAGCCGGGCAGGCCGTCGCGCCAGCGGAACGCCGGGGTGACGGCGGGTTCGTCGACGAGCAGCACGTCGACTGAGGTGATCTTCACCGGAGGACTCCCAGGGACACGGGCGGGTCAGCCTTTGGCTGAGCCCGCGAGGATGCCGCGGACGAGGTACCGCTGGCACACGACGAACACCACGACGATCGGCGCCACCACCAGCAGGCCGGCGAGCGCGACCTCGGGCCGGGTGATGGGCAGGAAACTGCCGCCGTTGGCGGGGTTGAGCGCGGGGGTGCCGGAGATGACGGCGCCAAGGCCGACCGGCAGGTTGTACATGGACTCTTCGCTGAGCATCACGTACGGCAGGAAGTAGTTGTTCCAGTTGGCCACGAAGCTGAAGAAGGCGAGCAGCCCCATCAGCGGTTTGGCCAGCGGCAGGGCGAGGTGGCGGAACAGCCCGAACTCCGACAGCCCGTCGAGCCTGCCCGCTTCGAGCAGTTCCCTCGGCAGGCTCGTCGAGAAGTAGATGAAAGCCAGGTACACGCCGAATGGATAGAACGACGCGGGCAGCACCACCGACAGCGCGGTGTTCGTCAGGCCGACGGCGTTGATCTCCAAGAACAGGGGTAGCACGAGGGCTGTCGGCGGCACCATCATCGCCACCAGGGTGAGCACAAGCAGCGCCCGGCGGCCGGGGATTCGACTGACCGCGAGCGCGTAGCCCGCCATCACCGAGGACCCCACGCTCAGCAGCAGCGAGCCGCCCGCGTACACGACGGAGTTCCAGATCCAGTCGAACAGGACCCCGTCGTTGTAGTCCACGAGGTGCCGCCAGGCCAGCAGAACCTGGTCGAAGGATCCGAACGCCAGCGGGTTGCCACCGACGAGTTGGGCGTCGGTCTTGGTCGGTGCCAGCAGCAGCCAGGCCAACGGCACCAGGCAGTAGACAGCGAACCCCAGCAGTACCAAGCCTTTGACCACGCGCAGCGGAGTCCAGCGGCCCGCTCCCACGGCGGCGTTCATGCTCATCGGGCAGCCTCCGTCGAGAGGAAGTCGGTGCGGCGGATCAGGACGATCCCGGCGCCCGCGCAGAGGACCAGCAACAGCATGGAGATCACCGCGGCCGAGCCGAAGTCACCGGTCTGGAATGCCAGTGCGTAGCCGAACTGGTTGAGCGACCACCACGGGCTGCCCGCGCTGCGGGTGATCCCGTAGATCAGTTGGGGCTCGACGAACAGCTGCAATCCGTTGGCCAGCGACAGGATCACCATGTACAGCACGTACTTGGTGACCAGCGGCAGCTTGATCAGCAGCGCCGTGCGCAGCGGGCCCGCGCCGTCGAGTTGGGCGGCCTCCAGCAGTTCGTCGGGGATGTTCTGCAGAGCGCCGTACATGATCACGATCCACTGCCCCGCGCCGGTGACGAAGGCGATGACGGCGAACACCACGACCAGGTTGTCGTTGGCGAACACGTCGTTGCCGCTGGTGAAGCCCATGGCGCGCAACCCCGCGCCGAACGGACTCAGGCTCGGCTCCAGCATGCAGTACCAGAGCAGGACGCTGGCCGACCCGGTCACCGCCCCTGGCAGGAAGAACACCAGGCGCATCGCACCGGAGAACCTCGATGCCCGGTCGTGCAGCATCAGCGCGAGGACCAGCACCCCGAAGACCATGATCGGAAGCCAGATGCCGAGGTACAGCGCGACGTTGCCGACCGCAGGCCAGAACCGGAAGTCGGCGAAGACGTGAGCGTAGTTGCCGAACCCGACGTCGCCGGTGCCGCCGCGCTCGTCGACGAACGACTGGAACACCGAGTATCCGGCCGGTCCGAGGCCGAAGACGAGCAGCAACAACAGGTACGGCAGCAGGAACAGGATGCCGGTCAGGTCCCAGCGCCGGTGCGCGCGCTTGCTCGCCTTCGGTGTGGGCCGGGTGACCCGTGGCGCGGGCGCCCCGGGTCCACCGGTCTTGAGGTCGGCGGTCATCAGCTGACCGCGTAACCCACGGACTGCGCCAACTGGACAAGCTGGGTCTGCAGGTCGGGCAAGCCGTCGGCGATCTTGCCGTTCGACTTGACCTTGGCAACCACGGTCCCGTTGATCGCGTCCTCGACGCCGTAGGCCGTGTTGGCCGCCAGCGGGTTGATCAGCGCGGCCTGCGCCTTGAGCGCCGGGATCGGGTCAGCGGCGTAGAACGGGTCGGTCGCGTGCTTCGCGCCCCAGGCGTCGGCGGCGGGGCCGTAGGCCGGGTAGGTCGGCGCCGAGGTCTGAAAGTCCGGGCTGGTGGCCATCCACTGCGCGACCGCGGCGGCACCCTTCTTGTTCTTGGAGTGCTTGGACACCACGTAGATGCCACCGCCGGTCGCGCCGGACCAAGCCTTGTCCTCGCCGTCCCACTTCGGGTACGGCGCCGCGGCGAGCCTGCCCGCGGGCAGCGCGTAGGAGCTCTCCGGCTTGAACACGAAGTCGCCGTACCAGGACGCGCCCGGCAGCATCAGGATCTTCTGCTCTTTGCCGAGCTTCACCACATCAGGGTCGAACGGGCCGCCGCGGGAGACGACGCCGGACTCGATGAGCGGGTCGAGCAGGTCGGCCACCCGGGTGCACTTGCTGTCCTTGGTGTCGATGTGCACGGTCTGCGGCGCGGTGACGTTCTGCAGCGGGCAGCCACTGGACCAGAAGAAGTCGTAGTAGACGAACTTGAAGCCCGCGGTGCCGATGATGTAGCCGGGGTGCTCCTTGGCCACCTTCTCGCCGAGCGCCTTGTATTCGGCGAACGTGGTGGGCACCTGGTAGCCGAACTGGTCCATCAGGGTCTTGTCGTACCAGAGCACCGACTGCGCGAGGTCGTTCTTCAGGCAGTACAGCTTGCCGTCGATCACGCAGCTGTCATTGGCCTTGCCGAACCCCTGCTTGATGTCGGCGGGGATGAGGTCGTCGAGCGGCTGCGCGTAGTCGAACAGCTTGTTGCTCAGCGAGGCGACCTCGTTGGGCACGGCGTCGAAGAGGACGTCCGGCCAGCCTTGCCCGGTCCGGTTGAAGAGCTGGATCTTGGTCAGCAGCGCGGCGCTGTCGTAGGTCTCGATCTTGACTTTGACATTCGGGTTCGCCTTGGAGAACTGTTCGAAGCCCGCCTGCCGGGTCGAGTCGGTCCAGATCAGCAACTCGGCGTTGGGGTCGTCGGCGGTGGTGCTCGGCTCGGCCGAGTCGCCGCAGGCCGCGGTCGTGAGGGCGACCAACGCGGCCGCGGCCAGCGCGGCGGCCTTGCGCAGGCGGCGGGGCCGGTTTCGTAGTTCCATGACGCTCCTCAGGGGCAAAGATCCAGAAACATGCTGGAAACTTCGTACACGATTCGTATAGGCTGCGAGCCGCCCGTCAGGGAGTCAAGGCAAGTTGGACGCGAAGAACGATCTGGTGGGAATTCGGCCCGGATCGTGTGACGAGGGGAGACGAGGCGATGACGCCCCCTGGTTCCGAGCCAATCGGTCTCGGTGAGGCGCTGCAACGACCGCAGCGCAGCCTGCTCGCCGACGATGTCTACGAGATCCTCAAGGACGCCCTGCTCAGGCACCAGATCGCCCCTGGGTCCCGACTCAACCTCGACGCACTCGCCCGCGAACTTCACGTGTCCAACACCCCGGTACGGCAGGCGCTGGGCAGACTGGAGGCCGACGGGTTGGTCACCAAGGAGCCGTTCCGCGGCTTCGCGGCGTCTCAGCTGCTCGACTCACGCACCATCACCGAGCTCTACGACTTCCGCCTGATGCTGGAGCCGACGCTCGCCGCCCGCGCCGCGAGCAGGCACACCACGGCCAATCTGGCCGAGCTGGACCACCTGTGCGCCACCGACGAGATCGCCGCGCTCACCGCCGAAGCGGAGCGGGCAGGCAGCATCGGAGCCCGCGACGTCACGTTCCACTGTGCCGTCGCCAGGCAGGCGGGCAACAGCGTGGCCGAGGAGAACGTCAAGGCGACCCTCAACCGGATGCTGCTCTATTCGCTCTACGACCGGCGCGCCGCGGCCGACCTCGCTTGGACCGAGCACCGCGCGGTGGTCTCGGCGATCCGCGTCGGCGACCCGGAGGGCGCGGCGAACGCGATGCGCACGCACCTGGCCAACGGCCTGGACCGGTTCCGCACGGCGTTCACCTGAGCGCGAGTCCGGACACGATATGACCCGGCGGAGCCGTTGATCGTGTCCAGATCTTGGTGGGCGGGCTCACCCAGAAGCAGACTGCCAACACCTCCACCCCTGTATGAGGAGTGTTCATGGCACTGCTGGTCGGTACCCCAACTAGAAGGGCGTCGGTGCTCGTCGCGGCGCTCGCCATCGGCCTGGTGACCGCGCCGTCGTCCGCCGCGGCCGTCCAGACGACGCTTTATGTTTCCCCCAACGGTTCCGGCTCGACCTGCTCGTCGGCCGCCCCGTGTTCGCTGACCGGCGCGCAGTCGGCCGTGCGCGGACTCGTCCCGTCGATGACCGGCGACATCGTGGTCAACGTGGCGGGCGGTGATTACCCGCTCACCTCTACGCTGTCGTTCGGTCCGGCCGACTCCGGCCGCAACGGCTACGTGGTGCGCTGGCGGGCGTCGAGTGGGCGGCCGACCCTGACGGGCGCGCGCACGGTGACCGGCTGGACCCAGACCACGAACCCGGCGGTGTGGAAGGCCACGGTCGCCTCGGGTGCCGACTTCCGCCAGCTCTACATCGACAAGACCCGCGCGGTCCGCGCCCGTGGCGACTTCAATCCCGCGGGCTTCACCAAGACGAGCACCGGCTACACGACGACCACGGCGGCCTCGCTGGCGACCTGGAAGAACCCGAGTGCCATCGAGATGTCCTACCGGGTGAACTGGACGTTCTCCCGCTGCCCGGTCGGCTCGGTGTCCGGCACCACCGTGACCATGGCGCAGCCGTGCTGGAAGAACGCGCACTCGTCGCCGTACCTGCAGAACAACTCGCCACGGTGGCTCGAGAACGCTCGCGAACTGCTCGACGCCCCCGGCGAGTGGTACCTGGACAAGTCCGGCGCGGTCGGTGACGGCGCGAACACGCTGTACTACCAACCGAAGCCAGGCGAGCGGATGACCGGTCCCGGCGCGGTCAAGGTGACCTACCCCGGGCTGGAGAAGCTGGTCTCGATCGCGGGCACTGGGACCTCGGCCAGGGTGCATGACCTGCAGTTCATCGGCCTGTCTTTCGCCGACGCCGCGTTCCTGCGCCCGAACACCGCGGAGGGATTCGCCGAGGAACAGGCGAACTACACCGTCACCGCCAACGGCAGCCACTGGATCTACAGCGGCTTCACCCGCATCCCCGGCGCGGTCGACGTGTCCTTCGCCAACAACGTGCTGATCCAGGGCAACCTGTTCACCAGGTTGGGCGGGGCGGCCTTGGACGTGCGACGCAGCTCGTACAACGTCACCGTGCTCGGCAACGAGGTGGCCGACGTGTCGGGCAACGGAATCCAGATCGGCGACATCACCCCGGCCGACCAGCGTCCCGCGGCGACCGCCGACCGGATGCACGACATCACGGTCAGCAACAACTATGTGCACCACGTCGCCGTCGAGTTCCAGGGCGGCGTCGGCATCTTCGGCGGCTACATCGACACCCTCAAGCTGCTGCACAACGAGGTCTCCGACGTCCCGTACACCGGCGTCTCGCTCGGCTGGGGCTGGGGCTACCACGACGAGGGCGGTCTCGGCGACGGCACCGCGGCGGGCCCGAACACCTCGGCGACCGTCACGACACCGACGATCGCCAAGAACAACCAGATCATCGGCAACCATGTCCACCACTTCATGAGCGCGGGTCACGACGGAGGCGCGGTCTACACCCTCGGTGCCCAGCCGAACTCCGTCGAACGGGACAACTACTACGCCCAGTCCAGCGACTGGGGCACCGCGAACGGCATCTACCTGGACAACGGGACACAGGGCTACACCGTCTCCAGCAACGTCGTGGACCGGGTGCAGCGCTGGCTCCTGGTCAACGAGGGCGCCAACAGCCTGAGCAACCCGGCCGCCAAGAACAACACCCTCACCGGCAACTGGGCCAACACCACCAACAAGCAGTGCTGCTCCAGCCTCAACACCGTCAGCGGGAACACCGACAACATCAGCGGCAGCGCGTGGCCCACCGCGGCTCAGGCGGTCATCACCGCCGCCGGACTCGAGACGAACGCCGTCGACCCGCTCGGCCAGACCCACAACTGGCGCACCGAGCTGCACGGCACCGACTCGACCACCGACCTCGCCGCGACGGCGACCACCACCGCGAGCAACTACAACGCGAACAACGCCACCTACGCGCCCGGCAAGGCCACGGACGGCAACGCGATCACCCGCTGGGCCACGGACAGCACCATCACCTCGGCGAACCTGGTCCTCACATTCCCGCAGGCGACCACGGTCAACCGGGTCGTGATCAAGGAGGCCGGTCAGCACGACGCCCGCGTGCAGCGCTACACCGTGGACTACTGGGACGGTATGCAGTGGGTGCCGACGGTCACCGGGGCCTACCCGCGGCCGGTCCACGTCGACCGCTTCCCAGCCGTCTCCACGACCCGGCTCCGCCTCAACATCACCAGCAGCGCGGCAGGCCCCTCGATCCGCTCGTTCGAGGCCTACAGCGACCCGGCGCCGACCAACCTGGCGCTCACGGCGACCGCGACCAGCAGCAACACCTACCTGAACAACTCGTCCTACAACGGTTCCAAGGCCACCGACGGCGTCATCACCAGCCGCTGGGCGACCGACGACGCGGTCACCGCGGCCACCCTGACAGTGGTGTTTCCCAGCACGCGAACGGTGTCGTCGACCGTCCTGCGTGAGTCGACGTTCTACGGCCAGCGGATCGCGACCTACCAGGTCCAGTACTGGACCGGGTCCGCCTGGCAGACCGCGCTCACCAGCGGCAAACCGGCCCCGGTGCAGGTCGACCGGTTCCCGGCGGTGAGTACGACGCAGATCCGACTGAACATCACCAGCATCACGGGCACCCTCGGCCCGACGGTGAGCGAGTTCTCGGTGCACTGACCCTGGTATCCGCCGATCACGAGGCCCGGCCCGCGGGTGTCCACCCGCGGGCCGGGCCTTTGTCAGTCGGCTGCGAGCCCGGTCACCGGCCCCCGTTGATCACGGGTCGATGAGCTTCGGTGTGTCGTGGCCGAACTGCGGGCCGCGGCCCAGGGATCTGGAACATTCTCGCGGTGCCGCGCTGATCGCGTCGGCCGATAAGGGCTTCCACGGCCAAGACCCACCAGGCGGAACGTGATCACCAATGACAAGGGGCCGGAACAAGCCGAGTCGCAAAAGGACGCTGACCGCACCCACACCCGGCTCCACGAACGCGCCAACGCTCAACTCAAGACCTGGCGCATCCTGCGCGAACTCCGCTGCTGCCCACGCCGCACCGGTCGTAGCGCCAAGCCGTCCCCGTCTTACGGGACCGCGAGATTGATCTGCCACGGGTTTCCGGACTGTGTGGGACGGTCTTCAGCCAAAGCAGCATGACGTGGTTTGGAATCTCCCACCCGACTGGCGACTCCGAAGGGCCACAACCCCTTCATCATCCGCGCAGCACCACGATCAACTGCCTGACCTTCCTCACGCAGCCTCCGGTGTTCCTGGCACACCTTTCCCAGGAACTCGTTCTTGGTTCGGAGTTCCTGGGAAAAGGTGTGCCAGCTTTCGCAATCCCCGCTCGCTGTCGGACAACGAATCGACATGCTGCGGATGGGCCTTGCGATACCTCTCGACCCAATTCCGCAGGCTCTGCTCCACCAAGTTCAACTGGCGGGCGGCTTCCGCGACCGAAACATCGCCCCCAGCACCATCGTGGTCGCCTCATCCTTGAACTCAGGCGAGAACGACGACGTGGACTCATGAGAATTCTCCGGTCCGGTCAAGCCCCATGCTACTTGGGGGCAGGTGTCCGGAGAATCCATGGCACATCAGTCAACGCAGGATGAAGCGCTCAGTAGGTCATGGTGATGTCGTCGACCCAGGTGTGGAATCCACCAGCGACGTTGGGTTGGTCGTAGCCGAGCAGGACCCGGCTGATGGTCTTGCCCTGCAGGCTCCCCAGGTTGACTGTGACCTGGTTCCAGGCGTCTTTGACGAGCCTGCCGCACTGCTGCGCGGGGTGGATTCGAATTCCGTTCTGGTCGACGGCTCCGGAGTCGCGCAGCGTGCTGCTGTCGGTGAAGACCAGGTCGAGGGCGACGCAGGTGCTGCTGTTCCCGACGACGAGCCCTGGGTCGGCGGTCGCGCTGTTGGGGTAGATCCAGTAGGTCAGCGTCGAGGTGCTGGCCAGTACCGGGGCGCTGGAGCTGAGGTCGGCGACCTGCTGAAACAGGCCTACGCCCACGAGGCCCACGAACTGGCCTCATTCGCGGTGATGGACGGGCTCGACCGCCTCGCGGACAACCCGGTCGCCGACCGGGACGTCCGAGGTGTGCTGGTGTGCAACCCGTCTCCCTTTCCGGCCACGATCCAGCCAAGCCTGCCCGCGGCCTGGTTCGTCAAGGGCGACCCCGAGACGTCGCGAACTGCCCGCGCCAGCCGGATGTTCTACCACCAGCGGCCATGGGGCCGTGACTTCCCAGGGCCGGACGCCCGGCCGGTCGGCCCGATCCACCTCGACCCCTTCACCTGGCGCGCCATCCCACTTGAAGACCTGCCCGCGCCGCCCGATGAGCCCACGGTCTCCCACACCATCGAGTCCGAGCGAACGGAACGCCGCGAGCTGAACTTCGCGGCCACGAGCACGAGCGTGCGCGACGTGGGGCGCATCAGCTCGCCTTTCCATGTGCTGAGCTACGACGTCGGGACCGGGCGCATTCTGTCGCTTGTGGATCGTCGACAGGACCGCGAGCTCCTGACCGGCGAACACGGGCTCGACTTCTTCAGCTTTGTTCGCGAGCGTCCTGACCCGCTGGTCGACCGAAGTCGGCACGCCTACTACGAGCGGAACCTCGATCGGGAGAAGTACGACCTGTCCTGTTGGCGGGACTGGTCGTCGGTGCGCGAGCGCGCCATGCGCGTCATCGATAGCTCGGTCAACCTCGGACCCGGTCGGGTCACGTTCGAGCGGACCATCGAGGCGGCAGGCGTCACCCACCTGGTCCAGCGGGTCTCGCTGCTGGCAGGTGACCCGGTGATCGGGTTGGAAGTCGAGCTCGAACTCGCCCCTGACCCGAACCCGCAGGGCATCTACCTGGCGTTCCCGCTCAAGATGAACCGAGAGTGGCAAGCCGCCTTCGACACCGCGGGGGACTTCGTTCGTCTCGACGCCGACCAACTGCCCGGATCCTGCCGGAACTGGGTCACCGCGGAATCGGTGGCGGCGATGTGGGACGACGAGGGAGTGATCGCGCTGCTGGTTCCCGACTCGCCCAACGTCCAGTTCGGCGACTTCCACTTCGGCCCGCCGTTGGACTCGATCCCTCGGCCGCACAATCCCCTGCTTCTCGCCTGGCCCGTCAACAATTACTGGGACACCAACTTCGCGCAGACCCAGCCCGGTCGGATCCACCTGAGGTACGGCTTCCTCTCGCTCCCGACAGCCGACCTCGACGAGATCCACAGGCACGCGACCACGGTGCGTCAGTCGCCGATCGTGTGGCCGATCACCAGCGGCGGCCGCCAGGCAGGCACTGGCGATCTGCCCGGGTCGAGGGAAGCGCAGGGGAGCGGTTCCGCACGGCGTTGACCTGATGGTCACGCCGTGCCGACTCCGTCGTCAGTTCAGCCGCAAGCCCGTCACCCGGTCGAACAAGTGCACCTGCGCCGGGTCGGCGACCAACTGGACCCGCTCGCCCTTCTGGTGCCCGCCGCGCGGGTCGACCCGGACGACGAGTTGCTCCGGGGCGCCTGCGACCGCCGTGGTCGCGTAAAGGAACGCGTCGGAGCCCAGTTCTTCCACCACCGCCACCTCGGCGGGCAGCCCGTCCTCGCCCGCTCGCGCGAGCCGCCAGCCCTGCGGCCGGACGCCGACGACGACCCCGTCGAGTGCCTTTGCCGCCGCCCCCGGCTCGACCGCCACCCGATAGGCGCCGCCGACGACCGCGTGGCCGTCGGAGACCTCGGCCGAGAGCAGGTTCATCGCGGGTGAGCCGATGAATCCTGCCACGAACACGTTGGTGGGGCGGTCATAGAGCCGCAGCGGGGTGTCCACCTGTTGCAGCATGCCGTCCTTGAGTACCGCGACCCGGTCGCCCATGGTCATCGCCTCGACCTGGTCGTGGGTGACGTAGATCGTGGTGGTGCCCAGCCTGCGCTGCAGCGCGGCGATCTGGGTGCGGGTGGACACCCGCAGGCTGGCATCCAGATTGGACAGTGGTTCGTCCATGCAGAACACCTGGGGCTGGCGGATGATCGCCCGGCCCATGGCGACCCGCTGGCGCTGTCCGCCGGACAGCGCCTTGGGCAGGCGGTCGAGGTAGTCGGACAGGTGCAAGAGCCCGGCGACCTCGGCGACCCGGCGATCCCGCTCGTCCTTCCCGATTCCGGAGATCTTCAGGGAGAAGGCCATGTTCGCCGCGACTGTCATGTGTGGATAGAGGGCGTAGTTCTGGAACACCATGGCGATGTCCCGTTCCTTGGCGGGCAGGTTGGTGACGTCGCGGTCGCCGATCAGAATGCTTCCGGCGGTGACCTCCTCCAACCCGGCCAGCATGCGCAACGTCGTCGATTTCCCGCATCCCGAAGGTCCGACCAGCACGAGGAATTCCCCGTCGGCGACCTCGAGGTCCAGGTCTCGCACCGCGGGCGTTTCCGCGCCGGGATAACGGCGCTCCGCCTGTTCCCATCTGACTTCGGCCATAGCGATCATTCCCTTCACCGGCAGGCACGTGCCGGACGATCCGTAGTGAGGGGTGAATCGCCAAACTAACCCATGCGTCAGCGGGCCAAGGGGTTTGTGTATCCACTGAGCACGATGGGATTCGGTTTGCGCCGGGATCGTGTCTGGTGCTTGATAGATGGGCTCGTCCCGTCGCAAACTGCCAATACCTACCCCGCCACCGAGGAGATCCGACGTACAGGACCACCATCACCCGTCAACTGGTGCGCGGAGCGCTCGACCTGGAACGCACCGAGCACGGAGTGCTGCCACACCGGCTCCCCGCGTGGGCCCGCGCGCAGTGCTCCAGCAGGCTGTTGGCGCTGGCGGAGGCCCAGTCCTCCGGTGTACGGCTGGTGTTCCGCACCAAGGCCACCACCGTCGAGTTGGACACCCTCCGCACCAGGGTCGGCTACGGCGACACGCCGCTGCGCCCGGATGGCGTGTACGACCTGCTCGTGGACGGAGACCTAGTGGACCAGGCTGTGACCAGCGGCGGGCACGTGCTGCTGGTCGACACCGCCACTGGAGCCACCGTCACCCGACCAGGGCCAGTCGGCACGGTCCGGTTCGACGGCCTTCCCGACCGGGTGAAGGATGTCGAGATCTGGCTGCCTCATACCGAGATCACCGAGTTGGTCGACCTGCGCACCGACGCCCCCGTCGAGCCCGCGACCGAGCGTGGTCGACCGGTCTGGCTGCACCACGGCAGCTCCATAAGCCACGGCGCGAACGCCGCGAGCCCGACCACGACCTGGCCCGCCCTCGCCGCGGCGTCGGGCCGGGTAGACCTGGTCAACCTCGGCTTCGCCAGCAGCGCCATGCTCGATCCGTTCACCGCTCGCACCCTGCGCGACACCCCGGCCGACCTGATCAGTGTCAAGATCGGCATCAACCTGGTCGCCGACGACGTGATGCGGCTGCGCGCCTTCGGCCCCGCCGTGCATGGCTTCCTCGACACGATCCGCGATGGCCACCCCAACACGCCGCTGCTTGTCGTCTCGGCACTGCTCTGCCCTATCCAGGAACACACCCCAGGTCCCAGCGTCACCGATGTCAGCACGGGGAAGCCACTGTTCCGGGCCACCGGTGACCCCGCGGACGTGGCCACCGGAAAGCTGACGCTCGGCGTCGTCCGCGACGAACTCGCTCGCATCGTCGCCCAGCGCGCCGCGGACGACCCCGAACTGCACTACCTCGACGGCCGAGACCTCTACGGCGAGGCGGACTTCGCTGAGTTTCCCCTGCCCGACAACATCCACCCGGACGCCGCCACCCACCATCGCATCGGCGCCCGGTTCGGGGAACTCGCCTTCGGTCCCAGCGGCCCGTTCACCGCAAAGCGTGTTTCCGCGCTTCCGTGACGGTGATGTCCGCCAAAGGGCGATAGCTCGTCGGGTAATCGCATTTCGCGATCAGTACGATGCCCGCCTTTTGGTCGGGATTCGTGTTTCTTCCTGTACTTGATATTGCGGTAGGACGCATTATCGAGGCGCAGCCGTGGCTCTCGTCATAAAACTGATTCGGCATCCGGAGATCATATGTCCAGCATTCTCAGGCGACTGATCGTCGTCGCCACGTCCGCGGTCCTCACGGGCGGGATCATCGCCACACCCGCCCAGGCAGCCGTCCAGGCGACGTTCTACGTGTCCCCGACTGGTTCCGGCACCGCGTGCACGCTGAGCGCGCCATGCTCGCTGCAGGGCGGTGTCGACAAGGTCCGCACGGTCAACAGCAACATGACCGGCGACATCATCGTCAATCTCCTCGACGGGACGTACGCGCTCACCTCGGAACTGCAGTTCCGTGAGGACGCCACTTTCCACGACTCCGGCACCAACGGGTACAGCGTCACCTACCGAGCCAACCCCGGCGCCCGTCCGGTGATCAGCGGCGGCAAGACGCTCGCGGGCTGGTCAGCGGACCCCGCCAACAGCAGCATCTACCGCACCTTCGTCGGCGCCAACCCTGGCGTGTTGCAGATGTATGTCAACGGCACCCGAGCCACAGTCGCGCGAAGCGAGCCCAAACCGGCGGGGTTCACCCTCGCGTCCGACACCACGTCGGGCGCGGTCCGCTACCTCGTGATCGATGCCTTCAAGGTCCATGACGGCGCCACCGAGACGACGGTGAACGACAACGCCCCGGGCATCACCTACTCCGGCGCCTGGACCTACGACTCGAACCGGCCAGGCGACTACAGCAACGACTCCCACTACACCAGGACGCACTCCAACTATGCCGAGTACACCTTCACTGGCACGGGCATCGATCTGATCGCCGGCAAGGCCCCGTCGTTCGCGAAGCACATGCAGATCTACATCGACGGCGTGAAAGACCAGATGGTCAGCCAGTACAACGCCACCGCGCTGACCCAACAGGTGATCTACAGCAAGACCGGACTCGCCCCCGGTCAGCACACGATCAAGGTGTTGGCCTACTCCGAGGGCGACCTCATCGTGACCAACCCGGCCTACGCTTCCATGTCGTCTTGGAAGAACATCGACAGCATTCGCTTCGGCCTGCTGCAGACGTTCAAGTACCTCGCCTGCCCCCTGGAGAAGATCGTCGGCGACACGGCGTACTTCCAGGATCCATGCGGCAAGGGCGTACTCGATTCGTTCCAGCAGACCTACGGGCCGGACATGGCGGCGCTGGACCACCATGGCCTCACGGAGTACTGGCTCGAGAACGCCTACGAGCTGCTCGACTCCCCGGGTGAGTACTACTACGACCCGACCGACCAGTACCTCTACTACAAGCCGAGGCCGTACGAGGACCTCGCCACGGCGACGGTGGTCGTCCCCCAGGTCGAGACCTTGATGAGCGTCACCGGCAGCGCGGCGACGCCGATCCGCGATCTCAGCTTCCAGGGCCTGACCTTCGCCTATGGGACCTGGTTGGCGCCGCGGTCCGGCAACGGCTTCGTGGGCTTCCAGGGCAATCAGCTCTGGGGTGCGGCGGCCAACGCGGCGACCGCCCACAACGAGTTCTGGAACTCCATGGACCGCATCGGCGGGGCGGTGACGATCAGCGCGGGCAGGTCGGTGTCGATCTCCGGCAGCCACTTCACCCACCTGGGCGGCACCGGCGTCGTGGTCGAGAACGCCAGCCAGGACACCCTCGTGGAGGGCAACGCGTTCAACGACATCTCCGGAGGCGGGATCCAGGTCGGCAACGTCAATGACTTCGCCGTGTCCGACCCGGCCCAGCAGTCCGTCGGCAACACCGTGAAGAACAACTACATCAGCGCCATCGGTCTGCAATATCCGCAGGTCGCGGCGATCTTCGCGGGCTACAACAAGAACCTTGCGCTCGTGCACAACGAAATCGACAACGTGCCGTACACCGGCATCTCCGTCGGCTGGGGTTGGGGCATGGAGTCGAGTACGCCGTATTCGGCCGCGAACGTCGTGAGCGGCAACCGCATCACCAATGTGATGCAGACGCTCACCGACGGCGGCGGCATCTACACCTTGAGCCACCAGCCGGGTTCGACGATCAACAACAACTTCGTCTCCGGCGTCGGCACGGACGGATTCGGCGGTGCCATCTACCTGGACAACCGGACGAACAACTACAGCGTGACCCAGAACGTTGTGCGCAACCCCGTCCCGCGCTGGCTCAACATCAACGCCAGCAGTCCCGCCGCGATCAACAACAGTGCGGCCGACAACTACACCGACAATGGGGCGACGAAGGGTATCGGCGGGACGAACACCGAGACCAACACCACCGTCGTGACGGGTGGCAACTGGCCTGCGGCGGCGACCGCCATCGAAGCGGCGGCAGGCCTCGAACCACAGTACGACCACCTCAAGAACGCTGCGGGCGTCTGGGTGGACGACACCGCCAACACGGTGAGCTACACCGGGTCCTGGATCGCCGACGGCAACCGACGGGCCGCAGGTGGCTTCGACTACCGCAGGACCGACCACAACACCAGCAGCGCGGGCGCGGAAGCCACGCTTCGGTTCGTCGGCACCGCGTTCGACGTGATCGCCGAGACCAACGGCACCTACGCCTCAGGTGTGCAGGTCTACATCGACGGCCAGCTGAGTTCCTCCACAATCACCGAGACAAGCACCGGGTTGCTCAGCAAGCGCACCGTGTTCCGAAGGACCGGACTCGCCTTCGGCGCGCACGAGGTCAGGCTGGTCACCACGACCACGCAGCCGTTCCATGTGGACGCCTTCGTGATCTATGACTCGGAGTGCTCGTTGTCGACGGGCAAGACCGCCACCGCGAGCTCGCAGTATTCGAGCTCGTACAGCGCCGCCAAGGCGGTCGACGGGAGCCTCAGCACCCGCTGGGCACAACAGGGCGGTCAGTGGACGTCGGCCTGGCTGAAGGTCGACCTGGGTGACAGCTACTCGGTCAACTCCGTCCGATCGAATTTCCACTACCCCAGCGGAAGCGGCGTCAAGTACCAGATCGAGTACTCCACCGACGACGTCACCTACACGATGCTCGCCGACCGGACGGCGAGCTACACGACCCAGGCCGACAACTGGGCGACGCCCGCGGGTTTGACCCTTGCGCGATACGTCCGGATCACCGTGGTCGACTCGCAGGGACAGGGCGCGAGCATCTACGAGTTCGACGTGTATGGAGCACCGACGCCCGGCCTTGAGGTGGTTTCCCTGGGCAAGCCCGCGACCGCGTCGAGCATCTACTCGGCGTCGTACAGCGCGGCCAAGGCGGTCGACGGCAACGCGTCGACCCGCTGGGCGCAGGCATCCGGGACCTCGGGGCCCGCTTGGGTGCTCGTCGACCTTGGCATCGGCGTTCCGCTGTCTCGGGTCGACACGGTGTTCTATCAGAACGCCGGAAACGGGTTCAAGTACAAGATCGAGTATTCGATGGACGACACCACCTATCTGACCTACTCCGACCACACCGCGAGCTTTACGACGAGTCCCAACAACGTCGACACCAACGCGGGCACGATCGTGGCTCGGTACGTCCGGATCACCGTCACCGACTCGCAGTCGCAGGGCGCCAGCATCTTCTCGTTCGACGTCTTCGGGATCCGGGCGAGCTGACGGTCGCAATTCGGAATCCGGAAAGGAACACATTGAAGTTGACACGCATCGGCCCGGTCGGAGCCGAGCGGCCCGCGGTGCTGACGTTGGACGGCCAGGCCTACGACCTGAGCCAGCTGACCTCGGACATCAACGGCGCCTTCCTCGCCGACCATGGCGTCGAGCGGGTGCGCGACGCTCTCATCGCCGGACATCTGCGGCCGATCGACATCGCCGAGCACCGGGTCGGCGCCCCGGTGGCGCGGCCGGGCAAGGTCGTGTGCGTGGGCCTTAACTACCGCGACCACGCTGAGGAGACCGGCGCGGAGGTGCCGATCTGGCCGTTCGTGTTCCTGAAGGCGCCCTACACGGTGATCGGCTCGAACGACAAGGTGCTGGTGCCGCGTGGATCGGTGAAGACCGACTACGAGGTCGAGCCGGCGGTGGTGATCGGCGCGACGGCGTCCTATTTAGACTCTCCCGACGATGTGGCGGCGGTCGTAGCTGGCTACGCGGTCAGCCATGACGTGTCGGAGCGGGAGTTCCAGCTCGAGTACTCGGGCCAGTGGGATCTCGGCAAGTCGTGTGCGACGTTCAACCCGCTTGGCCCATGGCTCGTTCCGGCGTCCGATGTGGACGTTTCGGCGCTGGAACCGACGCTGTTGGTAAACGGCGACGTTCGGCAGCGTGGGTCGACGAAGGAAATGGTATTCGACCCGGCGTATCTGGTCTGGTACCTGAGTCAGTACATGGTGCTGGAACCCGGCGACGTCATCAACACCGGCACCCGGCCGGTGTCGCGCTCGGCCGCGCCGACACCCCATACCTGCGGGCGGGGGACCTGGTCGAGGTGTCGATCAACGGGCTGGGCGCGCAGCGCCAGACGGTGGGGCAGGCGTGATGGGCGAGTTCGACGGGCTGCGTGGGGCCGTCACCGGCGGGGCATCGGGAATCGGCCTGGCCGCGGCGCGGCTGCTGGCGGCGCGGGTCGCGCGGGTCGCGGTATTCGACCTTGAGCCGGAGGGACTGCCGGAACCGCTGGTGGGCTTCCGCGTGGACGTCGCCGACGACGCGTCCGTGCGTGCCGCCATGGACGGTGTCGCGGAGCGGTTCGGCGGGTTGGACATCCTGGTGAACAACGCCGGTATCGGTGCGGCGGGCACGGTCGAGGACAACCCCGACGACCAATGGCACCGGGTCTTCGACATCAACGTCGTCGGCGTCGTCCGGGTCACTCGGGCCGCGCTGCCGCTGCTGCGCGAGTCCACCCACGCCGCGGTCGTCAACACGTGCTCCATCGCCGCGACCCGCGGGTCTGCCGCAGCGTGCGCTGTACTCGGTCACCAAGGGCGCGGTCCTGTCCCTGACCCTGGCGATGGCCGCCGACCACGTCCGCGAGGGCATCCGGGTCAACTGCGTCAACCCCGGCACTGTCGACACCCCCTGGGTGGCACGGCTGTTCGACGCCGCGGCCGACCCGGAGGCGGAACGGGCCGCGTTGGCCGCCCGGCAGCCCACGGGCAGGCTGGTCGCCGCCGCCGACGTCGCCGCGGCGATCGCGTACCTGGCGAGCCCCGCGGCCGGGTCGGTGACCGGCACGGCGGTGGCTGTCGACGGTGGCATGGCCGGACTCAGACTGCGCCCGGTCGGGTCTTGACCATGATCTGCGAACTCACGTGCACGCAACGGGGCGTGCCTGCCGTCGCGGGCACGGGCCGCCGAGGTGTACGACGCCGTGGCGACGGCCGCGCTCGCGGTGCCCGCGGCGTTAGGGGATGACCTGAAGGTGGCCGGTCTGCTATCCCACCGCGTTCCCACGCCGAGCAGTCGCCGGCTACGGGTACCGGCTGGTGGATGCCGGGATGCCGGTAGGTTACCCAAGTGCGGTCGGCGGTGCGCCGCTCGGCACATCGGGGACGCGGCGGCAACCGGAGATGTCTACTTCTTCAGCGCGCAGCCAACAGCGTGGTGAGGTGAATCGTGACCACCCGGCTCACGCAGGCAGCCCGATTGCGCGTTCGCCGCTGCGGCGCTGTTGGATGACGACGGCGGCGACAAGCAGGGTGCCTTGGGCGACGTTCTGCCAGAACGTGTTGACCCCGACCACGTTCAGGCCGTTGTCGAGGGCGCCGAGGAGGATCACGGCGAGCAGGGTCCCGCCGATCGTACCCTTGCCGCCCTTGAGCGCACAGCCGCCGAGCGCGGCGGCGGTGATCGCCTTGAGCTCTAGCCCTTCACTGCCGGAGACCGGCTGACCGGATCCGGTGCGGGCGGTCAGGATGATGCCCGCGATCGCGGAGACGACACCGGCGAGCATGAACACGGCGATCAGATACTTGTTGATGTTGATGCCCGCGAGGCGGGCGGCGGTGTCGTTGCCGCCGATCGCGTAGATGTTGCGACCGATGTCGGTGTACTTCAACAGCACATGCAGGGCGATGGAGACGATCGCGAGGATGACGATGGGCACCGGTACCCCGGCGAGCTTGCCGCGGGCAAGGAAGATGAAGAAGTCGTTGTCCAGCACGAAGCCCTGGGCCTTGCCGCCCGAGATGAGCTGGGCGAGTCCTTTGTAGGCGGCCAGCGTCGCCAGGGTCGCGATGACCGGGTTGACCCGTCCGTAGACGATGATCAACCCGTTGACCGCGCCGACCACGACGCTGAGTCCGAGCGCGGCGAGGAGCCCGACGAAGGCGTTGCCGCCGCTGGCGGTGAACGCCATCGCGCTGACCACCGACGCGATACCGGCCTGCGAGCCGACCGAGATGTCCAGGGCGCCGCAGATGATGATCACGGTTTGCACGACGGCGAGCAGCCCGAACACGGTGACGGCCTCGCCGATGCCCGCCAGGTTGGCCAGGTCGAGGAACCCGGAGTTGAGGGAGCCGAAGATCGCGACGACCACGATGAGGGCGCCGATCAGGCTTACGTTTCCCGGGCCGATCGCGTGCAGGACGCGGCGGGCCGCGTTCGGCTTGGCGGGTGAGTCGACTGGCGTCATCTTGGGTGCCGCCTTCGTGTCGAGTTGACGGGTCATGATGCTTCCTTTGTGGACAGGTCTTCGGCCATGGCCAGCGCGAGCACGGCTTCCTCGGTCGCCTCGGCAC
>Ga0247823_10001386_pt1 | contig 20138 bp, 17 predicted proteins | sample 13C_PalmiticAcid_2_FD_192426 | JGI IMG/M metagenome (GOLD analysis project Ga0247823, IMG submission 192426) | Soil microbial communities from agricultural site in Penn Yan, New York, United States - 13C_PalmiticAcid_Day30 | ecosystem: Environmental > Terrestrial > Soil > Agricultural land... | reverse complement strand
CGGACCTGGTCATCCTCGGCAAGCAGGCCATCGACGACGACGCCAACCAGACCGGCCAGATGCTGGCCACGCTGTGGGGTCGCCCGCAGGCGACCTTCGCCGGCAAGCTCGACATCGCCGACGGCAAAGCCACGGTGGTGCGCGAGGTCGACGCCGGCCTGGAAACACTGGAGGTCGACCTGCCTTCGGTCGTCACCACCGACCTGCGCCTCAACGAACCGCGCTTCATCAAGCTGCCCGACATCATGAAGGCCAAGAGCAAGCCGCTGGAAACGCTGCAGCTGGCCGACCTCGGCGTCGAATCCGCCGATACGCACAAGACCACGCACTACGCTCCGCCTGCCAAGCGCAGCAAGGGCGTCATGGTGAAGGACGCGGCCGAACTGGTCGCCGCACTCAAGCAGAAGGGGTTGCTGTAATGACCAAAGTTCTCGTCATCGCCGAACACCTGGACGGCAAGCTCAACGCCTCCACCGCCAAGACCGTCAGCGCAGCCGCCGCTGTGAACGCCGACGCCATCGACGTGGTCGTGCTGGCGGCCGACCCGATGGCCGTCGCCGCCGACGCCGCGCAGATCGCCGGCGTCGCCAAGGTGCTCGCTGTCGCCAATGCCGGCAACGCCAACGCCATCGCGCAGGTGCTGGCACCCCAGATCGCCGCGCTTGCGGCCGGCTACACGCATGTGTTCGCCCCGTCGACCACGTTTGGCAAAGACCTGCTCCCCTGCGTCGCCGCCCTGCTCGGCGTCAACCAGGTCTCCGACCTGATGGCCGTGGAAGGCCCGCACACCTTCAAGCGTCCCATCTACGCCGGCAACGCGATCATCACCGTCGAAACGCCGGCCGACCAGATCGTCGTCGCCACCGTGCGTACCGCATCATGGCCTGAAGCCGCCAAGGGCGGCAGCGCGACGGTCGAAGCCATCAGCGTCGAAGCCGCCCTGCCGACGCATACGCGTTACTTGGGCCTCGCCGCCGGCAAGTCCGACCGCCCCGACCTGCAGAGCGCCAAGCGCGTCGTTTCCGGTGGCCGCGGCGTGGGTTCGGCCGAGAACTTCAAGGTCATCTACGCCCTCGCCGACAAGCTGGGCGCCGCCGTCGGCGCTTCGCGCGCCGCCGTGGACGCCGGCTACGTGCCGAACGAACTGCAGGTCGGCCAGACCGGCAAGATCATCGCGCCCGAGCTGTACGTGGCCGTCGGCATTTCCGGCGCCATCCAGCACCTGACCGGCATCAAGGACGCCGGCACCATCGTGGCGATCAACAAGGACGGCGAAGCGCCGATCTTCGAGATCGCGGATATCGGGTTGGTGGGAGATCTGTTCCAATTGCTACCGGAGTTGGAAGCGGTGCTCGGCTGAGTTCGCCGCCCCGATGCCGGTAACGGCACCCCAGAGCGTAGATAGGAAGAAGTCGCGCGATCCCGGCTGGCACTCGGCCGGGATCGTTCTTCTGATCATAGTTGCGTACAGCGTCGCTCTATGGTGGCTGGACCGAAGTAACGGTACTTTCCAGCGACTGTCGAGCGCTTGGCGTTGGCTGTCCTTAGCGACGTTGCCCGTCTTCGCGAGTTACCTGGTGCGCTTCTGGCGTTGGCACTGGCTGCTGCGTCGGAATGGTCATCGCGTGCCCGCTACCCGCGGCCTCTGCGCCTATCTGGCTGGCTTTGCACTGACGGCGACACCGGGCAAGGCAGGGGAACTCCTGCGCATGCGCTACTTCGGAAGCATGGGCGTACCCGCGGCACAGACGCTAGCGACATTCGTCTTCGAGCGCGCGTGTGACCTACTTGTCATTCTTGTGCTGTCACTGGCCGCAGCGAGTCTCTTCCCGGGACTGGCAACGCTGGCCTGCATCGTGCTGGCCTTCGTGCTGCTGCTGTTCGCTACCGCACGATGGCGCATGATGCACGACGTCATCGAACGCGCCATCGCACACGTCCCCTCCTTCTGGCTGAGACGCGCTTGCGTATTCGCGCTTTCGGCGGCACGTAGGCTAGGCAGCCACCTCGATGCGCGCTCGCTCTGCATGGGGTTGGGGACCGGCGCACTGGCTTGGGGGCTGACGTCAGCGGTCTTCATGGGCGTCTGTGCGGGATTCGGCGTGAACATCGACCCGCTGCTCGCCTTCGGCATCTACCCTCTCGCCATGCTGGTGGGTTCGATGTCCTTCATCCCGGGCGGCGTCGGCACCACCGAGTTGGCGATCGTGCTGATGCTCAACCGCCTCGGCGTGGGCACGGGAGACGCGCTTGCGGTCGCGGTCGGCACCCGCCTGGTCACCTTGTGGTTCGCGACCGGCGTCGGCGGAGTCGCTGTGCTCCTGTTGGAAAGAATGGGCATCCGTAGTGCCACCGATCCACGCTGAGTGCGCGGGTATAATCGCCCGACCGCAACGGATCGCAGGCAGAAATGTCCTTCCCCAAGTCCTCCACCCAGCCCACACCCGCCGGGGGCTCGGCCCGCGCGCTCTGCGTGGATCTTGACGGGACGCTGCTCAATTCCGACATCCTCTACGAGTCGTTGCTGGCGCTTCTTGCACGCAACCCACTTTACGTTTTCATGTTTCCGCTGTGGCTGCTTCGCGGCAAAGCCGCTCTGAAGCGTGAGCTTGCGTCGCGCGTCCAACTGGACGCCGAAACGCTGCCCTACAACGCAAAAGTGCTGGAACTGCTTTCCACGACCGAACAACGTCCACGCGTGCTGTGCACCGCATCCGACGCGCTGCTTGTGGAGCCCATCGCCCGGCATCTCGGCTTGTTCGAACAGGTCATCGCCAGCGACGGAAAGCGCAACCTGTCCGGCCGCGCGAAGGCAGCCGCACTGGTCGAGGCGTTCGGTGACTCCAACTTCGATTACGCGGGCAATGGCAAGGTGGACCTGCACGTCTGGGAGAAGGCCTCGGGCGCCTGGGTCGTGAACAATGGCGACTCGCTGGCGAAGGCAGCCGCGCGTCGCACGCAGGTGCATGCACACTGGCCCTCGACGCCCAGGCTCCGGGAATGGTTGCGTGCACTGCGACTGCACCAGTGGTTGAAGAACCTCCTCGTCTTCGTACCTCTGCTCACTGCGCACCGCTTCATGGACGCGGAGTCGGTGATGGAATCAGTCATCGCGATGGTGTCCTTCGGACTCGTGGCTTCGGGCGTGTATGTCCTAAACGACCTGCTCGACCTGTCAGCCGACCGTCAACATCCGCGCAAACGCCGGAGGCCCTTCGCCGCCGGGACGCTTCCACTGCTGCACGGCTTGGTGGCCGCGCCCGTGCTTACGCTGACGGGTCTCGTGCTGTCGCTGGCGTGCAATGTCCAGTTCACCTTGGTTCTGCTGGCGTACTATGCCATGACGCTGGCCTATTCATTCAAACTGAAACGGGTCGTCATGGTCGACGTCGTCCTGCTGGCCGCCTTGTACACGGTGCGCATCGTCGGTGGAACCGTGGCGATCGATGCAGATCTGTCGTTCTGGCTGCTGGCATTCTCGATGTTCATCTTCCTGTCGCTCGCGTTGCTGAAGCGCTACACCGAACTGCATGCGATGCTTTCCAGCGGCAAGACCAAGGCTGGTGGTCGGGGGTACTCGGTCGAGGATCTCCCTCTGCTGCAGTCGCTGGGATCGGCGGCAGGCTACATCGCGGTGATGGTGATGGCGCTCTACATCGACAGCCCACAGAGCGTCGCGCTATACAGCAATCCCAAGTTGCTCTGGTTGATCTGCCCGGTCCTGCTGTATTGGGTAAGCCGAGTGTGGGTCGTGGCCCATCGTGGAGAAATGCATGATGACCCGATCGTATTCGCCGCCACGGACAGGGTGAGCCAGGTAGTCGTCGTTTTGTGCGGCGTGTTCGCGCTGAGCGCGATCTGATGGCCGAGCCAGGGCAATCATGGGGCAAGTACCCTCGCGTGCAGCAGCGCGTGCGGCGCTTGCACGACCGTGACGCTTCGCTGCCAACTTTCGATGGCACCGCCCTTCCCCGCGGAAACGGGCGGAGCTATGGGGACAGTTGCCTCAATCCCGGTGGCACCCTGCTGGATGCGACGGGAATGGACCGCTTCATCGCGTTCGATCCGGCGACCGGCATACTCCGGTGCGAGGCTGGCGTCAGCCTGGATACCATCATCCAACTCTTCCTGCCGAAGGGCTGGTTTCTCCCGGTAACGCCGGGCACCCGCTATGTCACCGTGGGCGGCGCCATCGCCAATGACGTGCATGGCAAGAACCACCACCGCACCGGCAGTTTTGGGCACCATGTACGTTGCTTCGAGCTGTTGCGCAGCGATGGCTCGCGCCGGCTGTGTGAGGCGTCAGGCGACGATGGCTGGTTCGCGGCCACGATCGGAGGCCTCGGTTTGACCGGCCTCATTACATGGGCGGAGATCCAGTTGCGGCGCGTGCCCGGAAGCTCAATGGAGTCGGAGAACATCCGCTTCGGCTGTCTGGACGAGTTCTTCCAGTTGTCCGCCGAATCCGCAGCGACCCATGAGTACAGCGTGGCATGGATCGATTGCCTTGCGACGGGGAAATCGCGTGGACGGGGACACTTCACCCGTGCCGATCATGCGCCCACCATGCCCGCAGAGCGGCCGTCCGCGTCGGGGGGGCGATGGATGATTCCGTTCACTCCGCCTTTTTCGCTGGTCAATCGCCTGTCATTGAAGCCCTTCAATGCGTTGTATTACTGGCGCCAACCCTCCCTGAGGCGTCGGAATGTCAGCCATCTGCTGCCATTCTTCTATCCATTGGACGGTATTCGAGAATGGAATCGGATGTATGGCCCAAGTGGCTTCCTCCAGTACCAATGCGTGCTGCCCCCTTCAGTGGCTCGCACCGGCACCGCAGCGCTGCTGAGCGAGATCTCCAGTAGTGGAACCGGTTCGTTCCTCGCCGTGTTGAAAGAGTTCGGCGATACGCCTTCAACGGGCCTGATGTCGTTCCCCCGCCAAGGCACCACGCTGGCCCTCGACTTCCCCAACTCGGGCGAATCGGTACTCAGGCTCCTGAGCCGTCTGGACCGTATCGTCGACGAGGCGGGAGGCGCCGTGTATCCCGCAAAGGACGCCCGCCTTCTATCCGCCTCTTTCCAGCAGGCCTACCCCCGCTGGCAGGAGATGGGCAGATTCCTCGATCCACGATTCTCGTCCGGCTTCTGGCGCCGGGTCACGGAGCAGACATGCAACGTATCTTGATCATCGGTGCCACCTCGGCTATCGCCGAAGCCACTGCCCGCGTGTACGCCGCACGAGGGGCGGCGATCCACCTCATCGGCCGCGATGGCCCGCGCCTCGACGCGATCGCCGCCGACCTCTCCGTCCGCGGGGGTCGCACCAGCACAGGTGTTCTCGATGTCAATGCACTGGCTACGCACGCGCCCGTACTCGATGCGGCATGGAGCGTCCTCGGAGATGTCGACGTGGCATTGATCGCGCATGGCACCCTCCCCGACCAAGGCGCGTGCGACGGATCCGTCGCATTGTCGTTGCAGGAGTTCGCGACCAACGGAACCTCAACCATCGCGCTCTCCGCGGCGCTGGCGCAGCGATTGAGGGCCGGCACTACACTGGCCGTGATCTCCTCCGTCGCCGGAGATCGTGGGCGCGCCAGCAACTACCTCTACGGCAGCGCCAAGGCGGCCGTCAGCACCTATCTCAGTGGTCTCGGCCAGCGACTGCGCCCGGCGGGCATCAACGTGGTGACGATCAAACCAGGCTTCGTGGATACCCCGATGACGGCTAGCTTCAAGAAAGGAGCGCTGTGGGCCAAGCCCGGCGCCGTAGCGAGCGGCATCGTGCGTGCGATTGAGCGGCGGCAGGCCGTGGCCTATCTCCCCGCCTTCTGGTGGGCCATCATGTTCATCATCAAATCGATACCCGAATTCGTATTCCGCAGGATCAAACTCTGATATGCCCCACAAGCACGCCAAGATCGTCATCACCGGGGCCGCCGGCCTTGTGGGCCAGAACCTCATCGTCGTGCTCAAGGAGCGCGGCTATACCAATCTTGTCGCGATCGACAAGCATGAACACAACCTGCGCATCCTTGCGGTACTACATCCTGACGTCCGCACTATACTTGCCGACCTCGCCGAACCAGGCCAGTGGACCCATGAGTTCGAAGGCGCCGCATGCCTGGCTCAATTGCATGCCCAGATCACTGGCAAGACGACCGACCTGTTCACGCGCAACAACATTGAAGCAACCCGCCGGGTGCTGGATGCGGTGCGCCAGCACGGAGTTCCATACGTCGTGCATATCTCTTCTTCGGTGGTGAACTCCGTCGCGACCGACGACTACACCGAGACCAAGAAGGCGCAGGAGAAGCTGGTGGTGGAGGCTGGCATCCGCCATTGCGTATTGCGCCCCACGCTGATGTTCGGATGGTTTGACCCCAAGCACCTGGGATGGCTCTCCCGTTTCATGGCCAGGACGCCCGTTTTCCCGATTCCCGGCGACGGCAGATTCATGCGCCAGCCGCTGTACGAAAGGGACTTCTGTCGCTGCATCGAACGATGCATCGAACAGGAGCCTGACGGCAGTGTCTACGACATCGTCGGCGACACGCGCATCGACTATGTGGACATCATCCGCACCATCAAGAGGGTGAAGGGCCTGCGCACGTGGATCGTCCACATACCGATCGGGTTCTTTGCGCTCTTGCTCCGCGTGTACGCCGCTTTCAGCCGGAAGCCCCCGTTCACTGCTGACCAGTTAAAAGCGCTCAGCGCCGGCGACGATTTCAAGGGCGTTGATACCCAGGCGATGTTCGGAGTGAGCCAGACGCCGTTCGAAGACGCCATCCGCGAGAGCTACACCGATCCACGCTATGCACACATCGTGCTGAAGCGCTAACCAGACCACGGATACGAAGATGAGCAGATTCGCCATCGTCGGCAGCGGCCCCATGGGGCTCATGGCTGCCATAGAGTTACTCAAGCACGGCCACCAAGTGGATGTCTACGAGCGGGACGACCGCATCGGCGGCATGTCCGCCGACTTCGACTTCGGCGGCACGCGCATCGAACGCTACTACCACTTCATTTGCAAGACCGACTATCCCCTGTTCGATCTACTGGCCGAACTCGGCCTCAGTGACACGCTGCGCTGGACGGACACGAAGATGGGCTACTACTACGATGGCAAGCTCTACAAGTGGGGCACGCCGTTCGCGCTGCTGGGTTTTCCCCATCTTGGCATCGTCGAGAAGGTGCGCTACGCGCTGCATGTGATGCACGCCAAGGGGATCAAGGACTGGGGCCCGCTGGACCGTGTCGCTGCACGCGAGTGGATCACCAGATGGATTGGTCCGCGCGCCTACAAAGTGATGTGGGAAAAGGTGTTCTATCTGAAGTTCTTCGAGTATGCGGACAACCTGTCCGCTTCGTGGATAGGGACACGCATCAAGCGTGTGGCGCTGTCGCGCCGCAACCTTTTCAACGAGAGCATGGGCTACCTGCGTGGCGGCTCGGCCGTGCTGCTCGACGAGATGGCGCGACGGGTCCGCGAGGCTGGCGGGAGGATCCTGCTGGGCCAAGGCATCGACGAGGTGGTCTCATCCGACGGCCGCGTCACGGGTGTACGCGTTGGCAACGTCACGATCGCTTACGACAAGATCGTATCCACCGCTCCCATCCAGTACGTGCCCCGCATGGTGCCCGGTCTGCCGGCCGCTTTCGCTGACAAGGTTCGCGCTATCGAGAACATCCCGGTTGCCTGCGTCATCCTCAAACTCAAGCACGCGGTGAGCGAAAATTTCTGGATGAACATCAGCGACGATCGGATCGCAATCCCCGGCGTTATCGAGTACAGCAACCTCAACCCGGGAGACGGCAGCGGCGACAAGATTCTCTATGCCCCGTTCTACATGCCAAAGACTCATCCCAAGTGGGCACAGAGCAATGACCAGTTGATCGAAGAAGTCATCAGCTATCTCCACCTCCTCAACCCGGCGTTCAAACGGGACTGGGTGATCAATACGCATTGCCATCGCTACGAATTCGCGCAGACGATCTGTCCCCCGGGATTCCAGGACATGCTGCCTGTGATGAAGACGCCGCTTGATGGGTTCTACATGGCTGACACCGCTTACTACTATCCGGAAGACAGGTCGATCAACGAGAGTATTTCCGTCGGCAAAACGCTGGCCGCGCTCGCGCTCCAGCCATGACGAAGCGCTTTTTTGCCTTCTTGGTCGCGAGCGGCACGGCGGCGGCGTGCAATGTGGGCGCGCGCTATGTACTGGACATCTGGCTGCCCTACCTTACCTCCATCATCATTGCCTACCTTATCGGGATGACGGTCGCGTTCTTTCTGAATAGGGCGTTCGTATTCCAAGACCGCCATGGTAGTCGCGCTCGCCAGGCCATGTGGTTCTTGGCGGTCAACGTGCTGGCCATCATGCAGACGGCTATCATCAGTCTTGTGCTCGCGCGCTGGTTGCTGCCTGCACTGTCGATACCCCATGCAGATACGGTAGCCCACATGATAGGTGTAGCGGCTCCCGCGATCACAAGTTTCATTGCCCACAACCTTCTGACCTTCCGTACGGACAAACGCGCGGAAGACTGAGCTCGGCTCTGACTAATAAGAAGAGGCCGCATTAGCGGCCCCTCATATGGCTCATCAACGGCTGAAGCGCAAACCGATCTTCAGCGAGCGATCCGCAGCTTGGCTGTCGGGCGGCAACGTCGTTTTGGACGTTGGCAGGCTTGCGGGATAAGACCAAACGGCAAACCGGTTATCCCCACCTTGGCGCGTCAGTTCGTAGGTCACTGCTGGTCCGGCAACAGTCACCGTGAGGGGGGTGGCCAGCGCTATATTGAAGTACTCGTTGTCTTTGGACTCCGTCAGGTTTGCGCTGCCCTCTGAGCAATTGTCGGCCTGGCACACCTTGAGCTTGAGCGTGCCAACTGAGGAATTGCCAAAATTGCCGACCTGCACTTCGAAACCGGTCACATTGCCATCGCGCGGCGCAGCAAATTCGCCACTTACAGACTGGCCGTCGCCCACCTGGTGCGACTGATTGCTGGAACCGTCAAGCGCAAGGTCTACAAAATCCACGTTCCCGCGGTCAATGGCTGGCACCACGGGTGCGGGCGCTTGCGACTGCGCAGGCGCAGAAGGCTCAGTCGACGGTTCAACCGCTTGGTCAGCGGGCTTCTGGGAACACGCTGCAAAGACGAGGATGCACGCCGATGCCAAAGTACTTCTCACAAGATTCTTCATAGGTTTCTCCTGATAATTTGAATGTTTATAGAACGACAGACCGCATTCGGAAATAGATCAACGCCGCGTTGATCGCAAGCTGTGCGAAAACCAACAACCACAACCTTCCCGGCTTCCACTCCGCTTCCATCCACTTGAGACCCAGCGCGAGAACTAGCGGGCCGACAGCCTGAAAACCATGCAGCGCAGGCACGGCCGGAATGCCAAAAACGCCGATCAGCAGTACCGCGGGTATTACGATGGCAAACATCACAAGCTCGCGATGTTCGGTCCGATACTTCCAACATCCCGCGTAGCTTTGCAGAAAGAACAGCAGACCGACTATACCCGTCAGGCTGACGAGGCTGCCCTGCAAAAACTTCTCACCATCGAAGGGGTAACTGGAGAGGTAGTTTGGCGCCAACGTGGTATAGAAGTTCATGACGCGGACCCATATCAAGTCGATCCACGTCGAACCTTGTCCCAGATTCTGCTGGACTAGATCCGAGGGAATTTCAAGATACAGGCGTGACCACAGGAACCAGGGCAGGACCGCAGCGCTGAAAGAGAGTCCATACATGAACGCTGGGCGAAGCCGAATACGCGACAATCCGTCGCCCGCCAATGCGCACAGGCCAAGGCTGAAAGCAATCACAATGGCGTAAGGGTGAGACCAGTATGCAAGTGCAGCCAATACGCCAGCCAGCACGAAGTTTCGCCGGAACAAGATAGCGTGGGCCGCCAGTATTGCGAACGTGGCGGCCAGCATTTTGGGCCACGTAAAAATAGTCTGATTGAGGATGTAGGGACTGCTGCATAGCAGCAGCAATCCCGCAAGCACGTAGCGACGTGACAATCCGAGCTCTAGAAGGATCAACATGAAGGCCATCAAGACACTGGCATTCAGTACGCTCGCGACCGTCAAGAAAGGCCGGAAATATCTATCTTCTCCAATAGCGCCTGCATCTGGCCAACTGATCCCTACGTAATTCATACGAGGGAGGCGGCCCTGATGCTGGGGAGGTGGATCCAAGCTCGCACGAAACGGTATCACCGCCAAGGCCATCAGAACAGGACGGTTGGAGATCTCTTGTCCGGGAAGCAAAGGGCGCTCTTGCGACAGCTGTATGTCACGCAGGAAGTACTCACTCACTGCGTATGGCAAGTAATTGTCTGCAGGCAGGCCGCCCGTTAGCGCTTGCATTCGCACATGGAGGTGGTCCCGCTTGAGGACATACATCGGGTCCGGCAAAGGCTGGGGCAAGCGGACCGGCAAGAAAGTCGCCAAGATCGCGAGAAGTGAAAGTGCGCCCCAGGCAGCCAACATCGTGTTGATCTGCCAACGGCCTCCCACAAGCAGTCGTTTAACGATGCTGGCGCTGTGCCAGTACCACCAAGCTGACGCGTTGACCGAAAGCATCAACGCCACAGCAGCTGGTTGCCGGTAGTTGTAAGGGAATGCCGCGACGATGAGACCCATCAGCGCATGCAGCACGATACCGGCTGCGATGCCATAGGCTAACAACTGCCTGCCCTCGAGGCGTCTCCGGGAAATCCCCAGCGCGGCGGCACAGCCTGCCCCTGCTACCGACACCATCACTGCCAGTGCCAACATCAGGTTCAGAGCGAGGGAGTCGATGTGGAGTGCCACGATCAGCCTCCTCTGGGCGTGCAGAGCGCGAGCATCTGTCGCCCGCCATGGCCGATCCGATGAAACTCGACAAGCCTGAAACCACAGTAAGCCAGCAGTTCAACAAATTCTTCCTGACTGTACTGCTTGCAGTGCGACATAGGATTCGGATTTCCGAGGGCGCCCTCCGCGGCCGAGGGAATCGCACTGAAATGCTGAAATCTGGAAGACGGTCGCGGAGGCAACGCCGGCCACTCGCGATCATCCGGCGTGGTGATCACGAGCATGTCGCAAGTCTGTTGAAGCGACTTCAGCAGCGGGATCGGCGACCACAAGAAGTGCTCAAGGATTTCAACCATGAAGCAAATGTTGAAACGCCCTGGCGGAAGGATCCAGGACGCCGTATCAAGATCCGCCTTGTGATGAACTACATTGTCGGGGCGAGGCCGCAGGAGATAGTCATCCTGATCGACACACACGACTTCCTTGAACACCGACGCGTACGCCACTTCGACCATGCCCAGAAACGAACCGATCGACAGCATTCGATCCCTTCCGATGGATCCATCCAGCACGAACTTGCTCGATAGATCGATAACCTGCTGATTCCAAGTTGCTTGCAGTGCGCAGTACTCGGGATGCGCCGTCGACTGGACTGCGGAACGGACGAGATCCTGGTAGAGCCCAAGAATCGAGCCGCGCGTACTAGAGAGCGACTGAACGCAGGAAGCCCGCTCATCGAATGATTGAATCGCTAGTTTCAGCGTGTTGGACCACTGGTCTTCGGACATGATGTACTCTCGAGTCTTAGGCGGAGATCTCGGCCAACGCACCAAGAACAGTTCGGGCGCGGTTCGTATACGTATGGTCCGCTTCGGTTCTAGCCTGGCTAGCACGCGCGATAGAAAGGCAGGCTGCATGATCCTGCATCAACCATTCCAGTTTTTCCTTGAACTGGGCGACCGAGTCGTAAAGTACGATTTCCTTGCCGGGCACATAGTAGTCGAGTATCTCCAAACTCTCGACGAAGAACATCTGGGTCGTTCCGGCCATGGCGGCTTCGAACGTCCTTGGACCCGGCGTAGAAGGATCAAGCTTGTAGCGCTCGTTGGCGTAATGAAAGTCGCGCCCCATGTTCAGGGTGACCAGCGAACGGGCATAGTTCCTCGACAGCTCATCGTTGGGCAATCGCTCGTTCTTCGCGAATGGCAGTTCACTCTCCGGCCACTGGTCGCCGCGAATGCGTGTATCGAAACGGGCGAGAACGGCTTTGAGGTCGCGTACTAGCCGAATACGATTTCCGAACGCCACGCCGCAAAAGAAGACATCGATGTCTTTGGGTGTCCCAAGCGGCCGCCAATGCGCCTTCCGGCTCGCGGCCAATGCCAAGTGTCGAGTATTGGGATTGGCGTAGTGCAGGGATGACCATCGGTCATTGCTGAAAACCAGATCAGCGATGCCGTTGATTCGGTAGTTGTAGTCGAATTCGTAGGGATCGTCGTGCAGCCAGAAGGCGAGTGCACCGCCGTACTGGTCACAAAGTCGCCTGAGCTCCAGGTAGTCGGCGTCGTCCGGCATACAAGATCCAAAGCAGAGCACGAGATCCGGGCGCCTCTCTCGCACTGCCGCAGCCGCGACCTCCAAAGGTACGTGGCTGACGGCGTCCTCACCCAGTTCTTCACGGAAGCCCTCGGCTACATAGCTGCGCAACACCGAGTTGCGATTGCCGTAGTCCGGCGACGCCCCGGTAACCAAAACTGACCGGCTCATGGCTGACTCCTCCGGCCACTCACGCCCGGCAATTCACGTAGCATGCGTTTGAGCGTCGCTCCTACACCGTGAGTTCTTGCATACACAAAGATCCTGCGCGACATCGAAGGTGGCTGTACAACGGTCAGTGGCGCCGACGCAATCGTCGTCACTGTTGGTTCCTTGTGGTTCGGGATCTTCCATGTCGGATGATTCAACTGGATACCCAACTCCGACAAGGTCAAACCCCGTCCACTGTGGGACCGTGGCCTGTCCGAAGCCGGACTCGGCTTGCGCTCCATTAGTTCCCTATAGACAGCACCCAGCCAAGCAGCATGCGACCCGGCCTCGACGTAAAGATCTTTGGTGAGGCCGGCCCTGACTTTTTCGACCAGATGCGGGCTGTACAGAAGACGCCTGAACAGATCCACCAGCGCGCCCGCCTGCACGGGTGGCAACTTAAATCCATTTACCCCTTCAATGACGCGCTCGCCCAGCGCCCCCGTATCGGCCACCACTGGCACAAGGCCCGCCTGCCAAGCTTCCGAAAGCGTGATGCAGTAAGTTTCCGGCCAGATCGAGTAGTGCAATGACAGCGAAAAACCGGCTAGGGTCTCGGCAAGGGATCCCGCGGTATAGGCCCCATGAACGTGCACGTTTGGCAGGCTGAGAGCACTCAGTATCTCGTTGTACGGGCTGGCGACCTGGCCAAAGATCGTAAACTTGACATCGTCGTTTCGAAGCTGGTTGAAGGCGTGGATGATCTCATCCGCGCCCTTGTTGCGCGTGAAGTTCCCCAGGATCGCCACTTTCAAGGGGCCCTCCTGCGGCTTGGCACGTTGCGTGATCGAGGTCGAACGCGGCATCGGCACGCCGAATACACGCACGCGGTCGTCCGTGACGCTATGCGGGTAGATGCTCTTGAATGTGTTCGCTACACCCTCGGTGTTGGCATGCAGGACATCAACCTGCTCCAACGCGCGGCCAAAGAAAGCACGTCGACGAGCTTGACTTCCGACAGCTAGCCCATCCCCTGCATTCAAGCAGACGTCACAGACCGATTTCGGAAGCTTCGGGATGTCACAGTACCGCCCCTTGTAGTCAATTAGGTTGAAGCGGTTGCACATCCCATAGTAATCATGAAGGCTCAGCATGGAGGGGATGCCGAGCACCGATGGAATATACAGCAGCGAGGGCGTATGCCCGATAAGGTGCTGGAAATGCACCATATCGACGCCATGGCGAATCAGGATTGACGCAAGCAGACTTTCACGCTCGTCGCAGACAAGGTGCGCATCATTGACGACCGAAGCGCATTCATGGTCCTCAAGATACTTGAGGTTCTCATCGAACAGTACGTAGCGCCGCTGGCTGGCGTGACCTCGATCTAGCGTATAGAACAGGAACTCGAACTGATCACCCATCTCCTTTCGCAAGGTTTCCTGGTACACCTCGACGCCGCCATACGGCTCCACGCCCATGATGTTATGCGTGACGAACAGAACCTTCCTTCTCCGGGGGGGGCTCGGCGCCATAACGCCTGACTCCATCTTCGACGCCAACTGCAAGACCTCACCAAGCAGCGCTCCCACCCGATGGAGATACAGATGCTCCGAGCGAGCGCGCTGTTGTGCCGCGCGGGCGATGCGAAGCCTCTCCTCCTCGTTACGCAAGTAGTAGCGCAGCTTCTCGATGCACTCTTCTGCTGTCCGGAACCCCACGAACTCGGTGCCCTCGCGAAAATACTGCTCGACTTCGATCTGCTTGATCGACATGTCTATGAACTGGGTACCACCGGCAAGCGCAACTTCGAACAGACGAGGCCCTGGCGTGAGCGCAATCGCCTTGTCTTCTGACGAAGAGAACACCCGATGCAGCGTCAAAACCGATCTGCTGCGGTTCGCGAAACGCGCAAACTCGGAATTGGGCGTGCGCCACTGATAAGCGCTTGGCGCCAGGTCGAGGTCGAACTCAGGAAGATAGGGATTATGCGGAAGCGCGAGCTTGAGATTGATGCCGTCAATTTCCGACTGGAGTTCCTTCAGGAACTGGACGCGGTTGGGCCAAGCAGTTCCGGCAAAGAACAGGTCGTACAGATAGTGTCCTTCGACCGGCGAATCAGGAACCGGATGGAAATGCATGCCCTGATCGGCAGCGAACGGCAAATGCCGCCCCTTGTCCCCGTACGCATCGACGCTGCCTCGGTCATTGGTGAACACCAGGTCGAACAAGTCCAGGTTCTGCTTGTTGGTCCCCTGCTCATAGGGATCCTCGGTGACCCACGCCACGCTCGTTCCGCAGATGCTCTGCAGACGGGCAACTATGCTCCTGTTGAGTTCCTCACCATCGAAACTCAGCAGTAGATTGCAGCCATTCTTTCTGGCGGCTTCAATCGCTACCAAGTAATCAGCCTTCACCACCACATCCACGGCTGGATGCTCACGCAGCGCGCGCTCGATCGCCAGACATATGTAGTGGTTTGGATTGCTCCTCTTGGTATCGAGCAACAGAATGCGCCACTGCTTCAATTCACTACTCCCCTATCTACTCTTCTTTCCATGCGTTAAGACACTGGCTAGAGCCGACGAGACCTTCCACCCTACCGACCCCTCCACGCGACTCAGCCGATCCTCGGCAGCAGCAAGTGCCTGCTCCAGGCCATTGATCGTGGCATCCCGCTCCGTGGCTTCCTGCTGCCGCCGGCCTGCCATTTCGCGCTCGTCACGCAGCAGGGCATTCATACCCTCGATCTGCGCCGCCACGTCGCTCAACTGCGTGAGCAGTTCATTACGTCGCTCTTCCACTTCTTCAAGCTTGCGCGCAACTCCTTCCCCCGCAACTTTGGCAGCTTCAAGCTCAGCTTCGACTCTCCGCAGCGCGTCCCCCAGACGCGCTGCGATCTCACTCTTCTCAGCCTCGAGCACTTCGTGCGCCTGAGCCATCTCAAGCTCTCTCGCCGCCTGTTCCGACTCGCGGATTCCAAGCAGGTTACGCAGGTGTCCGTTATCCCCATCGAGATGAACCTGGCGGCGCAGCAGATCCCCTACCTGCTGTCCACGCACGATCAGAGTACCGAGAAACTCAAACAACGTGTTGACGTTCGCCGCCGCCTCCGTGTCTGTCGCCACGGACCACAGGGACTGAAGGGACGACGGAACCTCCGCGCCAACTGCAAGGACACCTAACCCATGGGTGTGCGAGAACTCGAAGCTAGGATAACGCTCGCGAAGTTCCGACCAGAGCTTCCATACTCCAAACTCCCTTTCGCGCACGCACGTATCGTGGAAAAGAATAACGCCACGCTCGGACATCTTCGGCAACCACGTCTCGAAGTCGTGGCGCACGGCCTCGTAGGTATGCAGTCCATCGATATGCAATAGATCGATGGATCCATCTGCGAAATAGGAAACCGCCTCATCGAAGGTCATTCGCATCATGGAAGCGAAGCCCGAGTAATGTTCGGCCAGATGGTCACGAACGGCGGTATAGATACTTTCGTCGTAGAGTCCCGCATGCTCGTCACCCTGCCAGGTGTCGACGGCATAGCAGCGACCTTCGTGCCCGGATGCTCGCGTGGCTTGGCAGAAGGCGAAAAAGGATGCGCCCGCATGCGTTCCCAGTTCGACCAGCAGACCGGGGCGCAATGCAGCCACCAGCCAACCAGCTGCCGGGATATGGCCGGTCCATGCGCTGACGGGCGTGGATCGAGGCACGATGAACATGCCTGGATTCAGATCGAAGGCGTTCATGCCTCGGCGCTCTGCGCTGTCAGCGCCCAGCTGGCGATCGAGGCCAGGAAACGCTGGCGCACGCCCATCTTGCGTTTGCGGAACACTCCAACGGTATCGCCCCACTGAGCGCTGTCCGCATCTGCATGCGGCCCCCAATCCGTGGTGACTTCAACAAGATCACAAGCGCCGAACTTGGCGAGCGCCCGATAACCATCGGGATAGAACCTCCAGCAGTCCTGCGGATAGCGATGCTCCGGGCCACGTGAGGGCGCGATCAGAAAGATCATGCCTCCAGGCTTCAGTACGCGCAGCATCTCCATGAAGGACAGCCAGAAGAACTCGACGTGCTCGAATGCTTGTCCTGAAACAATCAGATCGACGCTATTCGATTTCATCGCGAGGCGGTAGGGTGAGGTGAGCACGACATCCACGCCGGGTCCCTGTTCGAGATCCACACCTGTGTAACTCCAACCAGGATGTGAGAACAGCGGCCGGTAAGTGCCATTTACATCGTAAGAACCGATGTCCACGACAGAAATTGCGCGCGCCGGATCCAAGTGGCGCCCGACCAGATCAGTCATATGCTCGAAAGAACTAAGGTGCATCAGGGGGCCTCAACGGGGAAGAACAGATGCGGTCGTGACATCGCCGGCGACCAGTCGGATTGACTCAAAGGGGATACCGACCAATCCATAGCGTGTACGTGTAGACCGGACCGATATCAGCGCAGCGTCATGGAGCCAATGATGCTGGACATGGTCTAGTAGATCGCCATCGGCCAAAGCAACGGTGATCGAATAGTCGCCGTTCGGAAGAAGGGGGAGCTTGAACACGAATTCGGCCTTGGCGTCCGTACCAGCCAACAGCGGTGCTGGTGACGCATTTTCCTCAAAGGTGTTGTGACCGAAGAGCGCCTGCCCGAGCCTGTCCTTGAGCAGGAAGCCAATGATCGGCCGATCGACTTGCTTGTGCGCGACGACGTCCACCATAAGCGTAATCCGCTCTCCGCCCTCGAAAGCCGTTCCTTCGCGCCCATCGGCACGCGTCAACGCGACGCGCCTGATCTCTGCCGCTCCGGTTGACCAGCCATCGGAATTAACGATGTTCTCAAAGAAATCGATGCGGGTTTCACCGGCCTGCCGGTAGGAGGCCTCCGCCTCGCCAACAGCGCCGGGAATGGGAACCAGAGCATTAGCCTCACCAATAGCCTCTTGCGCGCAGTACTGGGAATACGCGTCCGCAACCGACTTCGCAGCGCCCGCCATGCGGACGACACCTTGATCCAACCATACGGCATGCGAACACAAGGACATGATCGAGCCGACATCGTGGCTCACGAAAAGAATAGTCCCATGCTTCTTGAAACGTCGCAGAAAGCGCATGCACTTCTGGGTGAACACAGCATCACCGACAGCGAGCGCTTCGTCGATGATAAGGATCTCTGCGTCCACATGAGCAATCACAGCGAAGGCCAAGCGTACAGCCATGCCGCTTGAGTAAGTCTTGATCGGCTGCTCAATGAAATCGCCAATATCCGCAAAACGGACTATGTCGTCGAAGCGCTGCTCGACTTGTTCGCGAGTCAACCCCAGCACCATCGCATTGAGGAAAATGTTCTCACGCCCAGTGAATTCGGGATTGAAGCCCGACCCCAGCTCCAGCAGTGCCGCAATCCTACCGGTCACGTTGACACTGCCTCCAGTAGGATTCAGCGTGCCGCAGACGATCTGCAAGAGCGTGGACTTCCCGGACCCATTACGCCCGATGATTCCAACCGTCTCGCCGCGCTTGACGCTGAAACCGACGCCGCGAAGCGCCCAGAATTCGCGGAAGTAGCGTTCTCGCTCCAACCCAAAAATCGACTGCAATCGCGGGAAGATCGACTGCTTCAAACGATCCTGCGGTTGCGCATAGATCTGATAGCACTTGGAAACGTCCACTACTTCAATGGCCGATTCGAAGTTTGCGGAGCCTGTATTCGCTGACGGAGTATTCATGGCACTGCCCATTGTGTGACCTAAAGGACGTCGGCGAATCCACGCCGCATCCGCTGGAACACCCAGTAGCCAATCACGGCAACCAGCATACCCAGCAAGGTGTACTCCCCGAGCCGCATCCAGTCCGGCGCTCCATTCAGGATCAATACCACGCGCGACTGTTCAATGAAGAACGTCAATGGATTCGCTTCGATCCATGGACGGTAGCGCTCCGGCATCGCGGTGATTGGATAGAACACCGGCGACAGAAAGAGCAGTACAGTGGTCAACACCACCGTGATCTGGCCGATATCACGAACAAACACACCGATCGCCGCGAGGATCCATGCCACCCCCATACTTATAAGTATCAGCGGGAACAGCACGACCGGAAAGAAAAGCACCGAGAGGGTAACACTGTGCTTTAGGACTATCTGCGCTATCAGCAGCACAAGGAGGCTGACCGCCGTGTGAAAGATGGCGGAGCCCATCGCCACCCATGGCAGGATATCGAGCGGGAAAACAACACGCTTGACGTAATTGACGTTCGCGAGGATCAACGTTGGCGCGCGATTGATGCACTCGGCGAACAATCCATGCACAAGAATTCCGCAAAACAGAAAAATCGCAAACTCACTCTTGCCTGCACCATCACCACCCCATCGCGCCTGGAACACGACGGAAAAGAAGAAGGTGTAGACAGCCAGCATCAGCAGCGGATTGAAGAACGACCACGCCAGACCTATCACCGACCCGCGATAACGGCTGACCACTTCGCGCCGCGTAAGCTGCAGAATCAAGTTTCGGTTCGACCATAGGCTCTTCAACAGCGCCCATGGCGAGCCCGAGCGATACATTGAGATCTCCGCCATTACAGAAAGCTCTGCGAAAGGTCGGCTCGCAGATCTTCCTGAGCCTCCACGCCAACGCTAATGCGCACCAATCCATCACTGATTCCGAGGTTCGCGCGACGCTCTATCGGCACCGACGCATGCGTCATCACTGCCGGATGATTCACCAGACTCTCCACTCCACCGAGCGATTCGGCAAGCGTGAACAACCTGGTGTTCTCGCAAAACTTCTTCGCGGCTTCGAACCCACCCTTCAGTACGATGGAAATGATCCCACCATAGCCCTGCATCTGCGCAGAGGCGAGTTCATATTGTGGGTGAGAGGGAAGACCCGGATAGATAACCTTCTCGACCGCAGGATGCGTCTCCAGCCACTTCGCCAGCGCCATCGCGTTCTCGCAATGCGCCTTCATCCGTAGGTGCAGCGTCTTCAGGCCTCGCAGCGCCAGGAAGCTGTCAAACGGCCCCTGTACCGCACCGATGGAGTTCTGCAGGAAGGCCATCTGCTCGGCCAGTTCCGCGTCGTCGCCTACAACCACCATGCCACCGACCATGTCGGAGTGGCCATTGAGGTACTTGGTGGCCGAATGCATCACGATGTCGGCGCCGAGTTGCAACGGACGCTGCAGGATCGGGGAGGCGAAGGTATTGTCGACGACCACGCGCAGGCCGCGCTTGTGCGCTATGTCGCAGATGGCGGCGATGTCGACGATCTTCAGCATGGGGTTGGTGGGGGTTTCCACCCACACCATTCGCGTTTTCGGGGTGATGGCGGACTCGAAGGCCGTCAGGTCGGTCAGATCGACGAAGCTGAAATCCAGCGCGGCGGTTCGCTTGCGCACGCGCTCGAACAACCGGTAGCTACCGCCGTAGAGGTCGTCCATCGCGATGACATGGCTGCCGCTGTCCAGCAGTTCCAACACGGTCGAGGTGGCTGCCATGCCGGAGGCGAACGCGAAGCCGCGGCTGCCGCCTTCGAGCGCGGCCACGCACCGCTCATAGGCGA
>Ga0247823_10001385_pt1 | contig 20152 bp, 15 predicted proteins | sample 13C_PalmiticAcid_2_FD_192426 | JGI IMG/M metagenome (GOLD analysis project Ga0247823, IMG submission 192426) | Soil microbial communities from agricultural site in Penn Yan, New York, United States - 13C_PalmiticAcid_Day30 | ecosystem: Environmental > Terrestrial > Soil > Agricultural land... | reverse complement strand
GTCGAGGATCCGCGCGGGCGCACGCTGCGGCGCGCGGATACCACCTGGAATCGCTGACGTGTCGCGCTGGCGTCCGCCGGGCGAGAAAAGCACCGCCCTGATCACCCGCGAAGGCCACGACCGCCTGAAGGCGGAGCTGGACGACCTGTGGCGCGCCAGGCGACCGGAGGTGGTGAAGGCGCTCGCCGCCGCCGCTGCCGAGGGCGACCGCTCAGAGAATGCGGAGTACACCTACCGGAAGAAGCAGCTCGGCGAGATCGATCGGCGCGTGCGCTACCTCAGCAAGCGCCTGGAAGTGCTGCGGGTCGTCGACACCGCGCCCAGCGATCCCGAGGCCGTGTTCTTCGGCGCCACCATCGAACTGGAGAACCTCGCCAGCGGCGAGGCCTCGCGCTATCGCATCGTCGGCCCCGACGAGACCGACGCGGTCCGCGGCTGGATCAGCATCGACTCACCGCTGGCGCGCGCGTTGCTGAAGAAGCGCATCGATGACGAGTTCGCCGTGGAACTGCCGAGCGGCATCACCCACTTCATCCTCGTGGATGTCAGCTACGCGGGCTGATCCTCACGATGACCGCGGGTAGACGCGCCCCTCGCGCAGCGGTCGGAAATAGTCTTCCTGCGCATAGAACGCCTCGCTCTGCCCCGCGTGCCAGCCCGGGATCCCGGCCAGCGGCAGCGGACGCAGCGCCGACGGCGTGGCGAGGATCGCGCCAGCTGAAATCGATTCGGATACGCGCGCAACCGCGTCGGGCGAATCGTCGGGCACGACCACGCACTTCCCGACCAACAGCCGCCCCGGCACCAGCATCTGCTCCATCAGTGCGTGTCCCACCACCGCAACCACCGCGATGTCGCCGTTGTGCCAGCGCCCGGCGTTCGCATGGAACAGCGGCGCCCAGTCGTGGCGGTCCCACAGATCCAGCAGCATCGGGTCGCGCACCTGCACGATAACGCCGCTTTCATCGAACTGGGTCAGCGCCTGTTGCGCAGGGCTGCGCTCGCGCGCGCCCATCGCGGCGAGATGCCTGCATTGCTGCTGGTTGAGGGCCTGCTTGAGGGCCGGGTGGCGCATCCAAACCAGTGCGTTGAACAGGTCGTGCCAGTTCTCCGCCCGCGTAGCGATGCGTCCCTGGGCGATGCGGGCTTCGTAGTGCAGCCCGTCGGCGAGCAGGCCCGCGTCCTGCGACACGAAGCGATGCCCTGGATGCGGCATGCGCGCATTGAGGGCGTCGATGTCCGGCCATCCTGCGGCCGTCACCAGATCCAGATACTCGTCGTATCCGTCGAACAGGGGGTGCTGGAAACACGCGGCATCCACGTGGCCGCGCAGCGGTGCGACGAAGCGACGCCGGCCATCGCCGGCGTGGGCGCTCGTCGCTGGCGCGGTCACAGCACCTTGACGTCGAGCGGCCGGCCCGCCGTTTCGACGATGGCATCGCCGAACAGGTCGTGCTCGTCGCTCTCGGTGATCTCCACGTCGACGAACTGGCCCACGCGCAGACCGGCTTCACCGCCGTTCTGGATATGCACCAGGCCGTCGATCTCCGGCGCATCGGCCTTCGAACGCGCTACCGCGATATCGTCCTCGATCAGATCGACCAGGCACTGCTGCACGGTGCCGATCTTGGCCTCCAGGCGCGCGGCAGAGATCTCCGCCTGCTTCTCCATGAAGCGCGCCAGGCGCTCCTGCTTGACCTCTTCCGGCACCGGGTTGGGCAGCAGGTTCGCGGCCGCGCCTTCCACCGGCGAATAGGCGAAAGCGCCCACGCGGTCCAGCTGCGCTTCGTCGAGGAACTGCAGCAGTTCTTCGAACTCCTGATCGGTCTCGCCCGGGAAGCCGACGATGAAGGTCGAGCGCAGGGTGATGTCGGGGCTGATCGAACGCCAGCGCTTCACCCGCTCCAGCGTCTTGTCCACGGCGCCGGGACGCTTCATCAGCTTGAGGATGCGCGGGCTGGCGTGCTGGAACGGGATGTCTAGGTACGGCAGCACCTTACCCTCGGCCATCAGCGGGACGACGTCGTCCACGTGCGGATACGGGTAGACGTAGTGCATGCGCACCCACGCATCGAGTTCGCCCAGGCCTTCGCACAGCGCCTTCATGCGCGTCTGGTAGGCCTTGCCTCGCCACTCGCGCTCGGCGTACTTCACGTCCACGCCGTAAGCCGACGTGTCCTGCGAGACCACCAGCAGTTCCTTCACGCCGCCGCGCACCAGGCGCTCGGCCTCGCGCAGCACATCGTCGACGGGACGCGACACCAGGTCGCCGCGCATCGACGGGATGATGCAGAAGCTGCAGCGGTGGTTGCAGCCTTCGGAAATCTTGAGATACGCGTAGTGACGCGGCGTCAGCTTGATGCCGTAGTCAGGCACCAGGTCGACGAACGGATCGTGCTTAGGCGGAAGCGCGGTATGCAGCGCTTCCATCACGCTCTGGTAGTCCTGCGGACCGCTGATCGCCAGTACGTCGGGGTACTGCTCGCGGATCTGCTCCGGGCGCTTGCCCAGGCAGCCGGTGACGATGACCTTGCCGTTCTGGTTCATCGCCTCGCCGATGGCGTCCAGCGATTCGGCCACGGCGGAATCGATGAAGCCGCAGGTGTTCACCACCACCACGTCCGCCGCGTCGTAGGTCGGCACGATGTCGTATCCCTCCACGCGGAGCTGGGTGAGGATGCGTTCGGAATCGACCAGGGCCTTCGGGCAGCCGAGGCTGACGAAGCCCACCTTGGGGTTCTGCAGGGACATGGGGAGTACGGCGGCGGCGTGTACGGGGCGCGGATTATAGCCTCCGGGCGTCGACGCCCCTGGCCGGGCCGTTCAGGCAGCGCGCCTGCACGCAACGCTCCCTTAGGGCGCCCTACACTGTGCCGCCCTCACAGCCGGACCGAACGCATGGGCCAGTGGATTTCCTTCGACGCCCCGCACGGCCGCATCCACGGCTGGCGGGCGGATCCTACGGGGACGCCTCGCGGCGCGCTGGTCGTGGTGCAGGAGATCTTTGGGGTCAATCCGCACATCCGCACCGTGGCCGAGGGCTTCGCGCGGGAGGGCTACGTCGCGCTGGCGCCGGCTTACTTCGATCCGGTCGAACCCGGCGTGGAACTGGACTACGACGCCGAGGGCATCGCGCGCGGCAAGATGCTCATCACCGCGCTGGGGCTGGAGCGCGCGTCGGACATCACCCGCGCCGCGGCCGAGGCGCTGACCGGGCACGGCAAGGTGGGCACCGTGGGCTATTGCTGGGGCGGTACCGTCGCGCTGATCGCGGCACTCCGCCTGGGGTTGCCGTCGGTCAGCTACTACGGCGCACGCAACGTGCCGTTCCTGCAGGAGGCGCCTCGGGCGCCGGTGATCTTCCACTTCGGCGAACGCGATGCTTCCATCCCCCCGGAGATGGTGCAGGCCCATCGCGACGCGTTGCCACAGATGGAGGTCTTCACCTATCCCGCCGGCCATGGCTTCAATTGCGACCTCCGCGCCGATTACGATCCCGCCAGCGCGCGGCTGGCGCGCGAACGCACGCTCGACTTCTTCGCACGGAATCTCGCATGACCGACTTCGCCCTCGACCCCCGCCTGGCCGCCGACAGCGTCTTCATCGCCGACGGCCCGCTATCGCAGGTGCGCCTGATGGACGACACGCGCTTCCCGTGGCTGGTCCTGGTACCGCGCGTCAACGGCGTCAGCGAGTGGCTGCAACTGGACGGCGGTCAACAACGCCTGCTCCTCGCGGAGATCAACCAGGCCGGGCAGCTCATCCGCACGCAACCGGGCGTGCAGAAGCTCAACATCGGCGCGCTCGGCAACATCGTGCGTCAGTTGCACATCCACCTGGTGGGCCGCCACGACGGCGACGCCGCATGGCCCGGCCCGGTGTGGGGCAGCGGTAGCGCGGTGCGCCATGAACCCACGGCGCTGGAAGCTGCGGTGGACGCCTGGCGCCAGCGCCTGGCGTGACGCGTCAGGATGCCTTGACGACGCGCGTGCCGGCGATGAGATCGTGCAGGCAGCGCTGGTCGGCACGGAAGATCATCAGCGAATCGACCAGCACGTAGATCAGGCCCAGGCAGGGAAGATTCGCGATCGCGTGGGTGGGCAGGTAGCGCTTCAGCAACAGGTCCGCCAGCGAAGGCTTGTTGCCCTGCAGGTCGACGATCTTCAGCGACAGCAGCTTCTTGCCCCAGGTCTGTCCCGTCATCTGCAGCGGATAGCCCTGGATCAGCACGAACAGCACGAACCCGATGACCGCCCACATCACCGTGGTGCCCAGCGGCATCAGGCCGAACCCGCCCGAGCGCCCCGCCTCGAACGCGGCTTCCCAGAAGCCACCCATGAACATCAGCGGCACCATCAGCACCATGCTGATGGCCCAGTCGATCAGCACCGCGACCAGGCGCAACGCACGGTCGGCCGGATCGAGTCCGGCAACAGACAAGGACGCAACGTCCGCGTCCGGGGTGCGATACGGGTCCTGCGGCATCGGCGGCGGTGCGTGCATCGTGCGTCCTTTCGTTGCGTTGGAGGGATCAGGTACGCGGCAGCGTCACGCCGGTCTGGCCCTGATATTTGCCGCCACGGTCCTTGTAGCTGGTCTCGCAGACGTCATCGGCATCGGACTGGAAGAACAGCATCTGCGCCACGCCTTCGTTGGCGTAGATGCGCGCCGGCAGCGGCGTGGTGTTGCTGAACTCCAGCGTCACGTGCCCTTCCCATTCCGGTTCCAGCGGGGTGACGTTGACGATGATGCCGCAGCGCGCGTAGGTGCTCTTGCCCAGGCACACCACCAGCGTGTCGCGCGGGATGCGGAAGAACTCCACCGTGCGCGCCAGCGCGAAGCTGTTCGGCGGGATGATGCATTCGTCGGCCTCGATGTCCACGAAGCTCTTCGGGTCGAAGTGCTTGGGGTCGACGATGGTCGAGTTGATGTTGGTGAACACCTTGAACTCGCGCGAGCACCGCACGTCGTAGCCGTAGCTCGAGGTGCCGTAGCTGACGATGCGCTCGCCGTTGGCTTGCTTCACCTGCCCCGGCTCGAACGGTTCGATCATGCCCTGCTGCTCGGCCATGCGGCGGATCCAACGGTCGCTCTTGATGCTCATGCAAATCCTGGTCTGGTGGGGCGAAGGCCGCGCGGGTGGCGCGCGGCGGACGGGGAATTGTAGGGCGGGCCCCGGCCCGCCGTCTGCGCCGGCCGTTAGACCAGCGAGGAGACGATGGACAGCGGCGCGCGCGGACGTTGCGCCAGGGTGGCGACCAGGACCCGCGCCGTCTGCCGATAGGCCTGCGCGACCGCCGAATCGGGCGCGGCGACCACGACCGGCTGGCCGGCGTCGCCCTGCTCGCGGATGGCGATGTCCAGCGGAAGTGAGCCGAGCAACGGCACGCCGTACTGCGCCGCCATGCGCTCGCCGCCGCCCTGGCCGAACAGGTGCTCCACGTGGCCGCAGTGGGAGCAGGTATGCACGGCCATGTTCTCGACGATGCCCAGCACCGGCACCTCGACCTTCTCGAACATCTTCAGCGCCTTCTTCGCATCCAGCGTGGCGATGTCCTGCGGCGTGGTGACGATGACCGCACCGGCCACCGGGATCTTCTGGGCCAGGGTCAGCTGGATATCGCCCGTGCCCGGGGGCAGGTCGATGAGCAGGTAGTCCAGGTCGCCCCAGAGCGTGTCGTTGAACAGTTGCATCAGCGCGGACGTGGCCATGGGGCCGCGCCAGATCATCGGCGTGTCCTGATCGACCAGCAGGCCGATGGACATGGCTTCCACCCCGAACGCCCGCATCGGCTCGATCGACTTGTTGTCCGGACTGTCGGGGCGCCCGGACAGGCCCAGCATGGCCGGCAGGCTGGGGCCGTAGACATCGGCATCCAGCACCCCCACCCGGGCGCCCTCGGCCGCCAGGGCCAGCGCCAGGTTGACCGCCGTGGTCGACTTTCCCACACCGCCCTTGCCTGATCCGACCGCGATGACGTTGCGGACGCGGGGATGGGGGGAGAGGCTGCCCTGCACGGCATGAGCGCGGGGGCGGTCATGAATGGCTTTTATATCAGTCACTTGCTTGACTCTAACGTCGTTCCGTTGGCGCCATTGTCGCATTCAGGCGGCGCGACGCCCGCCGCGACACAAACCTGAACGAATCAAACGAACTCATGACTTTTGGTCATGCAGAAGAAAGAAGAATGTGTTATGCGGATTACATTAATTTCGTGTTAACGTCGATTCCAGGACGCCCTTGTGCGGCCTGGATCACGGATTGATCCGCTTCGGGGTCGCTTCTCGTTCGGATTTTTAGGGGATTCACCAACATGAACTACGGAAACGCGAAAGCGCTCCGTCGCAGCCGTCTTTGCGCGGCATTGATTGCGGCGATTGCGCTGCCGGGCGCAGGGCATGCGCTCGCTCAGAACGCTGATGGCCAGACCCAGGCACCCGCACAGGGAGAAGCCAGGACCCTCGACAAGGTGACGGTGACGGGCTCCCGCATCGCACGTTCGCAGGTGGAAGGTCCTTCGCCGGTCACCGTGATCAGCGCCGAGCAGATCGAGGCAGAAGGCTTTGTCAGCGTCAATGACGCGCTGAAGACCCTGACCCAGAACTTCGGCACGGTGCAGAACGAACTGAACTCCGCCGGCGGCTTCACGCCCAACGGCAGTCCGGTCAACCTGCGCGGCCTCGGCCCGGGTCGCACTCTGCTGCTGATCAACGGCCGCCGTGCCGCCGACTATCCCTTCCCGTACAACGGGCAGAGCAACTTCCAGAACTTCGGCAACATCCCGACCGCTGCTGTTGATCGCATCGAGCTCGTCGCGGGCGGTGCCTCGGCGATCTACGGCTCCGACGCCGTGGCCGGCGTCATCAACATCATTCTGAAGAAGAATTACGAAGGCAACGTCCTGCAGCTGCGCACGGGTACCACCACCACCGGCGGCGGCGACTATCTGGACCTGCAATGGGTCGGCGGCAAGACCGGCGACAACTGGTCGATCACCTACGCGCTGCAGAAGTTCAACGACGAGACGGTGTACGCCTACCAGCGCGACTTCATGGATTCGCGGGCGGACAACCCGTTGCCCGACGCCGATCTCGGCCCGGTTCCGGTGTCGACGCTGCGCATCAGCCGTACGGGCACCAATACGCCGAACACTTACATCGCACCGCCCGCGGGCGCGTGCGCGCGCTTCGGCGGCGAGTACGTGGACTACACATTCCGCACGCGCTATGTCGCACCGCACGCCCTGGCCGGACAACTTTACACGCTGGGCAACGCGTGCGGCTACTGGAAGGACGTGGGTTACCAGTCCATCAACAATGGTAACGACGACTATGCCGGCTACCTGTTCGCCAACCTGGACTTGTCGAATGGCATGGAACTGTGGGCAAGCGCGCAGGCCTACTATTCCAAGTCGGACCTGACCGGCGGCCTGGAAGCCATCCTGGGCCCGCATACCGATGGCGTGGGCGTCACCCAGACGTTCTTCGCGACCAACCCGACGATCAACTCCAACGTCACCGTGCAGCGCATCCTGACGCCGCAGGAAGTCGGTGGCATCGAGGCCACGCAGCAGAAGTTCACCGAGAAGTCGCTGGACGTCGCAGTGGGCGCGCGTGGTTCGTTCGGCGACCGGTTCGATTGGGACTTCACCCTGGGCCGCGCGGACTACAAGGCGGATCGCACCCGTCCGCGCCTGGATGGTTCCGCCGTCACCGAGTGGTTCTTCGGCCAGCGTCTAAACACCACGGGCACGCCGCGCTACCTGATCAACCTGGACCGCTGGTACACGCCGCTCACTCCCGAGCAGTACCGCAGCATGTCGTCGATCCTGAAGTACGACGCGCATTCCTGGGTCAACCAGGCCAGCTTCGTACTCTCCGGCGACCTGTTCGAACTGCCGGCCGGTCCGCTGGGCTTCGCCGCCGTGGTCGAGGGCACGAACCAGGGCTACAAGCTGCGTTCGCCCGAGGGCATCCTCCCCACCAACCGTACCGTCTACAACCTGACCGGCACGAATGGCGGTGGCGAGCGTGACCGTTACGCGATCGGCGCCGAGTTCCGCATCCCGGTGTTCAGCATGCTCGACCTCAGCCTGTCGGGCCGCTGGGACAAGTACGACGACGTCACCAACGTCGACGACGCCAAGACCTGGGGCGCGGGCATCGAGTTCCGCCCCCTGGACACTCTGCTGTTCCGCGGTAACTACGCCACCAGCTTCAAGGCTCCCGACATGCACTTCGTTTACAACGAAGGCAGCGGCAGCTTCTCCAATGTGCTCGACACCTACCGCTGCTTGAATGCGGGGCTGGTGGCCGGTTCCTCCGCGTGCAACACCACGACCTATACGTATTCGGTGTTCGCCACCAGCATGGGTGAGCCAACACTGGAAGAGGAAAAGGGCAAGTCGTGGTCGGCGGGCGTGGTCTGGGACATCACGGATTCGATGTCGGTCTCGGCGGACTACTACGACATCCGCCTGGAGGGCGCGGTGACGACGTTGAGCAGCACCTTCATCCTCGACGCGGAAGGCGGCTGCCGAACCGGACTTACGCGTACTCGTAATCCGTACCAGTTCGCGCCCGATTCGGCGTTCTGTCAGGAGATCCTGAGCCGCGTCACGCGTACCGCCGCTCCAGGCGAACCGACCGATCGCGTCACCGGCATCCGCAGCGGCCCAGTCAACCAGGCCTACCAGCGTGTGACCGGTATCGACGCCGCGTTCAACTGGCGCCTGGATACCGACCGCCTGGGCGACTTCCGTTGGCAGGTGTCGTGGACCCACACGATCAAGAGCCAGCGCCAGACGTTCGCGACCGATCCGCTGGAAGCCAATTGGCGCGACGATCCGGGCAACTTCGACTTCCGCAGCCGCGTGCGTGGCTCGGTGGGCTGGTCGTTGGATGACTGGTCCGCGAACGTGTTCGCGACGCGCTACGGGTCCTTGCCCAACTGGCAGGAAACGGGTCGCATAGCGCCGTACATCGTCTGGAACGTCAACGTCGGCAAGGAAATCACGGAGAACCTGGACCTGACGCTGTTCGTGAACAACGTCTTCAACAAGTTCCACCCGGAAGACGCCGGTTACAACACCTACCCTTACTTCTGGCGCGCCTTCAGCCCGATGGGCCGCGAGATCTCGGCGCAGGTGGAGTACAAGTTCTAAGCAATTGCAGCACTGCCGTACCAGGAGCCCGGTGGCGACACCGGGCTCTTTTTTTGCCCAGCGATAGCCTCCACAGACCATCACGTCTCATGCCAGACGAGACCAGGACCTGCACACGGCAATCCGGGCAGAGAAACGTGATGCAGGACATGTTGGAAACAGCCCTGAAAGCTTCATTCTGTGACGTTCATCACATAAAATGATGTAATTTAAATAACATGCCAATGTGCTAGCTCCCTTCACCGCGTGTTAACGTCCGGTTACGAGGACGTTCACGTGCGACCTGACTGAAGGACCAGTCCTTGGGGCCGCATCCATTGACAGCTTTAGGGGATTCACAACATGTCAGTTCGCTACACGAATGCGCTCAAGCGCAGCCGTCTCACTGCCGCGCTCGTCGCGGCGATCGTGATGCCGGTCGCCGGCACCACCTTCGCTCAGGAAGCCACCACCCCGCCGCCTGCCCAGCAGACCCAGCAGGCCACCTCGACGCTGGACAAGGTCACGGTCACGGGCTCCCGCATCAAGAAGGCTGAGGTGGAAGGCCCCGCCCCCGTGGTCGTCCTGACGGCCGATGACATCGAGAAGGAAGGTTTCAGCACCGTCTACGAGGCGCTGAATACCCTCAACCAGTTCACCGGCAGCGTCCAGAACGAAACCACGCAAAGCGGCTTCACGCCGAATGCCCAGTTCATCAACCTGCGCGGCCTCGGCCCGGGTTACACGCTCATCCTGATCAACGGCAAGCGTATGGCGGACTACCCGGTCCCCTACAACAGCCAGTCCAACGCGGTCAGCCTGGGTTCGATCCCCGCAGCTGCCGTTTCGCGTATCGAAGTCCTCACCGGCGGCGCCTCGGCGATCTACGGTTCGGACGCCGTGGCCGGCGTGATCAACATCATCACGAAGGAAAACTACGAAGGCGACAGCGTCCGCCTGCGTGGCGGCACCACCACCATGGGGGGTGGCGACACCGGCCTGTTCCAGTGGACCGGCGGCAAGACGGGCGACAAGTGGAGCATCACCTATGCGGCGGAGTACCTGAACCGAGAGGGCATCCTGGGTTCTCAGCGCGAAGATCGCGACTCCTACTACGACAACCCTGCATTCCAGGGACGCCCGGAGTTCGCGACCGCAACGTCGGGCGTCTATCTGTACCGCAACACCGGTGCGGCCTATAACTGGCTGACCCCGGGCGGCACGCTGTCGACCTCGGTGGACGCACTTCGTTACTCCTGCTCGCGCACGTCCTCGGAGTTCGAGCCCTACAACACCTCGGCCACCGTCTCGAACGCGACGCCGAACCGCTGCGGCTACTTCGGCTATCCGGCCACTTCCGCCTTGCAGAACAGCTACAACAAGACCTCCGCGTATGTGTCGGGCACCTACGACTTCGACAACGGCGTGCAGCTGTACGGCCAGTTTCTGGGTACCGACTCGCAGAATACGGGTGTGAGCTCGACCCAGTTCTGGCAGACGCCTGGCTGGGTCTACACCCCGGCGTACGGCTATATCCAGGCCCAGCGCATCATCACGCCCGAGGAAATCGGCGGCGCGCAGAAGACCGAATACGACGAAAAGTCGTACAACCTCTTCACCGGTGTCCGTGGCACCTTCCTGGACAACCGTTTCGACTGGGATTTCGGTGTTTCCTACTCGCGCTTCGAGTTCGAATCCAACCGTCCGCGCTTCCTGCAGAACCGCGTCAACGAATACTTCCTGGGCACGCAGACCGGCGTGCAGGGCACGTATCCCCGCTACGACGGCTACAACCTGACGTACCTCAACCGCCTCTTCAGCCCGATGACGCCGGAGACCTACCGGTCCCTGTCGACCATCGTGAACAGCACTGGCGAATCCGAGAACAGCACCGCCTCGTTCTCACTGAGCGGCGACCTGTTCGATCTGCCCGCAGGCTCGCTGGGCGCGGCGCTGGTGGTCGAGGCCGGCCATCAGGAATACACGCTCACGCCCGATCCGCGCTCCACCCCGGCCTACACCGGTGCGGACCGGATCTACAACCTGACCAGCACCGGCGGTGGCGGCGAGCGCGATCGCTACGCCCTGGGTCTGGAGTTCAGCATTCCGATCTTCGACTCTCTGAAGGCACAGCTGGCTGGCCGCTACGACACCTATGACGACGTGACCGAGGTCGATGGTGCGTTCACCTGGTCCGCGGGTCTGGAATACCGCCCGGTCGATTCGCTGCTGCTGCGCGGCAGCTACGCCACCAGCTTCCGCGCTCCTGACATGCACTATGTGTTCGCCGGCTACTCGGGCGCATACACGTACATCACCGACGCTTATCTGTGCCGTGTCGCGGGCATCGATCCGACCTCGCCCAGCTGCGAAAACAACTCGAGCTACTACTACCAGGTCTTCCGCACGTACGAGGGTCGCACCGACCTGAAGGAAGAAACCAGCAAGTCGTGGACCGCGGGTCTGGTGTGGGACATCATGGATCGCATGTCGCTCACCGTCGACTACTACAACATGAAGCTGGAAAACCAGGTCGCCGAACTGGACAGCGACTTCCTGATGCGCCAGTACGCCGACTGCCGCCTGGGTGAGGACGTCAACGGGAATCCCGTCGATTCCACCTCGCCCTCCTGCCAGGCGTTCCTGGGCCAGGTCACCCGCGCTGGCGGCGAACTCTCTAATGGCCAGGTTTCTCAGTACAGCTCGTACCCGATCAACCAGGCCAGCCTGGAGACCCAGGGTATCGATGCCAACTGGAAGTACTCGCTGGACACGGATCGCCTGGGCACGTTCGGTTTCGAAGTGGGCTACACCCACGTGCTGAAGCTGGATCTGGTGCGCTTTGAGGGCGACGAGCCTCTGAACATCCGCGACCACATGCAGTATTTCAACTACCGCAGCCGTGCCAACGTGCGCCTGAGCTGGTCCAACGACGATTGGTTCGTCACGACCTATGCCACCCGCATGGGCTCGCTGCCGAACTGGGGCGAAACCGGCCGCATCGCACCGTACATCCGCTACAACCTCGACGTGCAGAAGAAGATCACCGACAAGCTCACCCTGGGCTTCTCCGTGGTCAACCTGTTCAACAACCAGCAGCCCGACGACGTCACCTTCACCACGTGGCCTTACACGTGGCGCTCCCACGACGTGATCGGCCGCCAGGTGTACGCCGACGTCCGCTACACGTTCTGAGGCTGATCGAAAGGTCTCAAGAAAAGCCCGGCGAAAGCCGGGCTTTTTTTTCAGTAGGTTTACCGGCAGACTCGGAATGGGGATCCGAGCGACGCCAGACCGATGAAGCTTCCGCTCATGGCACATCATGGGACGGAGGGCCATCCAGCCCGCTCCACACTCCTTGCTTGATCGCAGGACTTCAAGGACATGCCCTCCATGGAGGGCCACAAAGGGGATCAAACGAAGAATGAAACCGACCACCATCGCCACCTCATGGCTGCTTGCCGCCGCGTGTGCGCTGCCCGCTGCCGCTGCGCAGGCGCAATCCATCGCTGACTTCGTCAAGCACCCCACGTACAGCAGCGCGCGGATATCGCCGGATGGCAAATACCTGGCACTGCGCGTCGATCGCGGCGAGCAGGATGTGCTGACGGTACTGCGCACCAGCGACCTCAAGATCGTGAACGTCAACCAGTTGCCGGAGAAGAAGAGCGTCGGCGCGTTCCACTGGACCAGTCCAGAGCGCCTCATGTTCAGCGCTGTCCGGAAGATCGGTTCCTTCGAGCGCCCGGTGGGCACCGGCGAGTGGTTTGCAGTGAATGCCGACGGATCGCAACCGCGCACCCTGATCGAGTACGGCACCCAGAACGTCACCCAGCGCGCGAAGCAGGCGGATGGTCAGTTCTTCTCTCTGCTGGACACCCTACCCGACGACGACGTCAACGTGATGATGGCCGCGCGCTACCAACGTTCGAATACCGGCGCCGGCACCGAAGTCGTGATGATGGACACTGTGAGCGGACGACGTAAGTCCCTCGGCCGCGCGCCGAAGGAAGACTGCGCGATGGTGCTCAACCACGAGAAGGAACCCGCCTTCGCTGTGTGCTACAGCGACAAGGATGACGAGGCTGGCTACGACACGCACAACGAGGTGTACGCGCGCGGTGCCGATGGCAAGTGGAACCAAATCAGCTCGTCAAAGAGCGATGGCTCGCGACTGCGCGTCCTGGGCTCTGCGCGGAACGGCGATATCTACGCGCTGCGCGACGATGGCAAGGCGCCGGCCAGCTTCGGCACGCTGGATGCCAGTAGCGGAAAGTTCACGGAACTCTTCAAGGACACGGTGTCCGATGTATCCGGTTACGTCCAATCGGTGGATGGTTCCGAACGAATCCTCGGCGTCGTCACCGAAGCCGGCGAACCGGAAGTTTCCCTTGTCGAGCCTAAGCACGCGGACGCACAGCTCTACACGTCGCTGGCCGCCGCGTTCCCGGGCCAATTCGTGGATTTCAGCAGTGCGACGCGGGATGGCCAGTTGATCGTCGTGAGCACGTATAGCGACCGCAACCCCGGTGAGCTGTACCTGTACGACCGCAAAGCGAACAAGGCCCGCTTCCTGATGAAGAGCAGGCCCTGGATCGACGCCAACAAGATGGGCACGATGCAGGCGATCTCCTTCACCGCGCGAGATGGCCGCAAGATCCACGGCTACCTCACCATCCCGCGGGGCTCGGATGGCAAGAATCTGCCGCTGATCGTCAATGTGCATGGCGGCCCGATGGGCCCGCGCGACAATTGGGGCTACAGCACCGAGCCGCAGATGTTCGCGAGCCGCGGTTATGCGACGCTGCAGATCAACTATCGGGGTTCCGGCGGCTTCGGCAAGGCGTTCCAGGACCAAGCCTATGGCCAATGGTCTCAGGGCATCATGAACGACATCATCGACGGCACCCGTCATGTGATCGCGCAAGGCCAGGCAGACAAGGACAAGGTCTGCATCTATGGGGGCAGCTTTGGCGGCTACGCCTCGTTGATGGCGCCGGCACGGGACGCCGAATTGTTCAAGTGCGCCTTCGGCTACGTCGGCCTCTACGACGCCCAGATCCAGCTCAGCAAGAGCGACACCAGCCGTAGCGAAAGCGGACGCCGCTACCTGCTGCGCGCCTTCGGCCGCACACGCGCCGAACAGGACGCCATGTCGCCCATCACGTATGCCAACCAGCTGAAGCTGCCGATCTATCTGGCCGCTGGTGCGCGCGACGAGCGCTGCCCGCCAGAGCATACCGAGGCGATCGCGAAGGCACTCACGGCCGCCGGCAATGCCCCCGAGGGCATGATCATCCAGTCCGGCGAGGCTCACGGCTTCTACAAGGAGGAGAACAACGAACATCTCTACACTGAGATGCTTTCGTTCTTCGATCGCCATATCGGCGGCAAGGCCAAGGCACAAGCGAGCCGCTGATCGTCGCGACGGGCATGGCTTCCAGCACATCCCCTCACGGGATGTGCTGGCGATCATGAAGGATTGATCGACCCACTTCACGGAAGGCCGTATGACCGCGCGACTCAGGAACACTCTGCCCTTCTTGCTGCTGCTCGCGTGCATGCAGCCCGATGCGTCCGCGCAGCGCTCGAACAAGGCCCCTCCACCCGACCCGGCAGCCGATCCCCTGCTCCGGGCGGCGGGCTTCCTGGAGAGCCATCCCGACATCCGTTATCGTCTGCTGGGCCTCGAGAAGTACGACAAGAACCAGCACGATGACGCGCTGCGCTTCTTCCGACGCGCTTCCTACTATGCGGACAAGCCCTCCCAAGGCATGGTGGCCGAGATGTACTGGACGGGACACGGCGTCCCGCAGGACCGCGCGCTGGCCTATGCATGGATGGATCTGGCCGCCGAACGTGGCTATGCCGGATTCAGCGGATTGCGTGAGCGTTACTGGAGCCAGATGGATGAAACCGAGCGGGCGCGCGCATTGGACATCGGGCAGGGGGTGTACGCCGAATACGGCGACGCGGCAGCCCAGCCACGACTGGCGAACGTCCTTCGTCGGGCACGCCGCCAGATGACGGGAAGCCGCACCGGCTTCACCGGCAACCTGCAGATTTACATTCCCGGACCGAGCGGCGAGATCCAGATCGACGGCAGCAAGTTTTACGACGAGCGCTACTGGGACCCCAAGCAGTACCAGGCCTGGCACGACGAAGTCTGGATGAAGCCCCGCATCGGACGGGTTTCCGTGGGCGACGTAGAGCAGGTGCCTGGCGCCTCCCCCGGCGGCTCCCGCATCCCCTCCGTCGAACCCACCAAGGACGTCCGGGAGCCTGAGACGCCGCCTGTCGACGAAAGCGGTCTCGGCACCCGAAAGGACGGCTGAACGGGCTTCTTCCATACGCTGGCGGATGCGGTATAACTGCCGCATCCCGTCGGCGTCGCCGGCGGGCCTGACCTACATCCCTGGGAGGGGAACATGCGCAAGACCCTGATGGCCGCCTGCCTGGCTGCTCCGTTGATGGCCCTGTCCTTTGTGGCCTCTGCTGCCGATCCGGTGGTGGGCCGCTGGAAGACCATCGACAGCGAGACCGGCAAGCCCAAGTCCTATGTCGAGATCACCCAGGCCGCCAACGGCGCGATCAGCGGGCGCATCGTCGAGCTGATCAACCCGAGCAAACCGAACCCGGTCTGCGACAAGTGCAAGGACGACCGCAAGAACAAGCCGATTACCGGCATGGAAATCATCCGCGGCATGAAGTCCGAGGGTGGCGGCGACTACGCCGGTGGCACCATCCTCAAGCCCGACGAAGGCAAGGTATACAAGTCGAAGATGGAGCTGATCGACGGCGGCAAGAAGCTGGAGGTCTCCGGCTGCATCGCCTTCATCTGCAAGTCGCAGACCTGGATCCGCCAGTAAGCCTGGCACTCACGTGATGCCCGCGGGCCCGGTCATGCCGGGCCCGCTGCTTTCCCGGCCCCGGAAAGGCGTCCTGCCGGTCCATGCGATAATCGCAACCCCCCGTCGCGAAGCCCCTCATGAGCCGTACCGCCCTCGTCACCAACGCCCTGCCCTACGCCAACGGCCCCCTCCATCTGGGCCATCTGGTGGGCTACGTCCAAGGCGACATCTGGGTGCGGGCGCGGCGGATGCGCGGCGATACGGTGTACTTCGTCTGCGCCGACGACACCCACGGCACGCCGATCATGCTGGCGGCCGAGAAGGCCGGCGTCACGCCCGAAGCCTTCATCGCGAACATCCAGGCGGGCCACGAGCGCGACTTCGCGGCCTTCGGCGTCGCCTTCGACCACTACGACTCGACCCACTCGGCCGCCAACCGCGAACTCACCGAGCTCTTCTATCAGCGTCTGGACGCCGGCGGCCACATCGGTCGCCGCACGGTGGCGCAGTTCTACGATCCGGCCAAGGGCATGTTCCTGCCCGACCGCTACATCAAGGGCATCTGCCCCAACTGCGGCTCGGCCGACCAGTACGGCGACAACTGCGAAGTCTGCGGCGCCACCTACGCGCCGACCGACCTGAAGGAACCGAAGTCGATCCTGTCGGGCAGCACGCCGGAGATCCGCGATTCGGAGCACCACTTCTTCGAGGTCGGCCGCTTCGACGCCTTCCTGCGCGAATGGCTGGCCGGCGATGTCGCCGTGCCGGGCGTGAAGGCCAAGCTGCGCGAATGGTTGGATGCCGAAGGCGGCCTGCGGGCGTGGGACATCTCGCGCGATGCCCCGTATTTCGGCTTCGAGATCCCGGGCGCGCCCGGCAAGTATTTCTATGTCTGGCTCGATGCGCCGATCGGCTACCTGAGCAGTTTCCGCAACCTCTGCGCCGAGCGCGGCCTCGACTTCGAACCGCACCTGGTCGCGGGCACCGATGTCGAACTGCATCATTTCATCGGCAAGGACATCGTCAATTTCCATGGCCTGTTCTGGCCGGCGGTGCTGCAGGGCACCGGTCACCGCGCACCCACGCGCCTGCACGTCAACGGTTATCTGACCGTGGACGGCGCCAAGATGTCGAAGTCGCGCGGCACCTTCATCATGGCGCGCACCTACCTGGACACCGGGCTGGAACCGGAGGCGCTGCGCTACTACTACGCCGCGAAGTCCTCCGGCGGCGTGGACGATCTCGACCTGAACCTCGGCGATTTCATCGCCCGCGTGAATGCGGACCTCGTCGGCAAATTCGTCAACCTGGCGAGTCGCTGCGCCGGCTTCATCGACAAGCGCTTCGGCGGCCGGCTGGCCGACACCCTGCCCGATCCGGCCATGTATCAGCGCTTCGTCGACGGCTTGGGCCCGATCGCCGATGCGTACGAGCGCAACGAACCGGCCACCGCGCTGCGCCTGACCATGGCGCTGGCCGACGAGGCCAACAAGTACATCGACGAGACCAAGCCGTGGGTCATCGCCAAGCAGGAAGGCGCCGGCGCCGAACTGCAGGCGGTCTGCACGCAGGGTTTGAATCTGTTCCGCGTGTTGGCCGCCGCGCTCAAGCCGGTACTGCCACGCACGAGTGCCGAAGCCGAAGCCTTCCTCGTCGCGCCCGTCGAAACCTGGGCCGACGTCGCCGCGCCTCTGCAGGCGCACGTCATTCAGCCGTACTCGCCCTTGTTCACCCGTATCGACCCGAAACTGATCGACGCCATGACCGACGCTTCCAAGGACACCCTCGCCGCCGCCCCCGCGCCTGCGGCTCCCGAGAAGAAGGCAGAAGCCAAGGTCGCTGCGCCGACCGAGGCCAAAGACGCCGGCGGCACCATCGGCATCGAGGATTTCGCCAAGCTCGACCTGCGCATCGGACAGGTGCTGGAGTGCGGCTTCGTCGACGGATCGGACAAACTGCTGCGCTTCCTGCTGGATGCCGGCGACCTCGGCCAGCGGCAGATCTTCTCCGGCATCCGCGCGAGCTATGGCGAACCCGAGGCGCTGGTCGGCCGCAAGGTGGTGTTCATCGCCAACCTCGCCCCTCGCAAGATGCGCTTCGGACTGAGCGAAGGCATGATCCTGTCGGCCGGTTTCGACGGGGGGGCGCTGGCGCTGCTCGACGCCGACAGCGGCGCGCTGCCCGGCATGCCGGTGCGCTGACACGCGACCCGCTACTACGACGATGGACGCCACCCTCGTCGAACGCCTCGACCGCCTGTTGCCGCAGACCCAATGCGGCCAGTGCGGTTTCGACGGCTGCCGCCCGTATGCCGAAGCGATGGCGCGCGGCGAAGCCGGGATCGACCACTGCCCGCCCGGCGGCGATGCCGGTGCGCGGGCGCTGGCTAACCTGCTGAAGGTGCCTGCGCGTCCCTACGACCGCAGTCGCGGCACGCACGCGCCGCCGATCGTGGCGCTGGTGGTGGAAGAAGACTGCATCGGCTGCACCAAGTGCATCCAGGCCTGCCCCGTGGACGCCATCATCGGCGGCGCCAAGCACATGCACGTGGTCATCGATCCGCTCTGCACGGGATGCGAGCTGTGCGTGCCCGCGTGCCCGGTGGATTGCATCGTGATGGTGCCCGCGGCCTCCTGAGGCGCCGCGGGAATCGCGTCAGCGCGCGCCGGTCTCGCAAGCGGAACAGATACGCTCCACCTTGTAGCCGCGCTCACGCAGTTTCTCGACCACGCCGTCCTCGCCGAGCAGGTGCAGGGCACCAACCACCACCAGCGCATCGTCGTCGCCGGGTTGGGTGAGGATCCGCTGGATCTTCGGCACCCATGCATCGTTGCGATCCACGTTGATGCGCCGGTACAGGCGCGGGTACTGCCGTTTCATGTCGGCCGCCATGCCGGTCCACAGGCCCTCGGCATCGCCACGGCGCCAGGCCTGGTGCAGACGCTCCGTCTCCACCGATCCTTTGTCTGCCTGGTCCAGCGACTCGACGATGAACTGGCGCTGCTCCGCGGCCTCCATGCCATCGAGCACGCCGATCTGTTCCTGCGCGATCTCCAGGCCCGCCGTGGGCTTGCCCGCGGCCTTGGCCTTGTCCATGAAGTGGTTGTCCAGCCCCAGCTTCGGGTCCAGGCCCTGTTTGGTCATCTCGACGATGCTGATCGTCAGGCCGACGAACCAGGGCTCAAAGCTGTTGAACGCGACCATCGGCATGCCGTTCTTGCCGGCCCAGGTTTCGAGCCGCTTCCAAGTCGTGGCATCCAGATCCTGCTGCAGGGTCTTGCCATCGGTACGCAGCGCCGCCTGCAGCATCAGCTGCTGCACGGCCGTGGACTGCATTTCTTCCGGCGCCAGTTCGAACATCAGCCGTTCCGCATCGTCGAACGCTGCTTCCACATCCGTCGACAGCGGGTAATCGCTCTGCCGCAGCAGGTGGAACGAGCCCAGCAGGTAGACGGCGTTGTCCTTGTCCGACACCTTCCACAGCAGCGGCACCGGCGCGGCGGGCGCCTTGGCGGTATCGGCCGCCAGTACGGAGGCACTGGCGAGCAGGCCGGCCACGACGAGGGATTTCAGCGGCATGCGCAACGTCATCGATTCCTTCCTCAGAGCACTTTGATCGGTTTGGCGTACGCCTTCTCGCCCGCCTCGACCAGGAGGTCCAGGCGGTTCTCAGCCGGCGGCAGCGGACACGTGGCGTACGGCGTGAACGCGCACGGCGGGTTGTAGGCGCGATTGAAGTCCAGCACCACCTTGCCATCGCGCGGCGCCTCGGCATCGAGGAAGCGACCGGCGGGGTAGCTGCCATGGCCGCTGGTGCGGTCGGCGAGCACGAAGAACAGCGGACCGTCCGGCGACCCGAGCGCTTCCACCCGGAACGTCTTGCCGTCGCGTTCGAACTCCACCGCGCCCGGATTGGGCGATTCGTTGGCCACACCGATCACGTCGACGATGGTGAGCGTCTTGCCCGGCGGGTGCGGGATGTAGCGGCCTTCGACGCGCCAGCTCTCCAGCGCAGGCCAGTAGTCCAGGCCGACGAACTGCGTGCGCGATTCGGCATCGGCGTATTTGACGCGCAGGGCATGGCGTCCGCCGCGTTCGATCACCGACAACGCGCCTTTGCCGTCGTCGAAGCCGATCACGCCCGGCGTCGCATCGCGA
>Ga0247823_10001384_pt1 | contig 20201 bp, 19 predicted proteins | sample 13C_PalmiticAcid_2_FD_192426 | JGI IMG/M metagenome (GOLD analysis project Ga0247823, IMG submission 192426) | Soil microbial communities from agricultural site in Penn Yan, New York, United States - 13C_PalmiticAcid_Day30 | ecosystem: Environmental > Terrestrial > Soil > Agricultural land... | reverse complement strand
GCGCCTGGCCGGTGTCGTGCAGCTGTTCCGGCTCGCGCCGGCCTGAGCGCGTCAGCCCAGCGCGAGCGTGAGCGCCGCGAGCGCGGCCGTCTCGGCGCGCAGCACGCGCGGGCCGAGCGTGACGGGCAGGAATCCGGCCGCGCGGGCCAGCGCATCCTCGCTGGGGCTCAGGCCCCCTTCGGGGCCGCTGAGGAAACAGACCGGTGCATGGGCCGGCAGCCGGGCCAGTGCGTCCGTCAGCGGCTGCGTGCCATCGGCCAGCGAGAGCAGGCAGCGCAGACCGGCATCGGCGGCCGGCAGCGCTTTCAACCAGGCCGCGAAGTCGCCCACCGGGTGCACCGTGGGCACGCGGTTGCCGCCGCACTGTTCACACGCGGCCACCGCCACCGATTGCCAGTGCCCCTGTTTTTTGGTCGCGCGTTCGCCGGTCAGGCGCAGCACGCTGTGCGCGGTGTGCAGCGGCTGCAAGCTGGCCACGCCCAATTCGGCGGCTTTCTCCACCAGCCAGTCCATGCGCTCGTTGGCGGGCATGCCCAGCGCCAAGTGCACCGCTCGCGCGGGCTCGCGTTCGGTGGCGTGGTGCGCGCCGAGCACCACCTCCACGTCGCTGCGGCCCATGCGGGTGATGGTTGCGTCCCACTCGCCGCCCTGGCCGTTGAACAGCGTGATGGCCTGACCCGGTTGCAGGCGCAACACCTGCACGTGGCGCGCCGCAGCGGCGGGCAGCGCGAGTGGCTGGCCTTCGAGCAGCGGCGCCGGGCAGTGGAAACGCGGCATGCTCAGACGCGCCCGAAGGCGTAGCCGGAGGCGGCCTGCAGGCCTTCGATCTCGTCGAGCATCTTCAGGAAGGGGCCGAGCGCGCGGTAGCGGTGCGCCGTGTGGCGGATGTAGCCGATGAAGCGCGGCGCGTCGGCCAGGTACTTGGGTTTACCGTCGCGCAGGGTGAGGCGCGCGAAGATCCCGGCCACTTTCAGGTGGCGCTGCAGGCCCATCCACTCCACGCCCCGGTAGAAAGCGCCGAAGTCGCTGTGCCAGTCCTCGAAGTCCATCAGACCGGCCGCGCGCGCCTTTTCCCAGTAGCGCACGGTGACGTCGATCACGAAGTCTTCGTCCCAGCTGAGGAAGGCGTCGCGCATCAGGCTGGCGACGTCGTAGGTGATGGGGCCATGCACCGCGTCCTGGAAGTCGAGCACGCCGAGCTGGCGCGCGGGTGTATCACCGGGTTGCAGCGGCAACATGAGGTTGCGCGGCATGAAGTCGCGGTGCACGTAGACCTGCGGCGCCGCGAGGTTGTGCGCGACGATGGTGTCGAAGGTCTTCTGCAGCGTCTGCGCCTGCGCGGCGTCGAGCGTCAGGCCCTTGTGCTGCGCGAGATACCAGTCGGGGAAGAGCTGCAGTTCGCGGCGCAGCAGGGCGTCGTTGTAGGGCGGCAGCACACCGGGTTTGGAGGCCAGCTGCCAGGCCAGCAGCGCATCCAGCGCCTGCATGTAGCGCGCGTGGTTGGCCTGTGGCCTCTCGGCGTCGATGCCGTCGAGCATGGTCTGGTGGCCGAGGTCGCTCAGCAGCATGAAGCCCTGCGGTTCGTCCCAGGCCAGGATCTCGGGCACGAGCAGGCCGGCCTCGCGCAGCAGACCGGCCACGTGCACGAAGGGCTGGCAGTTCTCTTGCGCCGGTGGCGCGTCCATCACGATCAGGCTGCCGCCGGCTTGCGCGTCCAGGCGCAGGTAGCGGCGAAAGCTCGCGTCGGCCGAGGCAGGGCGCAGGGTGCCGGGCAGCAGGCCCAGGCGGGCGGCCAGCGGCTGTATCCAGGCGTGAAAGGCGGCTTCCCGAACCGGATCGGCCCAGGTGACGGCGGGGTGGGACGGGCTCATGGAGGCGGGTGGTGGGACGTGGGTGGCCGTGCGACCTGTCCGGGTGTCGGGCAGTGGATAATCGCCCTTGATTCTACAAACCCCCTGCATCGCGGCGACTGGCCTCCGGGCCCGTTCTGGCAGCCGGACCACCGAATTCCACCCTTGAACCGCCGCACCGATCCGTTGCCCTCCAAGCGCCCGCACGGAGTCCTCGCCAACCCGCAATTCGTGGCGGCGCCTGTGGCGCGCGCGGTGCATGTGCTGCTGGCCGTGATGGCCTGGGGCACGCTGTTCGTGCCCGGCGCCGTGCGCGCGCAGTCGGGCGATGGCGATGAAGCCACCGTGCACCTCAAGCCCAGCCGCCTGTTGCAGGAAAGTCTGCCGGAGGACGCGCGCCAGCAGGCGCCGACCTTCGTCCGGGGCGATCGCATCGAAGGGCAGACCGACAGCGTCACCACCGTCGAGGGGAATGCCGAACTGCGCCGGCATGACACCGTGATCCGTGCCGATCGGCTGGAATTCGACCAGCGCGACAGCGAGGCCAAGGCCACCGGCAACGTGCTGATCAACCGCAATGGCGATCGTTTCGAAGGTCCCGAGCTGCAGATCAACGTGGACACCTTCAAAGGCCAGTTCCAAAAACCCAATTTCACGCTGCTCCAGAACGAAGGCAAGGGCGATGCCAGCCGGCTCGACTTCCTGGGCGAGGACCATGCGACAGCGCACCAGGCCCGCTACTCCACCTGCCCGCGCACGCCAGGCGCCGACTGGATGCCCGCCTGGCTGGTCCGGGCCACGCGCATCGATTTCGACAACGTGGAGGAGATGGGCACCGCCACCGGCGGGGTGCTGGAGTTCAAGGGCGTGCCCATCCTGGGCTGGCCGCGCTTCAGCTTTCCGCTGACCGACAAGCGCAAGTCGGGGCTGTTGCCGCCCACGATCAACCTGGACAACATCAACGGACTCGAACTGACGCTGCCCTACTACCTCAACATCGCGCCCAACCTCGATGCCACGATCTACCCGACGCTGATGAGCAAGCGAGGCCTGGAGTTGGGTGCCGAGGTGCGCTACCTGCAGCCGAGCTACGTGGGCCAGGTGCGTGGTTCGTTCCTGCCGTCCGATCCCTTGCGCGATGCCGACCGCTGGGGCTATTCGCTGCAGCACAGCCAGAGCCTGAGCAACACCAGCCTGGGCTTGGGCGGTTCGGCCAGCCTGTCGCTGGATCTCAATCGCGTGAGTGACGACAACTACTGGCGCGATTTCCCGCGCGCTTTCGGCACACTCACCAACCGCCTGCTCCCGGGCAACGCAGTCTACAACTGGGGCCGTGGCCCCTGGGCCGTCAGCGCGGGCGTCTACAGCTGGCAGACCCTGCAGGACATCGACGCCCCCATCACGCCGCCGTATGACCGCCTGCCCTCCGTCGCCGTGCGCTACAGCCGCGGCGATGGCCGCATCGGGGGCGTGAGCGGCTGGGACTACTCGGTGCTGAGCGAGTACACCCGCTTCGAGTCCAACCCGTTGCTCACCCGCCAGCCCAACGGTTCGCGCTCGATGGCCATTGCCGAGCTCAGCCGGCGCTGGGAGACGCCTGGCTGGTTCGTCAAGCCGCGCGCGCAGCTGCACGCCACGCAGTACCACTTCGACAACCCTCTGGCCGACGGCTCGCGCACGGCTTCGCGCGTGCTGCCCACGGTCAGCCTGGACAGCGGCCTCATCTTCGAGCGCGACACGAGTTATTTTGGCCGCGCGTTCGTTCAGACACTGGAGCCGCGCGCCTTTTTCACCTGGACGCCCTACCGCGACCAGCGCCTGCTGCCCAATTACGATTCCGCCGCGAACGACTTCAATTTCGCGACCATCTTCTCGGAGAACGTGTTCGGCGGCAACGACCGCATCTCGGACACGCGCGCCTTCACCGTGGGCGCGAGTTCGCGCCTGCTCGATCCGGATTCCGGCACCGAGATCGTGCGCGTCGGGCTGGCCCAGCGTTACCTGATTCGCGACCAGAACGTCTTCCTGCCCAACACCAGTGCCCTGTCGGGTGGTGCGCCGGTGACCGATCGCCTGAGCGACGTCCTGCTGGCCACGCGCGTGCAGTGGACGCCGCGCTGGACCGTCGACACCAACTTCCAGTACAGCCCAGGTGCCGGCGAGTCGGTGCGCACCACGCTCGGTGTGCGCTACATGCCCAGCCGCTACCGCGTGTTCAGCGCGGCCTACCGCCTGCAGCGCGGCAGCAGCGAGCAGTACGACTTCGGCTGGCAGTGGCCGCTCAACGACCTGTGGGAAACGCCCGCGAAAACTGGCGTGCCCGGCCGTGGCCTGGGCGCGGGCCAGTGGTACAGCGTGGGCCGCATCAACTACAGCGTGCCCGACCGCAAGGTGGTCGATCTGGTGGCGGGCTTTGAGTACGATGCCGGTTGCTGGATCGGGCGCGTCGTGCTGGAGCGGCTGCAGCGCAGCGCCTCCTCCGCCAATCAGCGTATCCTGTTCCAGCTGGAGTTCTCCGGCTTCTCCCGCCTCGGCTCCAATCCGTTGAAGACGCTGAAGGACAACGTGCCGCGCTACCAGTACCTGCGCGAAGAAATCAACCCGCCCAGCCGGTTCCAACAATATGACTGATCGCCACACCGCCCCCTCACGCCTGTCCACCTGGTTGTTGTGCCTGCCCCTGATGTGGGCCTGCACCGCCCAGGCGCAAGGCCTGCGGTCCACGGGCCAGCTCAACCTGCCGCGCAGCACCGCAGCCGCCACGCCGACCCAGCAGGGCACGGCCGATTTCATCGTCGCGCTGGTCAATTCCGAGCCGGTCACCAACAGCGAGGTGCGCCAGCGCCTGTTGCGCGTGGAGCAGCAGATCGCCCAGGAAGGCACGGCCATGCCGGCGCGCGACGTGCTGGTGCGCGAGGTGCTGGAACAGATCATCAACGAGCGGGCGCAGACGCAGCAGGCGAGCGAGCTCGGCATCACGGTCGACGAAGCCGCCGTCACGCAGGCCGAACAGGCCATCGCGGCGCAGAACCAGCTCAGCCCCGACGAGCTTCGGCGCCGCCTGGCGGCCGACGGCATCGACATCAATCGCTTCCGCAACAACCTGCGCAACCAGATCCTGTTGCAGCGCGTGCAGGAACGCCAGGTTGATTCCCGCGTTCGCGTGACCGATGCGGACATCGACGACTTCATCCGCGAGCAGCGTGGCAACAACGACCTCGCGAGCCTGGAGCTCAACCTCGCCCACGTGCTGGTGGCGGTGCCCGAGGGCGCCACGCCCGAGCGCATCCAGGAACTGCAGGCCCGCGCGCAAGGGGTGGCCGATCGGGCCCGGGCCGGTGCTGACTTCGCCCAGCTCGCGCGCGAGTCGTCCGATGCGCCCGAGCGGGCCAACGGAGGCCTGTTCGGCATGCGCCCCGCCAATCGCCTGCCCACCCTGTTCGTGGACGCCACGCGCACGCTCAACGCGGGCGGCGTGGCCGGACCGTTGCGCAGCCCGGCCGGCTTTCACGTGCTCAAGGTGATCGAGAAAAAGCAGGCGGGCATGCCCGACGCCGTCGTCACGCAGACCCGGGCGCGCCACATCCTGCTGCGCACAGGGCCGCAGCTGAGCCAGGCGGACGCGGTCGCGCGGCTAGCCGGTTTCCGCCAGCAGATCGCCAGCGGCCAGGCCAACTTCGAAGCGCTTGCGCGCGAACACAGCCAGGACGGCTCGGCCAGCCAGGGCGGCGACCTCGGCTGGGCCGGGCCGGGCATGTTCGTGCCCGAGTTCGAGCAGGCCATGAACGCCTTGCGCCCGGGCGAGATGTCGGCACCGCTGGTGTCGCGTTTCGGGGTGCACCTGATCCGCGTCGACGAGCGCCGGCAGGCCACGCTCACGCAGCGCGAACAGCGCGACATGGTGCGCGGGCTGGCGCGTGAGAAGAAGCTCGAAGACGCCTTGCGGGTCTGGACGCAGGACACGCGCAGCCGGGCCTACGTCGAGTACCGCGACCCGCCGCAGCCGTGAGGCCACTGCTGCGCGGCGCGACGCCAGCCATCGCATGAAGCACATCGCCCGCAAGCGTTTCGGCCAGCACTTCCTGACCGACAGCGCCATCATCGATGCCATCGTGGCCGCCATCGCGCCGGCGCCGGGCGACGCCATGGTCGAGATCGGGCCTGGCCTGGCCGCGCTCACGCAGCCCCTGGTGGAGCGCCTGGGCCGATTGACGGTGATCGAGCTCGACCGCGACCTGGCCGCGCGCCTGCGCGAGCACGCCCAGCTCGACGTGATCGAGTCGGACGTGCTCAAGGTGGACTTCAGCGCGCTGGCCCAGCGGCTGGACACCGAGCGGCGCCTGCGCGTGGTGGGCAACCTGCCCTACAACATCTCCACGCCCATCCTGTTCCACCTGCTCGACCACGTCGCGGTCGTGCAGGACCAGCACTTCATGCTGCAGAAAGAGGTGATCGACCGCATGGTGGCGCGCCCCGCCACGGCGGACTATGGCCGCCTGTCGGTGATGCTGCAGTGGCGCTACGCGATGGACAACGTGCTGTTCGTGCCGCCGGAGAGTTTCGACCCGCCTCCCCGGGTGGACAGCGCCATCGTGCGCATGGTGCCGCTGGCCACGCCGCCCGCGCTGGACGTGGCCCGCTATGGGGTGATGGTTCAGGTGGCGTTCAGCCAGCGCCGCAAGATCCTGCGCAACACCCTGGGCCGCTGGCTCGACGAACAAGGCTTCGCGGGCGACTTCGACCTGCAACGCCGGGCCGAAGAGGTGCCGGTGAGCGAATACGTCGCGCTGGCGCAGGCCACCCCCGCGAAGGCATGAAAAAGCCGCTGGGCTGCAGCGGCTTTTGGGCGAGCGGGACGACCGCGATCAGGCGGCGGCCAGCCAGTAACCCGCGTTGAACGGGCTGCTCATGCGCAGCGCCATCGGGCTCACGTCCAGGATCTTGTCGGTGGGCATGGGCTCGTCGGTCTGCACCTCGATCGGCTCTTCGCCCTTGGGCGCGCGCGCCACGGAGAACGAATAGAAGCAGCGGAACGGGATCTTGCGGTCCGACCAGTAATCGGCGGCGTCGCGGAAGATGTCGAGCAGCTGCTCGCGCGCTTCCTTGTCGAACTTGGCGTGCGCCGGAATGTGCTCCAGCACGACGATAAAGCCGGTTTGCGGGCCCGACTTGTGGACCATGTCGGTCATGCAGTCGTAGAGCGCGTCGAAGTTCTTGCCGAAGTGCGACGGCAAGGTGTACTGGGCAGCGATCAACTCCAACACGTCCTGCTTGCTCTGGGCCTTGGCCAGGTTGGCGTACAGGAAGTGATGCCCCAGGTGCTCGGCCGCGGCCTGCAGGTCTTTCACGCCATGGGCGCGAATCGACTGAACGATGTTGGGGCGTACGTTACGAAGTGGCGTGTCCATCTCCGCGTCTCTTTCTAAGGTCAAAGTTAAAAATCCGTTCACACCACCGGAGGTTCACTGCACGATCAGCCGAAAGCTGCTGTAGTGGTCTTCGGTGTAATAACACGTTTCAGGGGCCCGGGGCTTCAACCCGCCACACACGATCCGCCGGGCTCCCCGGTGGTTCAGACCCGGCGTGGGCACCGTGTATTCCCGGTAGTACCCGCGCTTCTCGCTGGGCAGAAGGCGTTCGCGGTTGCCGAACACCGAGCCGTCCTTGTCGTATCGGAAGGGCCCGCCTTGCCGGATCTGGTTCATCACGTCCTGACCTTGCGGCGGCAGTCCCGTGACCACCACCGACGCGGTACCCGGATCGGACCATGAAGCATTCGGGGCGCGGGCCTGCACCGCAATGGTGCCCAATACCGCCGCCAGAACGGCGGCGAGGGCCACTCCCCTGGCCTTCCCGACACGAGCCCGGATCTGTTTCAGACCCATGAAATTCCCAGCTCCTGAAGACATCAACCCGCCACCAGCACCTTCTGAAAGCAATGCCAAAGCATTATTTTGCGTGGCGCTGGAGGGCGGGTTAACCCTGAAATCCAAGCGCGCTAGTGTGCCTGAGCCGGGGGGAAAAAGCAAGCGCCTGCTGAAATATTCAGCAAATCTCCGCGCCGAGAATGTGTGTAAAAGTTAGCGCTTGCTTGTTTGGGAGGCGTCAACGCGAGACGTTGGCATCCGCCACGGTGAGGGCTGTCATGTTGACGATGCGACGCACGGTGGCGCTGGCGGTGAGGATGTGCACCGGTTTGTCGGCCCCCAGCAGCACCGGCCCGACCGCGATGTTGCCGCCCGCCGCGGTCTTGAGCAGGTTGTAGGCGATGTTGGCGGCATCGATGTTGGGCAGCACCAGCAGGTTGGCGGGGCCCTTCAGCGTGGAGTTGGGCATCAGGGTGTGGCGCGCGTTGGGGTCCAGTGCCACATCTCCGTGCATTTCGCCGTCGGCCTCCAGCCAGGGCGCCTGCTCGCGCAGCAGCGCCAGCGTGCGGCGCATCTTGATGGCGCTGGGTTCGTCGCTCGAGCCGAAGTTGGAGTGCGACAGCAGGGCCGCCTTGGGTTGCAGGCCGAAGCGCAGCATTTCCTCGGCCGCCATCACCGTGATCTCGCACAGCTCTTCCGGCGTGGGGTCGTAATTGACGTGCGTGTCGACCAGGAACACCTGGCGGCCGGGCAGCATGAGGCCGTTCATGCAGGCGTAGATGCGCACGTCCTGGGCGGTGCTGGGGCTGCCGCCCTCGCGCTTGCCGATCACCTGGTCGATGTACTTCAGGTGATGCTGGGTGGAGCCCCAGGTGCCGCAGATCAGGCCGTCCACCTCGCCCTTGTGCAGCAGCATGGCGCCGATCAGCGTGAGGCGCCGGCGCATCTCGATCTTGGCGAGCTGCTGGGTCACGCCCTTGCGCTCGGTCATGCGGTGGTAGGTCTGCCAGAAGTCGCGGTAGCGGTCGTCCTGCTCGACGTTGACGACGTCGTAGTCCAGTTCCTCGCGCAGGCGCAGGCCGAACTTCTCGATGCGCTGGGCGATGATGGCCGGGCGGCCGATCAGCGTGGGACGGGCCAGGCCTTCGTCCACCACGATCTGGCAGGCGCGCAGCACCCGTTCTTCTTCGCCTTCGGCGTAGGCCACGCGCTTGCGGGCCGCGGCCTTCGCCGCCGAGAAGATTGGCTTCATGATGGTGCCCGAGGCGAACACGAAGCTCTGCAGCTTCTCGCGATAGGCCGCCATGTCGGGCACCGGCCGCTGGGCCACGCCGCTGTCGACCGCGGCCTGCGCCACGGCCGGCGCGATCTTCATCATCAGGCGCGGGTCGAACGGTTTGGGGATCAGGTACTCGGGACCGAAGGCCAGCTTTTCGCCGGCATAGGCCGCCGCGACCACCTCGCTCTGCTCGGCCTGCGCCAGTTCGGCAATGGCGTGCACCGCGGCGATCTCCATCTCATCGGTGATGGTGGAGGCGCCCGCATCGAGCGCGCCGCGGAAGATGTAGGGGAAGCACAGGACGTTGTTGACCTGGTTCGGGTAGTCGGTGCGGCCCGTGGCCATGATGACGTCGTTGCGCACCGCGTGCGCGTCCTCGGGCGCGATCTCGGGATTCGGGTTGGCCAGCGCGAAGATCACCGGCTTGGCCGCCATCGACGCCACCATCTCGGGCTTGAGCACGCCGCCGGCCGAGAGGCCGAGGAACACATCGGCGCCGACGATCACTTCGGCGAGCTTGCGCTTGTCGGTCTTCTGCATGTACTGGCGCTTGTCGTCGTCCATGAGTTCCTCTCGGCCCTCATAGACCACCCCGGCCAGGTCGGTGACGAACACGTTCTCGCGCTTGAGCCCGACCTTGAGCAGCAGGTTCAGGCAGGCCAGCGCCGCCGCGCCCGCGCCCGAGGTCACCAGCTTGACCTGGCCGATGTCCTTGCCCGCGACCTTCAGGCCGTTGAGCATCGCCGCCGCCACCGTGATGGCCGTGCCGTGCTGGTCATCGTGGAACACGGGGATCTTCATGCGCTTGCGCAGCTCGCGCTCGACGTAGAAGCAGTCCGGCGCCTTGATGTCCTCGAGGTTGATCGCGCCGAAGGTCGGCTCCAGCGCGGCGATCACTTCGACCAGCTTCACCGGGTCCTTTTCGTTGATCTCGATGTCGAACACGTCGACACCGGCGAACTTCTTGAAGAGCACGCCCTTGCCTTCCATCACCGGCTTGGCCGCCAGCGGGCCGATGTCGCCCAGCCCGAGCACGGCGGTGCCGTTGGTGATGACCGCCACGAGGTTGCCGCGGGCGGTGTACTTGTAGGCGTTGACCGGGTTGGCCACGATCTCTTCGCAGGGCGCCGCCACACCGGGCGAGTAGGCCAGGGCGAGGTCGCGCTGGTTGGTGAGCTGCTTGGTGGCGGCGATCGACACCTTGCCGGGGACTGGGAACTCGTGGTATTCGAGGGCGGCTCGGCGCAGCTCGGCGCGCTTGTTCTCAGGGCTGTTTTCCATGCTCATGCTCTTGTCTCCAGCGGGTCGTTATCTTGCGATGCGGAAAGGAATTGCGCATTCTAAAGCGCCGGGCGGGAAAACCCTAGTGAGTGAAACCGCGTAAAGCGTTCGGGTGCCTGTGACTTTTCGGGAAGGAATGGCGAAGGCCAACACCACCAGCCGCAGTATGCGGCAGCGATTTCGCCCGATGCGGGCCGGGCAGGGAAAGTCAGGAGGGGGAAAGCCCTGCGGTGCTCAGGCCGCGGCGGCTTGGGCGGGCAGGGTGGTGGGGTGCAGCTGCAGGTGCACCACCGACTGGTGGGGTGTGCACTCCGACCACAGGGTGCGCGCGCAGGACTCGCACTGGCCGCACTGGGTGGCCACGCCCAGCTCGAGCTGGATGTCGTCGAATGCCATGCCCGACCGCGCACAACGTGCGATGGTCTGGTCACTGACTCGGTGGCAAACGCAAACGATCATGGGGCTGGGCGGGACGTAAAAAGGGTGGTTCAAAGTGAACGTGTGCGCAAATGATAATTGATCGTATTCAAAAGACCAAAAAAAGCCCCGCGAAAAGGCGGGGCTCTGTGGCAAGAAGGGAACGGCCTGGGGCGGGGGCGGTCAGCTGACCGAGCCCATCTGGCTCTGCAGGTAGTTCTGGATGCCCACCTTGTCCAGCAGGTCGATCTGGGTTTCCAGGAAGTCGATGTGCTCTTCCGTGTCGTCCAGGATGGTCTGCAGCAGGTCGCGCGAGACGTAGTCGCGCACCGATTCGCAGTGGGCGATGCCGTCCTTGATGGTCTTCTGCGCGCCGGTTTCCAGGCCCAGGTCGCTCTTGAGGATCTCGGGCACGTCCTCGCCGATGTGCAGCTTGCCCAGGTCCTGCAGGTTGGGCAGGCCGTCGAGCGTGAAGATGCGGTCCATGAGCTTGTCGGCGTGCTTCATTTCGCCGATCGACTCTTCGTATTCCTTGGCCGCCAGCTTGTCCAGGCCCCAGTGCTTGAGCATGCGGTAGTGGACGAAATACTGGTTGATGGCGGTGAGCTCGTTCTTGAGCTGCGCTTGCAGATGGGTGATGACTTGGGCGTCGCCTTTCATGGGACCACTCCTTTCGTTTTTGGTTGACAGGCGCGCATTGTGCGCGGAGCGTGCTATCAATTCAGTGCTGAGAATCGGTACGGCTTGCAAATGAGAATCGTTCGCATATAATTGATCCTCCAGCCAGCCCGCACCCGGCAGCCCGCCTGAGGTCGTGACGCCAGCCTTGTCCTCCACCCTCTGGATCCAGGTGCCGTCTTGACCCCCTCGCGCTTCCCCGTCTCCCTTTCCCTTTCTTCCCTGCGGCTCAGCCCGCTCTGCCTGGCCTGCCTCGCTCTGCTGTCCGGTCCGGCCCTGGCCCAGACCGTGCCCCAGGCCACCCAGGTGGCTCAGGCATCCACCTTGCGCGAGGTGGTGGTGAGCGGTTCGCGCAGCGAGCGCGCGATCGAGGACGTGCCCGCCAGCATCGACGTGATCACGGGCGAGGACCTCGACCCCGCGCGCGTGCAGGACATCCGCGACCTCGTGCGCGAGGTGCCCAACATGAGCGTGCGTCGCGCGCCGCAGCGCTTCGGTGGCGTCACCGGCTCGACCGGGCGCGATGGCAACGCCGGCTTCAACCTGCGAGGTCTCGAAGGCAACCGCGTGCTGCTCACCGTCGACGGCATCCGCGTGCCGCGCGAACTCTCCAGCGGCGTGTTCGGCTCGGCCTCGTTCGGCCGCGACTACTACGACCTGGGCCTGATCTCGCGCGTGGAAATCGTGCGGGGCGCGAATTCCGCACTGTATGGTTCCGATGGCCTGGCTGGCATGGTCGCGATGTTCACCACCGAACCCAAGGACCTGCTCCAGCCGGGCAAGACCTTCGGTGGCCGCGTGGGGCTCAAGGCCGACAGCGAAGATGACAGCCGCGGCGTCGGTGTCACGCTGGTCGGCGCCCCGAACGACACGCTGCAATGGCTGGGCAGCGTGCAGGTCGGTCGCAGCGGCGAGCTGGACAACCAGGGCACCAACGAATCGCTCAACAGCACACGCACCGCGCCCAACCCGCAGAAGGACAAGAACGTTTCGCTGCTGGGCAAGGTGGTGCTCACCCCCGGCGCGGGCCAGCGCCACACCCTCACGCTGGAACACGTGGACAAGTCGGGCGAGGTCGAGGCCTACACGGCCCGCGCGACCAGCATGGGCGTCACCACGCAGGACGTGGACGGCACCACCGACATGGAGCGCACGCGCCTGAGCTGGGACGGCCGCTTCAAGGTGAACTCGGCCTGGGCCGACGAGTTGCGCGCCACCGTGGGCTACCAGCAGGCCGAATCGCAGGAGGTCTCGACCGAGCGGCGCAGCGCCGCGCCCACCTACCGCGTGCGCGACGTGAGCTACACCGAGAAGCTCTGGCAAGGCGTGCTGCAGGCCGAGAAGGCCCGATCGCTGGGCGCCGACTGGGGGCAGAGGCTGGTCTACGGCGTGGACGTGTCGGTCGCGAAGATGGACAACATCGTCACCGGCGTGGGCGCGCCCGCCTACGAGAGCTACCCGCTCAAGCGCTTCCCGCCCACCAGCGAGACCAACACCGCGCTGTTCGTGCAGAGCGAGTTCGCCAGCGAGCGCTGGAGCATCATCCCGGCGCTGCGCTACGACCGCTTCGATCTCAAGGCCAAGGGCAGTCCGCTGTACCCGCTGCAGCCGGCCAGTCTGTCGGACTCGGCGCTCTCGCCCAAGCTGGGCGCGATCTTCCGCCCCGGCGCCGAACTGAACCTGTTCGCCAACCTCGCGGCCGGCTTCAAGGCGCCGAGCGCCCTGCAGCTCAACAACTACTTCCAGAACACGCTCGCGAGCTACCGCACGATTCCCAACCCCAACCTCAAACCCGAGAGCAGCCGCACGCTGGAGCTCGGCGCGCGCGACAAGGTGGGCCCGGTGCAGTGGGAGGCCGCCGTGTTCACCGGCCGCTACAAGGACTTCATCGAAGAGCTCGTGGTGGTGGGCGGCCAGGCGGGCAACCCGCTCAACCCCCTGACCTACCAGGCCGTCAACCGCGGCCAGGTGCGCCTGAGCGGTTTCGAACTCAAGGGCAAGTTCGCGCTCGGCCCGGCCACCGACCTGCGCCTGGCCTATGGCCAGACCAAGGGCAAGGACACCCGCCTTGGCGCACCGCTGAACACCGTCAACCCGGCGCGCCTGCTGCTCGGCGTGGACCAGCGCGTGGGCGACTGGAAGCTGGGCGCCGTGGTTGCGCACACGATGAAGAAGTCCACCAGCGACATCAACTACGCCAACCTGGCCAACCAGTTCGCACCGCCTTCGTCCACCACGCTGGACCTGCGCGCGAGCTGGCAGGTCAGCAAGGCCACGCGGCTCAGCGCCGCGATCCACAACGTGACGGACCGCAAGTACTGGGAGTGGACCAACGTCGTCGGCGTGGCCGCGAACTCGCCCGTGCTCGACGCCTACACCGCGCCGGGCCGCAGCTTCTCGGTGGCGCTGGTCACCGACTTCTAGTCACCTCAGAGGAGCCACCATGCCCGCCGCAGCCGACCACCCCACCGAGACAACCGCCGACGAGGAGTACACCCTGCCCAGCGTGGAAGCCTTGCTCGCGGGCACCCTGGCGCTGATGACCGGCTACGCGCAGAGCGCGCGCGACTGCCCGCACCGCCCGTGCATGGCGCGCAAGCTGGTGTCCAACCTGCTGTACCTCTCGGCGCACCCGCAGCTCTCGCCGCCCATGCAGACCATGCTGGCCAACCTGCGCACGCGCTGGCAGCTCGAGCTGGAGCACACCGCCGAGGCGATGGCCGTCGATGCCACGCCCACGCCCTTGTGGCACCCCGTTCCCGCCCGCGTGCAGTGAACGACCGACGCACGCCGGCCCCACCCCACTTCCAGGAGAAGCACATGAATGCCCACGACATCCGAACCGCCTTCCAGGGCCTGCGCGCCAGCGGCCTGCGGGCCAAGGAGGCCGCCGAAGCGCTGGGCCTGAGCGAAGGCGCCGCCATCGCCGCGCACCGCGGCGCGCACGGCGCGCCGCTGCAGGCCATCGCGCTCAAGCCCGACTGGCTGGGCTTGCTGCAGTCGCTCGAGGCCTGCGGCCCGCTGATGGCCCTCACGCGCAACGAGAGCGTGGTGCACGAGAAGACCGGCGTGTACCAGAAGGTCTCGGCCAGCGGGCCCGTGGGCCTGGCGCTGGGCGAGCAGATCGACCTGCGCCTGTTCTTCAACCAGTGGCACGCGGGCTTCGTGGTGGCCGAGGCGCTCAAGTCGCAGCCCGGCATGGGCACGCCCAGCCTGCAGTTCTTCGACCGCCACGGCGTGGCCGTGCACAAGATCTACGTGCGCGAGCAGACCGACCTGGCCGCGTGGCAGCGCGTGATCGCCGCACACAGCGACGACCAGCGTGAGATCGACTTCGTGGCGCGCGCAGCGGCCGGCGGCACGGCCTCGCCCCAGCCCCTGGTGGACGCCAACGCGTTCGGCACGGCCTGGGGCGCGATGACCGACACGCACCAGTTCTTCCCGCTGCTCAAGCAGTTCGGCCTGGAGCGCCAGCAGGGCTTTCGCCTGGTCGAGGGCCGCTACACGCACCGCGTGGAAAAGGCGGCGGTGCGCGAGCTGTTGATGGAAGCGGCCTTCGATGGCACGCCCATCATGGTCTTCGTGGGCAGCCCGGGCTGCATCCAGATCCACACCGGGCCGGTGAAGCGCGTGGAGCCGATGGAGATCCAGGGCAAGGCCTGGCTCAACGTGCTCGACCCCGGCTTCAACCTGCACCTGCGCGAGGACTTGATCCAGGACGTGTGGGTGGTCGAGAAGCCGACCAGCGACGGCGTCGTCACCTCGGTGGAGGCCTTCGACGCGCGCGGTGAACTCATGGCCATGTTCTTCGGCGCGCGCAAGCCCGGCCAGAGCGAGCTGCAGGCCTGGCGCCACATCGTCGCGCACCTGCAGGCCGCCGCCGCGGGCCAGCCGAGCGGCGCGGTGACCGCATGAGCACCGCCGCCGCCGCCCTGCAGGCCGTCGAGATCAAGGCCTTCGTGCCGGCGAAGGACTTCGCGCTGTCCAAGCGCTTCTACGCCGACCTGGGCTTCACCCAGCGCTCCGAAGGCGGCGGTGTGGCGTACTTCTGCGTGGGCGACTGCCCCTTCCTGCTGCAGGACTTCTACGAGCAGGCGCTGGCCGAGAACCTCGTCATGCACTTGCTGGTGACCGACGTGCACGCCTGGCGCGCGCACGTCGAGGCGCAGGACCTCCCGGGCCGCTACGGCGCGCGCATCACGCCGGTGACGGCGCAGCCCTGGGGCGTCACCGAGTTCGTGGTGATCGATCCCTCGGGCGTGTGCTGGCACATCGGGCAGAACACGCCCGGCTTCGAGCCGGTGGGCCGTCTGCCCTGAACGCCTCTTCTCCAGTTTCCAGGGAACCCCCGATGTTCAATTCCTCCTCCCTCTCGCGCCGGCGCGCGCTGCAGGCCCTCTCGGTCATGGCGGCAGCGGGGTCGCCCTTGGGCCTGATGGCGGCCCCCCCTGCACCGCGCCTCATCACGGTGGGCGGCGGCATCACCGAGGTGGTCTACGCGCTGGGCGCGCAGGACCAGTTGGTCGGCACCGACACCACCAGCCTGTACCCGGCGGCGGCGCAGGCCACGCCCAAGGTGGGCTACATGCGCCAGCTCTCGGCCGAAGGCCTGCTCGCGCTGCGGCCCGACGCGCTGATCGCCGGCACCGACGCCGGCCCGCCGGTGGTGATCGACCAGTTGCGCAGCGCCGGTGTGCGCGTGGAGCTGGTGGCGTCCGACCACACCTGGGACGAGGTGCGCCGCAAGATCGCCGCCGTGGGCCGCGCCTCGAACCGCGAAGCCGCCGGGCGCGAGCTGCAGGCCCGGCTCGATGCGCGCTGGCAGGCCGTGGGCGCGCGCGTGCAAGCCGCCAAGGGTCCGGGGCCGAAGATCCTGTTCGTGCTCTCGCACAGCGGCAGCCCGCAGGTCTCGGGCGAGAAGACGGCGGCCGATGCGCTGATCCGCTTCATCGGCGCGCGCAACGCGCTCGGCGGTTTCCAGGGTTATCGGCCGATGACGGCCGAGGCCATGGCGCAGGCCGCGCCCGACCTGATCCTGACCACCACGCAAGGCATCGAAGCCATCGGCGGCGAAGCGAAGTTCTGGCAACGCCCCGAACTCGCGCTCACGCCGGCCTTCCAACGCCGCGCATCCGCCAAAACGCTGGTGCACCTGGACGCGCTGGAGCTGCTCGGCTTCGGCCCGCGCCTGCCCGAGGTGGTGGAGCGCCTGCACGACCAGGTGGTGAAGACATGAACGCCGTGCGCCACGACCTCGCCAACGTGCGCACGCCCGACCTGCACCGCGCGGTGGCCGACTACACCGAGGTGCTGGGCTTCGAATGCCGGCAGCACATTCCCGGCGTGTGCGCGCTGGTGGCGCACGGCCCGCTGCAGGTGCAGCTCTGGGCCTGCGCCGCCACGCCTGGCCGCTGGGAACGGCCCACGCCGGGCGACCGGGGCTTCGCGCCCGGCCACCACCGCGTCGAGGTGCCGCGCATCCACGTGCTGCACGCCAGCCTGCGCGCGGCCGTGCTGCGCCCCTGCCGCACCGGCCTGGGCGGGCGCAAGCCGTTGCACGCCCACCGCTTCGAAGGCGAGTCGCCGCGCTGGCAGCCCTGGGGCGCGTGGGAACTCACGCTCAGCGACATCGACGGCAACGTGCTGCACCTGATCGACCGCGTGGCCTGGTGGCCCGACGTGTCGGCGCAACGCCAGCCCGGCGAGCAGCGCATGGAGGACCGCTCGTGAACGCGGCCGTGCCGGCGGTGGCGGCCCTGCGCTGGACGCCGCGCCGCCTCTCCGGCCCGAGCCTGTTGCTCTGTTTGGGCGCGCTGCTGGTGCTCACGCTGCTGTGGGCGGCGGGCCAGGGCGCCTACAGCCTGCCGCTGAGCGAGTTGCCGGGCGTGCTGCTGGGCGCGGTGACCACCACCGCGCCCGGCGGCAGCGGCGCCGAGCTGGTGTTCTTCAACATCCGGCTGCCGCGCCTGGTGCTGGGCCTGGCCGCCGGGGCCGGCCTGGGCCTGGCCGGCGCGCTCATGCAGGGCCTGTTCCGCAACCCGCTGGCCGACCCGGGCCTGATCGGCGTGAGCAGCGGCGCGGCGCTCGCGGCAGGCGCCACCATCGTCATGGGCAACCTCTGGTTCCCCGACCTGCCGCGCTCGCTGGGCAGCTGGACGCTGGTGCTCATGGCCTTCGGCGGGGGCCTCGCGGTCACGGTGCTGATCTACCTGCTCTCGCGCGGCGAAGGCGGCACGCGCGTGGGGCTGATGCTGCTGGCCGGCATCGCGGTCAACGCGCTGGCCGGCGCGGGGCTGGGCCTGCTGAGTTTCCTGGCCACCGACGAACAGCTGCGCAACCTGCAGTTCTGGCTGCTCGGCAGCCTGGGCGGTGCGCGCTGGAGCGCGGTCGCGCTGGTGGGCGGCATCACGCTCGTGGCCGGAGGGATCGGGCTTCGGCTGGCGCGCCCGCTCAACGCGCTCGCGCTGGGCGAGGCGCAGGCGGTGCTGCTGGGCGTGTCGGTCGAGCGCGTGAAGCAGATCGCCATCGTGGTCACGGCGCTGGCCGTGGGCGCGGTCACCGCCACCACCGGCATCATCGGATTCATCGGCCTGGTCGCGCCGCACATGGTGCGCCTGGTGGCCGGGCCCGACCACCGCTGGGTGCTGCCCGGCTCGGCCCTGCTGGGCGCGGTGCTGGTGCTGCTGGCCGACGCGGTGGCGCGCACCCTCCTGCAACCGGCCGAGCTGCCGCTGGGCGTGCTCACCGCGGTGGTGGGCGTGCCCTTCTTCCTGCTCCTGCTGCGCGGCGCGCACGGGAGGCGCCTGTGAACGCGCGCCTGCTCGACGCCGACTGGCGCAGCGCCTGCGGTGAACTGCCGGCTGGCGAACGCCCGCTGTGGCTGGACGACGACGAGGACGCCGAACCAAGCATCGACACGCCCGCCCTGGACGAGGGGCAGGGCCTGTGCGCGCTGGACGTGGGCGTGCGCGCCGGCCCCAGCACCCTGCTGCAGGGCGTGCGGCTGCAACTCGCGCCCGGCGAGGTCGGTGCCATCCTCGGCCCCAACGGCGCGGGCAAGTCCACCCTGCTCTCGGTGCTCTCGGGCCTGCGCGCGCCCGACAGCGGCCGCGTGACGCTCAACGGCCTGGCGGTCACGCCCGCGACCGTGCACCAGCTCGCGCGCCACCGCGCGGTGCTGCCGCAGGAGACGGCCGTGGCCTTCGACTTCCGCGTGCGGGACGTGGTGGAACTCGGTCGCTACCCGCACCACCTGCAACCGTCCCCCAACGAAGCCGCCATCGTGCAGGCCGCGATGCAGGCCACCGGAGTGGCCGGCATGGCCGAGCGCAGCATCAGCAGCCTGAGCGGCGGCGAACGCGCGCGCGCGCAGCTGGCGCGCGTGATGGCGCAGATCTGGGCGCCGCGCGCCGACGGTGCGCCGCGCTGGCTGCTGCTCGACGAACCGACGGCCGCGCTCGACCTGCGCCACCAGCACGAGACCCTGAGCACCGTGCAGCGCTGGGCGCGCGAGCAGGGCGTGGGCGTGCTCGCCGTGCTGCACGACCCCAACCTCGCCCTGCGCTACGCCGACCGCGTGTGGGTGCTCGACGGTGGGGTGCTGCAGGCCAGCGGCCCGCCCGCGCGCGTGCTGCGGCCCGCGCTGGTGCGGCGCGTGTGGCAGGTGCAGGCCAGCACCGTGCGCGCGGCCGACGGCGTGCCCCAGTTGCTCATCGCGGCCGGCGCGCCGCCTTTGCCCGGGAAGGACCGCCCATGACACAGACCCCGCCATCGATCCTGCTCACGCGCCACGACAGCGCGGCCGCGCGCGAGATCGCCATCGAACATGGTGTGCTGACCCGCCAGGTGGCCGGCCTGCAGCGCCGCGTGGGCGAGCAGCTGCGCGCCCATGCCTTGCGCGTGTCGGCGCTGGAAGACGAGGTGCTGCACCTGCGCGCGCAACTCATCGTCTCGCGCACCAGCCTGCTCTGGGGCCTGGGCGTGGCCGGCGTCATGAAGCCGCTGGCCCGCCGCGCCCGCCCGCCGGCCGGGCGCGCCGAAGCCCAGGCGATGGCCGAGGCCAGCAGCGTGATCTGCCAGACCGGTTGTGTGGGCCACGCCCATCCCTGGCTGGAGGCCGACGGCCAGTGCCGCCGCACCGGCCATGCCTGCGAGCTCTACGCCGGCAGCGCCAGCGAAGCCGCCAAGTAGCGCCGCTTCCGGCAGGAATTGCGCCGACCCTGCCGAAGTTGCGCTGAAGTTCGCCCGCACCCCCTCCAAGGCATTGGCCGCGTCGCACGGCTGAAATATCGTCGCTCCCCACACGGGCCCGCCGGGCTTTCGACAAGGAGCAACGCTTTGAATCCGAACCGCCGTTCTTTCACGGGCTCGATGGCCTGCGGCCTGCTGGCCGCGCCGCTCGCCAGCCTGACCTCCCTGGCGCGCGCCCAGGGCAACGACATCGTCATCGGCAGCATCCAGGACATGTCGGGTCCCCTGCAGCCCTTTGGCCGCGGCAAGAGCAACGTGCTCAAGTTCGGCGTGGCCCAGATCAACGCCGCGGGCGGCCTGCTCGGGCGCAAGCTGCGCATCGTCGAGTACGACACCCAGTCCAACAACCAGCTCTACGCCCAGTTCGGCCAGCAGCTCGCGCTGCGCGACAAGGCCGTCGTGGCCTTCGGCGGCGTGACCAGCGCGGCGCGCGAGGTGGTGCGCCCGGTGCTGCGCCGCGCCAACGTGCCCTACTTCTACAACATGCCTTACGAAGGCGGCGTGTGCGACCGCAACACGGTGCTCACCGGCGTCACGCCCAGCCATGCGCTGCGCACCATCGTGCCGCACCTCATCAAG
>Ga0247823_10001383_pt1 | contig 20202 bp, 19 predicted proteins | sample 13C_PalmiticAcid_2_FD_192426 | JGI IMG/M metagenome (GOLD analysis project Ga0247823, IMG submission 192426) | Soil microbial communities from agricultural site in Penn Yan, New York, United States - 13C_PalmiticAcid_Day30 | ecosystem: Environmental > Terrestrial > Soil > Agricultural land... | reverse complement strand
CAGACGATCAATCGACCGACCGTTTCGATCACGACCACACCCGGTTTCACGGTCGACACGATCTCGAACGGCGGCGGATCCAGCTTCGAGGTGAACGGCCAGGATACCGTCAGCTACATCGATATCGAGGGTTCGCGTCTGGCTGGCGGCGGCGCATATTTCTCCTCGGACATGGGCGACCTGATCATCGTCTCGAACGGCGAGATCGACTCAGATCTCGGCTTGCAAGGCCTCGGCCTCGCGACGGCGAATGGCGGCGACATCAACGTCACCTGGAACGGCCATATCGACAACTCGAGCGGCGACGGCGTTCGGGTCATCGGCACGGGCGACGTCAACCTCCTGCTATCGTCGGTCCGGGCGCAGGACAGGGGCATCGAGATCGACCAGAACGGTCCGGGCGGCGTGAGTTTGAAAGTGACCGGCGACGTGACCAGCGTCAGCACGCGCGGCGTTTCGGTCACGGCTGGCCCGGACTCGACAGGCGACGTCTCTCTCGATCTGAAAAGCGTCACCGCCACCGGCCGCGGCGTCAACGTCATCAACGGGGGAACGGGCGACACCTTCATCCGGGCGACGGGCCCCATCTCGGGCATTCTTGGCGTCCGGGTCACGAACGAAGTCGGCTCCGGCGCGCTGTTCGTCGATGTTGCGGACCTCTACGGGGTGGACCCCGCCTTCTTCGGCAACAACTACGGGACGTCGGACACCTTCATTCGGACCCGCGACGTCTACTCGCAGAGCACTGGCCTGCAGACGCACAATGACACGACGGCGAGAGACATCGCCGTCATCACCCGCAATGTCATGGCCGGCAGCACCGGCATCTCGGTCGCAAACCAGGGAACGGGTAACACCTCGATTACGGTTGAGGGAAGCATGGTCGCAGGAGGGAGCGGCGTGAGCGCCTTCAACGACGTTCTCGCCGGGAACATCTCGATCTGGACCCAGGACGTTCGAGCCGACAACGGCAGCGGTATCGGTGCTTCCCAGGAGGGCAATGGGTCTGTCTACGTTCGTGCCGACGGAACAGTCGTCAGCCAAGAGGGCTCCGGAATCTCGGTACGGACCGGCGTTCAGGCGACGAACGTCAGTGTGACCGCTGCTCAAGACGTCATAGGCCGCGATTGGGGCTTGAAGGTCGATCACTCCGGTACGGGCGGGATCGTGGTAGCGGCCGCCGGCGACATCGTTGGCCAGGAGGAGGACGGCGTCTGGGTCGAGGCGGGACCGTCGTCTGGTTACGTCACTGTGGATCTGCAAGCGGTCATGGGCAATGACTATGGTGTCCGCATCGACAATTCTGGGCTCGGCGGAACGGTGCTCCGCGCTGCGGGGCCGATCCTTTCCAACGAGATCGGCATTCGTACTGAGAACGAAACGGGCTCAGGCGAACTGCTCATCGACCTCGCCGATGTCTCGGGCGTCGATGCGGCGATCATCGCGATCAACAACGGCGGTTCCAACACCTTCATCCGGACGGGCGATCTGGTTTCCGAAGGCACGGCCCTGAGCGTCGACAACGGCGCGTCCGCGGGCGGCCTGACGGTCTTCACCGGCAATGTTCAGGCAAACGGGGCGGGCATCAGCGTCGACAACGGAGGAACTGGCGAAACCCTGGTGGTCGCCGAAGGCGTTGTGACCGCGGTTCAGGGCGATGGCGTCAGCGTCTCGAACAGCCAACTCGGCCAGAGCTTGCGCATCGATGTCGATACGGTGATGGCTGGCGACAACGGCGTGTCGGCAAGCCACACCGGAACGGGCGTCGTCACGGTCAATACGTCGGCCTCGGTGATCGGCGCCGGGGGGGACGGCATCCGTGTCTACGCCGGCGCCCAGGGTACCGGCGCGACTGTGACCGCGTCGGCCGTGACCGGCGGCCAGAACGGTATTGCAGTCAACAACTTCGGCAGCGGCGACACGCTCGTCCTTTCGACTGGCTGGGTGGTCGGCAATCAGCAGGACGGCGTCGCCGTCAATAACGGCCAGGACGCAGGCGACCTCGTCATCGAGGCCATGCACGCTATCGGCGCCGCGAACGGCATCTCTGCCCTGAACCAGGGCGCGGGTCTCACCAGCATCACCACACACGGGCTAGTCCAAGGCGCTGACGCCGGCATCAATGCCTCTTCGTTGACCGGTGGCGATATCGTCATCGGCAACTTCGGCAGCATCCGCGGCGATCAGGACCTGCCGACATCCCGGGCAGTGCGAGCTTCGGGCGGCGTGATCACGCTTGAGAACGCGGGCGTCCTGCTTGGGGCGGTTGAGCTGTGGGGCGACAGCGCCCGGTTGCGCAACGCCGACGTCTGGAACAGCAGCAACGGCGAGAGCCTGTTCTCGGGCGCCGACGACCGGGTGACCAACCTCGCGGGGGGCCTGATCTTCGCGGCCGGCGACGCCTTCACGGCGGAAACCACGCGTTGGACCGGTCTTGAGCGCTTCGACAATGGGGGTTCGCTCTGGCTGATCGACGGCGGCGCGGGCGACACGCTGCTGACCTCGGCGGCCTCGGTGTTCCAGGCGGGTTCGACGCTCGGCGTCGACTTTGGAGGTGTAGCTTCTGACATCTTCCGCACCGAAGGGACGCTGGAGATTCAGACCGGCTCCAAACTGGCGCTCAACCAGGTCGGCGCGCTGACGCTTCACCATCGCTATGTGGTCGCTGAGGCCCAGCAGGGTGTCACCGGTCGCTTTGACTTCGACGACGTCTACCTAACCGCGTTCGCGGGCTTGCGTGACGGCTATACGGCGACCCAGGCCTATGTGGAGTTTGGTCAGCTCCGAGCGCTGGCCGAGGCGGGGCTGACGCCGAACCAGAAGGCGGCCGCCGGCGGCGCCGACAGCCTCCCGGCTGGCAATCCGCTCAAGGATGCCTTGCTGATGTTAGCTTCGGATGAGGTCGCTCGGGGCGCCTTCGATCAACTGTCCGGGGAGGTCCATGCGACCGTCCGCACCGCCCTGGTAGAGGACAGCCGTTTTCCGCGCGACGCGGTGCTGGACCGGTTGGCCGACGCCGACGGTTCGGGCTCGATCTGGGCTCGTGCGTTCGAAGGCGGCGGCGTCAGCGACGGAAACTTCAACGCCGCGCGCGGTGACCGTGATGGACGCGGCATGATGGTGGGCCTGGACCGCTCTATCGGCGGAACCGCGACCATCGGCGCCGCCCTAGGCGTCACGAAGACCGAGGTTGAGGTCGATCGTCGCGCCAGCCGAGGCGAAGTCGAGAGCATCCACGGCGTGGTCTACGGCGGTGTGTATCTCGGCGCCTGGCGGGTTTCGGCCGGCCTAGGTTATGCCCGGACAGTGACGGAGACCAAGCGTTCCATCGTCTTCCCGGGATTCCAAGACGCGGTCGAAGCGAAGTACGATGGGTCGGTGCTGCAAGGTTTCCTTGAGGCCGGCTATCGCGTGCCCGTGAGCGGCGGCTGGGTCGAACCCTTCGCCAGTGTGGCGGCGGTTCGTGCGCAGAGCGACGTCTTCGTTGAGAAGGGCGGGGAAGCCGCCCTGTCCGGCGAGAAGATCAATGAGGAAGCGGTGATCTCGACCTTGGGTATCCGGTTCGAGACCGCCCAGAGCGGCCCCTTCTCGGTCCGCGGCATGGCCGGCTGGCAGCGGAACTGGGGCGATGTCGATCCGGTCGGTCGTCACCGGTTCGAAGGCGGCGACGTCTTCGAAGTCCTGGGCGCCGCTCAGTCGGAGAACGCTGCGGTGGCCCGGCTGGAGGCGCGCTGGCGACTGACGCCCCGCATCGGGTTCGGCGTGGGTTATGGCGGCGTTCTCGGCAGCGACGGCGTCGATCACGCTGTCACCGGAGTCTTCAGGGTCGCCTTCTGACGGCCTGACTTCGGCGGTCGGACCCTCGTTCCTGAGCCCGGCCGGGCCCTCCGGGCGGCCATGCGCCGTCCGGAGGGTTTGATGTATTTTTGATATCCTTGGCGGGATTGGAGCTGGCGCGCTAGAATTCGGGCCAGCGCCGTCCAGTCTTCGGCTGGATCAGCGATGGGGAGGCGAGGCTATGACGGACATTCCAGCAGGTCACTCAATTCCCCACAGCCTGTTCGACAGCACCAGCCTCGCAAGCCAGACGGCGCTGGCGATCTGGAAGGACAGCATGGATGCGATCTATGACGTTCGTCTCTGCGTCGATCATGCTGCGTTTCAGGCTCGCGCCGAAGCCTACCATTTCGGCGAGGTGGTGGTTACCGCCTATCGCTGCCTTGCGCAGACTTTCGATCGGTCTCGGGCGCGGATCGGGCGGGACGGCATCGACCATTACACCCTGCAGTTCTGCCTATCCGGCAGGCATGGTTCTCGCGATGGGGCAGGAGGCGCGGAGGCCGGCCCGGGCGACTTGCTCATCGCTGACCTCGCGCAGCCCCATGCGACCGGCACAAGCGATTTTGACAGCCTCAACCTGACGGTTCCGCGGCGGTTGCTCGCGCCGCTCCTCAGGACTCCGGACGAACAGAATCTTAGGCTCATCTCCGGCTCGGCGCCCTTGGTTGCGCTGTTCCGCAATCACCTGATCGGCCTGTTCGCCGCCGCCCCGGTGATGAGCGTCAGTGAGGCGGAATCGCTCGTCGCTCCCACATTGGCGATGGCGGCGGCGGTCCTCAATACGGATGCGCCCGAGAGAAGCCTCCATGTCGTAGACCCCCTTCTGACTGCCCAGATTCATCGTCTGATATCTGATCGTGCGGTGGATCCGGAGCTATCGGCCGAGGGCGTCGCGGAACGCCTCGGCATATCGCGCCGCAAACTTTACTATCTCATGGAACCGCATGGCGGTTTTACAGCCTGTGTCCGCGAGCGCCGTCTGCACCTCGCCCACGCCATGCTGCGGGATCCCACGCAGCATGGAAGAAGCGTTGCAGATATCGCGCAGAGTTGCGGATTCTCGTGGCGGACCAATTTTGCGCGGACCTTCCGGTCCCGTTTTGGGGTGACGCCCCGGGAAGCTCGGGCTCTCGCAGGTCAGTACGCGCCGTCGCCGGCTGAGGACCTGATGAAACAGCACATGTGGGAATGGATACAGCAGTTGCGCTGAGCCGCTCCGGGAAGTGGATGCTGTAGGGTGAGTTTTCGGCGACTAAAGTGCATAATCGCCGTTCGATCGCTACCTGAACGAACTACCGCTTTCGGGATCACCAATTGACCGGCGGAATGACCACTATGAGAGCGCTTTGCGGTCGCCCAACCGCAATGACCGGAAGTGGGCCGTTCACCGGCCGACAACGCGGTACTCGGTGGGAGTTCCAATTATCTTCAAACCTCGTTGGCGGCATGACCGTCAACACGACCCTCATAGAAATCCTCTGGATCAACAGATTCGATGATGAAGACGCTCTTGAGATCGACCTTCGGCATGCAGCTAGACGGCGTTCCAACTGCCGCCGTGAATCTTGCTAAGCGTTTGGCGGTGCAATCGGGAACACCAGCAGCGTTGAGGTTGCAGAGGCGCACAATCGTCCCTGAGCATCGACGAGCCGCGCTTCGGAGAAAGCCACGCGCCGGCCGAGGGTCACCAGCTTGCCCTCCGCCCGCACAGGCCCGCTTTCGTCGCTCAAGGCTCGATGATAGGCGACCTTCAGCTCGAGCGTGGTGTAACCTTGCCCCGCTGGAAGGCTCGAATGCACCGCGCAGCCGCAAGCGCTGTCGAGCAGCGTAGCGGCGTAACCGCCATGTACCGAACCGATCGGATTGAAGACCTTGCGCGTCGGCGATCCCTCGAACACGACGCGCCCGCGCTCCAGCTCGACCAGGGCGAACTCAAGCGTTTCTCCGATCGGCGGATGCATGTTGGCTCTCATCAGCGCCGCGAGCTGATCGTGGCCGTCGAGACCGGCGTCATTGGCGAGAATGTTCATGCAGCACGCCTCTTGCGCGTCGCCATTTTCGGATCCGGTGAATTCCTGCCGTCGATCCACGCCCGCGTCTCGGTCAACAGCTCGTCCGCCAGCGCGGGATCATCGATCGACCGGGCGAGGATGAGTGCGCCGACCATCGCCGACCAACTGCCGATCGCCGCCAAGCGGCGCTCGGCTGCATCAGCCCCCGGCATGACATCAGCGAGGCTGTCGATCTGCTCCGCCAGAACCCGCGCCATGGACGCGCGCGCTTCCGGCGCCTGTTGCCGCATGAGGCCCGCCAGGGCGGCCGTCGGACAACCCAGCCCCGGATGATCGCGATGGGGCCGCGAGAGATAGGCATCGATCCACGCGTCGATACCGTCCGTCGCTGACTGACTGCCCGCAGCATGACCGATCGCGTGCGCGATCAGATCGTTCTTCGATCGGAAATGCCCATAGAAGCCGCCATGGGTGAGCCCTACCGCCTTCATCACTTCGGCGACGCTCACCGCCTCGAAGCCCTTCTCGCGAAACAGGCGTCCGGCCTCGGTAAGGATGCGGCTGCGGTTCTCCGCCATCTGCTCCCTGCTCACCTTCATTTCCAGCTGACTCCACGCGCCATTGACATATTCATGATAGTCATCATATATGACATTCATTGATGACGATCATCATTAATATAGCTTCGATGTGATGAAAGGCAATGCCATGACCTCCAAACCATCCGTCCTCGTGACCGGCGCTTCCACCGGCATCGGCGCGGCTTACGCCCAGCGCTTCGCGCGGCGCGGCCATGACCTGGTGCTGGTGGCCCGCAACACGGCGCGGATGGAGGCGCTGGCTGATCGTCTGCGGAGCGACACCGGCGCTACAGTCGATATCCTCTCGGCTGACCTTGCCGATACCACCCAGCGCGTAGCGATCGAGGCGCGCCTGCGCGACGATGCAAGGATCGGAATTCTCATTAACAATGCCGGGACGAGCCTGGCAGGGACTTTCGTCGAGCAAGCCGTTGACGACATCGACAGGCTGGTGGCGCTCAACACGACCGCGCTTGTGCGTCTTGCCCACGCCATCGCCCCCCGCCTTGCGCAAGCGGGTGAAGGCGCGATCGTGAATATCGGTTCTGCGGTTGGCCTCGCGCCGGAATTCGGCATGCCAGTCTATGGCGCGACCAAAGCCTTCGTGCTGCATCTCTCCCAGGCGCTGAGCCTCCAGCTCGCGTCCCAGGGCGTCTATGTTCAGGCTGTGCTTCCGGCCGCGACCCGCACCGAAATCTGGGGCCATGCAGGCGTCGATGTCGACACCCTTTCGGGCGTGATGGAAGTGGACGATCTGGTGGACGCGGCACTGGTCGGCTTCGACCGGCGCGAGCCCGTCACCATCCCGCCACTTCACGACGTGGGACAATGGGAAGCTTTCGAGGCCGCGCGTCAGGCCATGATCCCCGGTTTCGCGCAGTCCCGGCCCGCCGATCGCTATCTGGCGACCGCGTGAGAAGCCACGGAATTACGCAGACGCATTCAACGCATTCGAACGGAAATTGACACGATGACCGATACCGACCTGTTCAGCCCTTACGACCTCGGCGGGCTCACGCTTGCGAACCGCATCGTCATGGCGCCCTTGACCCGCAACCGCGCGGCAGCCGGCCTTGTCCCGAACGACCTGGCAGCGGAGTATTATTCGCAGCGCGCGACCGCCGGCCTCATCATCACCGAGGCTACGCAGGTTTCGAAGCAGGCCCAGGGCTATCAGGATACGCCTGGTCTCTACACGCCCGACCAGATCGCCGGCTGGCGCAAGGTGACCGACGCGGTTCATGCCAAGGACGGGCGCATCTTCGTCCAGCTGTGGCATGTCGGCCGCGTCAGCCATGTCGATCTTCATGGCGGAGAGGCACCAGTCGCGCCATCGGCGATCCGTGCCGAGGCCAAGACGTTTGTGAACAACGGGTTTGCCGATGTGTCGCAGCCGCGCGCGCTCGACCTGGAGGAGATCCCGAGCATCGTCGATGACTTCCGTCGCGCCGCAGCCAATGCGATCGAGGCAGGTTTCGATGGGGTCGAGGTGCATGGCGCGAACGGCTATCTGCTCGACCAGTTCCTGCGGGAAACCGCCAACGTCCGCACCGACGCCTATGGCGGTTCGATCGAGAACCGCGCCCGGCTGCTGGTCGAAGTGACGGCCGCGGTGGCGAGCGAGATCGGGGCGCAGCGCACGGGCGTCCGCCTCTCGCCGGTGTCGCCGGCAAGCGGCATCGTCCCGGCGAGCGACGAGCAACAGCAGTTCAACCACGTAGTGGAAGCGCTCGACGGACTCGGCATCGCCTACATTCACGTGGTCGAGGGCGCGACAGGTGGGCCGCGCGATGCGCGGCTGTTCGATTTCGACGCGCTGCGCAGGAAGTTTCGCAACACCTATATCGCCAACAACGGCTACGATCTGGAGCTTGCAAGCTCGCGCCTCGCGGAGGGAAAGGTGGACCTCTTCGCATTCGGGCGGCCCTTCATCGCCAATCCCGATCTGGTCGAGCGGCTCAAGAACGATGTGACGCTCGCTCAGCTCGACCCTGCCACGCTTTATGGCGGCGGCGCAAAGGGCTATACCGACTATCCTGCCGCCGCCGTCCCGGCCGAAGTCTGATCAGGAGAAACGTGCCATGAAGGCCTTCATCCTCGATCGCTACAAGACGCGGACGCTGTGTCTCGGTGACGTGCCGGAGCCAGCGCTCGATCCCTGCGACGTGCTGGTCAGGGTGGAGGCCGCCGGCCTCAACTTGCTGGATGCCAAAATTCGGGACGGTGAGCTCAAGTCGGTCCTGCCCTACAAAACGCCGCTTGTTCTCGGCCACGACCTTGCCGGGGGCGCCCGTCCCGAAGTGCGTGCGGGATCATAGACAGGCAGGTCGAACGGCCGAAATGAGGGCGCTTTGCTGTCGTGATGACAGAAAATTGGCGGCGCGCTCCGCAAGCGAAAAGGAGCGCCTCGCCGTCTAGTCGGGGAAGCCGGACAGGAACGACGCAACGTTGCGGCCAAGATCGCCAACTGCATAGCCCCCCTCCATGACGATGAGGGTGGGAATCCCGATTGCCGCGATCATACCGGCGAGGACGATGTAATCCTCGCGCTCGAGCGCGAATCCACAGATCGGATCGCTGCTATGGGTGTCAGCGCCGAAGGAGAGGATCAGTAGGCCTGCTCCCCAGGCTGTGATCGCGTCCAGTGCGCGCTCTAGCGCCGGGCGATAAGCCATGCCATCGGTGCCGCGGGGAAGGGGCAGGTTGAGCGTTGTGCCCTCGCCTTCGCCGAAGCCGCGTTCATCCTCCCAACCCCAATAGAAGGGATAGTCGGTCGCGGGATCCGCATGGATCGAGCAGAAGAACACGCTCGGATCCGCGTAAAAGATATCCTGCGTGCCATTGCCGTGATGATAGTCGATGTCGAGCACCGCCACCGGGCCGAGGCCGAGCGACTGGGCGTGCCGCGCAGCGACTGCAGCGTTGTTGAGGTAGCAATAGCCGCCCATGTAATCCCGACCCGCGTGATGGCCCGGGGGGCGGCAAAGTGCGAAGGCGTAACGCTCGCCGGCAGCCAAGGTGTGCACGCCGGACAGCGCACATTGCGTCGACCAATAGGCCGATTCCCAAGTGCCGGCGGCGATTGGCGTGCCCGCGTCATAACTATAGGCGCCAAGCTTGGCGTCGATCCGGACAGGGTTGAGGGGCCGCCTGTGGACGACCGGAAAAGTGTAACCGATCGCATCGCCCTTGCGCCCCGCCGCAAGCCATTCGTTATGCGCCTGCTGTAGAAAGGCGAGATAGCCAGCGTCATGCGCAGCGAGCAGCGGTGTCATGCCGAAATCTCGCACGGGTTGTGGATCGGCCGCCTCGCGGAGAATCGAGCGCGGGCGCTCGGCGGTTTCGGCCGCCGGAGCCCAGTCGCCGTTGTGCAGTTCCCGTTCGGGCGAATGAGCGCATTGGCGTTCGTCAAAGAATAGTTTCACGGTTTGGCCTGCTCCCCGTTATCCCGCCAGCGTCCGGTAGGGATGTCTGCAGGCGATCTCTACGAAACACTGCGCTTCGTCCTAGCTGAACTTGAAGACGTGACTAGCGCTCGTGGCGTGTACGCGAAAGAGCATGAGACGGGTATCGGTCTAGGTTCTCTCACCGTTCGCGCGTAGAGGAACGCGGAGACAAGCGGGAGAAAATCGAGTGAAGATGATCTTGAGCCTGCTAGCGGCCGGGTCGCTGGGCGTATTCGGCACCACCGCAAGCCTCGATGCATATGTGGGGAAGCACCCGCACGAGAAGGCAGGGCCAACAACCTTCCTCGCCAACCCGGTGGTGAATGCCGCTATCGCGAAGGCGGTGCCCGGCGCGGACATTCGCAGCTTTATCGCGGACCGGGACATGACCACGGTGCCGATCCGGAGGGTCGATGATCGCTTGCTTGCCTCAGGTTGGGATCAACGGAGCGGCGGTGACGTCAATTGGGCGGTACTGATGTCGCTCGACGGCACGAAGACCGCGGTCTGCTATTCGACCGGTGTTGAGCCGGATGTTCGAGGAGCGGATTGGTATGTCGACGGAACGAAGGTGTTTACGCTCTACACGCGCTGTCCATCCAGGATCGAGGACCTGAAAGGGCTCGGGACGTTTCCGATCGGCGCCATCCCAGGCTGAGAGGGGCGCGAACTGCAGCGGCAGCACGCCGCAGCCGCGCCACTACGCTGCCTGTCGCACTCCCGGGCCCCGACCCTCGACCATAGGCGTCGCATCGAGCCGTTACTCTGAAGATGCTTCGCCGGTACGGCGCTGGCCTGAACGAATATCGGCTTTCAGGAGTCGCTGCTATCCTCTCGACCGGCGAGTTTGAGGGCGCAAAGCCGCCGCTCCGCTTCTATCAAATTTCCGGGCCGGCACGGCCGCGACCGAACTGCCAGCTGATCCCATGGGAACGCATTATCCCGGCGACGCTCTTGCCGACCTGGTGCTCAAGCGCTGGCCGCCACGGCACGAGCGTGAACTCTCGGTTTTGTTCGATGAGCGCGTAGCGTCCACCCAGGAGATCGACCCGGCGCGTCAGCCGCCCCGCGATCCGCATGTCGGGTACCGTCTCAACAAAGTCCTTGCCGAATTCGGCACTAAGCTCGCCTGCCACGCGCAACAACTCGCGGCGCTGAAGGATCGCCAGCGCATTCGGCACTGCGCGAAACGCAGTGCCGTCGCCGGTCCCGAGCTGCTGCTCGACCAGCCACTGGCGCCGCGCGGCCAACGCATCGCGTACCTCGTGGCCGAAGCCCGCATCCCGGATCGGCAATGGCCACGACGCCACCAGCTCGCGATCCAGCCACGTCGCACCCTGTGCCGATGGCAGGCGTTCGAGCGGCGCGGTGGAGAGCATTTCGATCTCGACCGGACGGTTGGCGCTCAGCTTCGCCTCATAGGCGGTGACCCGCTCGAGATGGCCGGGGCCAATCGGCCAGCTGCCGTCCGCCTCGCGTTCGATCCCGGCGCGACTGCGGCGCATGGCTTCAAGCCGCCGAATATGGGTCTGCGCATAGGCTTGGCTCGCGGCGGGATCGTGGCGCAGATGCCGATCGACCGAGTAGCGGCCATCGCCCGCCCGCGCGACCGCGATGATCGTGCGATCAATCGCGCGCACGCCCGCGCCTCTTGTGCTCACGCGGACGATTGATCCTTCGGGGGTTGGCTCGGTGGCGTCGGCGCGGCCGATATCGATATAGTGGGCGCGGCCATCGATGCCGTCGATCATCAGATAGTGCCGGTCGTGATGCTCGTCGGCAAGCCCACGATGGATGACACGGCCGACGATCGGCCGCCCGACCGCCGAGGCGATGACGCGATCAGCTGGCGCCCGGTCGAGCCGGCGGGCGCTCAATTCGCGCTGCATCAGGCGGATGATGTCATCGCGCTCGCCCATGCGCCGCAACGTGTCTTCGATACCCTCGGCGAGCCGCCAGCGGCCGTCGCCCTGATCCGCGGCCAACCCCATCGCCGAGAGCTTGCGCAGCCGACCGGTCGCGATCGATTGCTGGAAGGGATCATTGTGTGCGGGACTGGTCATGCGGCCGGCATCCATGCGCCGGATCAGCCGCCGGTCGATCGCGGTCAGCCGCTCCTGGCCGATATCGTGCCGGAGCCGCGCCTCAATCTCCTGGGTCGTGCGCGGGCCAAGGTCGAGCATTACGAGTTCGGCGGCGCGTTCGCGTAGACCATGCGCGATATACTCGCGGGCAATGACGAGATTGCCACCACGTTCATCGACCCCGCGCAGCATGATATGCGTGTGCGGATGCGCGGTGTTGAAGTGGTCGACCGCGACCCAATCGAGCCGCGTGCCAAGATCCTGCTCGGCCTGTGCCATCAGGCGGCGGATATAGGGTTTGAGGTCGAGATATTCGGCGCCGTCTTCGGCAGACACGATGAAACGGAACTGGTGGCGATCGCCGGCCGACTTTTCGAGGAATGCCTTGCCATCGGCGGCGTCGGTGTCCGGGCCATAAAGCTCGCCCGGGTTACCCTCGCGGGCGACTCCGTCGCGCTGGATGTAGTGCAGGTGCGCGCGGGCGGCGGCCAAGCCCTTGCCGCCGAGGCGCACGAGCCGGGTTTTGACGATTGCACGGCGCGCGCGGAAACCGGCAAGCCGGTCGCGGTTCGACAGCAGCCGGCCGATACTCGCGCCGCGCCCGATGCGGCTGCCATCGAATCGCCAGCTGACGACCCCGGTCTTCGCTCCGGCGAGGCGCGCCGCGGCGAGCACCCTTCCGCCATAGTTGGGCGTGGACTTGCCGTCCTTGCTGCGCCCGCGCCCGATCCTGGGGGTGAAGTCGTCGTCCTTCACCGGGGCGCCCCGCGAGTCTCGCGATTTCGAGCCAGGAATGTCGGATTTCCGCCATTCGCAGCGCCGCCGCCTCGCCCTGATGGTGCGATATCTCGTGGAAAAAGGATGTACAGACAAAGACATGCGCAGGGTCGCGAGATCCTGCCTTTATCTTGTGTTCCCTTTCTCCCTTCCGCCACCCCCTTCCGGCTCAAGAAAGAAGGCGTGGCAGCGCCGGTCCGACGCCGCCACGCCCGGTCGATCTGGTGCCGATCAACGCGCATATGCCAGTGCTTTTCGCGCATCCGCCGCCCGCCTGAACGTGCGGCAGCCAAGCACCCCCTGCGCGCTGCCCTCGCCATCCACGAGCATCACGCTCATGAACCAGCGGTCCTCGAGCCGACCGAGGCACGCCACCCGATCGAGCTCAACATCCGCGTCGATCGGGAATTCATAGAAGCCGAGCCAGCGCTCCTCGACGCGTGCTTCCCAGCGAAATTCAGCTTCCTCCGCGGCCAGAAAGCGTTGCGCCAGCGCTTCGCCCGCGCCGCGTCCGAACTCCAGTTCGAGCCCCGCCGCCAGCGCCGCCATCACGCGATCTGACGCCGTTCCCATTTGCTCCATCATGCCCATGATGATCTCCGATATTGCCGTCCTCAATGTCGAGAACGGCGTTTCGGGGACGGGTGGCGGAGCGGCTGTCAGGGCCGCCGGAGCGCCAGCGCAGGCGCCGCGAAGCGGACGCGGGGGGAGCCGATTTGCAGAGCAAATCGGGGGGTACCCGCGGGCCTTGAGAGCCGCTTCGCCACCCGTCATGCTGGGTCTCACGAGACGAGCCCCCACCCTTGCGGCACCCCGCTTGCCTGCCTCAATCATCCCTGCCTCGGATCGCGAACAAGCCATCGGCGAGCACCGGCCGCGCGGCGTTGCCGGGCGCGCTGAGCTTGCCTTTCTTGACGACGAACAACGGCGGCGACGGCTGCCGGACGACCGCTTCATGTCCGCCGATCGGCACATCGACCGCGCGCAGATAGGCGACCGTCTCGGCGGGCAGCGGCGTTCGGTCACGCAGATGCGTGGCGTAGCGCGCGGGCCCGGCATTGTACGCCGCGAACAGCCCGGGATAGCCGAACCGGTCATGCATCATGCGCAGATAGCAGCCGCCCGCCACGATATTGTCGGCGGTATGGTAGGGATCGGCCCCGAGGTTGAGCTTCAAGCGCATTTCCGCCCAGGTGCCCGGCATCAGCTGCATCAGGCCGATCGCGCCCTTGGCGCTGCGGATCGGATGTCCGCCCTGCGTCGTTCGCCCGGTGCTTTCGGCCCGCATCACGCGCGCGATCCAGTCCGCCGGGATGCCGCAGCGGGCGGCGGCGGACGCGATTTCGCGCCGCCACCGCGCGATGCCTGAAGGCGGCGGCGGCGGGGGCGTGGCGGAAGCCAGCGCCGTGGCGAGAAGGAGGCTCAAACCGCCCATAGCAGCCGCGCTGGCCCCACCATGTCGGGCGCCCGCGTCACCCCGAAATAGCGGCCGTCAAACGAGTACGGATGCGGCATCAGCAGCAGATATTCGCCGGATCCAAGCCGCACGCAGCCCTGCCATTGCGGCAGCAGCCGGCTCTGCCGGTCGGCACGAAGACGCGTCGCGACACGCTTGCCGTTGACGAAGATCGCCGCGCCACGCGCGCACACGCTGTCGGGCGCCGCTGCCGCCACGCGCTTGACCAGCGGCACGTTGGCGGGGAGGTAGCCGCGCGCCGCAGCGAAGGCGCGGAACCGCGCCGGCACGTGCGCGATCGCGGTTGCGCCGCGCGATGGCGAGGCGCCCGGCGTGAGCAGATAGAGGCCGGTCGGCGCGCTTGCCGAGACGTTCCAGACGAGGCGCGGCCGCGGCGGGAGTAATGCCGACAGGGTGAGCAGGATGCAGCCCGATGCGCTGAGTGCGAGCCGCCGCCGCAGCGCGGCGCGGCGGCGCAGCCAGCCGTCGCGCTGGTGCGCCCAGTGGAACAGCGGCTCGCCCGCCGGTTCGCGCACCCGGCTCATCGCTCGAACCCCCTGCCCGACTGGCCGCGCGACCAGTCGTCGAGATCGTCGATATGATATTGGATGTAGCGGCTGTGCCGACGAAAGCCCGGCCCATTGCCGGCGCGGCGCAGGCGCTTGAGCTGGCGTGGCGAGAGCTTCAAATAAGCCGCTGCCTGCTCGGTGTTGAGAAAGGGCGAGCCGCGCCGGGCGCGGCCCGCGCGGTCGATATCGCTATCCTTGTCCATGCCGCGATCCTTGGCCGTGATGGCCCCGCAAGCGCGGGGCACGACCTCAGGCATGTGCTTTGGTGCCTCAGCGCGGGACTATCGAAAACGCCGGGTGCGAGAATCGATAGGGGCTGCGCCGCATGGGCGCAGCCCCGGTACCGGTCAGCGCGACCAGATCAGCTTGTTGGAGCCGTCATCGCCCTGCACCAGCGTCGCGTAGATCGGCGCGGGCAGCGAGGGATCATCGAGCTTGACGCTCAGATATTCGGCGCCGCTCTCCTTGGCGGCGCGGGTCCAGCCCGCCCCGATCTCGACCGCGCCCGCGAACACGCGGTGGTCGGGTGCCTTGTCATGGTCGCGGTCGACGGGCCGGACCGTCGCCTTGACGTTGAGCGTCAGGGTCCGGATCGTGCCGGTATAGACGCCGGTTTCGTCGCGGGTGAAGCTACCAATCTGTGCCATCGTTCGTCTCCTTGAACTCGAAGCCGCCCGATGCGGCCTCGATGGCAGTCGACCGGCGGCGGGGCAGCGGCTTGCACCCGAAGGGGCGAAGCGTGAGCGGCGCACGGTGCGTGCCGAGCTTCTTGCTGCGCGAGGAAGGCGTGGCACACGCCGGGGAAGAAGGTCGGCGCGGCGCCGTTGCAAGTCCCCAGCTGACGCGGCGCCAGACAGCCAAAAACGAGGCGGCATGGAGCGGCAATCGGGTCGGGGCGGGCCCGCGATGACAGCTTGCGGCACCGCGACCATCCGGCAACGCTTCACCGCATTTGCGCCCCAGTCCCGCTTTCATGCGCGCACCAACCGCCCTAGAGCGCGCGCCTGGGGGAAGAAGATGACCACGATATTGGAGCGCGTGCGTGCACTGATAGAGCGGCTCGCGCCGGAGCCGGTGTGCGACGCGTGTATCGCCGGGCGGCTCGAGCTCGAAGCGACCAGTCACCCGACGCAGGAGCTGGCCGGTACGACCGGTTTCGTGCGCGAGATCGCGCCCTGCGCGCTGTGCGGCGAGACCCGAAAAGCGATCCGCGCGGGCAGCCGCTGACATCATCAGGGTCCGGCGGGGCGGCACCCCGCCTCGCCGGACGCCTCACGCCGCGAGCGGCAGCGGCGCGGGTCTGACGCGTGGCTCTCCTCCTCACCGCCCCAAGCCACTCCCGCTTGCCCACAGGCCTACAGACACGCCGCCGCGCCAGCGATCGTCACCGCACGGACGAGACCGCGGCAAGCGGGCTCGGTGGCGCCAGCCATAGAGCGCGGTCGCGCCTGTACGAAGCGCATCACATGCTCGACTCGACGTTCTATAAAATATCGAACAGCTCTTTTGATGTTCTTTAATACATCAGTTTGAGAATCACGTTTGATGTGTTAAATCACTTCAGAAGGGATTTTTGATGTGCTGAAAAACATCAACAATGCAGCACAAGCCACCGGCCAGCAGCTCGCCGAGGCACGCAAGCGCAAAGGACTGAGCCAGCGCGACCTTGCCGCGCGCGTCGGCATCCAGCAGGCGCATCTCTCGAAGATCGAGCTCGGCAAGGTCGATACCCGCCTGTCGAGCCTAGTCGAGATCGCGCGCGCGCTCGACCTCGATGTCCAGCTCGTGCCGCGCCAGGCCATCGCCGCGGTGCAGGGCGCGGTGCGCGCCGCGCAAAGCGAAGCCGTCGATACCACGGAAAGCCGCGCGCTGGCGACGCTCGCCCGCTACGCAGCGGATTACACGCAGGATGTCGCCGGTTTTGGCGAAGCGCATCCGGACCGCGAGGCGGCATGGCGCCTGAACAACACCATCGCGGACATCCGCTCGCGGCCATTGACCCCCGAGACGATGAAGGCGCTTCAACCCGCCATCCCGCTGCTCGAGGAACTGAGCAGCAGCTTCAAGGACGACATCCCTCCCGCGCGGTTCGCTTCGCTCATCAGGCTGGCAGAGCGATCCCTCCGGCGTGCCCGGCATCTGCAACTCGGGGCGGCGCGCGCAGCGCCGGCCACGCCGGCGCCGCAGCCGGCCTATCGCCTTGACGACGAGGACGAAGATGACTGAGACGCGCGCGCTCGCGATTCGGCTTGGCGACACGCAGGTCGGCACGGTCGTCGCGCTGGACGGCGATCGCAGCATCTTCACCTTCGACGATGGCTATGCCAGCGATGCGAACCGGCCAACCTTGAGCCTTGGCTATCGCGACACGCATGGCTCGCTGCTCAACCGCCCGCGCCCGGTCCAGACGCAGCTCGAGCCGTTCTTCTCGAACCTGCTGCCCGAAGGCGCGCTGCGCGACTATGTCGCGCGCCGCGCACGGGTCAAAACCGTCCGCGAGTTCGCGCTGCTCGACCTGCTCGGCGGCGATCTCCCCGGCGCGGTGCGCGCGCTGCCCGCCGACGCGCCAGCCACCGCCCATGCCCTCCCCCAAGATGCGGCAGTGCGCCAGGGCGGCGCGCTGCGCTTCTCGCTTGCCGGGGTGCAGCTCAAATTCTCCGCGCTCAAGAACCAGGGCAAACAGAGTGGCCTCACGATTCCGGTTGGCGGCGAGGGCGGCGAATGGATCGTCAAACTCCCCTCGACCAACTTCCCCCATGTCCCCGAGAATGAATACAGCATCATGAAGCTGGCTTCGCTGGTCGGCATCGAAGTGCCCGAGATCGAGCTGCTGGCGATCGAGAAGATCGAGGGCCTGCCCGAAGGCGTCGAGCAGCTTGGCGAGACCGCGTTCGCGATCCGGCGGTTCGACCGCTCGGCCGGCAAGCGCATCCATATCGAGGATTTCGCGCAGGTCTTCCGCGCCTATCCCGACGAGAAATATGAAGGCGCGAGCTACCGCAATATCCTTTCGGTACTAGCTGACGCGACCGATGACGCGAGCGTCGATCAGTTCATCCGGCGGCTCACCTTCAGCGTGCTCGTCGGCAATGGCGACATGCATCTAAAAAACTGGTCGCTGATCTATCCCGACGGCCGCAACCCGATCCTCGCGCCCGCCTATGATCTCTTGTCGACCGTCGCCTATCTCCCGGGCGAGCTCTCGGCGCTCAAATTCCGCCGGAGCCGGGAATGGGCCGAGTTTAACGAAGACACGCTGATCCGGATGGCGGACAAGGCACGGGTCGCGGCGACCCCAGTGCTGAATGCCGCGCGCGAGACAATCGAGCGCTTCGATACGCTCTGGTCCGAAACGCGCACCCAATTGCCGTTGCCAGGCAAGCTCGCCGAGGCAATCACCGCGCATCGCGCAAGGCTCGCGATCTAACAGGCGCTTCGCGAGCCGCAGAGGCGAGCCACGAGGCGGGTCCGGCCCTAAGCGCGAGGTTCGCGGCAGCCGCCAGCCGCTGGACACGCAATCCCCAGGAAGGCGTGTCGAGCCACCAGCGCGGGCCAACGACCTGCTCGCCGAAGAGAACTGCGGCGATCTCGCGATAGCGCGCGCCGACTGCCAGTGCGTCATGTACCCGCAAGGCTGCGATCCAGCGCGTGGCGCGCGCGGAAACGCCGCGCGGCGGGAGCTCGTGGCGCAGCAGCCGGCGCAATCGCTCGAGCTGGGGGAGCTGATCGCCAAGCCCGGCGGGACCCTCGACCTCGAAGAGGAGCTCAGATCCTTGAGACGGAAACCGGCCCTCGAGCACATCGACCCGCACCGCGCCCAACCCATCGGACAGCAGGCAATGCACACAGCCCGGCGTCCACACCTCGGCGCGCGGCCAGGGCAGTGCCGCAAAGACCTGCGCCGTATCGCCGCCGCGCAGCCGGCAGCGGAACACCGCCGGAAGCAGGGACCGCAGCCAGATCGGGCGCGCGGCCGGGACCGGTGTCGCCGGCGCTACGAATTGCGCGAGCCCGAACTGCGCCGGGTCCGGTACGCCACGCGCCGCGGCCTCGACATAGGCAGGATCGCGGCGCAGCCACTCCCAGGCGAAGAAATAGCGGTCGGCACGGCGCAAGGGGGCATAGGCGGCATCGTCGCGCCAATCGGCCGCCGGTGCCCCGGCGGAGCGTGTTTGCCGCCGAGGGACCATCGCTCACGCTTCGCACGCTCCGCCCGACCCCAATCCCGTCCGCAGCGCAACACGCGATGCGCGGCCAGTCGCGGCAGACGCGCGGTGAGCGCCCTCGGGGACCACCGAATGGCGCGGCACAGCTGATATGAGGATCTGAAGGGTTGGGACAGGCATGGGGCGCACCGGGCACAGACAAGCCAAAGGGTGTTCCACAGCAATGCGGCGCCCGCGCTCCCCGAAAATGGGGATGCAGTCATGGTGCGCCGCAGCGCTGCTGGCGCGCGATGCCGGGTTCGGCGTAACCGCTGCGTCCTGGCAACATATGCGACACGCTTCGCGCCGCGAACTGAGAGCAGCGGAAGAGCGGGCGGCAGCAAGGCGATACGCGGGATCCGGCGGATTGGGAAACGCCCCCTCGATCGAACGGAGCAATGCGCAGACTGGCGAGTGCCAACGAATTTCTCGACTCTGTCCAAAATGCCCAGACCCTGGACCAGCTCGGCGACGCGCTGAACGATATCGCGCAGCGCATGGGGTTTCGTTATTTCGCGCTAACCCATCACGTCGATGCCACCGCGGCCGCGGCCGCGGTCCGCCTCCACAATTACCCCACGCACTGGGCGGAATGGTTCGACGCCAACCGGCTCGGCACCACCGACCCGGTGCATCGCGCGAGCCAGGTCACGCCGGTCGGCTTTGCCTGGTCCGACCTTGAGCGGATGATCCGCGTCACCGAGGCCGATACGCGGGTGCTCGAGCGCGCGCGGCGCGAGGGCATCGGTGACGGGGTCACGATCCCGGCGCATGTCCCTGGCGAAACCAGCGGTTCCTGCTCGTTCGCGGTCGCGCCCGAGGCGCAGCTGCCCGACGACATCCTGCCCTTCGCCCAGTTGGTCGGCGCGTTCGCGTTCGAAGGCGCGCGGCGCATCGGCGGCCGCCACCAGCTGGTGCCGGACCCGGCACCGACGCTGACCGCACGGCAACGCGAGTGCGTGCTGTGGATGGCGCGCGGCAAGACCGACTGGGAGATCGCGCAGATCCTGGGCCTTAGCCACGAGACCGTGGTCCAGCATCTCAAACAAGCCCGCGAGCGCTACGACCTTCCCAAGCGCCGAGCGCTTGCGGTGCGCGTCTTGTTCGACGGTCAGATCACCTTTAGCGAGGTATTCCGCCGCTAGCCCCAGAACTGGGGATACAGCAAACAGCTGCTTTTTGGTCAGTGCTCCCGGTCACTTGTCACGGGAGCCAATCATGCAACTCACCAC
>Ga0247823_10001382_pt1 | contig 20203 bp, 8 predicted proteins | sample 13C_PalmiticAcid_2_FD_192426 | JGI IMG/M metagenome (GOLD analysis project Ga0247823, IMG submission 192426) | Soil microbial communities from agricultural site in Penn Yan, New York, United States - 13C_PalmiticAcid_Day30 | ecosystem: Environmental > Terrestrial > Soil > Agricultural land... | reverse complement strand
CTTTACCGTTGGGACCAAACACGAGGATGTCGTTGGAGTGCAGGTCGTGCAACTCGCTGGGGGTAGGAGCGTTTTCTTCGTCGCCGAGAAATTGTGAAAAATAGTTTTCAGACATGTTGCCGTTCCTTTCGAGGAACTGGATAATAAGTTCAATCTTTTCACGGGCTTGTTCTACATCTTCGGACTTGCCGGAGAGTTTTATCTGTGATCCCCTGGAAAGGATTTTAAGGAGCGGAAATTTCTTTTTAAGGATGTCGAACTTATTATTGTTAACGCCAAAGAACTCAATGGGGTTAATGCTTTCGAGGTTAATGATTGCTTCAGTCACGGTAATAGATTTTAGTTCTGAGGATTATTATGCTGTTCGTATCTGGCCGGTCTTCCGTTTTTGTATTCTTCCTTTTTGATGACTTTGCCGGTAGCGGAATCGTAAAATGTTTGCAGGCCCTCCTTATTGCCTGAGGTAAAATTCGATTCCTGCTGCAGGTTGCCATTCGTGAAAAAGAATTTCCAGAGTCCGTCTTCCATTCCTGCTTTGTACTGGCCGGAGGCCGAGAGTTGTCCGTTGTCGTAAAACTCTTTGGCCGGTCCTTCTTCAACGCCGTTGGCAAAGGTTAATTCTTCCTTTGTTTTACCGTTTTCGAAGAAGTACTGCCAGGTTCCGGTCATCTGATCGTTCTGATACTGGCCTTTCTCTTTTGACTGTCCGCCGGGGTAATACGATTCGTATGGCCCGTCAAACAGTCCCTGCCTGTAATGTTCTATTGCAATAATCTTACCTGAAGTATCGTAGAGTTTGCGAACGCCGTGTTTCAGGCCATTCAGCTCCTCGTAGGTTTCGGTGAGTTTCTGGGTAGCGGGGTCGTGTACTTCGATGGATTTGGGTTGGTTGCCCGGCTTGCATCCAAGCCAGGCAACTGACACCAAAAGTACTATGTATGATAATCTGCTTACAGATTGCATCATATCGTAGAATTAGATTTTGTAAGACTGAGCTTTGAAAGCTTCTACCTTTTGGGCAATAGTTTCGTCGCTCAGTGCAAAAATACGGGCAGCCAGTACCGCAGCATTGCGGGCACCTGCTTTACCTACAGCCAGGGTACCAACGGGCAGACCGGCAGGCATTTGTACGATAGAGTACAGGGCGTCGATACCGCCGGGCAGACCGCCATCCAAGGGAACACCCAGTACAGGCAGTGAAGTGTAAGCAGCGCAAACACCAGGCAGGGCAGCAGCCATACCTGCAGCGGCGATAACAGCACCAAAGCCTTTACCGGCAGCGGTTACCATCAGCTCACGAACCTGATCGGGATTGCGGTGGGCAGAGGCCACGATCATTTCATTTTGAATACCAAACCAGTTTAACCAGTTCTGGGCTTCTTGCATTACGCCTTTGTCAGACTCAGAGCCCATAATGATCATTACTTTCTTGCTCATAACAACATTGATGTTTATAAAAAGGGATGAAATAAAACGTTTATTGTTCCCTGTGCTGTTGATTTATAACTAATATACAGCACAGTATTCAAATTTTTACCGGAAGTTATTCACCGTTTGTGGAAGTTTTTTCATGTCAATTTTTCGTTAACTTCGCACAAAGCATATGTAATGTTTTTTCTTTATTCAGGTTTTGTACTCGAGAATCTTGCTATCCTGCTGTTTGGCCTCAGCCTCATGGTTACCCTCGTGCTGTTGATCAACCATCGCAGGCAGGCTATCCGCTATGCTATGGCCGGTAACATGGTGACCATGGCACTGGTGCTCATTTCTTTCTCTTCCTATACCGGAAGCCTCTCTTTGCCTGCCGTAAAGCAAGGCGCCACTGAGGTGAAAAAAGCCTGGTATAATCCTGAACAACCCCTGGAAGCCGGTGTTAAAACAACTGAATCCAAGGTATTGTTCAAAATTGTTTATTCTCTTTACAGTTACCTTTCGGGCCAATAACCGGTGATTACACCTGGGCTGCAGGTTTGAAATCCGAAATAAAGTGGAATTCGATATCGGGGTTGTTGGTACGCTCGGTATTGAGGAACCACTCCGACTGCGCCAGGTACACCAGGTTGCCGTCTTTATCTTCTACTACGTTGCTTGTTTTAAAGCGCACGAAATCTTCAATTTTCTGTTTGGGACCGGTAATCCAGCAGGCTTTATAAAAGCTGAGCGGCTGGAAACGGCAGGAGGCACCATACTCATGCAGCAGGCGGTATTGGATTACCTCGAACTGCAGGTCACCCACGCACCCAATGATTTTACGGCTGCCATTGGCCTGGGTAAACAGCTGGGCTACACCCTCGTCGGTCAGCTGACGGATACCTTTTTCCAATTGTTTGGTTTTCATCGGATCGGTATTGATCAGCTCGCGGAACAGCTCGGGTGAGAAGCTGGGGATACCGGTGAACAGCATGTTTTCGCCTTCGGTGAGGGTATCGCCGATTTTGAAGTTGCCGGTGTCGAACAAACCAATTACATCGCCGGGGTATGCATCGTCGAGCACGTTTTTCTCACGGGCCATGAAGCTGTAGGGCGCACTGAAACGCACCTGTTTATCAAGACGAACGTGGTGGAAAAACTTGTTGCGCTCGAACCTGCCCGAACATACGCGGAGAAACGCGATACGGTCGCGGTGGCGGGGATCGAGGTTGGCGTGGATTTTAAAGATGAAGCCGGTGAATTTATCTTCCTGCACATCTACCACACGCTTATCGGTAGCGCGGTTGAGCGGTTCGGGAGCAATTTCCACGAAGGTGTCCAGCATTTCTTTGATACCGAAGTTGTTCACGGCAGAACCAAAGAATACGGGAGCCAGTTTACCGGCACGGTAATCTTCCTTATCGAGCGGCTCATACACACCGTTGATCAGTTCCAGGTCTTCGCGCAGCTTGGCGGCGTCTTTTTCGCCGAGGCGCTGGTCCAGCACAGGACTGCCCAGGTCGTCGATGGGCAGCAGATCGTCTTCGGTGGCTTTGCTGTTGGCGGTGTACACCAGCAGGCTGTTATCGAATACATTGTACACGCCTTTGAAATCGCGGCCCATATTAATAGGCCAGGAGAGGGGCTGTACGTTGATGTTTAATTTTTCTTCCAGTTCGTCCAGCAGATCGAATGGGTCTTTACCATCGCGGTCCATTTTGTTAACGAAAATGATTACCGGCGTATCGCGCATGCGGCAAACTTCCATCAGGCGCTTGGTTTGTTCTTCCACCCCTTTTACACAGTCTACCACCAGCACTACGCTGTCTACAGCGGTGAGGGTACGGTAGGTATCTTCTGCGAAGTCTTTGTGACCCGGGGTATCGAGCAGGGTAATAACGGTATCGCGGTATTCGAAGTTCATTACCGATGTAGCCACCGAAATGCCCCTCTGGCGCTCAATTTCCATAAAATCGGAAGTGGTGTGCTTCTTGATTTTATTTGATTTTACCGCACCGGCCACCTGGATGGCACCTCCAAACAGGAGGAATTTTTCCGTCAGGGTGGTTTTACCGGCATCGGGGTGGGCAATAATGGCGAAGGTTTTCCGCCTGCTGATCTCCTTGGCGTATTTCATGAATCTGGGTATCTGATACTAATATAAGTCGGCAAAGGTAGTTGATTTTACAGGAAGGTGAAATCACCGAATTCTAAATAGTGCTTCTGCCGGGCTTGTTTTTTCGTAATTTATGAGTAGTCCCTTATCCATGAAGAATAACCAAACCCATAACAGGTATGAAAAGCAATACTTTCCGCGTAATAATGTGGGGAGTTGTGCCTTTTTTTGCTGGGTTAAACAGCCTTGAGAGTGATGCTCAATCCTGCACGCCAATAAATTTAGGTCCCGACTTCAGCTATGCCTGCGCGCAAAGCTGTACCACCCTGAATGCGAATCCCCTCCGGCAGCTGGCTACCACCGCTTATACGGTGACTGCTGCATCGTACACCCCTTATCCTTTTAACGCTGGTACATCCGTCAGTTACTCGAATGCCGATCAGTGGTCGGGTTCCGTAGCGCTGCCGTTTCCCTTCTGTTTTATGGGTACCACTTACACCAGCCTGGTGATTGGTGAAAACGGGGTGCTTTCCTTTGATGCTTCGGTAGCAGGGCAAACCTGTAACTGGCAGCAGCAATCGATTCCGTTTGCCGGCAACACGCAGCCGAATAATGTGCCTTTTCCGCATGCGGCTATTTTCGCGGCGTACCAGGATCTGGATATCCTCGCGGGAGGTACCATCCGGTACCAGGTGCAGGGCAGTTTTCCGTGCAGGCGTTTTGTGGTGTCGTATAATAATGTGCCGCATTACAACTGTCCGGGGCTGACCAGTACTTTCCAGGTGGTGCTGCATGAGCTGAGCAACCAGGTAGATGTGTATATCCAGCAGAAATCATCGTGCGGTTCCTGGCAGGGAGGCAATGCGGTGGAAGGGATATTGGATATGACCGGCACCAACAGTTATGCCGTAACCGGGCGTAATGCCAGCGTATGGGCGGTGGTGAATGATGCCTACAGTTTTGTGCCTTCTGGTGCGCCGATATATACTATTCAATGGAAGGAACTGGGTGGGCCTGTACTGGCCGCTACCGGCGATACGGCGCAAGTGTGTAATCTGGGTACCACTACTTATGTGGCCACCATACAATATGCCTGTGTGCCGGTGCCGGTAAGTTTCAGCGATACCATTACGGTTTCGCGCCCGCCGCTTCCGCATGTGGTGCTGAGCAATACTACACCACCTTCCTGCAACGGGGGTAGCAATGGCAGCATACAGGTGAGCGGTGCCGGAGGTTTGCCTGCTTACCAATACCGGTTGGCTAGTGGCAGTTACCAGGTATCGGGATTGTTTACCGGATTGGGCGCCGGCAGTTATGTCATTGGAGTTAAAGATGCGAATGGCTGTCAGAAAGATACCACCATCTTACTAGGGCAACCGCCTGCTATACAGGCCACAGTCAATATACAACCTACTGCATGCAGCGGTGTTTCGGTAGTGACTTTGCAGGCTACTGGTGGTCAGCCGGCTTATACTTATGCCTTGGATGCCGGGGGGTACCAGGCTTCCGCTGCTTTTTCAGGCGTGGTGCCCGGTGCGCATACTTTTCATATCAAAGACATCAACGGATGTGTGGGTGATGTGGTGGTGACTGTGCCCGCATTGAACACATTGGTGGCGCAGGTGGCGGTTACCGATCCTTTGTGTGCCGGTGGTCAGGGCCAGGTATCGGTTTCGGCTACAGGTGGCCAGCCGGCTTACCAGTATGCCATGGATGGCGGGGCATTTCAGTCGGGTAATACGTTTGCAACAGGCGTTGGTACCCATACTTTTTCGGTTAAAGATGCGTCGGGGTGTACCGATGACAGTGTTGTGAATATTGTAGCGCCTGCACCGATAGGCGTAACGGCTACTGTTGTTAACCCGGCCTGTGCGCAAGCTTATGGCACCATTACCCTGTACGCTTCGGGAGGTACCCCTCCTTACACTTATGGCGTAGCTTCCAATGCTTATAGTGGCAGCAACCTGTTTACCGGCACTCCTCCCGGCTCCTATGTGTTTCACGTTAAAGATGCTAATGGATGTATAAAAGATACTTTACTTACGGTGGTATCACAAACGCCGGTAATAGTCCATGCTGTGATTACTCCGGCAGGTTGCAACAACAACCAGGGTAGCATTGTGTCTACCCCCTTTGGTGGCCAAGCTCCCTATACTTTTAACCTGAGCGGTACTGCTGGTTACCAGGCTTCGGGCACCTATACCGGTCTTGGTGCCGGCACGTATATTCTGAGCGTGAAGGATGCTAATGACTGCCTGAAAGATACCACGATCATTATTCCTATGTCGCCCACGCTGGCGGTCAATGCCAATGCTATCAGTATTTCCTGTTTTGGACTGGCCGATGGCTCTTTTACCCTTTCCGCATCGGGAGGTACGGCACCATACCAGTTTTCGGTGAACGGATCGGCTTACAGCAATACCACTGTATATCCCAATCAACCGGCCGGGGTTTATAACGTGACTGTCAAAGACCAGCAGGGCTGCGAAGAAGGGGCTTCGGTTCAGGTGCCCGGCCCATCGGCTCCGCTGAAACCTGTGGTTAACTTATCCGGTTTTGCCTGCAATGGCGCTACCGGCACCCTTACTGTGACTGCTACAGGTGGCATGGCCCCCTATACCTATGCTTTGGGTACCAGCCTGTACGGTCCGGTTGGGGTATTTACTTCTTTGAGTGCGGGTACTTATACCGTGCATGTAAAAGATGCGGCTAATTGTGTGAAGGATTCGGTGGTGCAGATCAATACGCCGCCAGTGCTGGTGATTACCGGTTTGCAGATCACTCCGGTGGCTTGTTATGGTGGCCAGGCTACAGTGCAGGTGCAGGCTTCGGGTGGTACACCTCCTTATGCTTACGCTTATAACACTGCTATTTACAACAGCAGCAATGTGCTTTCCATACCCGCCGGTAGCCAGGTGGTGCATGTGCGGGATGCCAACCAGTGTGTGAAAGATACGGTGATTAACCTGGTGCAACCTGCGTCTTCGGGCATTGCAGTTAGTTATCCTGCTATTGCCTGTGCGGGTGGTACCACTACAATTACAGTGCAGGGTAGCGGCAGCAATCCGTTTACCTATGCACTCAACAATGGTGCTTTTACTGCCACCAATACCTTTGCCGGACAAACTGCCGGAGGATATACGCTGCATGTAAAAGATGCCCAGCAATGTGTGCGGGATACTTCATTTATCATTGGTCAGCCGGCTGCGGTGGTGATGGGTATGGCGATTACGCCGGTGCATTGCAGCGGTGATTCAGCTGTTGTTACCTTGTCTGGCTCTGGCGGCAGCGGCGGATACAGTTATGCGCTTTTCCCCGGAGGGTACAGCGCTGTCAATACTTTTAAAGTGCCGGCAGGTACTTACACTTTCAGTCTGCGCGACAATACCCATTGCCAGAAAGATACCGTCATCACCTTGGTGAACGGAGTGAATATTGCAGCAACGTACAATATCGTACCGGTGCTGTGCAATGGCAATAACAATGGTTCCATCACGGTGTTTCCTTCAGTCGGTGCAGCTCCTTTTGAATACGCTGTGAACAATGGTGCGTTCAGTTCCAACAATAATTTTACTTCCCTTCCATTAGGTACGTATACCATCAAGATTAAAGATGCGCTGGGTTGCCGCAAGGACACTGCGATTCAACTCATTCCTATCTCCGATATCAACATTGGTGTGCAGGTATCTCCTCCTGCCTGTTTCGGCCAGGCCAATGGCGCGGTGACCATCAACATCATTTCCGGTGGAAAATCGCCTTACCAGTCGGCCATAGGAGCCGGCACCTACAGCAGCACTTTCACTTATCCGGGACTGGCTCCTGGTACCTATGTTTTTCACATCCGAGATTCCATCAAATGCATCAAGGATACTACCATTGTGATTACACAACCAGCACAGCTGGCCACTATCGTGCAGGTGGTGAATGTAGGTTGCAATGGCAACAATAACGGATCGTTGCAGGTGTTTGCTTCGGGTGGTACTGCTCCTTATCAATATGCATTAAATGCCGGAAGTTTTGGTTTGGCCAATGTGTTCAGCGGATTGGTGGCGGGCAGTTATACCCTCCATGTCAAGGATAGCCGCAATTGCCTGAAAGATACTGTGGTAGCCATTATTCAACCTCCGGCAATGCGTCTGGATAGCCTTAAAGTGGTGCCTTTAACTTGCAGTGGGGCTGCTAATGCATCGGTTACCGTATACGGTAGTGGAGGTGTGCCGCCGTACCAATATGCGGCAGATGGCGGATTGTATGGTAGCTCACCTGTGTTTAATGGACTAGCTGCAGGGCCGCACCAGTTTGCTGTGAAAGATAATGGTGGCTGCACCAAAGATACCTTCATCACGATTGCGCAACCAGTGCCAGTGCAGGTGGCTGTGCCGACTGTGGTGCATGTGCTTTGCAATGGGGGCGCCAGTGGCAGTGTAACCCTGGCCGGCAGTGGCGGTGCTGCACCTTATCAATATGCTGTAAACACAGGTGCTTATGGCAGCAGTGCGGTATTTAATGGTTTAAGTGCCGGTAGTTATGTGTTTCATGTGAAGGATGCCGGCGGTTGCATCAAAGACACAACTGTAGCTATATCGCAACCTGTAGTTATCAGCTGGCAAGCAGTATCTGTAACGCCGGTAGGCTGTGCCGGTCAGGCCAATGGCAGCATCGTGCTGGCAGCCACAGGCGGGGCAGGTACATTCCAGTATGCATTGGGCAGCGGTAATTATGGCGCAGCAGGCAGTTTTACCGGGCTGGCAACCGGGACTTATACCCTGCATGCCAAAGATGCCAATGGTTGTATCAAAGATACCGTGCTCACCATCACACAGCCTTTGCCGTTGCAGGTTAGCCTGGTGTTAACGCCTGTTAGTTGCACCGGCAACCAAACCGATGGCGGCATTACGGTGAATGCTTCGGGCGGTACCACACCTTACCAATATGCACTTAATACCGGCAGTTTTGGTCCGTCGGGTGTGTTTGCCGGGCTTAGCGCTGGTAGCTATACCGTACACCTGACTGATACCCGCAATTGTACCAAAGACACTACGGTACAACTGCTGGTGCCTGCTGCTCCCCGGATAGACAGCCTGCAAATCACCGGCATACCCTGTGCCGGACAAGCCAGCGGATCGGTGCGTTTGTTTGGCAGCGGTGGAGTGGCGCCTTATACCTACAGCAAAAACGGCGGTGGATTTGGCAGTAATGCCTTGTTTGGCAGCCTGGCGGCGGGTAGTTACACTTTTAGCATCAAAGGGGCGAATGGATGTATCAAAGACACTTCGATGGTGCTGCTTCAACCAGTGGTATTGGGTGTAGCCAGTGTGCAGTTGACTCCGGTTACTTGCCGCAATGCGACCAATGGTAGTGTGCAACTCAATGGTCAGGGGGGTACCGCTCCTTATACTTACGCTTTAGGAAGTTCGGTTTATAGCGCAATTAATTCCTTCGGTAACCTGGCAGCGGGTACTTATACCTTGCATGTAAAAGATGCCAATAACTGTGTGAAGGATACTACGGTTATCATCACCGCTCCACCTGCCATCGTGATTCAATCGGTAGCGGTAGGCCAGGTGTTGTGTGCCGGAGCGTATACCGGCAGTTTACAAATAACAGCATCGGGCGGAACCGGTAGCCTGCAATATGCGATTAACAACAATACCTACATTTCCGGGAATGCATTCAGTGGTCTGCCTGCTGCGGTGTACACTATTCATGTGAAAGATGCCAATGGTTGTATCAAAGACACCGTGGTGAGTATTACCCAGCCTGCTTTATTAGCAACAGCGCTGGTGATTCAACCCGTGACTTGTACCGGCAGTCTGACCGATGGTGGTATTACGGTATCGCCGTCGGGTGGCGTGGTGCCCTATAGTTATGCCATCAATAGTGGCAGCTTTGGATCGGTGAACCAGTTCAACGGTCTGGTGGCGGGCACTTACCAGGTGAAGATCCGCGATGCCAATGGCTGCGAAAAAGATACCCAGGTAGTACTGTCTGCTCCTGCTGATATTGCTCTGGCCGCGTTGGTAACAGCGGTTACCTGTTACCAGGGCAATGATGCTTCGATATCGCTGGAAGTGGCGGGTGGCACAGGACCATTTACCTACGTCCTTTCCGCCGGACAGAATTTTGGTCCTACGGCCAATGCTTCCCATGTTTTTACGGGTTTGGGTACACAAGCCAGCATTGTAGCAAGGGTGACTGACCAGAACGGTTGCACTGCCGATACCACTTTGGCGATCAAAGGTCCGGGTGTGGTGCTGCTCGCTGCCGATCATACCGATATTGCCTGCCACAACCAAACCACCGGGCAGATTGTGGTGCATGCAGCCGGAGGCAATGGTGGATTCCGGTACTCACTGACTGGCAACGATTACCAGGCCGATTCGGTGTTTACCAGTCTGGGTGGTGGTCAATACACCGTTTATGTGCAGGATGCGAAAGGTTGCGGCCTGAGCTTGCCGATAACCCTGGCCGCGCCGAGAAATCCGCTGGCCATCCAATTGGAGGTCGATTCTGTATTGTGTACCGGTTTGGGCAATGACGGAGCTGCTGCGGCCATCATCACCGGCGGTACCACACCTTATGCTTATGGTTGGAGTACAGGTGAAACGGTATTGAAAATCAATAATTTGAAGGAGGGGCAATACATCTTTTACGTGACTGATGCCAACGGTTGCAAAGACACAGCCCTGGCGCAGGTGGGCAGCCGCGGATGCTGCACCATTTACGTGCCCAATGCCTTTACGCCCAACCACGACCAGACGAATGACTGGTTCCGGGTGGTGAATGCCGGAAGGTTGTATGAGTTCGAAATGATGGTTTATAACAGACTCGGACAACAGGTATTTATATCCATTGATCCGCAAAAGGGCTGGGATGGTACCTTCGGAAATGAGCCTGCAGAAGTGGGTACTTATTACTATATGATCCACTACAGGTGCGAGGTTGACAACCAGAAGAAGTTCGTAAAAGGAGACGTTATTTTGTTGCGGTAAGGCATAATGAAATAATAATATTAAAAATTGGAATATTTATCCTTATTTTGCAACCGAACCACAGATAGAACATACCATAATGAAACGACTCTTGTTGACCTTGGCTGTTTCAGCCATTGCGTTTGCAAGTCGTGCCCAGAACTGTCCGCAGATTAACGCCGGTAACGACGTTAGTCTTAGCTGTGTACAGAACTGTACGACTTTGCATGCCACAGCGCAGGCGGTGAACAGCACTACATCCTACAGCCTGTCCGCCACAGGCTACTCACCTTTTAGTTATTCTGGAACAGCCGTATCATTTACCCAGGGCGACCGATGGTCGCAGGTGGTAAATATGCCGTTTAAGTTCTGCTTTTACGGGAATACGTATGACCGGTTGGTCATAGGTGAGAATGGGGTAGTCTCTTTTGACACCTCGTATGCGGGGCAGGTGTGTAACTGGCAGGTGATGCCGCTCCCTTATGTGGGCAATACGGCCAACAACAACGTGCCTTTTCCCCTCAACGCCATTTTTGGCCCCTACCATGACCTGGACATCCTTTCGGGTGGTTCGGTATCGTACCAGACCATTGGCAGTTACCCTTGCCGGAAATTCGTGATTTCTTACAACAATGTACCGCTCTACAACTGCGGCTCGCTTTCTGCCAAACAGCAGATTGTGTTGTATGAAGCCACCAACGTGATTGAACAATACATCGACCACAAAGATGTGTGTAACTCCTGGCTGGCGGGTAAAGCCGTGCAGGGCATCCAGAATGCTGCGGGCTCTGCAGCCGTATCGGTATCAGGCCGCAACGGCACCACCTGGACTGCCACCAGCGACGGACAGCGATACACCCCATCAGGTGCACCTACTTATAGCATCAGCTGGCTCAACAGCGCCGGTACAGTGATTGCTGCCAATAGCGATACTGTAACGGTGTGTCCTTCTACTACCAGTTTTTATGTGGCTGCGGTGACCTATACCTGCGGCCCTAATCCACTTATTGTATATGATACCGTGGTGGTAAACAAGCCACTCAAGCCGGCTATCAGCATATCAGGTATCACCCCTCCGTTATGTAATGGCCAGGTGACCGGTGCTGTGACCATTGCCGCCACCTCGGGCCTGGCGCCGTTTACCTACCGTGCAGATGGAGGTACTTTTGGTGCTTCCGGCACTTTTACAGGACTGGCTGCAGGTACACATACCTTAACGGCCCGCGATGCCAACGGTTGCGAACATGACACGACGATTACCATTACGGAACCAGCGGTAATACAGGGTACTCCTGCTATTGCTCCTACCAGTTGCGCTGGTATTTCTACGGTAACCATTAACACTACCGGTGGTACTGCTCCTTATAGCTATGCCATGGGTTCGGGTTCTTACCAAACCACCAATGTATTCACTGGTATCGTTCCGGGTACTTATACCGTGCATATCAAAGATGCCAATGGTTGTATCCAGGATATTCCGGTAACGGTAAATGCACCAGCTACAGCGTTGCATGCTGCAGTCTCTTTCACGCCTATCCCTTGTAATAATGGTACTACTATTGTAACCGTAACAGCTACAGGTGGTCTGGCTCCTTACCAGTATGCTGCCAACAGTGGTACTTACCAGGCGGGTAACACTTTTACACTGGGTGCGGGTACACATACGATTACCGTAAAAGACAATGGCGGTTGTACAGATGATACCACTTTTACCCTTACCACACCTCCTGTATTGGGCATCAGTCTGACCTCTACACCTCCTGCTTGCCAGGGTATATCGGGTACGATTACCGTAACTGGTTTGGGTGGTACACCGGGTTATACTTATTCACTCAGTGGTGGTACTGCCCAGTCTTCCAATACTTTTAACAACCTGGCCAGCGGTTCCTATACCGTTTCGGTAAAAGACGCCAATGGTTGTACTAAAGATACCGTGATTTCATTAGCCTCCCTTTCGCCAATTGCTGCTAATGCGGTAGTGGTGCCAGCGGGTTGCAGCAATGGCGCGGGTAGTATTACGGCCAATCCTTCGGGAGGCGTTGCTCCTTACACCTATACACTGAACAATGGTGTGTTTGGTCCGGGCAATAGCTTCACAGGTCTGAATGCCGGCAGTTATACCCTGAGCATCCTGGATGCCAACGGTTGCCGCAAAGACACCATGATCCTGATTAAAATGTCGCCAACACTGGGAGTGACTGCTGCTGTAACGTACCTGGGTTGCCAGGGTGGCAATAACGGCACCATCACCGCCAGCGCTACCGGAGGATCGGGTAACTATACTTATTCTCTGAACGGTGGTACATTCCAGGCTTCGAATGTATTTGCCAACCTGCCTGCCGGTACTTATACCGTTACGGTAAAAGATAACCTGGGTTGCGAAGAAGGTACTACTGCGGTGGTGAACCTGGTGACTCAGCTGGCTGTTACTTTTTATAATGTAGATATTACCTGTTATAATGGAACAGGTGCAGTTTCTATGGTGGCTTCCGGTGGTGTGCCGCCTTACCAGTATGCGATCAACTCCGGTGTATTCTCTTCACAGTCTTTCTATGGTGGTGTACCTGCCGGTACTTATACCTTCCACATCAAAGATGCAAGGGGTTGCCAGAAGGATACGCTTATTACCCTGACGAGTCCAACTCCCGTACAGATTGCTTCTTTCTCGGCCAGCCCTATTGGTTGTAACGCTATCAGCTCCAGCGTGACGGTTACCGCAACCGGTGGCAATCCGCCTTACCAGTATGCATATGACAACAATGGTTATATCAATACCGGTAACTTATCTGTTCCCCTGGGTACGCATACCATCCACATCCGGGATGCGAACAATTGTATCAAGGATACTACGATTACACTGGTGCAGCCTATTCCTTTCACCATGGCTGCCAGCTATCCGGCGATCACCTGTAATGGTGGTACTACTACCGTTACTTTATCAGCTGCCGGCAGCAGTGGATATACCTATTCCATGGCTGCAGGTGCATTCGGTGCTTCCAATGTGTTTGCCAATGTGCCTGGCGGTGCCAATAACTTCCACATTAAAGATGTGAACGGTTGCATCCGCGATACGGCTTTCGTGATTGCTGAGCCAACCCGGGTAACTGCCAGCTTCAATGTGGTGCAGCTCGTAACCTGTAATGGCGACAGTGCTACCGTAACCCTCACCGGTGCTGGTGGTACCGCTCCTTATACTTATGCGTTGGGTGCAGGAACCTATACCACAGGTAATACCTTTAAAATACCTGCAGGTACCTACACTTTCCATGTGAAAGATGCCAATGGTTGTATCCGTGATTCGGTAATGAACTTTGCCAATCCGACTCCCATTTTTGTAGACTCTCTCAAAATCGTAAACGTAATCTGCTACAGCGATAGCAGTGGTTCCATCACCCTGTTTGCAGGTGGTGGAGTAGGCCCATACCTGTATTCTATCGACAACAGTCCTTTTAACCAACTCAACAGTTTTGCCAGCCTGGTAACCGGTAATCATACCGTGAAAATCAAGGATGGCCTGGGTTGTATCAAGGATACTGTAGTGTTTGTGCCCACCTTGCCCAAACTGCAGGTAACCCTGGTGGTAGATACCCCCAGCTGTATCACCAGCCTGAACGGCAGTGTGGTACTCTCCGCTACCGGTGGTGTGCCTCCTTACCAGTTTAGCCTCAACACTGGTCCTTTCATCAGCAACAATACCTTCACCGGTCTGCTGCCTGGTACTTATACCCTGCACATCAGGGATTCGGTAAAATGTATCCGCGATACCTCTATTACCATTCCTGCTCCTGTAGCGATTGTGCCACATGTGGTGCTGACCAATGTAACCTGTTACGGTGCTGCAACCGGAACCATCAATGCTACGGCTACCGGTGGTTATGCGCCTTACCAGTACAGGCTCAACAGCGGTGCTTTTGTATCGTCGGGTAACTTTACCGGTCTGACTGCCGGCAACTATACCTTATCTGTAAAAGACAATAAAAACTGTATCAAGGATACCACGCTGGTGATCACAGAACCACCAGCTATTGTGATCGACAGTGCCATCGTAGTGAATCCGACCTGTAACGGCAATGGCAACGGCCAGGTGACCGTTTGGGCACATGGTGGCGTGCCTGGCTTTACGTATGCAGCTGGTTCGGGAGGTTATGGTGCTTCTCCTGTATTTACAGGTCTGAACGCCGGTACCTTTACTTTCCATGTGAAAGATGCCAACGGTTGTATCAAAGACACCATCATCAGCCTGGTGCAGCCTTCTACCCTGCAGGCTAATGTGACTGTGGTAACGCCTATCAGCTGCTTCGGCGGCAACAATGCCACAGTAACGCTGGCCGGTGCCGGTGGTACCACGCCTTATACTTATGCCCAGGGTACCGGTGTATATAGCAGCAATGCCACCTTTACCGGTCTGGCGGCAGGCAGCTATACTTTCCATGTGAAAGATGCCGGTAACTGCATACGCGATACGGTGGTGACCATCACCCAGCCGACTAAAGTAGGTGCAACTGCAACGGTTACACCTGTATTGTGTTTTGGCCAGGCCAACGGATCGGTAACCCTTACCGGTACAGGCGGCACTCCGGGTTATACTTATGCCCAGGGTACCGGTGCTTACGGCGCCAGCAATGTGTTTGGCAGTCTGGTAGCAGGCAGCTACACTTTCCATGTAAAAGATACCAACGGTTGTATCAAAGACACGGCCATCAGCATCACTGAGCCTGCAGCTGTACAGGCCAGTGTGTCGGTAACGCAGGTAACCTGCACCGGTAGCATGTCTGATGGTGTGATCAATGCCAGCGGCGCTGGTGGTACTGCTCCTTATACTTATGCGCTGGATGCCGGCACTTATGGTGTAACGGGTTCCTTTACCGGACTCACCGTAGGCAGCTACACCGTGCATGTAAAAGATGCCAACGGTTGTACCAAGGATACCATTATTCAATTGGTAGCCCCTGCCCCTGTTCGTATCGACAGTGTTCAGGTTACTCCTATCACCTGTAATGGTCAGGCCAACGGCGTACTCAAAGTATTTGCCAGCGGCGGAACTACTCCTTATCAATATGCGATCAATACCGGTGCATTCGGTAGCTCCAATACCTTCAGCACCTTAGCTTCCGGTACCTACACCCTGACGGTGAAAACACCCAACGGCTGTACCAAGGATACCATCGTAACACTGACCCAGCCCACCGCTGTACAAGCAACCGGTATTACCATTACTCCTGTAAGTTGTGCAGGCGGTAGCAATGGTACCATTACCCTGAGCAGCACCGGTGGCACACCGGGTTATACTTATGCTATTGGTACCGGTGCATATGGTGCCGGCAATACCTTTGGTCCTCTCGCGGCAGGAACTTATACCCTCCACATCCGCGATGCCAGCAGTTGCCAGAAGGATACCAATCTCACCATTACCCAACCCACTCCTGTGGCAGTGGCTGCTACAGTAACCATGGTGAAATGTAATGGCGAATCGACCGGCGGCGTGACTCTTTCTGCCAATGGCGGTACACCGGGTTACACGTATGCCCAGGGTACCGGTGCTTACGGCACCAGCAATGTGTTTAGCGGTCTGGCAGCAGGCAGCTACCTCTTCCATGTGAAGGACACCAACGGTTGTATCAAAGACACGACCATCAATATTACCCAACCTGTAGCGGTACAGGCCAATGTATCGGTAACGCAGGTAACCTGCACCGGTAGCATGGCCGATGGTACCATTACAGCAGCAGGCCTGGGTGGTACTGCTCCTTATACTTATGCGCTGAATACCGGCACTTATGGTGCTTCGGGCCTGTTCACCGGTCTGACAGTAGGCAGCTACACCGTGCATGTAAAAGATGCCAACGGTTGTATCAAGGATACGGTGATCCAAATGCTGGCCCCTGCGCCAGTGCGGATCGACAGCGTGCAGGTGACCCCCATTACCTGTAACGGTCAAACCAACGGCGTACTCAAAGTATTTGCCAGCGGCGGAACCACACCTTATCAGTACACTATCAATGCCGGTACATTCGGCAGCTCTAATACCTTCAGTAACCTGGCTTCCGGTACCTACACCCTGACGGTAAAAACACCCAACGGTTGTACCAAGGATACCGTTGTAACATTGACCCAACCTACAGCAGTACAGGTGACCGGCATTACGGTTACGGCTGTAACTTGTGCAGGTGGCAATAACGGTACCATTACCCTGAGCGGTACCGGCGGCACACCGGGTTACACTTATGCGATCGGCACCGGTGCTTATGGCGCCGGTAATACCTTTGGCCCCCTGGCCGCAGGTACCTACACCCTGCACGTGCGCGATGCCCGCAACTGCCAGAAGGATACCAACCTCACCATTACCCAGCCTGCACCTGTGGCAGTAACCGCTGCGGTGACCATGGTGAAATGTAATGGCGAAACCACCGGCGGTATTAACCTTACTGCCACAGGTGGTACACCGGGTTATACCTACGCCATGAACAACAATCCTTACATCTCTAACGGCAACTTTACGAGTCTGCCAGCTGCTACCTACGTGATGCACATCAAGGATGCGAATGGTTGCGTAAAAGACACCACTATTACCATTACCCAGCCGCAGCCCCTGGCGCTGCAGTTGCAGGTGCAACCCATTACCTGCACCGGTGGTATGCAGGATGGTCGTATTACCCTGACCGCAGCAGGTGGTACAGCTCCTTACCAGTATGCCCTCAACAATGGTGCGTTCGGTAGCACTACCCAATTCTCTAACCTCGGAGGCGGTAGCTATACCATCCACCTGAAGGATACCAACGGTTGTGTGAGAGATACCACTGTGGTGCTTGATAACCCGGCTAAACTGGCCATTGCTGTTACCATAGAAGATGCCAAATGTTATGGCGATGCCAATGGTAAAGTGCATGTAACTGTGCTGTCGGGCAACCCGCAGTATACTTACCAGTTTGGTTCTTCAACCGTAGTTGGTCCCACTGGCGGCAGCTACACCTTTAGCAACCTGTCTGCCCAGCAGAACCGTACCCTTACCGTGATTGACAGCCGCGGCTGCCGGATTGATACGCTGCTGAACATTAACCAGTATCCTGCTTTGCTGCTCGATGTGAAAGGTGCTGATATCGCTTGTTATGGCGATCGTACCGGAACCATCGATCTGACTGCAGCGGGTGGTAAAGCACCTTACAAATACACTGTGAACGGTACCGGTTATGGCAGCGATGGCCATATCCCCAACCTGCCTTCTGGTTACTACCAGGTGCAGGTGACCGACTCCAACAACTGTACAGTAAATAAAACCATCGATCTGCGCCAGCCCGATGCACCCATCAGCATATCTATCGATAAAGAAGATGTGAATTGCATGGGCATTGGTCAGGACGGATGGGCTGTAGCCAGCATCACCGGCGGTACCGCACCTTACGCCTACCGCTGGAGCTTTAATCCATCGCTTCAACAACTGAAGGCAGACAGCCTTGGTACCGGCAAATACTATTTTGCAGTAACCGATGCCAACAACTGTAAAGATTCAGTAGCGTTTGAAATCGATGAAAAAGGCTGCTGCGCCATGTTTGTACCCAACGCTTTCAGCCCCAACGGCGATAACAACAACGACCGTTTCAAGGTGCTGACCGATGGTAACATCGACATGTTCGATCTTTCTGTATTCAACAGGTACGGCGAGCGCGTGTTCAACACTTCTATTTACGAGAAGGGTTGGGATGGTGACTACAAAGGCGAAAAAGCCGAAATAGGCACTTACTTCTACACCGTGAAATACCGTTGTCTGATCAGCAAACAGATCAAGTTCCTGAAAGGAGATGTGATCCTGTTGCGCTAGCGAATATTTTTGTTTCTTTGAGCGGCCTTGAAAAAGGCCGCTTTTTTTATGACACAAGGTCTGCTCGCTGCTTTTGGCACCCTCGGTGCCTGGACCATCAGCGCTTTTTTTACCACCAATGCTTCCCGGGCCGTTAGTCCAGCACTGATCAATAAAATCAGGCTGCTGTATGCCGTGCTGGCACTCGCCATCATCGTCATGCTCTCCAGTGGTTTGTCGCCGGTGGCTTTGTTTACCCGGCCCGACTGGCGCAATTGGCTGGGCCTCGGCTGTTCGGGCATCGTAGGACTGGCGATAGGCGATGTTTGTGGGTTTACCGGGTTAAAGATCCTGGGTACGGCCAGGGCGAGCCTGTTCAATACCTTTGCGCCGGCCGTAGCGCTACTGCTGGGTATGTTCTGGCTGCACGAAACCATCAATTGGGTGGGCGTAGCAGGTATCATGCTCACCATTTCGGCAGTCACGTTATTGCTGGGTGGCCGCCGGGAGCGCAGCGAGGTGATGGCCGAGGGATATGGCGATTTCAAGAAAGGCATTTTATTCTGTACACTGGGTACCATCTGCCAGGGTGGCGGAGTGGTATTGTCGCGGTTGGGGATTGCCCACCAGGACGCCGAACCGTTGATTTCGCCCTTTCACCAGGCCTGGATACGCCTGCTGGTGGCCTTTGGCGTTATTTTCGTGGCCGATCTTATCCGCCGCAAAAACATCGTATTCATCCGCCCGGTGTTAAATAATCGGGTGGCGCTCAAAAATATGCTCATCGGTTCTGCTTTTGGCAGTATTATTGGGGCTACCTTAGCCATGCTCACCGTGCGTACGCTGGAAGTGTCTGTCGCACAAACGGTCTTTTCGCTGGTGCCGGTTTGTATTTTTATCGTAGGCTGGGTGTCGGGGCGCAAAACCATGTACCCATTGCAGCTCATGAGCCTGCTGGCAGCCATTGCAGGAGTGATGCTGCTCATCTGGCGTAACCAAATAGTCTGACTTTCTACTACAAAAACATGACAACAGAACAATATACTTACCAGCTCACGGGCAGCGATAATCGCCCCATGCTGCTGGATGTAACCCTCGACCCGTCTGTACAACAGCAACCGGTGATCATTTTCATCCACGGTTTCAAAGGTTTCAAGGATTGGGGTTCGTTTAACGACTATGCTGCTTACTTTGCCGCACAGGGCTTTTGTTTCGTGAAATTCAATTTTTCGCACAACGGCACCACGCCCGAAGCCCCGCTGGAATTTGGCGCGCCCGAAGCTTTTGCGGCCAATACCTTTAGCAAGGAAATGTACGATACCCAACAGGTGATCGATTTTGTGCTGAGCGATGATTTTGCATGGAAAAACAATATCTCCCGCGAGGTGTACCTAATTGGCCACAGCCGTGGCGGAGGTATTGCACTGCTCACAGCCGGCCAGGATAACCGCATCAGTAAAGTAGTAGGCTGGGCCTCAGTTTCCCGTTACGGCAACTGGAAAGAAAGCACCATTGAACGCTGGCGCGAGGAAGGCGTGATGTGGGTGGAAAACACCCGTACCAAACAGCGTTTGCCCATGAATTTCAGCTTATACGAGGACTGGCACAACAATGCCGACAAACTCGATGTGCAGCATGCCGTGCAGCATATGCACATTCCGGTACTGGTGGTGCAGGGCACCGAAGACGAAGCCATTCCTGCCGGATCGGCCACCAATATCAAAAACTACCATGCCCGGCTCGTTACCCAGCATATGATCGGGGGAGCCAACCATGTCTTTGGCGTGAAACACCCGTGGGATGAAGGTCAGAACTGGCCGCCGCATGCACAGGAATTGTTAAATGTTACAACGGAATTCCTAAAAAATCGTTAAGTTAGGATGAACGGTAACCCTACAAGATGTCTAAATA
>Ga0247823_10001381_pt1 | contig 20205 bp, 18 predicted proteins | sample 13C_PalmiticAcid_2_FD_192426 | JGI IMG/M metagenome (GOLD analysis project Ga0247823, IMG submission 192426) | Soil microbial communities from agricultural site in Penn Yan, New York, United States - 13C_PalmiticAcid_Day30 | ecosystem: Environmental > Terrestrial > Soil > Agricultural land... | reverse complement strand
GCCTTGATCTCGGTGCTGCCGTACTTGTGCTCGACGGTCACCGGGAACGCGGCGGCGGATCCGGTCTGGGTGGGCGCGGGGGCGCCCGCCGGTGCCGGGTCGGACTTGCCGCAGCCCGCCACCGCGACGGCGAGCGCCACGGCGGGCAGCAGCACGGCGAACCGGGTCCGCTTGCTGGTTGGGGACATGAGGATTGTCTGCCTTTCGGGGGTGTACTGCGGAAACTCTGTTACGCGCCGGGTCGGCTCAGCGCCAGTTCGGCGCGGACCTCGGTGTCGGCGGCCCGCAGGATCGACCGCAGGATCTCGCCGGAGCGCACGGCGTTGTTGGACAGCAGTGAGGAGGTGATCCCGTGCGAGTGCTCGGTGGCCCCGCCCTGGACGTAGACCCCGGCGGTCACCTCGGGTGCGGTGCGCACCCGGTAGTCGCGGGTCACGCTGAGCCTGCCCTGCTCGTCGCGGACACAGTCGGCGGCCACATCACCCAGCAGGGCAAGGGAATCGTCGCCGCGATAGCCGGTGGAGTAGACGACGACGTCGCTGTCGAGCACGGTGCGCTCGCCGGTGGTCATCGACTCGACGGTGACCCGCACGGTGTCGCCGAGGTCGTTGACCTCGACGGGGCGGGAGACGTTGAACATGCGCAGCCGCTCGCGGCCGGTGACCTTCTCCTGGTACATGCGCCGGTAGAGGTCGTCGATCAGCTCGATGTCGACCACGGAGTAGTTCGTGTTGGCGTGGTAGCCCATGATCTTGCGCTTGACGTCCTCGGGGGCGAGGTAGAACTCGTCGACGGCGGCCGGGTCGAACACCCGGTTGGCGAAGGCGCTGTCGTCGGCGGGGCTGTAGCCGAACCGGGCGAACACCGAGCAGATCTCGGCGTTGGGGAAGCGGGTGTGCAGCAGCGCGGTCGCCTCGGCGGCGCTCTGACCGGCCCCAACCACCACGAACCGTGACGCGGAGTCCCGATCGAGGGTGTCGATGTCACGCATCAGGGTGCTGTTGTGCCATACCCGGTTGCCGGTCCGGACGCCGTCGGGGAGGTTCGGCCGCAGGCCGGTGGCCAGGACCAGATTACGAGCGCGCACAGTGCGGGGCTCGCCGCCCGTGGTCGGCCGGGATACGACGTCGAAGTACTCGACCTTGCCGTCGATGGTGACCGGGTTGACCGCCGCGACCTCTTGGCCATAAGAGACCTGATCCTCCACTTTGGCCGCGCACCACTCGAAGTAGTCGTGGAACTCCACGCGCAGCGGGAAAAGCGTCTTGTGGTTGACGAAGTCGATCAGTCGCCCACGACTGTGCAAATAGGACAGGAAGCTGAACTCACTCACCGGGTTGCGCAGCGTCACCAGGTCCTTGAGGAAGGACACCTGCATGGTGGCGTCGTCGATGAGCATGCCCCGGTGCCAGCCGAAATCGCCTTGACGCTCCAGGAAGTGGGCGGTCACCGGAGCAGCGCCCGAGTCGTTGGCCTCGGCGAGCGCGATGGCCAGACTCAGGTTGGACGGGCCGAAGCCGACGCCGACGATGTCATGGACCGGTGTGTCGTCGCCCTGCATCTTCGCTACCCCTCGCTTGTGCCGATGGTGTGATCCAACCGCGAACGAAGGTCACCCTAACCTAAGTTAGGTTAGGCTAAGCTGCACCCAACCGGGTGACGTGCACCACCACAAGGAGGGGCCCATGCGGGTCGTCATGTTCGGGTACCAGACCTGGGGCCACCGGACGCTGCAGGCGTTGCTGGACTCGGAGCACGAGGTCGCCCTGGTCGTGACCCACCCGAAGTCGGACCACGCCTACGAGCGCATCTGGTCGGACTCGGTGGCCGACCTGGCCGCCGACCACGGTGTGGAGGTGCTGCTGCGCAACCGCCCGGACGCCGATGTGATGGCGCGGCTGCAGGCGCTGGAGCCGGACCTGATCGTGGCCAACAACTGGCGCACCTACATCCCGCCGAAGATCTTCACCCTGCCCCGGCGCGGCACGCTCAATGTGCACGACTCGCTGCTGCCCGCCTACGCGGGTTTCTCCCCGTTGATCTGGGCCCTCATCAACGGTGAGAAGGAGGTCGGCCTGACCGCCCACATGATGGACGACGAGCTCGACGCGGGCGCCGTCGTCCTGCAGCGCGCGATCCCGGTGGGCGACCGGGACACCACGACCGACCTGTTCCACAAGACGATCGACCTGATCGCGCCCGTGGTCAGCGAGTCGCTGGACCTGATCGCCACCGGGACCGCGGTCCTCACCCCGCAGGACCGCTCGAAGGCCACGTTCTTCCACAAGCGGGCGATCGAGGACAGCCTCATCGACTGGACGTGGACGGCGGAGGAGCTGGACCGGCTGGTCCGCGCCCTGTCCGACCCGTATCCGAACGCGTTCACCTTCCACAACGGCAGGCGCCTGCGCGTGCTGCGCGCGTCGGTGTCGCGGGCGAACTACGGCGGCACGCCGGGCCGCATCTTCATCCGCGAGGGCGACGGCGTCGCGATCGTCGCGGGCCCGGAGGCCCGCAGGGGCCAGGGCAAGGCGTTGGTGCTTGAGCGGCTGCGTCTCGACGACGGCACCGAGCTGACGGCCACGGAGTACTTCCGCACGATGGGCGGCTACCTGCGCTGAGACGGCCGGATGCCCCGCACTGACCTGTGCGGGGCTTCCGTTCTCCGCTCACCGCCAGGGTTGTGCGGGGGTGCAGGCGGTCGGGTTCTCGATCGGCCGCAGGATTTGGTGCTGGACGACTTCGCCGTCGGGGGTGTGGTAGCACTTCGCGGGGACAGCGGGGTCGTTCACCGTGCCGATCAGGGTGCCGTTGGCGTCGTAGGCGCGGACCACACTCGTCGGAAGGCCTTCCGGGATACGCCAGGTGGCGGAGTGGACGATCCGGGCGACGTAGGTCTGGTTGGCGATCACGGCGTCGACGGTCTCGCCGTTCGAGGTGAAGGTGACCTTCGTGACCGCGCCGCTGATCCGGCCGACGGCCATCTCATTTCCCAGGGCACCCGGATACTTGGCCGTCTTGCCCGTGCCGCCGCCCGCCGCGGCCGTCATGGAATCGACGGAGATGTGGCCCGGCAGCCAGGCCATCGACGACTGGTTGCCGTATCCGGCGTTGAACGGCATGCCGGGCCCGTCGATCGTGCAGCTCACCGCGCTGGCGCTGGTGTAGAGGAGCCCGAATGTCCCGGCCTGGTCGGTGATCAGGTTGTACAGCTTCGCGCCGCCTTCCTTGTTGGCGGTGCGGTCGCAGCCTTCTTCGATCTGCTTGCGCCGCCCGGGGTCGAGGCCCGCGATGACGGGCTCGGCGGGCGCCAGTGTCGGCTTCGCGCCGGGGCTGATGGCGATGGGGCTGGGCCCGGGCACGAGCATGGCGACCGCGATGCCGACGACGCCGAGTGCGCCGACGGCGCCCGCGATCGGGAGCCAGCGGCGGCGGGGCGGGCTGTGGATGGCCTTGAGCAGTTCGGCGCGGATGGCCAGGTGGCGGTCGAGCGGCAGGTCACGCTCGACGGGGGGCATGGTGTTCATCGGTCCTCCGCGAAGGTGAGTGGCTGGGTGGTGGCGACCAGGCGGGTCAGGCGGGATTTGGCTTTGCTGACCCTGGCCCGGACGCTGCCCTCGGCGATGCCCAGGACGGTGGCGGCCTCGGCGTAGGTGACGCCCGACCACACGCACAGGGCCAGCGCCTCCCGTTCGTTGCGCGGCAGTTTGTTCACCGCGGCGAGCAGGTCGGCCATGCGCCGCTGGTCGTCGACCCGGTCGGCGACGTGGTCGGCGTGGTCGGGGACGGCGGGTTCGGGTTGCAGCTTCTCGAAGAGCCGGACCCGCCTGGCCAGGGTCCGCCGCCAGCTCCGCACCTCGTTGGTCGCCACGGTCAGCAGCCATGGCCGCGCGGACGCGTTCTCCAACACCACGCTGTCGCGTTTGCGCCACGCCATGAGGAACGTGTTCTGCAGGTGCTCCTCCGCCGCCGCCCACGACGCGGTGAGGCGGAAGCAGTGGTTGTAGACCGCTTTGGCGTGGCGGTCGAACAGTGTGCCGAAGGCTGACTCGTCCCCGGACGCCGCTCTTGACCACAGGGCGCGGTCATCTGGGTCATGGACCCGCTCGGTCATCATGCTCCTTAGTGACCGATAGCGGCGAAAGTGTTGCCAGGTTACGCACGGGAGCGGGCCGCCCGAGGGCGACCCGCTCCCGCCTCCCCTTTTCTAGTGCGCCGTCGCCTTCTCGGCGTGGGCACCGGTCAGTGCGCGGACCTCCATCTCGGCGTACTTGGCCGCGTCGGCGCCGCGCTTGGAGATCACGGTGCCGAACCAGCCGAGGAAGAACGCCAGCGGGATGGACACCAGGCCCGGGTTCTCCAGCGGGAACCAGTGGAAGTCGACGCCCTTGATCATCGACGGGGTCGCGGCGGTCGCGGGCTTGCCCGACACGGCGGGTGAGAACACGATCAGCACGATGCTGGAGATCAGGCCGCCGTAGATGCTCCACAGGGCGCCGGAGGTGTTGAACCGCTTCCAGAACAGCGAGTACACGATGGTCGGCAGGTTCGCCGACGCCGCGACCGCGAAGGCCAGGGCGACGAGGAAGGCGATGTTCTGCCCGTTGGCCACGATTCCGCCGACGATGGCGACCGCGCCGATCACGACCGCGGTGATGCGGGCGACCCGCACCTCCTGGGCCTTGTCGTCGACCTGGCCCTTCTTGATGATGTTGGCGTAGATGTCGTGGGCGAAGGACGCCGACGCGGTGATCGTCAGGCCCGCGACGACGGCCAGGATGGTGGCGAAGGCGACCGCGGCGATCAGGCCCAGCAGGACCGGCCCGCCCAGTGCCTCGGCCAGCAGCGGCGCGGCCGAGTTGGCCTTGCCTGGCGCGGCCTTGATGGCGTCGGGGCCGACGAGCGCGCCCGCGCCGTAGCCCAGGACCAGGGTGAACAGGTAGAAGATGCCGATCAGCCAGATCGCCCACACCACCGAGCGGCGCGCTTCCTTGGCGGTGGGCACGGTGTAGAAGCGCATCAGGATGTGCGGCAGGCCCGCGGTGCCCAGGACCAGTGCCAGGCCGAGGGAGACGAAGTCGAGTTTGCTGGTCTCGGTCTTGCCGTACTGCATGCCCGGGTTGAGCACGGCCTCGGTGTTGGCACTGTCCACGGCGCCGCCGAGCAGGGAGGACAGGTTGAACCCGAACTTCGCCAGCACCCAGATCGTCATGGCCAGTGCGCCGGTGATGAGCAGCGCGGCTTTGATGATCTGCACCCATGTGGTGCCTTTCATGCCGCCGACCAGCACGTACACGATCATGATGACGCCGACGAGGGTGATGACGACGGCCTGCCCGGTCTTGCTGGTGATGCCGAGCAGCAGCGCGACGAGGCCACCGGCGCCCGCCATCTGGGCCAGCAGGTAGAAGAACGAGACGACCAAAGTGGACGTCGCCGCGGCGGCCCGCACCGGGCGTTGCCGCATCCGGAAGGCCAGCACGTCGCCCATCGTGTACTTGCCGGTGTTGCGCAGCAGTTCGGCGACGAGCAGCAGCGCGACGAGCCAGGCCACGAGGAACCCGATGGAGTAGAGGAAGCCGTCGTAGCCGTTGAGGGCGATGGCGCCCGCGATGCCGAGGAACGACGCGGCGGACAGGTAGTCACCGGAGATGGCGACACCGTTCTGCGGGCCGGTGAAGGACCGGCCGCCCGCGTAGTAGTCGGCGGCGGTCTTGGTGTTGCGGCTGGCCCGGAACACCACGACCAGGGTGATCGCGACGAACACACCGAAGATCGACATGTTGAGGACGGGGTTGTTGCCCGCCACCTGTGCTGCCACGTTCATCAGAGGTCTCCCTCGATCTCGTGGCGGATCTTCTCGGCGGCCGGGTCGAGGTTCTTGGTGGCGTGCCGGACATACAGCGTGGTGATCACGAAGGTGGAGACGAACTGCAGCAGGCCGAGCACGAGGCCGACGTTGATGTTGCCCCACAGCTTCGTCGACATGAAACTGTGGGCGTAGTCGGCGAGCAGCACGTAGGCCATGTACCAGACGAAGAACAGCGCGGTCATCGGGAAGACGAACCGGCGCAGGCGCCTGCGCAGCGACACGAAGTCCGGGCTGGCTTGGATCTCGGTCCAGGCCGGGTGTTGATCCGGTGGACGGATCTCGGGCTCGGTGACTGTCATCGCGGCCTCCGTCATGGGGATGGGGTTTCCCGTGACCGTAGGAAGTTCGCGCGTGCGGCAGTGCGTCAGCGGCCCAGACGTCGAGTGATGCGACGAACGGCCGACGAACGGCGCGCTTGCCAGGTTGAGTGGCCCAGGTCACGTCCGAGCCCGGGTCGGGCGGGCTGTTGTTCGCCAAGGTGGAGCCGGAGCATGGCCGCGGCGGCCCAGGTCGGCGGACGGCCCAACAGCGATACGCCGATCATCGTAACGAAAGCGAGCGGCACCGACCACGGCGCGGGCTGGGCGACCAGGATCGCCTGCCAGCCGGACAGTTCACCGCCGAACAGGGTCGCCGCGATCGCCCCGGCCGAGGCGAGCAGCCCGACGGTGACCCCGGCGAGCGCGCCCGCCTTGGTCAGCCGCGACCACCAGATGCCCAGCACGAGCAGCGGGCAGAACGTCGAGGCGGCCACGGTGAACCCCCACGTGACCAGCACGCCCGCGTCGAGCCGCGCCGAGGGCAGGGCGAGCATGACCACGGCGGCCGCGGCGGCGAACACGGTGCCCCGCAACCGGTTCAGGCCGCCGGGCAGCAGGTCGTGCGCGATGGCGCCGGACACGACGAGCAGCAGACCGAGTGACGTGGCGAGGAACGCGGCGAACGCCCCGGCGGTGAGCAGGCCGGTGAACACGTTGCCCCAGCCGCCGACCTCCACTTGCGACGGTAGGGCCACGACGGCGGTGTCGGTGGTGCCCGCCAGGTAGAGCTGCGGCACGAGGACCTTCGCCAGCGTCCCGTAGATGCCGGGGATGAGGTAGAAGATGCTCAGCAGTCCCACGGTGATCGCGGCGGTGCGGCGCGCGGCGCGCCCGTCGGGGCTGGTGTGGAAGCGGACGAGCACGTGCGGCAGGCCCATGGTGCCGAGCATGGTGGCGATGAGGATCGCCCACGTGCCCAGCAGCGGGTAGCCGGTGTGCCGCAGGTCGAGCAGGGGCCGCTGCCAGTCCGGGCCGCCGGGCACGGCGCCGCCGCGGGGCAGCGGCACGGGTGTCCCCTCGGCGAAGACGAGCGTGGTGCCCGCCGGGGCGCGCAGTTCCCCGGGCGGCACGGTCTCGCGGGTGCCGTCCGGTCGGATGACCTCGGTCGGCTCCCGCAGTTCGAGGGTGACGTCGAGCTGGAAGTCGACCGGGGTGTCCTTGGCGAAGTGGGTGAACTCGACCGGGTACACGGCCTCGTGCCGCACCTGCGGGCCCGCCTGGATGAGCAGCCAGATCGCGGGGACGATGAACAGGATCAGTTTGAGGTAGAACTGGAACGCTTGGACGTAGGTGGCCGCGCGCATCCCACCGAGCGCGAGGGTGATACTGACCGCGGCCGCGGCGATGACCACGCCGACCCAGTACTCGCTGCCGCTGACCGCCGACAGCACCAGCCCGGCGGTGCGGAACTGCGGCACCAGGTACAGCCCGCCGATGACCAGGACGACCAGCGCCGAGAGCCTGCGCAGCGACTGCGACGCCAGCCGCGCGACGGCGAAGTCGGGCACGGTCAGCGCCCCGGACCGGCGCATCGGCGCGGCCACCAGCACCAGCATCGCCAGGTAGCCCGCGGTGAATCCCACCGGGTACCACAGCGCGCCCATGCCGTCCTTGACGACGAGCCCGGCCACGCCGAGGAACGACGCGGCCGACAGGTACTCCCCCGACACCGCCGCCGAGTTCAGCAGCGGCGACACCCGCCGGGAGGCGACGAGGAAGTCCGAGGTGGTGCGCATGGCGGCGATGCCGCGCAGTCCGATGAGGAGCGTGACCAGCACGACCGGCGCGACCGACAGGAACGCGATCATGCCTGGTCGTCGGCTTCGGCGTGCTCGGCCCGGCGCAGCTGCCAGGCCGCGAGGCCGACCATCAGCGGGTAGGGCAGCGTGGCCATGGCCAGCCAGGACACGGGGATGCCCAGCAGCCGCACCTGGTCGAGCCCGGGGAACGCGGCGAGCAGCGCGGGCAGCCCGAGCAGCAGCCCGACGAGCAGGACCAGCGGCAGCACGGCGCGGCGGCGCTGCGCGGTGTAGACGCGCATCGCGTGCTGCACGTCGGCGGGGTCGAGCACAGGTGGGCGCCACGCGGTGAGCACCCGGCGGCGGGCGTGCGCGAGCCGCGTCTGGGGGCTGGTCACCGTGACCCGCCGCGACGGCATCAGGCCCGCCCGCCGAGTTCGCCGCGCTGGGCCGCGTGCAGCAGCCGTTCCCGCAGCTCACGGGCGTGTCTGCGGCTCACCGGCACGTCACCGAGGTCGGTGTGGGCCAGCATCCCGCCCACGGAGTCGCTGCGCAGCTCGCGGACCGCGTCGATGGCCACCAGGTAGCCGCGGTGCACGCGGGCGAACCCGGCGTTCTCCCAGTACTCCAGCAGCCGCGAGATCGGCATCCGCACCAGGTGTACCCCGGAGCGGGTGTGCAGCCGCACGTAGTCGCCCTGCGCCTCCACGAACTCCACGTCGGTGCGCCGCACGTAGCGGATGCGGCCGTCGGCCTCCACCGGCAGCACCGGCATCGCGTCCGGCTTGGCCGACTCAGGGACGGCGGCGGGTGCCGCGCTCGGCCCCGACGTCTGGCCCGGGGCCGGGACCACCATCCGCGCGACCCGCGTCATCGTGGCCGCGAGGCGTTCCGCGCGGACAGGCTTGAGCAGGTAGTCCACCGCGCCGATGCCGTAAGCCGACACCGCGTGCCCGTCGTAGGCGGTGACGAACACGATCACCGGCGGCTTGCTCAGCTTCGACAGCAGCGACGCCAGCTCCAACCCATTCATGCCGGGCATGGAGATGTCGAGGAACACCGCGTCGAACTGCCCGCCCTCGATCATCCGCAGCGCGGTGAGCGCGTCGCCCGCCGCCGCCACGTCGGCCACCTCGGGGGCCGCGCGCAGCAGCCTGCACAGCTCGTCGAGCGCCGCCTTGACATCGTCGACCGCGAGGACCCGCATCAGGGCGTCACCCCCGGCTGGAACACCGGCACCCGCACCACGACCCGGGTCCCCGCGTCGGGCGCGGTCTCCACCACGAGCCCATACCAGGCTCCGTAGACATTCCTCAGTCGACGGTCCACATTGGCCAGCCCGATGCTGCCCGCCCGGCCGTGCCCGGCCAGGATCGCCTCCGCGGCGGCCGGGTCCATCCCGACGCCGTCGTCCTCGACGCTGATCACGCAGTCGTTGCCCTCCGCTTCACCGCGGACCTGCACCACACCGTCCCCCGCCCGGGGCTCGATGCCGTGCCGGACCGCGTTCTCCACCAATGGCTGCAGAACCAGGTACGGGATCGTCACCGCCAGGACCTCCGGGGCGACCCTGATCTGCACGCGCAGCCGGTCGCCGAGCACCGCGCGCTGCAGCGCCAGGTAGGTCTCGATGGCGTGGAACTCGTCGGCCAGCGTGGTGAACTCGCCGTGGCTGGCCAAGCTGTAGCGGTTGTAGTCGGCGAAGTCCAGCATCAGTTCGTGGGACCGCTCGGGGTCGGAGTGCACCAGCGAGGCGATCACCGTCAGCGCGTTGTAGACGAAGTGCGGCGAGATCTCCGCGCGCAGCGCCCGCAGCTCGGCCTGCGCGGCGTACTCGGCCGAGGCTTCCAGCCGGGCCCGCTCCAGCGCGGCGACGATCCACTCGGCGACCTCGCGCACCGCGGCCGCCCGGCTGTTGCCGTGCACGACCAGCACGCCCGCCAGTTCGTCGTGGACGTGCAGCGGCACCGCGATCAGCGGCGCGCGCCCGGCCCGGGTCTCGCTGTGCATGACCTCCTGCACCAGCGTGGCGACCCGCTCGGGCGCGGCCACCTTCCCCGACCAGATCGGGTTGCCCGACAGGTCGGCCAGGGCGACACCGTCGACGTCGAGCAGCCTTCGCACACCGCGCACGACGGAGCGGACCCTGGTCCCGGCCAGCCCGTCGGACAGGTCGTCGGCGATCTGCCTCGCGGTGCCGAGCACTGCGGCGGCGTCGGCCCGGGACGCCCACGGCGCCCAGGACCGGGTCGGCGGCTGCGCTGGCACGGACATGGGTCGATGTTAGAGCGTATCTAGGGACTGGCGTGCGTGAGAGCCGTGATCGAGGTGGTTCCTGGCGGTGCGGCCGGATCGTCGGCATACCGGAGTTGTGTGTCGGCGTATCCGGCCGTGCCGCCAGGGGCCGCCTCGGCGCGGCTATCGCGTGCGCCAGTTCCCAGATGCGCTCTAAGGACGCCTGTCGGTCCGCCACCACTCATCGACCGTTCGTCCCGGGGCCCGCACCATCCGTCGCCGACCACCCCACTCGATGCTCGCCGGTTCCTAGCGTTGGCGGCCACTGACCGGAGTGGCGGGAGAAGCGATGGACTTGTACACCGAGGCGGACACCGACCGAGACGCGTTCTGGGCGCGGCGGGCCCGGCGGCTGAGCTGGGCCACCGAGTGGTCCCAGGTGCTCGACTGGTCCGACGCACCGTTCGCGCGGTGGTTCGTCGGCGGCGCCCTCAACGTCGCCCACAACTGCGTGGACCGCCACGTCGAGGCCGGTCTGGGCGATCGGATCGCCATCCACTGGGAGGGCGAGTCTGGCGACACGCGGACCATCACCTACGCCGACCTTCGGCGGGAGGTGTCCAAGACCGCCAACGCGCTCATCGCGCTGGGCCTGGTCGCGGGCGACCGGGTGGCCATCCAGCTGCCGATGATCCCCGAGGCCGTGTTCGCCATGCTCGCCTGCGCCCGGCTGGGCCTGGTCCACTCGGTCGTCTTCGGCGGCTTCTCCCCCACCGCGCTGCGCTCACGCGTCGAGGACGCCCAGGCCCGGCTGCTGATCACCGCCGACGGCCAGTACCGCCGCGGCGGCGCGGTCGCGATGAAGCCCGGCGCCGACGAGGCCGTCGCGGGCACCACGGTCGAGCACGTCGTCGTCGTCCGCCGCACCGGGTCCACAGTGGAGTGGACCGAGGGCCGCGACCTGTGGTGGCACGACCTGGTCGACCCCCAGCCGGACACGCACACCGCGGAACCGTTCGACGCCGAGCATCCCCTGTTCATCCTCTACACGTCGGGCACCACCGGGAAGCCCAAGGGCATCCTGCACACCAGCGGCGGCTACCTCACCCAGGCCGCCTACACCCACAGCGCGGTGTTCGACCTCAGGCCGGAGTCCGATGTGTACTGGTGCACCGCCGACATCGGCTGGGTGACCGGGCACAGCTACATCGTCTACGGCCCGCTGGCCAACGGCGCCACCCAGGTGATCTACGAGGGCACCCCCGACACCCCGCACCAGGGCAGGCACTGGGAGATCATCCAGAAGTACGGCGTCTCCATCTACTACACCGCCCCCACGCTGATCCGCACGTTCATGAAGTGGGGCGAGTCGATCCCCGCCGGGTACGACCTGACGTCGCTGCGGGTGCTCGGCTCGGTGGGCGAACCGATCAACCCCGAGGCGTGGCTCTGGTACGACAAGCACGTGGGCGCGGGCCGCTGTCCGATCGTCGACACGTGGTGGCAGACCGAGACCGGCGCCATGATGATCAGCCCGCTGCCCGACGCGTCGACCAAGCCGGGTTCCGCGCAGCGCCCGCTGCCCGGGATCAGCGCGACCATCGTGGACGACGCCGGGGCCCCGGTCGCCGCGGGCGAGGCGGGCTACCTGGTCCTGGACAAGCCGTGGCCGTCGATGCTGCGCGGCATCTGGGGCGACGAGGCCCGTTTCCGGGAGACCTACTGGTCCCGCTTCGCCGACTCCTATTTCGCCGGTGACGGCGCGAAGTACGACGAGGACGGCGACATCTGGCTGCTGGGCCGCGTGGACGACGTGATGAACGTGTCCGGGCACCGCATCTCCACCACGGAGGTCGAGTCGGCCCTCGTGTCGCATCCCAGTGTCGCCGAGGCCGCGGTGGTCGGCGCCGCCGACGAGACCACCGGGCAGGGCATCGTCGCGTTCGTGATTCTGCGCGGCAATGCCCAGGGCGCCGCCACCCAGGAGCTGCGCGATCACGTCGCCAAGGAGATCGGGCCGATCGCGAAGCCGCGGCAGGTGCTCGTCGTGCCGGAGCTGCCCAAGACCCGCTCCGGCAAGATCATGCGCAGGCTGCTGCGGGACATCGCGGAGAACCGGGCGGTGGGCGACACGACGACGCTCGCGGACAGTTCGGTGATGGACCTGATCGCCAAGGGCCTGGGCTAGTGGTGTGACCCATAGTCACACCACTAGGCCACCTGGGGCCGGCGGGTTCTGGCGCGCTTGAGTTCGAAGAACCCGTCGGTCCCGGTCACCAGCAGCACCCCGTCCCACAGCCGCCCGGCCGCCTCCCCGCGCGGGATGGGTGTGACCACCGGCCCGAAGAACGCCGTGACCTGACCGTCGTCCCCGGTCACGTGGATGGCGGGCGTCCCCAGGTCCTCACCGACCGGGCCGAGTCCCGCGGCGTTGCCCGTCCGCAGGGAGTCGTCGAGCCCGGTGTCCTTGGCCGCGTCCGCCAGGTCGGCGGGCAGACCCACCTCGGCCAGCGAGTCCAGGTAGAGCCCCTGGTCCAGCGGCCGCTTCTCCAGGTGGATGCGTGAGCCGAGCGCGGTGTAGAACGCCCGGAGATCCTCCGGCGAGTGGTCCCGCTCCACGGCCTTGGCCACCCGCGCGGGCTCCCACGCCGAGTCCAGCCACTCCCGGTACCAGCCCTCCACGTCCCGCCCCTCGTTGAGCGCGGCCAGGCTCAGCACGTGGAACCGCACGTCGACATCGCGCACCTGCTCCACTTCCAGGAGCCACCGCGACGCGATCCACGCCCACGGGCACCTCGGGTCGAACCACATGTCCACCGAACTCACGCGTTCCTCCTTTATCCAGTCGCACGTTATTGCCCGTGATCGGCCCTTCACAGTTCCAATACCGGTCGTTCCACATCGGGCCAATCGGCCGCGGCGGGCTTAGGCTCGATGGACGAGCCGAAGGAGGTTGGGCAGATGGGTGGACGTGTCGTGCACTTCGAGGTCCCGTTCGACGACGGTGACCGCGCCAGGGCCTTCTACCAGGAGGTCTTCGGCTGGAATCTGCAGGATTTCCCCGGGATGGACTACACGATCGTCTCGACCGGCCCGACCGGCGACCGCGGTCCGAGCGAGTCGGGCTACATCAACGGCGGCATGGTGGCCCGCGCCGCCGACTCGTCATCCACGACGCCGGTCATCGTGATCGACGTCGACAGCATCGACGACGCGCTGGCCGAAGTGGGCAAGCGGGGCGGCAAGACGGTGACCGCCAAGGTCGCCGTCGGCGACATGGGGTTCGCGGCGTACTTCACCGACCCCGAGGGCAACGTCATGGGCCTGTGGGAGAACGCCGCCCAGTCCTAAATGTCCGGACAAAACGGTTCGCGGGCCGGGACGCCCATCTCACGAAGTGGACCTGGCGGATCTCCGGTTCGACCCGAAGATTCCTCAGGTCACACCCCATCTTCGGACCAACTCAGGTGGCGTAACTCCGCGGGCGTCCCGAACCGAACGGGATGCTGGTTCACTCCCTAGTCGTACCCACGACACCCCCGGAGTGACCATGTCGACCAGCGCGGCGCCTGAGCCGGTCCCGCTCGCCGGGGCCCGGCGGCTGCGTTCGGACCGCGCGCGGCTCGTCGCCGACGCGGTGCGGCGGCAGATCCTGCGCGGGGACTACGACGTGCTGCCCGATGAGCGGGTCCTCAGCGAGGAGTTCGGCGTCTCCCGCAACACGATGCGCGAAGGGCTCGACCTGCTGCGCTGCGAGGGCATCGTGGAACGGCGGCAGGGCGTCGGGACCGTGGTGACCGCCCGCAAGTACGCCCACGGGCTCGACCGGCTGCTCGGTCTGGCCGAGACGCTCAACGAGCACGGCACCATCACCAACGAGGTCCGATCCGCGGGCCGGGTCAGCCCGCCCAAGGTCGTCGCGCAGCGGCTAGGCATCGACGGTCGCGACGATGGAGTCGTCTACATCGAGCGGCTGCGCAGACTCAACGGCCTGCCCCTGTCCCTCGACCTGACCTACCTGCCGATGGACGTCGGCGGGCCGCTGCTCGACGAGGACCTGGTCAACCGCGACATCTTCTGCCTCATCGAGGAGACCACCGGCCGCGGCCTGGGCACCGCCGAGCTGTCCCTGGAAGCGGTCAACGCCGACCCGCACACCGCCGCGGTGCTCGACGCGCCGCGCGGCGCCGCCCTGCTGCTGCTGGAGCGGCTGACCCACTTCGACGACGGCCGCCCGGTGGACCTGGAGTTCGTCCGGTTCCGCGGCGACCGGCTCACCATGTCCGCGCGGGTGTCGCGGTCATGATCCGACGCCTCGCGCTGTACACGCGCGTCCATGTCGACCTGCGTCGGCAAGCCAGCTGCCTGTGTAGCGGCCACTGATCCACCCCATCCCCCACACCGGCGCCACGCGCTCCGGTGTGGTTCCCGCACGCCATTTTCGAGGAGACCACCATGGCCCTGGCCGAGAACCGCGTCGACGTCCCGGTGGTGATCGACGAGTCGCTGTGCATCACCGGCTGCAGGCTCTGCGTCGACATGTGCCCGCTGGACTCCCTCGCGATCAACACCGAGACCGACAAGGCCTACATGCACGTCGACGAGTGCTGGTACTGCGGTCCGTGCGCCGCCCGCTGCCCCACGGGCGCGGTCACCGTCAACATGCCCTTCCTGCTGCGATGAGGAAACCCTTGATGCGTAAGACACTTCCCCTGCTGCTGGCCGCGGCCGCGCTGGCGGGCTGCTCGACCAGCGCCGCCGACGGTGACGCGGTGAAGATCGTCGTCGGCTACCAGTCCAAGACCATCAACACCGTCACCGCGGGCACGCTGCTGCGCTCGCAGGGGTACTTCGAGAAGCGGCTGGCGGAGCTGGGCAAGCGCACCGGCAAGAAGTACACAGTGGAATGGCAGGACTACGACACCGGCGCCCCGATCACCGCGCAGATGATCGCCGAGAAGATCGACATCGGCTCGATGGGCGACTACCCGCTGCTCATCAACGGCTCGCGTGCGCAGAAGCTGGGCGACAAGGGCACCAAGATCGTCTCGGTGACCGGCTACAACCTGCGCGGCGGCCTCAACTCGGTGATCGTCCCGACGAACTCCACCGTGCGGACGCTGGCCGACGTCAAGGGCAAGACGGTGTCCACCAGCGTCGGCTCCGCCGCGCACGGCCTGCTGGTGCAGGCGCTGCAGGCCGCGGGCATCGACCCCAAGACGGGGGTGACGGTGGAGAACCAGCAGCCCGCGGTCGGCGCGTCGGCGCTGCAGGCGGGCAACGTGGCCGCGCTGTCGCAGTTCGTGGCGTGGCCGGGTGCGCTGGTGTTCGCCAAGCAGGCCAAGCTCCTCTACGACGGCGCCACCCTGAACAAGCCGACGCTGCACGGCGTCGTGGTGCGCAAGCCATTCGCCGCCGCGCAGCCCGATGTGCTGACCGAGTTCCTCGGCGCGCAGCTCGACGCGACGAAGTACGTGCACGAGAACCCGCTGGCCGCGGCCAAGTCGGTGGCCGAGGCGACCGGGCTGCCCGCCGAAGTCGTCTACCTCTACAACGGCCCCAACGGCGTCTCCACGTTCGACGTCACGCTCAAGGAGCCGCTGCGGGCGGCGCTGCGCGACGACGTGCCGTTCCTGAAGTCCATCGGCAACATCGACGAGCTGGACACGGTCAAGTTCATCGACGACGCCCCGCTGCGCGCCGCCTACGGCCCGGACTACGACAAGGCCGCGGCCTCCACGGTGAACCAGGCGAAGATCACCGGCACCGACCCGGCCTGCGGCGTCGCGGTCGACGACCCGGCCACGGCCGGTGAGACATGGGTCGACGGCGAAGACAAGACCCAGCCCGCGGCGAACCCGAGGTGCCTGCTCAAGTTCGTCAAGCAGCAGCAGGCGGCGGGCAAGAAGATCCGCGTGGCCTACGTCCCCGACGCGGTCACCGGCACCCGCTGGTTCGCCGAGCACGCGGTGTGGGTGAACGACCCGGCCGCCGGTCCGGTCCCGTTCGCCGCCCCCGCGACCGCCGACGAGTACGTGGCCAAGCACCCGGGTTCGGCTGTCGTGCCCTACGCCGACGCGGTCGCGGCGAGCTAGGCATGAGTTCCCCCACGGTGCGCTGGGTGGTGCGGATCGGTTCGCTGACCGCCGCCCTGGTCGCCTGGCAGCTGCTCACCGCCGCCGACGTGCGGCTGTGGGTGCGGTTCGACCAGCTGCCGACCGCGGTCGAGGTGGCCGAGCGGTTCTGGGCGGCGGCCCAGACCGGCGAGTACTACCAGGACCTGGGCAGCAGCCTCGGCCGGATCCTGGCCGGGTTCGCCTTGGCCGTGGTGCTCGGCGTGTCGTCGGGGGTGGCGATCGCCCGATCGACGCTCGTCCACGACATCTTGCAGCCGGTGTTCGAGGTGGTGCGGCCGATCCCGGCGATCGCGCTGGTGCCCATCGCGATCCTGCTGTTCCCGACCAACGAGGAAGGGATCATCTTCATCACCTTCGTCGCCTCGTTCTTCCCGATCATGGTCAGCACCCGGCACGCCGTGCGGGCGCTGCCGACCTCCTGGGAGGACGCGATCCGCACGATGGGCGGCGGGCGGCGCCGCGTGCTGGTCAACGTGGTGCTGCCCGGCGCCCTGCCCGGAGTCTTCAGTGGACTGTCGGTGGGCATCGGGGTGGCATGGATCTGCGTGATCTCCGCGGAGATGATCTCCGGCCAGTTCGGTGTCGGCTACCGGACCTGGCAGAGCTACACCGTCGTCGACTACCCCGGCGTGCTCGTCGGGATGATCACCATCGGCCTGCTCGGCTGGCTCACCTCGGCCTCGGTCGAGCTGGCGGGCCGCCGCGCGACGCGCTGGCTACCGAGGGAGAAGCAGTCATGATCGACCTGAGGGGCGTTCGGCTGGGCTACGGCCGCACCGCCGTGTTGTCCGAATTGGACTTGGCGGTGCGTGAGGGCGAGATCCTGGTGGTGGTCGGCCCGTCCGGCTGCGGCAAGTCGACCCTGTTGCGGGCGCTGGCGGGCCTGCTGCCGACCAGCGGCGGGGAGATCCTGCTCGACGGCCGCCCGGTGCGGGGGACCTCCGCCGAGCGGGCGCTGGTGTTCCAGGACGACGGCCTGCTCCCGTGGCGGACCGTGCTGCGCAACGTCGAGCTGCCGCTGGCCATCCGCGGTGCCGCGAAGGCGGAACGGCGGGCACGGGCGGTGGAGTGGATCGAGAAGGTCGGGCTCGCGGGCTACGAGCGGCGGCTGCCCCGGGAGCTGTCGGGCGGCATGCGGCAGCGGGTGCAGTTGGCCAGGACGCTGGCGGGAACGCCGCGGATCGTGCTGGCCGACGAGCCGTTCGGCGCGTTGGACGCGCAGACCCGGGCGTCGATGCAGCGGCTGCTGGTGAAGGTGTGGCAGGCGCATCCGACGACGGTGGTGTTCGTGACCCACGACGTGGACGAGGCGCTGTATGTGGGTGACCGGATCGCGGTGCTGGACCGGTCGGGCCGGGTGGAGCGGATCGTGGAGTCCCCGTTCCCCCGGGTCGCCGACGCGGACACCGGGTCGGTGAAGGCGGAGATCCTCTCCGCGCTTGGTGTGATGGCGGAGGCAGCGTGACCGAGTTCGTGGCACCCCCGGTGGACGAGCGGGTGGAGTTGGCGTGTGACGTGCTGGTGATCGGGGGCGGGACAGCGGGCACGATGGCCGCGATCACCGCCGCCGAGAACGGCGCGTCGGTGCTGCTGCTGGAGAAGGCGCACGTGCGGCACTCCGGGGCACTGGCGATGGGGATGGACGGGGTCAACAACGCCGTCATCCCCGGCAAGGCCACCCCGGAGGACTACGTCGCCGAGATCACCAAGGCCAACGACGGCATCGTCGACCAGCGCACGATCCACCAGACCGCCACGCGCGGGTTCGCCATGGTGCAGCGGCTCGAGAAGTACGGGGTGAAGTTCGAGAAGGACGACCACGGCGAGTACCACGTCCGCAAGGTGCACCGGTCGGGCAGCTATGTGCTGCCGATGCCGGAGGGCAAGGACGTCAAGAAGGTCCTCTACCGGGTGCTGCGCCGCAGGGAGATGCGCGAGAAGATCCAGATCGAGAACCGGGTGATGCCGGTGCGTGTGCTCACCGAGGACGGTCGCGCGGTCGGCGCGGTCGGGTTCAACACGCGCACCGGCGAGTTCGTGACGGTGCGCGCGGGCGCGGTAATCCTGGCGACCGGCCCGTGTGGACGGTTGGGCCTGCCGGCGAGCGGCTATCTCTATGGCACGTATGAGAATCCGACGAACGCCGGCGACGGCTACTCGATGGCCTTCCACGCGGGCGCGGAACTCTCGGGCATCGAGTGCTTCCAGATCAACCCGCTGATCAAGGACTACAACGGCCCCGCGTGCGCCTATGTGGCCAACCCGTTCGGCGGCTACACGGTCAATTCCGAGGGCGACCGGTTCGTCGACTGCGACTACTGGTCGGGGCAGATGATGGCGGAGGTGGCCCGTGAGATCGACTCCCCACGCGGACCGGTCTACCTGAAGCTGTCGCACCTGCCCGAGGAGACGATCTCGGCGCTGGAGAACATCCTGCACACCACCGAGCGGCCCACGCGCGGCGCGTTCCATGAAGGCCGGGGCCACGACTACCGGACCCATGACGTGGAGATGCACATCTCCGAGATCGGGCTGTGCGGCGGGCATTCGGCGTCGGGGGTGTGGGTGGACGAGAACGCCGCCACGACCGTCCCCGGGCTCTACGCGGCGGGCGACCTGGCGTGTGTGCCGCACAACTACATGATCGGCGCGTTCGTCTTCGGCGACCTGGCAGGCGCGCACGCCTCGACGCACGCGGTGACACCCGAGGGCCTCCCGGAGGACCAGATCGCCGCCGCGCACGAGCTGATTTACCGGCCGCTGCGCAACCCGGACGGGCCGCCGCAGCCGCAGGTCGAGTACAAGCTGCGCCGGTTCGTCAACGACTACGTCGCCCCACCGAAGGCGTCGACCAAGCTGGAGATCGCGGTCGAGACGTTCGGGCGGATGACCGAGGAGATCGCGAGCATGGGCGGGCGCACTCCGCACGAACTGATGCGGTGCGCGGAGGTGACGTTCATCCGCGACTGCGCGGAGATGGCGGCGCGGTCGTCGCTGGTGCGCACGGAGAGCCGGTGGGGCCTCTACCACGACCGGCTCGACCACCCGGGCCGCGACGACGCCGAGTGGATGTACCACCTGAACCTGCGCAAGTCGGCGGGCGGCGGGATGGAGTTCATCAAACGCCCGGTCGCGCCCTATTTGGTGCCGGTAGACGGGTTCGCGGTGCCGGATGACCGCTCGCCGCGGTTCCTGGGCGAACTCGACCTCGCGCCTGCCCGCACCCCGTCGTCGGCGCAAAGGCCGGGTGGTCGGGTGGTGGACTCGCCGAAGGTGCTGGAGGTGTTGGCCCTGGCCGACGAGGAGCCGACGTTGGCCGACCTGGCGCCGTATCTGTCCGATGTGGACGCCGACGTGCGGCGGGTGGCGATCACCGTGTTGGGTGAGGCGGCGCCCGACGGGGTCGGCTCGGCGCTGGTCGAGGCCCTGGGCGACGTCCACTACACGGTACGGCAGGCCGCCGGCGGGGCGTTGCGGGAGCTGATCGAAGTCATCCCGCCCTCCCCCGGCCTCGGAGACGCGCTGGTCCAGACAGTCTCCTCAGGCGACGCGGAGGTACGGGCGGTCGCGCTGGAGGTGCTGCGAGTCCTGCGGTTGGGCTCACGACCGGTGTTCGGCGCGGGACTCGACGACGAGTCGGTCCCGGTCCGCATCGAGGCGATCCGTGGGCTCGTCTCACTCGACGCCGCCGACCTGGTCGGGACCGCGGCGCGCGACTCGGCCCGCGAGGTCCGGGTGGCCGTCGCCGCGGGCCTGGGCCACATCGGCGACCCGATCGCGGCCACGGTCCTCGCCGACCTCGCCGTCGACCTCGACGCCCTGGTCCGCGCCGAGGCACTGGCCGCGGCGGTCACGATCGGCACGCCCGACCCGCTCGACCGGCTGGCCGCGGCCGCGGTGCG
>Ga0247823_10001380_pt1 | contig 20207 bp, 13 predicted proteins | sample 13C_PalmiticAcid_2_FD_192426 | JGI IMG/M metagenome (GOLD analysis project Ga0247823, IMG submission 192426) | Soil microbial communities from agricultural site in Penn Yan, New York, United States - 13C_PalmiticAcid_Day30 | ecosystem: Environmental > Terrestrial > Soil > Agricultural land... | reverse complement strand
GTTGGGCCGGTTGAGGTTGAGCGAGAGGCGCTCGACGCGGACATCGACCAGGTGGTGCAGCAAGGCGCCGAGCGCGAACTGGTAGGCCCAGGCGGCGTCGGCGCGGCTGGCGTGCGGCAGGACGCGGTGCAGCGCGTCGATGAAGCGGTGCGCCAGCGGGTCGAAGAATTCGTTGAGCACGCGCTCGGACTCTTCGCTGTGGTAGGCCAGCTCGCGGCCCACCAGCTGGGCGTAGAACTGCCCTTCGGGGCTGGAGCGCATGCGGATCACGGGCGCGACGAAGGCCTCGACGATGCGCTGCAGCGTCTGCGGGTCCTCGGGATCCTGGGGCGTGGCGTCCAGCGCGGCCAGGCGCTCGTCGATGGTGTGGCTCCAGTGCGCGAACACCGCGTGGAACAGGTCCTGCTTGGGGCCGTAGTAATAGGCCACCAGCGCCAGCGGCACGCCCGCTTCCTCGGCGATCTGGCGGATCGTCACCGCGTGGTAACCGCGCAGCGCGAACAGCTTCTCGGCCGCCAGCAGGATGGCTTGCTGGCGGTCGGGGCGGGGCGCGGCACTCTTCTGGCGACGGGTGGGCATGGCTTTATTGAACATTTGTTCAAAAATGTTGTACACCCGTACAAACCCTGGGCCGGGTTGGGGAGAACGGGGGCGGATCTGTGCTACCAGTGCACCATGGGCAGGCCGGGCACGGGCGAGGTGAAGAAGGGGATGGTGGTGCCCATCAGGCTGCCGATGTAGACCGTGCGCAGGTCGGGCCCGCCGAAGGTGACGCTGGCCATCCAGGGCGCCAGCGTGCCGCGTGCGCGCAGCATGTCCTCGGCGGTGAGCGTGCCGTCGTTCATGTGGTCGAGCAGCACTTTCGAGGTCTCGGGGTTGCCGTCGTCGAGCAGCAGGCGCCGGTCGCCTTGGGGGGTGAGCGCGATCAGCTGATCGGTCATGACCAGCGTGCACCAGAGGTTGCCGAAGGCGTCGAAGGCGATGCCGTCGGGGAAGCCGCCCAGGTGCGAAGGCCCGAACACCTCGCGCTCGGCCAGGGCCACCCCCTGGGCCGACTCCACCACGCGCAGGCGGCTGATGTGGGGCCCCGTGGTCTCCACCACGTAGAGCCATTCCTCGCGCGCGTCGAAGCGGACCTCGTTGGTGAAGTGGAAACCGTTGGCCACCACGCGCAGGCCGTGCTCGTCCACCACCGCGATGTAGCCGTCGCGCACGCGGCTGCTGGCCGCCACGGTCCACGGGTTCACGCGCGTGGAGACGGTGAGCCAGAGGCGGTCCTTCGAGTCGCGCAGCACGAAGTTGACCTTGCCGATCGGCTGGCCGTCGATGCGGTCGTGCAGCGTGCGCGTCTGTCCGTCGCGCGCCATCACCTCCAGCCGGTCGGTGCCGAAGTTGGCGATCAGCACGTCGCCGTTGGCCGCGAACGCCAGGCCGTTGGGCAGCGTGCCTTGCGTGAACTTGGCCTCCACGTCGTCGATGGAGGCCTGCGCGGCGCGGGCAAAGCGCGTGTCGGCGCGCTGGCCGATGAAGCGCTGTTGCCCGTCGGCGCCGATGCGCGTGACACCGCCGCGCGCATCGGCCGCCCACAGCGTGCCGTCGCGCTCGGCCAGGATGCACTCGGGCCGCTGCAGGTCCTGGCCGATGGTGCGGATCGTGGCGCGGTCCACCTGGAAGCCGTCCAGCGGGTTGTTCGTCGAAGCCATGTGGGGTCCCCGGTCGGGCGGGCCGCGGGCTGCGGCCAGCAAAGGGGGCATTGAACGGGCGGCGCCGATTCTTGTACAACCGTACAAACCCTAGGCGCCAGGCGCGCGGCCAAGGTCTAAGCTCGCCGCATGACCGCGCCCTACGTGCCCCAGATCCGCCTGTATCAGCAATGGCTCGCCGAGCACCGCGGCCTGCGTTTCGAGAGTTACGACGCGCTCTGGCGCTGGTCCATCACCGACCTCGACGGTTTCTGGCAGAGCATCTGGGACTACTTCGACCTGCGCTCGCCCACGCCGCACACGGCCGTGCTGGCGAAGAACGTGATGCCCGGCGCACCCTGGTTCACCGGCGCGCGCATGAACTACGCGCAGCAGGTGTTCCGCCATGTGCAGCCGGCGCACGAGGCGGGTTTCGCCGCCGTGGTGAGCCGCAACGAAAAAGGCCGGCACGTCGAGCTGAGCTGGCCCGAGCTGCGGCGCCAGGTGGCCTCGCTCGCTCAGCACCTGCAGGCCCAGGGCGTGCAGCCCGGCGACCGTGTGGCGGCCTACCTGCCGAACATTCCCGAGGCCATGGTGGCGTTCCTGGCCACGGTCTCCATCGGCGGCGTGTGGAGCATCTGCGCGCCCGACATGGGCACCCACGCCGTGCTCGACCGCTTCCGCCAGATCGAGCCGGTGGTGCTGATCGCCTGCGACGGCGTGAGCTACGCCGGCCGCGACCACGACCGCCTGGCCGTGGTGGCCGAGCTGCGCGCTTCCCTGCCCACGGTGCGCCACGTGGTGTTGCACACCAACCTGGCCGAGGGCGAAGCGGCGCAGGCCGACGTGCTGCGGGCTGCCGCGCCCTGCGCCAGCTTCGCGGCCGCGATCGCGCGCGACGACGCCGCCACCGCCGCGTTCGAGCCGGTGTGGTTGCCCTTCGACCACCCGCTGTGGATCGTCTACTCCAGCGGCACCACCGGTCTGCCCAAGCCCATCGTGCATGGTCACGGCGGCACGGTGATCGTCGGCATGGCGCTCAAGATCCTGCACAACGACGTGGGCTGCAGCTACCACCCCAACAGCTGGGGCGAGCGCTTCCACTGGTACAGCTCGACCGGCTGGGTGATGTGGAACGCGCAGACCAGTGGCCTGCTCAACGGCACCACCTGCGTGATCTACGACGGCAACCCGGGCGGCAGCAAGGACCGGCCCGACTGGACCACGCTCTGGCGCTTCGCGGCCGAGCAGGGCGTGACCTTCTTCGGCGCGGGCGCGGCCTTCTTCGCGAATTGCATCAAGGCCGGTGTGGACCTCGCCGCGTGCGGCGATCTGTCCGCCGTGCGCGCGCTCGGCTCCACCGGTTCACCGCTGTCGGAAGACGCGCAGCGTTGGGGCACCGAGCAGTTCCGCCGCATCGCGAAGAGCGAGGCGCAGCAGGACGATCCGGCGCCGGGCCGCCCCAAGCCGGATCAACCCCCTCGGGGGGCAGCGACCCGCGCAGCGGCGGAGCATGGGGGCGACATCTGGTGGTGCAACATTTCCGGCGGCACCGACTTCGCGGGCGCCTTCATCGGCGGCAACCGCGAGCTGCCGCAGACGCCCGGGCGCATGCAGTGCCGCCTGCTGGGCTGCGCGGTGGAAGCGTGGAATGAACAAGGGCAACCGGTGATCGACGAGGTGGGCGAGCTGGTGTGCGCGCAACCCATTCCTTCGATGCCCTTGTACTTCGTGGGCGACGTGGATCACCGGCGCCTGATCGGCAGCTACTTCGACACCTACCCCGCCGGCCAGGGCCGCAAGCCCGGTGGTGGTGACCTGCCGCCGGAGGCCGGTGCGGTCTGGCGGCACGGCGACTGGCTGCGCATCGGCGCGGACGGTTCCTGTGTGATCTATGGCCGCTCGGACGCGACCATCAACCGCCATGGTCTGCGCATGGGCACGAGCGAGCTTTACAGCGCGGTGGAGGCTTTGCCGGAGGTGATGGACTCGATGGTGGTGGACCTGGAGTACCTCGGGCGCGAGAGCTACATGCCGCTGTTCGTGGTGTTGCGCGAGGGTGTGGTGCTCGACGAGGCGCTGCAGCGCCGCATCAACGACAGCATCAAGACGGCGCTGTCACCGCGCTTCGTGCCCAACGGTGTGTTCCAGGTGGCGGAGATTCCGCGCACGCTGTCGGGCAAGAAGCAGGAGCTGCCGATCAAGAAGCTGCTGCTCGGCCAGCCGCTGGAGAAGGTCATCAACCGCGAGGCGATGGCCAATCCGGGTTGTCTGGACTGGTATGTGAAGTTCGCGGCGTCGCGGGCTTGACTGCTCTTTCAGGTTTTCGCGCCTGCACCTCGCGGGCTCGCGAGCACCGCGCGCTCTGCTCCGCGGGTGTCCCCCGAACCGGCTTCGCCGGTTCTCCTCCTTTACCCCGCTGCGCAGAACGCCCGGCACTCGCGAGCGGCGGCATGCGGGTTTTCGACCGCTCGCATGCCAGGAAGGGGGAGGTCACCGGGTGCCTGGCGGAGCGGCGTAAAGGAGGAGGGGCGGCGAAGCCGCCCCGGGGGACAGCCGCGGAGCCGGGCACCCGGTGGCCTCCCCCGTTCTAGTCGGGGTGAACCCTCAGTTCGCCACCGTGAAGCGTTGGCGGGTGTGCTTCGGGCTTTCGATTTCGTCCACGATGGCAACAGCCAGATCGGCCACCGAAATCCCGGAGGGTTGATCGCCCGAACCCGGCAACGGCTGGTCGCCGCCCGTGCGGTATTGGCCGGTGCGCTCGCCCGGTGCCAGGAGGATCGGTGGCGAGAGGAAGCTCCAGGCCAGACCGGTCTCGCCGCGCAGCCGCGTGAGCAGGTCGCGCGCGGCCAGCGCGCCCTGTTTCCATTCGGCCGGGAACTCGGGCGTGTCCACCAGCTGCAGGCCAGGCGCCACCTCCAGGCTGCCCGCACCACCCACCGCCAGCACCCGCTGCACGCCGGCCTGCTTCGCACCGGCCAGGATGCCGTCGTAGCCCTGGCCGAACAGACGGTAGATCTCCGCCTCGCTCCAGCCCGGGTTGTAGGCGCTCACGATGGCGTCGTGCCCGGCCACGGCCTTGGCCACCTGGGCGGCATCGGTCACGTCGGCCTTCACCACCTGCAGCCCGGCCTGCGCCGTGAGCTTCTCGGGATGGCGGGCGAGGGCGGTCACGCTGTGGCCGCGGGAAAGCAGTTCGGCAAGCACGGCGCTGCCGACAAAACCGGTGGCACCGATGAGGGCGATTTTCATGACAGGACTCCTGAAAAGGTTGGGATGGATCTAGTGTCATGGCTACAAAGATTAGGCGGTAGACGGCAGAATCTGCTTTCTTCTTGTAGAAAATCTAAACAATGAGCAGCGACAACACCGCCTGGACCGACAAGCTCAAGCGCATGGCCCTGTTCGCGGAGATCGTGGACAGCGGGTCGCTGAGCGCCGCCGCCCGCCGCGTGGGCAGCACACCCTCGGCCGTGAGCCAGCAACTGCGCCTGCTGGAAGAAGCGCTCGGCCTGGTGCTGCTGCACCGCTCCACCCGCCGCCTCACGCTCACCGAGGCCGGCGAGCGCTACTACCCCGCCTGCGCCGCCATGGTGGCCCAGGCCCGCAGCGCCGATCAGGCGCTGGAACGCCTGCGCGACGAGCCCGAAGGCGAGCTGCGCCTGGCCGCGCCGATCGGTTTCGGCGAGTTGCTGGCCGCCGCGCTCGAGCCCCTGCGGCGCCACCCCCGGTTGCGCCTGCACCTCTTGCTGGACGACACGCCGATCGACCTCATCGGCGAGCGCGTGGACCTGGCCCTGCGCGTGGGCCGCTTCACCGACTCCTCGCTGGTCGCGCGCCGGCTCGGGGAACTGCAGCGCCAGCTGTGCGCCGCGCCGCGTTACCTGGCCGAGCGCGGCTGGCCGCGCCACCCGGCAGAGCTGGCCGGGCACGACTGGCTGGGCCTGCCGCCGCGCGGTGCCGCCGCAGACACCTTGAGCTTCCAGGGCTTGCAAGGCGAGCGCGAAGAGGTGCGCGTGGAGGCGCGCCTCTTCGCCTCGCAGGTGACCGCGCTGCAGGCCATGGCGGTGGCGGGCTGGGGGCTCTACGTGGGCATGGCGGACGACGTGCGCCAGCCCATGGCCGAGGGGCGGCTGGCGCCCGTGTTGCCGGACTGGCGGCTGGAGCCGGCGGCGGTGTTCGCCGTCACGCCCCGCCGGGGCGAGCAGCCGGCCAAGGTGCGCCACGCGCTGCAGGCGCTGCAGCAGCATTTCGCGGCGCGACCGGGCTGAAGGCTTACAGCGCGGCGAGCTTCGCCATGCCCCAGGCGACCACGGCCACCTGCACGAGGTTGAGCACAATGCCCGCCATGTGCAGGCGCCGGAAACTCGGAATCGCGGAGGCGTCGCCGCCCGCGATCCTGTCGCGCAGCGCATCCATGCGCGGGACGACCCAGCGGCGTACCGCGAAGACAAAGGCCGCCACACCCCCCATGGCCAGCCCTGCCGCGGTGCGGCCGACCGCCACCTGGCCCACGGCCCCGAGGCTGGCGGCGACCACCACCACCGTGTAGTAGTAGTTGAACAGCCCTCGGACGAAACGCGCGTCCTGGGGGGTGTCGTGTTTCAGGATCAGCAGCGGTGGCGACGCGAAGGTGAAGAACACCATGGGAAAGATCAGCGCGACCAGCGACAGCAACACGATGGCCTTGGACAGCATGGGAGTCTCCTTGCCGGCTGTCTTGGCTGGGGTGCCGCAGGCAGTGGGCTCGCCAAATGCTCATCCGCGGAACTGACGGATGACTTACATCGCGCCGCCTCCCGTCTGCCGCTGCGCACCGTGGTGTCCGTGGCCTCAGAGCAGCACGTCGGAGGGCTCCTTGGTGCTCTGGTTGGGGCTGCCGGTCCGGGACCAGCCGGCTTTCGCCCGCTTTTCCGCAAGCTGCCTGCCCGCTTCGGTCTTCAAGGCCGACAGCGCCATCAACAGCGCGAGCCGGCCCTCCTTCGCGGCCTTTTTCAGCGCGCCCAGCGCCTGGTGCCGGTCGATGGGCGGCGGCAGGCCACGTGACTTGAAATGGACGGCGATCCCCTGCCAGGCACGCTCCTCGTTCTTGACGAGGGCTTTCTGCAGGGCCGGCACCTTCATGCGGTCCAGGGCCTTGAGCGTGGTCACCAGGCCTTTGTAGGACGTGACCGCCCCGATCCCGGGATGACGCTCCCGCATCTTCTCGTGCTCGAAGGCGCCAGCCGCCCCTTGTGATCGCAGGAACTTGGCCGACCAGAACGCATTGCCCGTGGCGGTGCCCTGTTTCAGCTGCTCGAGTTCGAACCGGATGGCCTGGATGTTCTTGGCCAGCGCGGTCTTGTTGGGCCACGCCAGCGCGGCGCGGTAGAACTCGATCCGCTTCGGGTCCGGTGAGGCGCCCAGCCTCGGTGTCGGCGCGGGCACGCCGTGCTGCTGGGCGAGCTTCTCGAAACGGAAGAAGGCCTGCAGGTGGGTGACGCAAGCGGGATCGCCGAACGTGCTTTCGGCCTGCTCCCTGGCGGCGGTCAGCTGCGCTTTGAGGCAGACCATCGCGGTTTCTCGCTGGTGCGGGTCCCGGCTTCTGAGCGCCTTCTCCAGAGCCCCTGGCTTGCTGTACAGGGCGACGAAGTGGACGAGCTGGGCGGCATCGGTGGGTGCCTTGAACGGACCCCCCGCCAGCTGCCGTGCGCCGTGGATCAGCGCTTCCCGGTAGGCCCCGTCGCTCGACTTCTGCCACAGCTGCGTGAGTGTGGCGGGGGACAGGCTCGCAGGGGACGGTTGGCCAGACAGGCAACGCTCGAACAGTTGCCGGAGGAACGCGCCTTTTTCGTTCAGGCGGTAACCCCCAAAACCGAAAACACCACCGCCCTCGCCAGCACCCCACGCGCGGGTGTGCAGTTTCTGATCGGACAGCTTCCGGGCCAGCGTCAGGGCGTGCTGGAGATCCACATCGTCCGGCGCGCGCCCCGCCGTTTCGCACCGCAGGCGAAGCTCGCGCAAGGCCGCCAGGTGGCCAAGGGCTTGGGGAAAGTCCTCGGTGGGGTAGGTGTGGAGCGAGATCACCACCTTGGAAAGGGTCTGGCTCCGGAGCTTTTCCGACACGGACAGGAATTGCTGCAGCCCCACCAGCACCGCATCCACGTTGTGCGCATCGATGCCCTGGGACGCGGTGATGCCCAGCGCGGCATGGAAGGCCGCGCCGTCGGCGGGCATGCTCCTGACCGTGGCGTCCACGAGCGCCTGCACCTGGGGCACCAGCGCGCGCTTGCCGGCGGCGTCGCTGGCTTTGCAGATGGCCATGAAGGGCGCGATCGTGTCGGCCTGCAAAGGCCAAGTCTGGGCGCGCTGTCGCAGGACAGCCAGGATGTTCCCCGCGTCCTGCGGCAAGAGGCCGTGGTCGTCTTGAAGGGCCTGCTGGTATTTGACATGGGCGAAATCGTGGCGGTCGCGCAGGCAGGCTTCGATGTTGCGCCACTGGCCGTTGGCGACCCAGCCGGCGACGGTGGCGCGCGCCTGCGCGGCCTGTTTCACCTCCCCGCGGCGGACTTCCAGCAGGTGCCAGGCGTCTTCCGGTGTGGTCATCTTCTCGTGGTCGTGCACACGCAAGCCCTGCAGCGCGGGTTGAAAGCCCGCGTCCTGCCAGTGCCGGCGGATGAGCCGCTGGGTCAACGACGATTGGCGCAGGTCTTTCATGGCGGCGCCTGCCGCGAGGTACTGGGTCCAGCCTGGTTTGACCGGGGTGGGTGGCAGGGCGATGTCCTTCGCCTTGTTGCCCAGGGACATCCACCGCTCCAGGCCCACGACCTGGTCCCAGACCGACACGTCCGAGCGCGCGTGGTGGTGCCGCAAGCTCTCGGTCTCCGATGGCAATCCCGCCTGCGAGCCCAGCTGCACGATGAGGTCGGTGAGCGGCCCGCGGTGGCCATCGATGGTCGCGTCGATCGCGGAGGGCGAAAGGCCGAGGGCGATCAGCATCTGGCGGGTGCTGTTCTGGGTCTGGGGCGCCAGAAGCCGATCGACCAGGTCGCGCGCGACCGCCTGGATCGGGCGGCCCCGCTGGGGATCGGCCAGGCCGGGCATCTGCTCGGCCTGGCGGGCGTGGTGGGCGTTGACCGTCCGGCAAGCCTTGTCGTGCTTCTTCTGTTCAGCCTCTCTGACGTTGGCGCGAATGCCGTACCACAGCATGTAGCAACCCGCGAGAAAGATCCCCACCAGACCGGGAATGCCCATGCCAGCAGCGCCGAACACGGCCGCGCCGCCGAGCGCGGTCAGGGCCGTGCTCACCACCGCCCCACCCAGGCTGGTGCCGCCGTAGATGCCCCGGACCCAGCTGTGGATGTCCAGCAAGTGGGTATCGAGCCGGTTCAGCTCCCGCCATTGGTGGCGGTGCTCCATCAGCTCCAGCAAGGCCGGGCAATCGGCCCCGTGCGCTTGAAAGACGTTCTTGTCGAACTGCTCGGCCTGCAGCAGGCTCGCTCGGGTCCGCCGGGCGTCCACGCCCTCGAGGATCGCTTGCAGGATGTGGAGAACGCCCGTGGCCAGGCTCATGGAGCTGGAGAGGTAGGGCAGGGTGGTGGCGACGCCTTTGGCCGCGTCCGAGAGCGGTCCGCTGGTCGACAGGCCGCTGACCACGGCGGTGGGGACGGTCTTGAGCAGGGAGAGGGAGCCGATCCCGACGTCGCGCATCCCGGCCAGCGCACAACGCGGAACGAGGTAGCCCGGCTCCAGGCACTTCTGGAACGTCACGGCATGGGTGTCCGCCAGCGCTTGCAGCTGAGCCCGGGCCTGCGCGATCAGGGTCGCGTCGTGCAGGTTCTGCTGGGGTTTGGGCCGTTGCATCAGCTCCGCCTCCAGGCTGGCCAGGGCCTCGAGTGCGGAGGCCGCATTCAGGTAGACGTGGCAGGCTTCCAGCTCGTGCTCGCGGCCTGCCATCGCCTCGCGGATGCCGTCCCAGGTGATCTTGGTGTCGCCCGCCTGTCCCAGGCCGGCGACCATCACGGGCAGGTAGTGCAGCCCGGCGTTCGGGTGCTCGGCGCCGGTCTGGAAATCGATGCTGGTCCCGTAACCGGCCCCGAGGGTCGCGTACAGCAGGACGCACCACACCGGGTAATAGTGTTGCGCGGACACGAGGGGGCCGGGGTCGTCCGGCAGGGGGACGGAGGCGAAGCTCTGGAGGATGTCGGCCACCTGCCGCTGAACGTCGGGGGTGGGGCCGGTGGTCTGCAAGGAAAACCGCCGGCCAAGATCGCCGGGAATTGGAACGTGCCCATCGCCGGGGCTGGACGGGGCGGTCGGAACTTCAAGGAAGACCTCCTCCTGGGCGTCCAGCTTCTCGTCGCCGGTGGGCCGACAAACGATGGGTGGAGAAAATGGATAGCCCGACAAGCTGGCGCTGATGATGCTCAAGATGCCCTCCCTGGTTCCGTTTCGGTTGAGAAAGAACTGAAACCAGAAAGTGAGGGAGAGCCCCGGCCGGGTTCGGCCCTGGACCCCCGAGGTTTCCCAGGGGTGCCAGCCCCGCGCGGTGCCCAAGATCAAGTCACCACGTCCTCCTCCACCGGCACATCCCCCCCGTCCCCCGGGTTCTCGTCGGGCCGGCTCTCTGCCTCCCAGCGGGCCAGCACGTCCGCCTCGAACGCCTGCTGCAACTGCCGCAACACGCCGTTCAGGAACACCTGGTCATCGCCATCGATCTGCGACAGCGCCTGCACACACAGGGGCAGTTCAACGGGACTTCGTCGCCGCAGGCCGACCGCGGTGAACTGGTTCTGAATCCAGCCCCGGGCCTGCGCCAGCCGGGGCTCGGACCGGCTCGAGAGGTGGCCGCGCAGCGCGGGCACGGACAGGGCGTCCAGGGCCGCGAGCGACATCACCGCGTCCTGGTAGCGCAGGTGCTGGCCTTCGTGGAACGCATTGAGCCGCTCCAGCTCTGCGCGGCCTTCCTCGGCGTAAGACTTCAGAAACCCGGCCGACCAGTACCGGTTGGCCGACAGCTGAAGCCGGGGATGGCGATGGCCTTGCGGATCCGTCGTGGCGTGATCGAGCTCCCACCGGATGGCCCGGATGTTTTTGGCGCGGCCGGTCTTGTGGGGCCATTCGAGGGCGGCCAGGTACAGGCGGGCCCGGTCTTTCAAGTCGCCCATGTCGGGCGGTTCCAGCACGCCCATCCCGTGCCGCTGCGCCAGACCGTTCAGCGAACCGAACGCCTGCAGCTGCGCGATGAAGCCGTCGACGTCCAGGCCCGCAGCGTGACCTTGCCCGTGAAAGCCGCGAACGAAAGCGCCCAGGGTCTGCCGGGCGTGCTCGCGCCTTCGGGTGAGGACCGCCTCCGCGTTGCGCCGGGTCTCGCGGCGCCCCAGGGCCTTGGCCAGCACCTCGTCGTGGCGGTACAGCAGCAGGTTGGCGTTGGCGTCGGCCTGCAGCGCGTCATCGGCCATGCCGGTCAGCCGGTTCGCCCAGTACGACAAGGCCGAACCTTCCTGGCCGATCAGGGTGGGGCGAATGGACTCGGACAGCCGGGCGGTGGATGGGCTGCCGCCCAGGCTTCTTTCGACCACTTCCCGCAGGAACTGGCCGGTTTCGTTCAGGGCATAGCCCCCCATGCCCAGTGTGCTGCCGAATTCACCGACGCCGAACGTGCGATGGTGCAGCTTCTCCGTGGCGAACTGCCGGGCCAGCACCAGGGCATGCGTCACGTCGTCCGGGTGGGCCTGGCTGTCCTCCAGCCGCTGGCGCAGCTCGCGCAGGGCCGCGGCGCGGGACACCAGGTTCGGAATGCGCGAGTCGGTGGGGTAGGCGTGGAGCGACGCCACCACCTTCGTCAAGGTCTGGCCCTGAAGCTTCTCGGACACGCGCAGAAACTGCTGAAGCCGAGGCAGCGCGGCCTTCAGCTCTCCCACAGAGAGCGGACCGATGGCCGGCAGGTTCAGGGCGGCGCAAAAGCCTTCGCGGTCGATCTCGGGCATGGGGTTCGTGATGCGCCTCAGAAGATCGGCCACCGGGCCCGCGAGCGCGCTTTGGGCCCCGTCCTGGCTGGCCGTCCACACCGCCATGAAGCCGGCCAGGGTGTCGGTGGTCAGCGGCGTCTGCGCCATGCGCGTGGCCAGGGTCGCCACCACCTCATCCACGGCGTAGGGGTGTTGCCGGGGATCGCGCTCGTCCCGGCTGGAGAAGCCGAACCGGCATTCCAGCGAAGCTCGCCGCGCGCGCGTGCGCTCCTCGGTGTCCGGGGCGTTGAGGGCCACGCGGATCGCGGCGAAATGCCCGCCATCGACCCAGGCGGCCACCGCCGCTTCGGCCTGCGCCTGCTGCGCCAGCGATCGGCGCCACACCTGCAGCGCATCCCAGGCGCCTTCGCCGTCCACATCGGCCGCCTGCCGTGGCGGGTGGGCCGTGGTGTTGCCGGGGCACCGTTGCCAAAGGTCCTGCAACAGCCCTCCCGGCGCGGCCCAGGCCCTCAGGAAGCGGTCCCGGGTGAGGGTGGACCGGCGAAGGTCGCCCATGTGTTGCCCGGGGGCCAGGTGCCGGACCCAGCTGGGCCCGGCACCGCCGGGCAACCGGGGCGGGTGCGCTTCGTTCATGTTCAGCCGCATCAGGGCGTTGAGCTTGTCCTGGGCGCAGGCTTCCTTTTGCGCCAGGAAAAGGTGCAGGGCGTCGAACTCCGACTGGAGAACGCCCAGCCAGGGCTCGACGCAGGGACCCAGTGGAACGGCTTCGTCGTCGAACGCGGCATCGACCACCGACCTCGGCAGGTGCAAGGCGACCAGGGCCTCTCTCGCTCGCTGTCCGGTCCCCCGGTGCGTGCAGCCCCGGACCAGGTCGTCGACGATCTGCCCCAGCGACGGCCGCAGGGCCTGGGCCGAGAGCCCGGGTCGTCTCATGGCTCGGGCCACGTCGTCCCCCCGGTTGGCCGACACCGTTTGCAGGCCTTTCTGGTACCGCTTCGAGGCCCTTTCAGCGAGGCGGGCGCGCGCGGCGTACCACCCCATGTAGCCCACTGCGGCGCCCACGCCCGCCAGGCCCAGCGTGCCCAGGGTCACGGCCGAGCCCGTGGACAGCAGCGCCGCCGTGGCGATGCCGGTGACCAGGCTGGTCGCGCCATACCCGCCGCGAACGCCGGAATGGACCTTCAGCAGCCGGGTCTCCAGCCGCTTCAACTGCCGCAGATCGTCCCGGTAGCCCATCAGGGGCAGCAGCTCGGGGCAGTCGGCGCCGTAAAGCGCGAAGACCCGCTTGTCGTGCCGTTCGGCGAGGTCCAGCGCCTGGCTTTCGCTGTGGGCGTCGACCATTTCGAACGCGCTCTGCACCAGGCTGGCCACGCCCGACACGGCCCCGATGGGGCCGCCCAGGTGCGGCAGGGCTTTGAACAACGGCGCTGCCACGCAACGGAACACCTCGCCGCCCCCCACGGTGGCCACCATGGAGGGAACCGTCCGCAGGACGTTGACCGACCCCAGAACCACGTCGCGAAAACCGGCGCTCTGGCAACGGATCCAGCCGAACTCCCGCGCGAGGCAGGCGGTGAACGTGGGGTAGTTCCGCATCTTCTGCGCCTGAAGACGGGCCCTGGCGTCCTGCATGCAGGCCGCGTCCGGCTGGTTCAGGGGGCCACCGCGGCCGAACGCCCGCTCGAGCTGGGCCAGCGCCTCCAGGCCCCTGACCGCCGTCAGGTAGTTGAGGCAGGCCGCCGATGCGGCCTTGCGGGCGCTGTTCGCCTCCCCGATGCCGCGGCAGGTGATGAGGGTGTCGCCCACCTGCCCCAGGCCCACGATCTGGCGGGGCAGGTCGTAAGGTCCGGCATCGGGCCGGCTGGTGCCGCTGCCGAAGTCCGTTCCCCCGGCGAAGCCCCACACCGAGACCCCCAGCAAGGCGACGCCCCAAAGGGGATAGAACTGCTGCACCGCATGAGGGGTGTGGGTCGTGTACCCGACCACCTCCGGGCGGCAGTGGCCGAGGATGTCTTGCACCTGCTGCTGGAGAAGGCGGTCGGGAACCTGGGCGGGGACGATGACTTCGAGCCCCCTGAAGACGATCTGGTCGAGACGGTCGCCAGGATGGTCTGTGAGTTCGCTGGCCGGAAGGAGGCGTCCCTCCTCTTCGTCACCTTGGTTCGGTGGAACCTCTTCCTGAATCCTTCCGTTGTCGCCAGTGCGGGGGATCGAAAACAAAGCAGCTCCTTGTACAAGACGGAGCCGCTTGAGTGGGCATGCCCACGCCGGCGGTTCAAGCGCGCCGGCTCACCAGCACGATGCCCAGCGCCACGCCCACCAGGGCCACGACCAGCTGCGGCGTGAGCGGCTCGCTGAGCAGCACCACGCCGAACACCAGGGCGAAGACGGGCGTGAGGAAGGTGAAGGTCGACATCTGCGTGGCGGGGTAGTGCCGCAGCAGCCACATCCAGGTCAGGTAGCTGGCGAAGGCGCCGACCACGGTCTGGATGGCCAGCGAACCCCAGGCGCGCACCGAATAGTCGAGCGACCACACCTCGCCCAGCGCGATCGAGATGAGGGGCGCGACCGCCGCCGTCACCGCCACCTGGTAGAACAGGGTTTTCTCCGCGCTCGCGCCCGAGAGCTTTGTGGCGCGGATGGTGAGCGTGGTCAGGCCCCAGAGCGTGCCGGCGGCCAGCGCCATCGCGTCGCCCAGCCACGCACCGGCCACCGGTGAGCCATGCATGAAGCCTTCGCTGAATGCCAGCGCCACGGCGGCGAAGGCGATCACCAGGCCCACCCACTGGATGCGCCGCAGCCGCTCGCCCGGCACCACGCGCGGCAGCAGCAGCGCCACCACGAAGGGGCTGGTGTAGAGGAACACGGTGAGGCGCGAGGCGCTGGTGTGCAGCAGCCCGAGGTAGATGAAGACGAACTCGCCCGCGAACAGCGAACCCGCGAGCAGACCGGCCTTGAGCGTGCCGTCGCGCGCGAACAGCGGCACGCCGCGCGCCTGGCACCACGCCCAGATGAGCACGGCCGCGCCCCAGAAGCGCAGCGAGGCCTGCCACAGCGGCGGCACCTCGGCCACGGTGTCCTTGATCAGGATCTGCTGGAAACCCCAGAAGGCGCAGCACACCACGAGCAGGGTGATGGCGAGAGAGTCGAGGTGGGTCTTGCGTTCGGCCGGAGAAGTCATGCCGGCGATTGTCGGCGCGCGCCGATGTCCCGGCTGTCGCGCGGGTTAGCGCGGGTCAGGCCTGCGCGAGGCGGCGCAGCTGCTCCTTGAGCCGGCGCACCTCGGCCGCGCTCAGGCTGCCCAGCACCGAAGCCTCGTGCTCGCGCGCCAGCGCGATCAGGGGCGTCACCTTCTTCTGCCCGGTGGCCGTGATGTTCACCAGCGTGCGGCGCTGGTCGGCCGGGTCGTCGCGCAGCTCGACCCAGCCGTGGGCGGCCAGGCGCTGCACGAGCTTGGTCACGGTGGGTTGCTGGCTCAACACCTCGAACGCCAGCTGGCCCACCGGCATGGGGGCTTGGCCGGTGAGCGTGGCCAGCACGCGCCACTCGATGCTGCTCAGGCCGGCGTCGCGCACCACGGCATCGAAGTCCTTGAACAGCGCGTGGTTGGCCTGGCCCAGCAAATAGCCCAGGTAGTCGTCGGTGAAGCGCTCCGCCGTCATCGCCGTCAGAGCGGGTGTTCGGTGTAGAAGCGCCCACCGTGGAACAGCAGCGGCGAGGCCTCGGGCCGGTGGTGGCAGCGCTCCACCTCGCCGACGAAGATCACGTGGTCGCCTTCGGCGTACTGGCTGCGGTTGAAGCATTCGAAGCTGGCGGCCGCGCCGTCGAGCAGCGGCGCGCCGCTGGCGCCGCTCGTGAAACCCACACCGGCCCAGCGGTCGGTGTCGCGCGCCGCAAAACGCTCGGCCAGTGACTGCTGGTCGGCCGCGAGCACGTTGATGGCGTAGTGCCGGCCGTTGGAAAACGCCGCCATCGAGCCGGCCAGGCGCGCCAGGCTCCAGAGCACCAGCGGTGGCGACAGCGAGACCGAGTTGAAGGAGTTGGCCGTCAGGCCCACGAGTTCACCGCTGTCGGTGCGCGCGGTCACGATGGTCACTCCCGTGGCGAACATGCCCAGCGAGGCGCGGAATTCGTGCGCCGAAAAATCGGGGGGCCGGGCCTGGTGACCGGCGGAACGGGCTGGGGACATGGTTGGAATTTATATGAAAATTCATGAATAATGACAACGCCGGCTGCAAGACCCTGATGCGGTCCGGCCCAAAACAAGGAAAGCCCATGCTGCAGGAGCGGACCGAACCCGCCTGGATCGAAGCCTTCGAAACCTTGCTGCGCCGCTGCGCAGTGCAAACCGGCGATACGGTGGCCATTCTCGGTGAAACGCAAAGCCGGCCCGTGCTGATGGAGCTGGCGCGGCTGGCGGCGGCCCGGCTCGGGGCCCGCACTTTCACGCTCACACTGCCGTCGGTGTTCAGCGCCGGTGAGCCGGTGTCCCGCTCCACGGGGGCGAGCCCGGCCCTGCAGCAGCTCGCACCGGTGATCGCCGCGTTGTCGGTCTGCACGCTGGTGGTGGACTGCACGGTCGAGGGCCTGATGCACGCGCCCGAGCTGCCGGCCATCCTGAAGGGCAACGGCCTCACGCAGCCGCGCATCGTGTACGTCAGCAACGAGCACCCCGAAGCGCTGGTGCGCCTGCTGCCCGACGACGCGACCGAGGCGCGCGTGAAGGACCACGTGAAGCGGCTGCGCGGCGCGAAAGCCCTGCGCGTCACCTCCGCGGCCGGCACCGACCTGGCCATCTCGCTGCAAGGCGCGGTGGTGGGCGGCAACTGGGGCAGCACCACGCGCCCCGGCACGCTCACGCACTGGCCCGGCGGCATGGTGCTCGCCTTTCCGGCGGCCGGCAGCGTCAACGGCACGCTGGTGCTGGCCGAAGGCGACGTGAACCTCACCTTCAAGCGCTACATCGAGCGCGCGATCACGCTCACCATCGAGAACGACCATGTGACGCGCATCGACGGCCAGGGCGTGGACGCCGAGCTGCTGCGCAGCCACTACGCGGCCTGGGATGAAGAAGAAGCCTATGCCGTGAGCCATGTGGGCTACGGCCTGAACGAAGCCGCCCGCTGGGACAGCATGGCGCTCTACGACAAGCGCGACTTCAACGGCACCGAGCTGCGCGCCTTCGCCGGCAACTTCCTCTACAGCACCGGCGCCAACGAGGTGGCCGGGCGCCACACGCGCGGGCACTTCGACTTTCCCCTGCGCGGCTGCACGGTGGCGCTCGATGGCACGGCCGTGGTCGATGCCGGCAAGGTGGTGGGCGCATGATCCCGAAGTTCACGACCCTGGGCAGCGGTCCCACCGTGCTGATGCTGCACGGCATCGGCGGCGGCCACATCGCGTTCGCGCCGCAGGTGGAGACGCTGGCGGCCGCCGGCTACCGCGCGGTGGCCTGGGACATGCCGGGCTACGGCCACAGCGCGCCCATCGAGCCCTACACCTTCAAGGGGCTGGCGCAGAGCTGCATCGACCTCATCGACGCGCTGCAATGCGAACACGTGGTGCTGCTGGGCCACAGCATGGGCGGCATGGTGGCTCAGGAGGTGGTGGCGCGCCGTCCCGAGCGCGTGAGCCGGCTGATCCTCTGCGGCACCTCGGCCGCGTTCGGCAAGCGCACCGACGGCCGCAGCGCCGACGCCTGGGCGCAGCAGTTCATCGCCCAGCGCACCGCACCGCTGGACGCCGGCCAGAGCATGGCCGAGGTGGCCGGGCGGCTGGTGCCGCAGATGGTCGGCCCCGGTTCACTGCCCGAAGGCCTGCGCCTGGCCGAGCACTGCATGGCCGGCGTGCCCGCCGCCACCTACCGCCGTGCGCTCGACTGCCTGGTGACGTTCGACCGGCAGGCCGCGCTCGGCGCCATCCGCGCGCCCACCTTGCTGATCGGCGGCGAGTTCGATCGCGTGGCCGCGCCCGCCGTGATGAAGCAGATGGCCGAAGCCATTCCCGACGCGCGCTACGCCGAACTCAAGGGCATCGGCCACCTCATGAACCTGGAGGCGCCCGACGAGTTCGATGCGCTGGTGCTCGATTTCCTGGCGCAGACGCGCGCGCTGCACTGAGCAGCCTTCAGAAGGCGGACCATGCGGCGAACCCACCTGGCCCTGGCCTCCGCCCTGTTGCTCGCCGCCTTCGCGGCCGGGGCCGAGCCCGACGAAGCCCTGCTGGGCAAGGCCCAGGGCTATCCGGTGGGCAACGCCACCACCTGGGGCAACAACCCCTACCGCGTGGGCTCCTGGTCGGCGCTGGACAAGGTGCCGGGCGTGCACGTGGCCCGGGTGGCGCCGGCCGCGCACCCGCGCCCGCTGCCTGCCATGGCCGCGCCGCCCGCCGTGCACTACCGCCACCGCGAGCACAGTTACTCGCTGGACGACTACCTGGAGCACCAGCGCGCCACCGGCCTGCTGATCCTCAAGGACGGGCAGATCGTGGCCGAGCGCTATCGCTATGGCCGGGAGCCCGGCGCGCGCTTCCTCTCCTTCTCCATGGCCAAGAGCGTGACCTCGCTGCTGGTGGGCATTGCCCAGACCAAGGGCCTCATCGCCTCGCTGGACGACCCGGCGGAGAAATACGTCCCTGCGCTGGCGGGCACGCCCTACGGCGCCACGCAGCTGCGGCACCTGCTCACCATGACCTCGGGCCTGCAGTTCAGCGAGCGCTACGACGGCAACGACGACGTGACGCGCCTGGCGGTGGCCTTCATGCAGTCGCCCCGAGGCGCCATGGAGGTGTTGCAGACCATCACGCAGCGCAACGCGCCGCCGGGCGAGCGCTTCGCCTACGCCAGCGGTGAGACCGAGGTGCTGGGCTATGTGCTGCGCGGCGCCACCGGCCAGGGCCTGGCCGCGCTGACCCAGGCCTGGCTGTGGCAGCCCATGGGCGCCGAGCACGAGGCGTTCTGGCGCACCGGCGGCGACGGGCAGGAAGGCGCCTTCGCCTTCTTCAACGCCTCGCTGCGCGACTGGGGCCGCCTGGGCCTGCTGCTGGCCGACAACGGCCGCGTGGGCGAGCACCAGGTGGTGCCGCGCGACTACCTGATGGACGCCACCGACGAGTACCGCCAGAGCCATGCGCTGCGGCCGGGCCGCAGCATTCCCTATTACGGCTACGGCTACCAGTTCTGGCTGCTGCCGTACAAGGAACGCACCTTTCTCATGCGCGGCGTGCACGGGCAGCACCTGTTCGTGCAACCCGCCAGCGGCCTCGTGATGGTCATCACCTCGGTCTGGGAGCAGCCCGGTGGCGGTGGTGACGAAACCGACGCGCTCTGGCGCGGCGTGCTGGCCTCGCTGGGCGGCCGCATCGACTGATCTTCTCCCCCTCGTTTTCAAGGGACACACCCATGGACGCCTTTCCCTCGCTGAGCTTCACCCCGGCCGTGGGTGACCTGCCCTTCACCCCGTTGCAGCGCGATCTGCTGCAGCGCGCCCACGCGCTGGGCCGCGACCGCTTCGCCGCGCGCGCGGCGCAGTGGGACCGGGAGGCCAGCTTTCCGTTCGCCAACTACGACGACCTGCGCGAGGCCGGCTTCCTCAAACTCTGCGTGCCCACCGCGCACGGCGGCCTGGGCGCCGACTACGCCACCTACATGATGGTCGCCGCCGAGATCGGCCGCTTCTGCGGCGCCACCGCGCTCACCTGGAACATGCACATCTGCAGCACCATGTGGACCGGCGTGCTGGCCGACGGCATCGCCATGACCGAGGCGCAGCGCGCCGAGCACCTGGTGCGGCGCGAGCTGCACTTCCGGCGCATCGTGGACGAGGGTGCGGTCTACGCCCAGCCCTTCAGCGAAGGCAGCGCCGCCGCCGCCGGCCGCGCGCCCTTCGGCACCACCGCGAAGAAGGTCGAGGGCGGCTGGCTCGTCAACGGCCGCAAGATCTTCGCCAGCCTCTCGGGCGCGGCCGACTACTACGGCATCCTGTGCACCGAAGACAAGGGCGACGACCACCCCGACGCGCGCGACACGCTCTACATCAGCGTGCCCGCCACCAGCGCGGGCTTCTCCATCAGCGGCGAATGGGATCCGCTGGGCATGCGCGGCACCGTCAGCCGCAACCTCGCGTTCAAGGACGTGTTCGTGAGCGACGCCGAGCAGCTCATGCCGCGCGGCATCTACTTCAAGGGGGCGCAGACCTGGCCGGCCATGTTCTTCACGCTCGCGCCCACCTACCTCGGCATCGCCACGGCGGCGTACGACTTCACCGTGAAGTACCTGCGCGGCGAGGTCGAGGGCGAACCGCCGGTGAAGCGCCGGCAGTACCCCACCAAACAGATCGCGGTGGCGCAGATGCGCATCCAGCTCGAAAGCATGAAGAGCCTCTTCCTGCGCGCCATCACGGAAGCCCGGCCCAACCCCTCCAAGGACGAGAAGCTGCGCCTGTACGCGGCGCACTACAGCGTGATGGAAGGCGCCAACGACATCGCGCGCCTGGCCCTGCGCACCTGCGGCGGCCAGAGCATGATGAAACACCTGCCGCTGGAGCGCCTGTACCGCGACAGCCGCTGCGGCGCGCTC
>Ga0247823_10001379_pt1 | contig 20220 bp, 15 predicted proteins | sample 13C_PalmiticAcid_2_FD_192426 | JGI IMG/M metagenome (GOLD analysis project Ga0247823, IMG submission 192426) | Soil microbial communities from agricultural site in Penn Yan, New York, United States - 13C_PalmiticAcid_Day30 | ecosystem: Environmental > Terrestrial > Soil > Agricultural land... | reverse complement strand
AACATCCGGGGGCGTCGGCGCAGATTGCGGGAGAAGCGGCTTTGAGCACGAACCGTAGAGAGTTCCTGACCGGAACGGCCGCGGGGCTCGCGGCGACGGCCCTGGCTGGCCCGGCGCGCGGTCGGGTGCGCAAGGTGCGGACCCGCAAGATCGCCACCGAAGAGGCGTTCGCGACGCCCGAGCTCGTCAAGGCCTGGCTCGAGATCGCGCGCACGGACCCCGGCTCGAGCCTCGACATCCCGACCGGCATTCTCTCGATCTTCGACAATCCGCGCCCCGGATCGAACCAGGACCGGTTCCGCCGGGGATTGCTCGACCTCGATGCGGAGCGTCTCGCGGACATGGACGATGCCGGCGTCGACGTGCAGATTCTCTCGGTCACGATCCCCGGAGTCCAGATCTTCGACCCCGACACGGCGAGCGCGCTGGCCATCGCCACCAACGATCACCTCGCCGCGGCGATCGCGCGCCATCCGCGGCGTTTCGCCGGGCTGGCCTGCTTCGCGCCGCAAGACCCTGCGCGGGCGATCCGGGAAATGGAGCGCGCAGTGAACGCGCTCGGGCTGAACGGCTTCATCGTCAATTCGCACACGGGCAATCTCTATCTCGACGATCCGCGGTTCGCGCCGATCCTCGAGGCGGCGCAGGCGCTGGACCGCCCGATCTATCTCCACCCGCGTGCGCCGTCGAACGGCATGGCGGCGCCGTTTCGCGACTATAGCATGGGCGGATCGATCTGGGGCTTCGGTGTCGAGGCCGGAACGCATGCGGTAAGGCTGATCCTCGGCGGCGTGTTCGATCGCTATCCGCGCCTGCGCATCGTTCTGGGCCATATGGGCGAGGCGCTTCCTTTCTGGATGTGGCGCCTCGACCATATGGCGGCACGCCGCGCGAGGGACGGGCGATTGAAGCCGCTATCCTTGAAGCCGAGCGAGTATTTCCGCCGCAACTTCGCGGTGACCACCAGCGGTTTCGAGTCTCCCGACGTGCTCGATCTCGTGATCAAATCCTCGGGGATCGACAATGTCATGTGGGCGATCGATTATCCGTATGAGAATTCCCGCGACGCAGTGGCCTTCGTCGAAGCGGCGAGGCTGACCCTTGCTCAGCGCGACGGCATCTTTCATCGCAATGCGGAGCGAATTTTCCATCTGGTCTGACGTCTCCTGCTTCCGGTTCGCGCGCAGGATAAGCCGTGCCGTAGCGGCCTGAGCTGAAGCCCGGAAGTCGGAGCAATAGCGCCGCGACCGCTTCGGCCGGGTTCCCCTTTGCCTACGGTGCAGCTCCTTCGGAGACGGCCCTGCTATGGCCTTCGGAGCGCCCGTTACGGAGCGCGAGGAGGCGCCCCGATCCGCTCGACCTGGTCGAGGCCGAGCGCCGACAGGTCGATCCGCATGCCATCGTCCTCGACGCGCGCGGCCCGGAGGAGCCGCAACAGCGCGTCCGGGCCGCGCAGCCTCGAGCCGAACAAGGTCCAGGTACCCGGATGGCTGCCGCAGACACTGTCGACGCTCACGCCATACGGCCCCGACAACAGCTCGCGATCGTTGCCCAATGGCGAACCGCTGTCGCCGATGCAGAGGACGCGCCCCGTTCCGCTCGAAACCGCGAGCGCCCGCGCTACGGCCAGCTTGGTGGCTCCGCCGGGCACGATGTCGAAGCTGTGGTGCGAGCCGAGGATTCTCGCCTTTCCGGCGGCAATCTCAGGGCAAGATGAAAGGCGGCCCGCGAATTCCGAGACGTCCCGCACGTCCGCACGGTTAATCGTCAGCTGAACCTCGCTCGCGAGGAAGTCGCTGTCGCGCAGCAGATCGGACCCGCGAAGCCATGTGGCGACCGCGGCGACCCCGCTGTCCGGCTCGGGGCGGTCGTGGCGGATGTTGATGTCGAGCGTCCGGACATGACCCCCGTTGAAATACCCCACCAGGACGTGGCGGTGGATCCGTTCCGGAAGCGCCTCGCGCAGCCTGTCGCCCGCCGATCCCCCGCGACCGGTCGCGAAGCCGATCCGCACGCCACGATCCGCCAGTCGGACCAGCGCATCCATCACCTCTGCCGAAGGTGGCCCGAAGCGGGCCTCGCTGGGCTCGTTCGGCACTATGGTGCCGTCATAGTCGAGCACGATGCCGGCAAAGCGGGCCTGGCCCAGATCCCGGAGCCGATCCCGCCCCAGCATGCACAGCGAGACGCCGGCATCCACGGGGGGATCGTGCAGCTGCCTTGCCGCGGCCTTGTGCCGCACCGCCGGCGTCAGCCCCTCTGCCAGCGCCAGCAAACTGGCATCTCCGCCCCTGGTTTCGGTGCCGGGGGAGGGGGCGGCTCGACCAGGATCGAGATCTGCCAATTCGCCAAGCCGCGCGATCACGGCGAACCCCGTGAAGATTCCGACCGCGTTGGCGAGGCGGCCGCCATGAGACAGGCTCAGGGTGCCGCGCCGCACGCGCGCCGAGATCCCGGCATCGATCGGCTGCCACACCTCTTCGCTCTCGCGCGTCGTCAGCGCCAGCGCGAAGATCGTTTCGGGATAGCGCTCGGCCCACGCACGGCGACCATGCGTGAAGTTGCGGAAATCGGTCCGCTGCACCGGCGCGATGCCGGTCTCCCAAAGACAAGTCTCCAGAAGCACGCCCACCGTACTCACCTGCGGATCGTGGATCGCGAACACCGTGTCTCCACGCCGAAACCCGGCGACCGCCGCGTCGACGTCGTCGTCGAGCGCCGATACGGCGCAGCGCTGGAAGGTTTCGGCCAGTTCGCGCCCCTGCGGGCGCTCGGTGCAGCAATCGCTTGCGATCAGCAGCGCGGCGACCATCGTCGTTATCGCGTGCGGTGCCAGAAAATCATCTTCGGCCTCCGCGACCGGGAGGACGAAGACCGCGCTCCGGGGATGTGCCGTCGCGGCGGCGGTCGGCCGGGCCGTCACCAGCCGCACTGCCTCGCTACGCGAGGACAGCGCGCATCGGAGGGCCGCCGCGATATCGGGATCGTCGGCCCCGGCGTCGAAGAGCCAGATCTCGACACCGGCCCACTCCTCCAGCGAGAGCACGAACTGCATCGGTGTCATCACGAATGTCGCGCCGAGGTCGAGCGTGGTACGGCAACGCGCGAAATACTCCGCCGCGACGGCCGACGTGCCGCATCCTATGGCAATTGCGATGCGCCCCCGCCCCAATGTCATCGCGTCGCCAATGTTGGCAGCCCCACGCGCGCCGACCAACGCGATCGTCTGCGTCAGCCGACCCAGCTTCTCCGCAAATATCGTCATCTTCAGTCGACTATGCCGCCGGTCGCGGCGAGCCGGTCCATCCCGGCTCGCGGCGGTCGGCGGAGTACACGCCTCTGCTTCGGCTTCGAACGACCGGATCTTGCGCCGATCGGCGGCGGGGCCTCATTTCAGGCGGCGCCGGCTGAAGCGTTGAGCCAGCTCCACGACAAAACTTTCGGCGTCCGCCATATCGATCTTGCCGTCGACATAGAACAGGGGCTGTGCGTCCGGGGCATCTCCCGGCGCCACGAACACGGGTACGGCACCCCCGCCTTCGAGCCCGAGTACCGGATAGGAACATAGCCGTACCGCGCCCTTGCTCGTCAGCCTGAACACGCCGCTTCCCGCCCAGGCCTGGACCAGATATCCCCCGAGCGAGGGCGTCGCGATGGCGAATTGGCCCGCCTTGACGTGAATCGTCCACCGGATGGCGGCAGGCAGGCAGGTCAGGATCGGATCCTGCGCAAGATCGCGATCGCTCTTGATCTCGGCCATATAATCGATGGCCGCGTTCCAGGCCTCTTCGAGCATTGCCTGGCGGAGGGTCTCCTTCCGCACGAGGGTGCCAGGCACCAGGCCCTTGTCTTCGAGCGGATCGAACAGCGATCCGGTCAGCTCTCGATACACGGCGTATCGAACGGGAGGCGGAAGCTCGAGGGCGTCGATCGCCCGGTAGTTGATCGTGTAGACCAGCGAGCGGAGTAGCGAAACGAACCTTCCATCGCCGTTTTCACGCTCCGGGTCGGGCTCGATCGCCCGGCTCGTCTCCAGGGTTCGTGCCATCGCGCAGGGATCGAATACCGCTCCGAGCACCTCCGCATACAGGCCTCGCGCCGCGATCGCGATGCGGCGCTTCTCGGCCAGCACCTCTGCGGGAAGCCGTTGCTCGAGGAGGTCGCGATAGTCGGCGAGAACGACATGATCCTCCATCCCCAACCGGGCGATCCACGCTTCGAGCGCGTTTCGGTATCGGGCGATCGCCTCGAGGGGGACATTCGCGAGGGACGCGAACCGCGACCCGTCCGATACCACAACAAAGCGCGAGGAAAGCTTCTCCGCCTGCGGGTTGGCCCGCCGCGACGCCGCTTCGACCGTCAGGGCGATCTCGTATAGCGACAGCAAGAAGCCGACTTCGGCCAGATCGGGCATCGGCCCGCGCACCTTGAGCGGCGACATGATTTTGAACGGCAAAGCCGGAATGACCAGTTCGACCGTTCTTTCCTTCGCCAATCTCTCGCAAATCCGATCGCGAACGGCGCTGCGCGCGCAGGTGGCTTCCGATTTGCGCGACAGCTGGCGATCGAACATCACTTCGGCGATAATTTCCGCTTCCCCGACTTCGGAAACGTCCGCGAGGCCATAATCCTCGAAATGGCGTTCAGCCCGAGCGGCGGCAGCCGAAGCCCGCTCCTCTGCGAAGGCCCGCGCCGCTTCGACCAAGGTGGGGATGAGAAGATGATCGATCGCCGCTGGCGAAATCGTTGCGGCCCGGCGCTGCAGCGTCTCCTCGTCATAGGGCTGCAGCGCTACGTCGCGCGCGATCGCATCCATGAAATGCGAGCTGATCACGGCTTCACTCAGCCTGCTCAGCCCGGTCTGATAGACGAAATTGTCGATCGATTTGCTATTCATGGACAAGTCGATCACCACCAATTTCTTGGATAGAGCCGAAATAGGCTACAATTGTGACGGCGCGATGCGAATGGTCAGAGCCCTCATATGGCAGGAGGTTCCCAAAAGGCGATCTTCCGGTCAAGCGCGAACATTCCGAACAACGAGGCGGCGCAAAGATGTTCGCCGATAATGACCACGTCGACGGCATGGAGCGGCGGCTCTATTCGAACGCCGCTGGTCCCGTAATTCCTGCTCGATCTTGTTGTCAGGTGCCATTGCTCTCAAAGTTGACGGAGCCGATGCCGCACGTCGCAGATTCGCCACCTGTAGCACTTCGAAATGGTCTCCTTCCCCAGCGGCCCGGCCCACGCGCACCCCGACGAACCGAGGCCGCATCTACATCACCCGAGGCACATGCCTGTGACATCGGCGCACCCGGCACGCCTTCGGGTCGATCACGGCAACGCGTTCGTCTCGCGCCGCCGCGCGGAATTGCGGTTTCGCCTGCTATTCCTTGGTGACGACGAAGGGCGGTACAACCAATTGATCGATCTTCATCCTGCGCAACGCCGCACACGCCTCCGACACGGTTTCGACGATCGGCTCATCCGCCCCGTTGAAGGAGGTGTTCAGCAGCACGTCCAAACCCGAGAAATGCTCGAAAGCGCCGAGCAGATCGTACAGAAAGGCGTTCTGGGGGTGCGTGACCGTCTGGACCCGTGCGGACCCGTCGACATGCGTGACCGCACCGAGCGCCGCGCGCCATTGCGGCCGCACCATCACGCGGCGCTGCATGAAGGGCGACGCGCCCGTCATCTCAAAATATCGCGGTGCGTTTTCCAACCTGACGACGGGGGCCAGGGGCCGGAACCATTCCCTGTGCTTGACCTCGCCGTTGATGAAATCCCGGACGCGCTCCTCCCGCGGGCTGGCAAGAATGCTGCGGTTACCGAGCGCCCGGGGGCCCGACTCCGATCGTCCCTGAAAAATGGCGATGGTCTGCCCATCGGCCAAGGCGCGTGCGGTATGATCGACGAGGTCGTCGCGCTTCGACACCGTCAGGTCGAGCTCCGCGGCGGCGGCGTGCAACTCGTCCGCAAGGTTGGCCTGGGGCAGGCCCAGATAGTCGACCGCCCAGGTCCAGTGCAGCCTCGGCTCACCCAGACGCTCCAGCGCATACAGGGCGCAACCGAGCGAGGTTCCGCCGTCGTCACATGCGGGCGGAACGAAGACCGCGTCGAAACCTGCCTCCTCCGCCAATCGCGCATTGGCGGAACAGTTGAGCGCACACCCCCCCGCATAGACAAGGTTCCGGCGCCCGGTCGATGCGCGTGCATGGCGTGCTATTGCGATCAGAGCATCTTCGAACGCCGCCTGCGCGGCTGCCGCGAAGTCGGCGGCGTCCGAAAAGCCGTCGCCGCCTTGCCGGAAGGATTCGAAGCGTTCCGGTTCGGCGAATATCTGCATCCACGCATCGGGGATGCTGACCTCGCAACCGTGGACTTCGAGCGGCGGAAGTTTGACGCGCGATGCGGTTCCATGGGACGCGAGGCCCATCAGCACGCCTTCGCGGTTCCCGCGCGCGAGGACGGTGCGCGACGAGCGCGAATAGAAGGTCCCGAGCCCGCCGGGTGGCGCGGGGGCCGGCTCCCACCACTGCCTCGCGATCGTGCGGATGCCGCTCGCATCGGCATCGAAGATCGAAATGACTTCCAGCGCTTCATCCGCTGGTCCAACCGGGACCTCGGCGGTCTCCGCGACCAGGCCCCGCGGGCTTCCGCGGTTGTCGGCCACCAGGATTGCCGCGTCGGCGAACCCTGAGGGGTGAAACGCAGAATAAGCATGTGCGAAGTGATGCGATATCTCGGCGTATAGCGCATCGGGCGCCAGTTTGAGATGTGCCTTCAATTCGTCCCGATATTCGGACAGCTTGTTACGCTCGGCGTCGGACGAATAGCATTCAACGATTGCGTCGAACGGTCGCGCGAAGGCTGGATGCGATCGCGCATAGAGCGGGATGTCGCCCAGAGTGCCCCAGGCATGTTTCTTTCGACTTAGCCGCTCCTTTCGGCCCAGAAAAACTTCCCCCTCGTCAATCAAACAAAAACTCGCGTCGGACGTCCGATTCAGGCCCAACACCAGAGGTTTGTTACTCATGTTATCCCAATTCATCCTGCCCTTGGGAAAATCCTAGCGGGCGAGATGAAGAATGCAACAACACTCATGGTCATCGCAGATCCAGGAGCGTTGTTCGGTTCCGTTGGAACAGCTTCCATCAAGGTGCGCTGCCAATGCAGCTTCAAAAGACATCTTCGTTACAGCGCGCGCGCCGCGACCAGCTGGTCCAGCATATAGCCGTCGCACTCCAGGACGGGAGCCAGAGACTGCACGCAGCTGGCGAAGCTCGGTCCCAACGACATGCTGCAACTGCTCCGCGACCTGCCGCGCGGTGAGCCGAGCCGCTGGAGTCGCCCAAGCCATGTCCGGTGATTCGCCGTCCGAAGCCTCGTCACGCCCCTGGGCGGGCAGTGCGATCCACTCCCTCGGCAGGACTCGGCCTTGTCGCCTGGCTGACTTCGCCGAGCGCTTGCCAGAAACCGGCGCTGCAATGGCCGTTCGCTTCGACCACGTCGCGATGCAGATGGCGAAGCCGATGTGAAGGCACGCCGGGCCATAGATGATGTTCGATGTGATAATTATTGTGGTTCGAAAAATATCCCCAGAGGAAATTGGTTCGATAGGAGCGGGTGTTGCGCAGGATCGAACGGGTCTTGCGATCGCAACCGAGATGTTCCGGCACCTCTATCATGAAATGCACCGGCTCGGCGACCAGAAGCCAGGGAGCAAACCACAAGACGATCGGAGTGATGCTATTAAAGAAAATTCCCGAGCAGATCGCGATTACGAACACGGATGACAGCAAGATATATTCGTGAAACAGCTGCCCTTGGTGGATCTTCTTGATCCGCGGAGGATAGTGCCCGCGAAACATTCCGATCAGGACGGCAAGGAAGCGCGGCAAGCGGGTCACATTCCAGGCACGTAGAATCAGCTTTGCCAGATTGCGGAAGGACTCCACCGAATAGTCGACAATCTCTTCGTCGTCATCGCTGCCTACAGCAACATGGTGATGAAAATGATAGGATTTATAATGAGTGTAGGAAACCAGCATCGGGATTCCTAATATTATTCCGGCTGACCGATTTAGAAATGCACTTCGAAAAAGATTCTGATGGAGCGCCTCGTGTTGCAGCTCCAGGCCGTGTGCGAATATAAGTCCCATCGATAAAATAACAAAGCAGTTCAGTAGTATATTGTCGTATATGATATGCAACAAGGCCAGCGCGACGATCGAGCATATATAGATACTGAATTTAAGCATTCCGCGCCAAGATGATTTCCGTGTGAGCGATAGAAGGCGCCTCTTCTCCAAGGGAGGGGGCCTTTCGAGCGGTGGCCAGCAATGATCCAATGCGGTCACTTCCGCCACCATGATTCGCTCCAGCCATATCTCGGTTGTGCAGGCCAATCGCAACTACGGTACTTCTTCGATCATTGTCCCTTCAAACGCAATTTGCGCGCGGGTTGTGAAAAGCAAGATATCGTCAGCCGCTCGTACTTCGGATATTCCTCCGGTGGTGACAATCGATAGCGCGCGATCTGCCAATAATCCTAAACGCTCGCATATCGAAAACACGGCAGCGGAGCCGGTGCCGCATGACAGCGTTTCTCCGACGCCCCGCTCCCAGACACGCATTCGAACTTCGTTCCGATCGAGGACACACCATAACACATTTGTCCTGTACGGAAAAAGTGGATGATTCTCGATCAAAGGGCCAATTCGTGAAAATACTTCATCGCTCGGCAATTGATCCGTGAGAATGACGCTGTGCATATTGCCGTTGTTCACCGGGTATACGCGGATCACCTCTTCCGCCACTCGGATATCGTATCCGAGTTCGGCAGGAATGGCGTGTGCCAAGGCTAAAGGCACGAGACGCGGATCGAACGTGCCTCGTTCCATGCAGATCGTGACGATCGACGCCGACCGGCTGACCGGCCGGACCTCGATCGGGACGCGCCGGATGGGCGTATTCAGCGCGTCGAGGCCATCATGGCCCAGAAAATGGAGCAGTTGCGCCGCGCAGCACAGGCCGTTGGCGCAAAAGTCGGTGGTCCCGTCGGGGTTCCACATCCGGATCGTCGGCGGAGAGGACTTCAGATCGATAGTAAGAAGACCGTCCGAGCCGACGCAGGTCGCCACCGCGCAAACCCTGCGGGCCAGTTGTACATGATCGACCTGATCGTCATGGAGAGTGAAGACGAAGTTGTTTCCAAGGGCATTCAGCTTCCAGAATTTTTTCACTGAAGCTCGCTCCACTGCAATCCACGTCCCGAATTCCGAAACCTGCGAGCCCAAGGTCATTGAGCGGTCGGTGCGGGCGTTAACATACACAACTTCACATTGACTAGGCCGGCGGCCCGTCGACCGGCTTGCGGTGCCGGCGGCGAGCCGGATCAAAGGTGGTGTCGAGACGATGTCGCCCGCAGGCGTCCGCGCTCCATTGTCCGTCAACCTGTTCGAAAGCTCGTGCTGACTGCTCGCGACCGATTCCGCCGAGAAACTCCGCCTGGATTGCAGCCCGCGCCCTGATCCACCAAGTTGCGAGCCGGCGGAGACGGGCCGATGCTTGCGGCGCGCAGGTTGATGCAGGAAACGCCGTCGTACAAGCTTCAGCATCGGGAAACATGTTCCGGCGGAGCATCTGCCGATATTGGACATCATTTCTGCCCGATCGTCGGAGCGCGCCCTCTTGCCCTCGTTAAACGGGGCGTCCAAAACGATCCCGCCTCCGACTTCTCAACAATATGCGATCCGGTATGACCATTTTCCGCGAAGAGGTTTTCGCCCGCCAGCAGCACAGGCTGAGTGGAGACATCAACATGGCGCTGCCGCTGTCGTGGAAGTTCTGCGGCATATTGTTGTTCGCGAGTGTGGTGATCGCGGGGCTGTTCCTGTCCATCGCCAGCTATTCGCGGTTCGCGACCGTCTCCGGCACGCTGGCGCCGACCGCCGGCGTCGCGCGAGTCGTGTCCTCGACTTCGGGTACGTTGGTGAAACTGTTTGCCGGACCGGGTGCCCAGGTTCGCGCCGGCATGCCGCTTGCGGTGATCCGAACCGGGCTCACGCTCTCCGAAGGCGAGCGTTCTTCCCAGGCCCAACTCGGCACCCTGCGCTCTCAGCAACGCGGCCTGGACCTCCAGGCCGCGCAGATCGCCGCCGCTGCGGCTTCGCGCGCGAACGAGATCGGGGGGCAAATCGCCAACCATCGCGCCGCCATCGGACTGCTCGACCGCCAGATCGCTATCCAGGCCGATCTGATAGAGACCGCACGCGAGGATCTTGAGACGGCACGGCGGATCGCCGTGCGAGGCTTCGTGCCGAAGCGCGAGGTGGATAGCCGCGAAGCGATCCTCGCCACGCGCCGGCAGGAACTGCTTCGCCTGCAACGCGAACGCGAGCAGAACCAGCACGCCATCGGCGAAGCCCTGGCCGCGAAGAAGACGGTCCAGGCCGAGGCGCAAGGGCAGTCCGCTTCGCTGGCCGCGCAGCGATCGGACATCGAACAGCGCAGGATCGGTGCGCGCGCCCAGGACGCCTATCAGCTGGCCTCACCGGTCGACGGCCGGATCGCGGTCGTCACCACGCGGCTGGGGGACAGTGTGGCTGCCGACGGAGCGCTGATGCTGATCGTGCCGAACGGATCGCCGCTTCGCGCGGAACTGGCCGTGCCGAGCTCGGCGATCGGTTTCCTCGCGGTTGGCCAGGAAGTGCGGCTGGCGGTCGATGCGTTTCCCTACCAGCACTTCGGAACGGTGCCGGCGCGTATCGAAACGATCGCGACGGCGCCCGAGACGATGAAGATCGAGAGCGGACAGCAGCGGAGCTATTATCCCGTTACCGCCCGGCTGGAACGCGACTGGGTTCCGGCCGATGGCAAGCGCCAGCCGTTGATCACCGGCATGTCCTTTTCGGCGCGGATCGTCATCGAACGCAGGACACTGCTCCAATGGCTGCTGGCGCCTCTGATGGTGGCCGGGCAGCGATGACGGACGTGCCCCCGATTTTCGACACCCGCTTTTTTTGGCGATCGCGGATTCGCCTGCAGCGCCAGACCGAGATCGCCGAATGCGGCATCGCCTGCATTGCCATGGTGGCGAGTTATCACGGTATGCGGACCGATCTGGCCGCGCTCCGCGCGCGTTTTTCACCTTCGTCTCGCGGCGCGCCGCTCCAGGGATTGATCGACATTGCCGAGGAGCTCGGATTCCTGCCGCGCCCGGTCACGGCGCCGCTGAAGGATCTGCGCTATTTGCGCTGCCCGGCGATCCTGCACTGGGACATGTCGCATTACGTCGTGCTCGAGCATGTCAGGGGCGACAAGTGCCTGATCCACGATCCGGCGAGGCACAGCCGAACGATGACGCTGGCGGAGGTATCGGATCATTTCACCGGCGTCGCGCTGGAACTGATGCCGCGCGGCACGCTCGAGCAGACCGACCAACGCCGGCGGCTGTCGCTTTCGCGGCTGTGGCGGACGATCACGGGGCTGCACAGCGCGCTGTTTCAGATCCTCCTGCTCACGCTGGTGATGCAGGCCTATATCTTCGCGTTGCCTTATTACACGCAGATCGCGATCGATCAGGTCCTGCCGACCGATGACGTGAACCTGTTGGCGGTCCTCGCCTTCGGCTTCACGATGTTCCTGCTCGTCAATGTCGGCGCCAGCCTGCTGCGGTCGTTCGTGCTGCTGTCCGCGGGGGCGAGCTTTGGATTCGGCGTGTCGAACAACATCGCCGGCAAGCTGTTTCGCCTGCCGATCACCTGGTTCGAAAAGCGGCATGTCGGCGATATATTGTCGCGGTTCCAATCGATCCGGCCGATCCAGGATCTGCTGATCAATGGCGCCGTCGCTACCTTGATCGACGGCGCGATGACGCTGCTGCTCCTGATCGTGATGTTCTTCTACAGCGCTGCCATGGCGCTGATCGCAGTCGGTGCCTTCGTCGCATATCTGCTTGTGCGCGTGTTCACCTTTCCGATCGAGCGGCGTGCCCAGGAGGATGCGATCATCACCGGCGGGATCGAGCAGACCACGATGATCGAGAGCATCCGCGGCATGGTGGCGCTGCGCCTCGCAAATCGCGAGACGATGCGCCAGATCGCCTGGCAGAACCGCCAGACCGAGAAGATCAACGCCGAACTGAGGCTCCGTCAGATCGCGATCTGGCAGGAAACGGTGAACCTGCTGATATTCGGCGGCGAGTTCATCGCCAGCCTCTATGTCGGAGTCAGCGCAGTCTTGGGCGGCGGCCTTACCATCGGCATGCTGTTCGCCTTCCTTGCCTACAAAACCCAGTTCATCACCAAGGGGACCGCGCTTGCCGACAAGTTCGTGCTCTTCCGGATGGTCGGGCTCCATCTCGAGCGGCTTTCGGACATCGCGCTGACCGAGGACGATATCAGCTACCGGACGACGTCTCGCGGGCCAGCCAGGATGGCGGGCAAGGTCGAGCTTCGCGACGTCCGCTTCCGCTACGCGCGCGGCGAACCCGAAGTGCTGTCCGGCGTCAACCTGAAGGTCGAGGAGGGCGAGCACATCGCCATCACGGGCGTGTCGGGTGGCGGCAAGTCGACGCTGGTCAAGATACTGCTCGGGCTGATCGAACCGGACGAGGGGAGCGTGCTGATCGATGATCGTCCGCTCGCGCTGTTCGGTCACAAATGCGCGCACGACCAGATGGCCGGGGTGCTTCAGGACGACATCCTGTTTTCGGGTACGTTGCTCGACAACATCACGATGTTCGATCCTGCACCCGATCTGGACGCGGTTTATGAAGCCGCGCGGCAGGCGTCGGTTCACGAGACGATCCTCGAATTGCCGATGCAGTATAACAGCTTCACCGGGGAGATGGGCTCGTCGCTTTCGGGCGGTCAGAAACAGCGGGTGATCCTCGCCCGCGCGCTCTATCGAAAGCCCCGATTGTTGGTGATGGACGAGGGGACGGCGCATCTCGATGCCCAGCACGAACATGCGATCAACGAGGCGATCCGGGCGCTGCGCATCACGCGTATCATCGTCGCACATCGCCGGGAGACGATCGCGGCGGCCGACCGGGTGTTCGAAATGGCCGATGGCCGGTTGAAGGAACGGTCGTGACCGCACCGGCCGGGCCCGCGCCCGGTCCCCGGCCAGGCCGCCTTCCGGCGCTGCGGCGACGCTATTTCGGCCCGATCACCGAAGTCCGCACGGCCGCGCGCGTCGCCGCGCTCACCTTCGACGACGGTCCTAATCCGACCTATACGCCGTGGCTGCTCGACGTTCTGGCGCGCCACCGCGCCAAGGCAACATTCTTCATGCTCGGCAGCGCGGCACAGGCCTATCCCGAGATTGTGGAGGCCGTGGCGCAGGCGGGGCACGCCATATGCAACCATTCGCATTCGCACTGCGATTTCCGGACCGTGCCGCATCGCCGGCGAATTGCCGAGATCCGCTCCTGCTCGAAATGGCTCGGCGGGCATGAATCGAAGATCTTCCGCCCGCCTTTCGGCCGCGAGAATCTGGCGACGCATCTTTCCGCGCGCAGCCTGGGCTACCGCGTCGTCAAATGGACGATTTCGACCGGCGACTGGGAGGCCATTTCGAGCACCACGATCCATGAACGAATGCGCGCCGGGTTAAGGCCGGGCGCGATCATCCTGCTGCATGACGGCAGCGCCCGGAATCCCGCAGCCGACAGAAGCGCGACCGTAGACGCCGTGGACCGTCTGCTCGGCGAGCGCGATTACCGCTATCTCACGCTCCCGGAACTGTTCGCTCTGGGCCGTCCGAAATGACGTCCGCCAAGGGGTTGCCGCCGGCCTCGCGCTGCTTGTTGTACAGGAATTCGGCGAACTCGAACTCGAGAGGCGTGTCGATATCCACCGATTCGACTTCGTCCAGCGGATAGAAAAGGGGCCGTGTGCCCACGACATTGCCTCGCGCGATCATCATCTCCCGCGAGATGATCGATATCCCGAAGGTGATTGCGATGACGTCCGGCAGGTTCTGGCTGTTGGGCGATTGGCCTATCGTGTAGTTGATCGGCTTGCCGTCCATCCACAGAAACTTCTTGATCTTGTGGACGGTGTTTACGCTGTCGTGCGTCCCGCCCAGCACCTGCAGACGATACGCTTCCAGCACCTTCGAATAGGTGTCGAGCGCGATCAGAGGCGATGTGCACAGGGTGTGCATGATGTAATCGGCCTCGGTCGTCTCGGCGAGATTGCGCCAATGGTCGCTGTTGATGCACGAGGAACTGGCATAATAGGGATCGCGTCGGAAATGGCCGACACCCAACCGCTCGGCGATCTCGATCGCCTCGTCCGAATCGGTATTGACCACGATCGCATCGATGCCCGGGACCTGCTTGAGCTTGGCAAGCTTCAGCTCGAGAAGATTCTGCCCGCCGAACGGCTTGAAATTCTTGTCTTTGACCCGCTGGGATCCTTCGCGCACCGGAACCACGGCGATCAGCTTCGGCATGGCGTGTCTTCCTCTTTCCTCTGTGCTCGCAAATGACTTTGCGTTTTCCGGCGGTTCTAGAGCAGCCGGGCGCAACGACTAAGCAGCGTGCACATATAATTGTCGATAGCTGCCGGTGTCAGCACATGGCGCGCGAATTCCCGGGCGTTTCGAGCGATCGATTGTGCTTCGGTCGGGTCGGCGCGAAGTCGTTCGTAGCGGTCGATCAGATCCGACAGATCGTCGGCGACCGGAACATATTGTTCCCAGGCGACGAGCCCGGGGTAGAAGAACTGTCGCCACCGATGCTGCATGAGCAGCACCGAGCCGGTCCACAGGATCGTCGCGACGCGCTTCCACGATGCGGCGACACCGTCTGCCGAGATCAGATATTTGTAGGCGGTGAAATTCTCCACGGGGATGAACGGCGCCACCCCCCCGAACCAGGATTCGAGCCGCTCGCGCAGTGCCGCCCCGGCCGGCCCCTCCGCCAGATTGTCGTAGTGCGTCAGGCGGGCGTCGATAATGCCGGGATGACGCAGTGCCTGCAGCAGGAGCCGGTAGCGAGGGAAGTTCAGGCAGTTTTCGATATCGGGATAGCCGGGCCCGCTCAGACCGCCGCGCCACATGATGATGTCCTCGCGGCGTTCGAACGGCGTCGCTGCCGCCGCCCGGTCGATCGCGGCCACTTCCGCGGCATAGGCATCCTCCTGCAACCACAGGTCGGGCATGATCAGCGCGTTGCTGCTCACAGGATCGCCCTCCAGCCAGTCGCATCGGAGGAAGGGCACGCGTCCAAGGAAGTGGATGAACTCTTCGCGCGCCGCGTCCTCGACATAGAGCATGTCGCTGATCAGCATGAACACGTCGAACCCGCGCGTCAGCCGCGGTTCGATCCTGTGGAGGCAGGGGAGCAGCCCGTCCTGGACGCGCCGCCGGGAATAGGCCTTGTCGACGATCGTCGCCACATCGAAGGATCGTCCGTCGAACCGGCAGCGGACGATCAGCGACTCGCGCTTCAGCGTGCCCGGGCGCGCCAGAAAGGCCGCGAACGCGTCGGCTTCGGAAGCGGTCGTGCCGTTTGCCTCGAGCGGGGCCAGGCTCTTGTCGAGCCGCGCGTCAATCCGGGCGGTCACCGCCTCGATCCTGTCCATCGGGTCCCGCCCTGTACCTCTGCAATCGGGCCTGTATAACGCTGGCCGTGGATGGGGTCATCCTCGCCGCGTGAAAGTTTGACTGCGGGTCGAGGCACTGGAGCACAGGACGGACGGTTTCGAGACAGTGAATTCCTGCCCGTTGGCCATCATCGATCCCGAAGGCCGGGTATCGCCGCTCCGTTCCGATCGGGAGATCGCGGACGGTCGGTCGATCCTGGCAGCGCTTCCTCCCGATACCGGAATGCTGCTCCCGAAAGCCCTTGTACGGCACCGCCGCTCGGGAGGAGGGAATGCGCTCACGCTACTGGTGCCGCCCCGCACGCCGCCCGTCGACCGCATCCGCAGGGACGACGTCATAACGGGCTTCCTGGCATCCGGGCCGTGGGCGGAATTGGTTTCGGGGTGGAACGAGTGCGACGCTCGCGAGCGCTGCTTTCGCGCGCTTTCGACGGTGTTGAACGACGGTGCTGCGTCGATCGCGCTGGATGTCGTGCACAGCGCGGACGCGGAGGAGGAGCTTCCCGCGCCCAACTCGATCAGCGCCGACATCATTCTCGCACATCGCGGCGGCGACCAGTATCTCGGCGCCGCGCTGGCCAGTGTCCTCGGAGGGAACCATGCCGGCCGGACAATCCTCTGTTTCGATCAGAAACCGGATCCGGCGCTCTGCCGCGAACTGATGCAGCACGAGGCGCTGGAGCTGTACGAAGTCGCGCCGAGCCCCGCCGGCCCCTATGTCCCGCGGCAACATTTCAGCTTCGGGTCCGGCGCGCGCTTTGTCGCGTTTCAGGATACGGACGATGTCTCGCTGCCCGCGCGGATCGAAACGCTGCTGGCGTTCGCCGAGGCGCGCGATGCCGACATCGTTGGCTGCCACGAACTGCGCTGCGACGAGTTGACGCGCACCGTGGAGGCGATCCGGCTCCCGCTCGATGCGAACCGGGGGCTGGATTACGGACCTGGCGCGGTGCAGCTGTTTTCGACCACCGTCACGCGCACCGATTGCGTACGGCGCCTTGGCGGGTTCTCGACGATTCGCACTTTCGGCGCGGACCGCCAGTTTCAGCTGCGCGCGCACTGGTCGGCGCGGATGCTGAACATGGACGCGTTTCTCTACGTCCGGAGGCTGCGCCAGGGCTCGCTCACCACGGCGGCCGATACCGGGATGCAGTCGCAGGTCCGGCAGGAGGTCAACGCCGCGTGGCGCGAGGCCTTTCAAGCCCGGCAGGAGGGCCGGATCGCGCTGGAGGAGTCGGCACTGCGCGTCGAGCCGGCGCAAACCGGGTTCGTGATCCGCGATTTGCGGACAGGGCGGACCTGCCCGGCATTGCTCGATCCCGGCCAGACGATGCCGCCTGCGTGAACCGACTCTGAAACTTCCCCCGGGGTTTCAGCGGCCGCGGGAGCCGGCGCCTGGTGTCGGGAACAGTGTCGCCGCGTTTTCCCGCAGGCTGGCGATGGTCGGGCACCCCGCCAGCTGCATCGCGATACGCAATTCCGCGCCGATCCGTTCGATCGCTTCGCTGACCCCGCCGGAACCGCCGACCGCGAGTGCCCATAGCAGCGGCCGTCCCAGCAACACGGCATCGGCACCGAACGCCAACGCCTTGAGCAGATCGATGCCGCGCCGGAAGCCGCTGTCGACCAGCAGCGCCGCACGTCCGTCCAGTGCCGCCGCGATGCGCGGCAACGCGGAGATCGTCGACGCGCTGGTATCGAGCTGGCGGCCGCCATGGTTCGAGACGACGATACCGGCGACCCCGGCATCGAGCGCGGGTGCGACATCGGCGGGGTTCATCACGCCCTTCACCAGCACCGGCAAGCGAATCCGGCGGCTGAGCGCCGCAATGTCCTTCCAGGTTGCCGCGGGATCGATCTCGGCGCCGTGAAACGAACTAATCGGGTTGTTGTGATCCTGGGTGGCCGAGCGCGAGAAATGCGCCGGAGCGACCGAAGGCGGAAGTACGAACCGATTGCGGAGATTGCGGTCGCGCGTGCCCATCACGGGGCAGCCGGCAGTGATCATTACCGCCTTGCACCCGGCCATCTCGGCGCGGGCGATCAGAGACGGCGCGACCGCCGGATCCTTGAACAGATAGGTCTGGAACCAAAGATTGTCGTGGCCGGAGCCGGCGGCGACCTCCTCGATCGCGATGCTCGACATCGCGCTGATCGTTAGCGGCAGGCCTGCCGCATGCACGGCCCGCGCGCTCGCCAGCTCGCCCTCGGGGTGCACCAGGCGGTGCAGCGCCGTCGGACTAAAGCCCAGCGGCAGCGGAAGCTCCCTGTCGAGCAGGCGCGTGCCGAGATCCGGGCTCGATACGTCTCGCATCACCAGCGGCAGCAGGTCGCAGGCCTGGAAGTCCCTGCGGTTGGCACGAACCGTGGCTTCGTTGCCGGCGCCGCCATCGATATAGTCGAAGATCGGGCGCGGCAGGGTACGACGCGCCTGCGCGCGAAGCCGGTCGAGATCCACGATGGATTCCCGTTCGCCGCCCTTGTGGCGCGGTTGCGTATCCGCTCCTTCCGGAGTCATTCGATTTCGCCTCAACTAATGAACCGGCTACGCAATTGGCATATGCAAGAGCTGCGTGCAAAACAGTGAAGAACAGGGGCGGCGCCGGAATCCTGCACAGTTCGACCGCATCGTATTGGAGGAGTTTGTTTTGCGTATCGAATCTGTACGATAGAATTTCGAGATTGCGTGGCAGGTCCGACCCGGCGACGTGATCCTCAATTTATCTTGTGTTGTGAAAATGGGCGAAGATAAGAGACGCGTGATTTACGGATCGAAGGTCGGCCGCACTGCGGCCGTCCGGTCGGAATACGACGATGCGGCGTCCGTCGCGCGGGGGGAGCGTCACCATGGGGAATACCATCGGCGTGGTCGGGGCGGGTGTGATGGGGCGCGGTATCGCCCAGATACTCGCGCAGCATGATTTCGACGTGGTGCTCATCGACCTGACCACCGAGCTTCTGGACGAGGCGCGGCGGTCGATCGGCTATGCGCTCAAGTCCGCGGCGTTGTTCGATCCCGGGCTCCGGGGGCGCCATGAAGCGACGCTTGCGCGGATCGAGGCGACCACCGACTATGAGAGGCTCGCCGGCGCCGATTTCGTGATCGAGAATGCGACCGAGGACTGGTCGGTCAAGGAGACGGTCTATCGCGAATTGGGGCGGTGCTGCCGCCCGGATTGCACATTTGCGGCGAACACCTCGGCGATCCTGATCGCGCGGATCGCCTCGCTCGTTCCGGAGCCGGCGCGAGTGATCGGCATGCACTTCATGAACCCCGTTCCACAGAAGCCGCTCGTCGAGGTCATCCGGTCGGCGGCGACAAGCGAGGCGACAATCGCCGCGGCATGCGCGCTGCTCGAACGGATCGGGAAGCGGGCGATCATCGTCGGCGACAGTCCCGGCTTCGTCACCAATCGCGTGCTGATGCTGACGATCAACGAAGCGATCGCAGTGGTCGAGGAGGGGATTTCGAACCCGCACGACGTCGACGCGATCTTCACGGGCTGCTTTGCGCATGCGATGGGGCCGCTGGCGACGGCGGACCTGATCGGACTTGACACGATCCTGCGCTCGCTCGAAGTTCTCGAAGCGAGTTTAGAAGATCCCAAATTCGCGGCGCGCCCTTTATTGCGCGATATGGTGGCAAGCGGCAGGCTCGGCCGCAAATCAGGCGCGGGTTTCTTTCAGTATGACGCACGGAGCAGGAACTGATGACCGCGCTGGAACGGATCCGCGACTATATCACGGGCCGTATTTCGGTCCCGCTTGCCGATGACAGTGATTTTTTCGAGCTTGGTCTCGTCGATTCCCTGTTCGCGCTCCAGCTGATCAGCTTTGTCGAGCAGGAATTCTCGCTCTCGATCGAACCAGACGATCTCGATATCGCCAACTTCTGTTCGATCGATGCCTTGAATGCCTTCGTCTCGACGAAATATACTGCGGGAGCGTGATCGAATGGATTTCGATCTGACGGATGCGCAACGCGAGGTCCGCGCGGACGCGCGGCGCTTCGCGATCGAACAGCTGGATCCGATCGCGTTCGAGATCGACAGGAGCCAGACGACGCCGCCCGCGGTCCTCGCTCGGCTGGGCGAGGAGGGGTGGCTTGGGGCAGCCCTCCCGGCATGTTGGGGCGGTGGCGCGTTCGACCCTTTGTCCTACGGCCTGGCGACCGAGGAGGTGGGGCGCGCATGCGCCTCGGTTCGCAGCCTGATGACCGTCCACAACATGGCGGCGCAGGCGCTGGTGCGCTTCGGCAATGCGGAGCAGCAGGCGCGCTGGCTCCCCGCGCTGTGCTCCGGCGACCGCAAGATCGCCTTTGCGCTTACCGAACCCGAGGTGGGAAGCGCCGCCAACGACATCCGCTGCATCGCCGAGGAAACGGACGAGGCCTTCCTTCTTACCGGCATCAAGTCCTGGATTACCTATGGCCAGATCGCGGACCTCTTCCTCGTCATCGCACGCGTCGCCGATGGGCCGACCGCGTTCGTGGTCGAGCGCGACATGCCGGGTCTGTCGATCGAGCCGATCACCGACGCGTTCGGCACGCGCGGATCGATGCTGGCACGCATGCATTTCGATCGCGTCCGCGTGCCGAACG
>Ga0247823_10001378_pt1 | contig 20235 bp, 21 predicted proteins | sample 13C_PalmiticAcid_2_FD_192426 | JGI IMG/M metagenome (GOLD analysis project Ga0247823, IMG submission 192426) | Soil microbial communities from agricultural site in Penn Yan, New York, United States - 13C_PalmiticAcid_Day30 | ecosystem: Environmental > Terrestrial > Soil > Agricultural land... | reverse complement strand
GTCGTAGTTGAAGCCCAGCACGCGCGATCCGGCGGGCAGGTCGGGCAGCTTCTTGGCAATGGCCGCCAAGGTCGCGCCCGAGCTGATGCCGACCAGCAGCCCTTCCTCACGCGCGGCGCGGCGGGCATAATCCTTGGCGTCGCCGGCATCGACCTGGATCGCGCCGTCGATGGAGTCGGTGTGCAGGTTCTTGGGCACGAAGCCCGCGCCGATGCCCTGGATCGGGTGCGGGCCGGGCTGGCCGCCCGAGATCACCGGTGAAAGCTCCGGCTCGACCGCATAGACCTTGAGGTTGGGCCAGCTCTTCTTGAGCGTTTCGGCAACGCCAGTGATATGGCCGCCGGTGCCGACGCCGGTGATGATCACGTCGACAGGGGCATCGGCGAAGTCCTTGAGGATTTCCTGCGCGGTGGTCTTCACATGGACGTCCACGTTCGCGGGGTTCTCGAACTGCTGCGGCATCCATGCGCCGGACGTCGATTCGACGATCTCGACCGCGCGCTCGATCGCGCCCTTCATCCCCTTCTCACGCGGGGTGAGGTCGAAGGTCGCGCCATAGGCCAGCATCAGGCGGCGGCGCTCGATGCTCATGCTCTCGGGCATGACCAGGATCAGCTTGTAGCCCTTGACCGCGGCAACCATCGCCAGGCCGACGCCGGTATTGCCGCTGGTCGGCTCGACGATCGTGCCGCCGGGCTGCAGGCTGCCGTCGGCTTCCGCCGCCTCGATCATCGACAGCGCGATGCGGTCCTTGATCGATCCGCCGGGGTTGGAGCGTTCGGACTTCACCCACACTTCAGCGCCCGGGAACAGGCGCTGGATGCGGATGTGCGGCGTATTGCCGATCGTCTCGAGGATGGTGTTGGCCTTCACGTTTTCGTCTCCTCAGGAATAGGCTCCGCAAGGTGTACCGGCGGGTCGAAGGTTCGCGCACGCCGCAATTCGGGGAAGATACGCGCCCAGTACGCAGTTACCAAGATGGCGAGGAAGCCGCCGCCCACGGTCGCGACCACCGGGCCGATCGCCGCGGCGAGAAAGCCGGAGCGCGCCTCGCCCAGCTCGTTCGAGCTGGAGATGAACAGCGTCGAGACCGACCCGACCCGGCCGCGCATCGCGTCGGGCGTGTAGAGCTGGATCAGCGACGAGCGGACATAGACCGAGATCATGTCGAACGCGCCCAGCGCTGCCAGCGCGACCAGCGAGACGATCACCGCCGGGGCGAAGTCGCTCCCGATCATCGACGGCCCCCACCAGCCGCTCATCAGCGGGCCGGCCCAGCCGAACACGACTGTCGCCGCACCGAAACCGATCACCGACCACAGCATCTTCACGCCGACATTGGTCTTGAGCGGCCGCCAGGAAAGGACGAGGCCGACCGCGACGGCGCCGACCGCTGGCGCCGCCCGCAGATGACCGAGCCCGTCGGCGCCGATCATCAGGATGTCGCGGGCATAGATGGGCAGCATCGCCGTCGCCCCGCCCAGCAGGACCGCGAACATGTCGAGCGAGATCGCGCCGAGCACGAGCCGGTTCTGACGGACATAATGGAGCCCGTCGAGCATCTGGCGCAGCGGGCTGCCGGTGCGTGCGATCTGGCTTCGCGGCACCGGGGTCACCAGGAACATCATCATCAGCGAGATCAGGAACAGGCCGCCCGAAACGGCGTAGGGCAGGGCAGGCGCGGCGGCGTACAGATAGCCGCCCATCGCCGGTCCGGCGATCGATCCGACCTGCCAGGCCAGGGCGCTCAGCGCGATCGCGGCGGGCAGTGACGCGGCGGGGACGAGATTGGGCGCGAGCGCCTGTTGCGCGGGCGCCAGGAAGGCACGCGCGACGCCGAGCAGCGCGGCGACGCCGAACAGCGCGGGCAGCGTGACGGTGTTGGACCAGGTCAGCCAGGCGAGGCTGAGCGCACAGAACACCTCGAGCCCGATGGCTGCGCGGATGATCCAGCGCCGGTCGAGCCGGTCGGCGACCCAGCCAGTGAACAAGGTAAGGACGAGCAGCGGCAGGAACTGGGCCAGGCCGACAAGGCCGAGCTGAAGCGCGGCCTGCTTGATCCCCATCGTCTCGCGCGCAAGGTCATAGACCTGCCAGCCGATCACCACGACCATCGACAGGCCCGCCAGCGTCGAGGCGAGGCGGGAGATCCAGTAGACGCGGTAGTTGCGGATGGCGAAGGGATGAGCGGCCATGGAGAGTGTCGGGCGATCCTGTCGGGCCGCTACCGGAACGGGCGGCGTCAGGCGCCTGTAGGCCGCCGGCACCCGCCCGCGCAATGAGGGATTCGTTGCGCGGGCGAAGTCTCGGGGTCAGCTCAGTGAAACTTCTGCGACCTTGTCCTGATATTCCTGCTTCGGATCAGCACCGAACAGGAGCTTCACCCCGGCAAACAGGCTGTTCTCGTTGAGCCAAATCTGTGCGCGTTCGGCATCGAGTCGGATGAGCTGAAGGCTGGGATCGTCCTTGCCGCCTTTGAACCATGCGGCGACGAACGGATTCCACAGCCGGTCGATCGTCGCGCGGTCATGATCGAGGACAAGATTGCCGTGGATCGTCGCCCAGAGGTGATGCCCCTTGGAGGCGAAATGCGCCATAGCGCGGTGACCCTCACGCATTGCCTGGACGAGGCCATTGTCCTTTGTGGTGAAGAACCAGATCGGACCACCGGCCGCATCCTCGTCGCGCAACGCTGTCATCGGTTGGGCGTGACCGTCATCGACCCCGTCCAGACCGAGAAACAGGGTCCGGTCGCTGTCGAGCGCTTTCCAGAATTTCGCCTGAAGTTCCTGTGAGTTGGGCATGCTGCATCTCCCGGGAGTATGATGCAGTTCGAACGGCCGGCGAGCGAGCCCGGTTCCGGCGTTCGTCCGGAAGCGGTTTCAGCCGAGCGCGGGAAGCGCCGGCCGTGCGCCGATATAGGCGCGCGCGGGCTGGTCGAGCGGAAAGCCGACCTGACCCAGACGGCCGAGCAACTGGCGTGCGCGATTGGCCAGTGCCAGTCGCGCGTCGGTCGCCGCAGGTGCCGTGACCAAATCCGGCGCGATCACCAGCCCCTCCGGCACGCGGCGCAGCTTTCCGGTCGCGACCAGCCCCTCGATGTTGCGCGATACGGTGGCGTAGGGAAGCCCCAGGATACGCGCCACCGTGCTTGGCTTGACTGGCGCCAGATAGGGGCCGGCGGCGTGCGCAAAGCGCCGATTGGCCCATTCGATCGCGAAGATCAGTGCCAGGCGCGTCCAGTTCTCGCGGCGGTGATGGTGGCATTCGATCGTCGCGAGCAGCAGATCGAAAGCGATCCCGATCCCGGCGCGCGGGTCATAGGGCGTGTCGGGCCGCGGTTCGGGCAGCATCAGATTGGCGGCCCGGACATCTTCGACTAGCCGGACGAGCAAATCGTGGCAGCCATCCGCCATCAGCGCGACCCGCGGATCGCAGATCACCTGCAGCGGCACGGACAGGCCGGTCTCGCCCCGGATCAGCAAGCCGTCGTCGATCAACTGGTTCGCCTGCCGGCGGATCGTCTCGAACGGGCGGGTGAGCGATGCGGCGAGCGCGTTGACGCTGACCGGATAGGATCGCCCGGGTCCGGAATCGAACGGTCCGCACGCGCGCGCCGCAGCCGCGAAGATCAGCGCGCGATTGGGTGCCCCGAGCGCCGCGATGCTGGCTGACATGGCGGACGCCGCGAACTCGGCCAGCAGTCCCTCGAACAACGGTCCTTGCAAAGGCGCCGCAGCCTGATGCTGTTGAGCTGGCTCAAACGCCATCGTTCGGCGCCTCTCCAGCAGTGAAGTAACAACGCACCAACGCCTTGAAATCCCCCAATTCGGGAGAAGTGAAGGCGCAATTCAGGATATGCGCAACGTGTCAGCTACTCATTTTGCGCGATTGGGCGGGAAGTCGTGTCATTTTGAGTAGTTTCGGGCGGAACGAAGCGCCCGAACGCCCGGAATCCGGCCGTTCGGGCGCTTCGCAGGATCGTTCCGGCAGCGAACGGAGGGTGATTCTCCGCCGATTCCCGCCGGGAATCAGCGCTGAAGCTTGGCCATGATCGTCATCGCCTGCTCGCCGCCGGACTTGGGGACGATTTCGCCCATCCGGTCCGTGATCGTGCTCCAGTTGGCGGCGACGCCCTCGGGTGTGAGCTCCTCGCCCTGAAGCCGGATACCCTGGGTTAGGGTGATGTAGGCGGCCTGAAACACACCGGCGCCCGCACCGACGATCATGTTGGTTGGTGCTTCTTCGCTCACCAGGAAAAGCGCCGCGGGCGCGACGCTTTCGGGGGTGAAGGCCTGGAAGGCGGCTTCGGGGAAGATATCCTCGGTCATCCGCGTGCCCGCTGTGGGGGCGATGGTGTTGACACGGATGTCGTACTTCGCGCCCTCTAGGTAGAGCGTCTTGGCGAGCCCGGCGAGCCCGAGCTTGGCGGCACCGTAATTGGCCTGGCCGAAATTGCCGTAGAGGCCGGTCGAGGATGCGGTCATCAGGATGCGGCCATATGTCTGGTCGCGCATCGTCGCCCAGACCGCCTTGGTAACGTTGGCCGAACCATTCAGATGGACGTCGACGACGAAGCGGAAATCCTCCGGCTCCATGTTCGCGAAGCTCTTGTCGCGCAGGACGCCGGCATTGTTGATCAGGATGTGGACGCCGCCCCATTTTTCCTTCGCTGCGGCGACCATGGCTTCCATCTGGGCATAGTCGGTGACGCTGCCGCCATTGGCCATGGCTTCGCCGCCCAGCGCCTCGATCTCCTCGACAACCTTTGCCGCGGCATCGGAATGGCCGCTGCCGTCGCGCGTGCCACCAAGATCGTTGACCACGACCCTCGCGCCGCGCCGCGCCAGTTCAAGCGCATAGGCGCGGCCCAGGCCGCCGCCAGCCCCCGTCACGATCGCCACGCGTCCGTCGAACCTGATCGCCATACCCTCTCCTCGAATCTTCGTACGGCTAGTGACGCGCGCGCGTCACTTTCGCAAGGGACTCGGAAAGAGGGTGAACACCGCGCAAGTGCTAAATGGCACTCGACGGGATCTGCAGGTCTGAGCCATGTTCTTCCGGCCAACTGGCGGGGGGCTCAATGGTCAAGTGGTTGATGGGGCGGCTGAACTGCCTGAGGGGGAAGCATGCGCGCCCCGAGTCCGCCGTTCGCCCTCTCGGCGATACCTATGAAAGCAAATGCGCCTATTGCGGCGTGCCGATGCTGCGGCTCTCCAAGCGGAACTGGATCGTGAAGCCCCGCTGACGACGGGCGCGGCGACGGGACCGCCGCGCCCTGCACATCAGCCGCCGCGCTGGCGGCAATTGTCCGTCTGGCCTTTCTTGCACAGCGGATATTTCTGCAGCGGCGGTGGGGGCGGGAAGGCCTGGGTCGGCGTCTGCGGGTTGGGCTGGAAGACCGGCTTCTGGCCGCTGCTGGTGTCGCCCTGGATCGCGGGCGTCGAGGGCTGGTAACCGCCGACGGGATCCGCGGCGGGGGCGGCTTCGGGTGCTGTGGGTGCCGGCGCAGCCTGGGTGTCCTGGGCCAGCGCGGTGCTGCCGGTCATCGCGAACGCCGCGGCAGCCGCGGCAATAGCGAGGAGCTTCATGATTTCTCTCCTGACATGGGTCGGGTCAGAGCAATTTGCTCGCCCCGCCAACGCGTCAGGGCGGAAATCTATCCGGCGTCGAGCGCGTATCCGGCCGAACGCACCGTGCGGATGATATCCGGACGGTTGCCGGTATTGATCGCCTTGCGCAGGCGGCGGATGTGCACATCGACCGTGCGGCTCTCGATATCGCTGTCATGGCCCCATACCGCGTCGAGCAGCCGCTCGCGCGAGAAGACCCAGCCCGGATGCTCGAGGAAATGCTTGAGCAAGCGGAACTCGGTGGGACCGAGCGGCACGACGTCGCCGCCGCGGCGGACCTTGTGGCCGACCGTGTCCATCTCGATGTCCGAGTAGGTCAGCGCCTCGCCCGCCAGCGCCGGGCGCACGCGGCGCAGCACCGCGCCGACCCGCGCGACCAGCTCGCGTGGAGAGAAGGGCTTGGTGACATAGTCGTCGGCGCCGGTCTCGAGCCCGCGGACGCGGTCCTCTTCCTCGCCGCGCGCGGTGAGCATGATGATCGGGACGTTGGCCGTCTCGCTCATCCGGCGCAGGCGGCGGCATACCTCTATCCCCGACAGGCTCTCGACCATCCAGTCGAGCAGGACGATGTCAGGCGCGCTTTCCTTGGCGAGCAGCAAGGCTTCCTCGCCGTCGGGCGTGTGACGGACGTCGAAGTCCTCGCGCTTGAAGTGATAGGTGAGGAGTTCGGCGAGTGCTGCATCGTCCTCGACCAGCAGCATGCGTGCGCGGCTCATATCAATTCTCCGCGGTATCCGTATCGCGATCGGCCAGATATTGCCCGGTTGCAGCGAAATATACCATCTCGGCGACGTTGGTGGCGTGGTCGCCGATCCGTTCGATATTCTTGGCGACGAACAGCAGGTGCGCGACTTCGCTGACCGTGCGCGGATTCTCGACCATATAGGTCACCAGCGTGCGGAAGATGCTGTCGTAGAAATCGTCGAGCCGGTTGTCGCGCTCCGACACGCGGATCGCCGCTTCGGCATCGCGCGAGGCAAAGGCGTCGAGCACGTCGTGCACCATGTCGCCGGCCATCTGCGCCATCGCGGGCAGCAGCGAGATCGCCTCGATCCGGCCGGTGTCGGGCGTGTGGACCATCGGTACGCGCTTGGCGATGTTCTTGGCATAGTCGCCGATCCGCTCGATCACCGCGGCGATCTTGAGCGCAGCGACCACTTCGCGCAGGTCGTCGGCCATCGGCGCACGCAGCGCGATGACGCGCACCGCGAGCTTCTCGACCTCGGACTCGATCGCGTCGATCGCCTTGTCCTTGGCGCGGACTTCCTTGGCGAGGGCGGTGTCGTTGCGCTGGAGCGCGGTCATCGCATCGGTGATGGCCTCTTCGGCGAGACCGCCCATCTGCGAGATCAGCGCGCGCAGATGCTTGATGTCCTCGTCGAACGCCTTGACGGTATGTTCGTGCCCGGTCGCCATTAGCCGTACCTTCCGGTGATATAGTCCTTGGTCCGCTCCTGCCGCGGCGCGGTGAAGATCTGGTCGGTCTCGCCATACTCGACCAGCGTGCCGAGGTGGAAGAAGGCGGTGCGCTGCGAAACGCGCGCCGCCTGCTGCATGTTGTGCGTCACGATCACGATCGCGTAGCGGCCGCGCAGCTCGTGGATCAGCTCCTCGATCTTCGCCGTCGCGATCGGGTCGAGCGCCGAGCAGGGCTCGTCCATCAGGATGACTTCGGGATCGACGGCGATCGCGCGCGCGATGCACAGGCGCTGCTGCTGGCCGCCCGACAACGCGGTGCCGCTGTCGGCCAGGCGATCCTTGACCTCTTCCCAAAGGCCCGCGCGCCTGAGCGAACGCTCGACGATCTGGTCCATGTCGCCCTTGGCGCGTGCCAGCCCATGGATGCGCGGGCCGTAGGCGACATTCTCGTAGATCGACTTGGGGAAGGGGTTCGGCTTCTGGAACACCATGCCGACGCGCGCGCGCAGCTGCACCACGTCCATCGACTTGTCGTAGATATTCTCGCCGTCCAGCGTGATCTCGCCCTCGACCCGCGCGCTGGCGACGGTGTCGTTCATGCGGTTGAGCGTGCGCAGGAAGGTCGACTTGCCGCAGCCCGACGGGCCGATAAAGGCAGTGACATTCTCCATATCGACGTCGATCGAGACGTCGCGGATCGCCTGTTTCTCCCCATAGAAGACGTTGACGCCGCGCGCCGCCATCTTGGAGTGTTCAGCCGGTTGCGCCGGAACGGCGCTGGTGTCGGCGGTTTCTGCGAGGTCGGTTTGGGTCATAACTGAGGTCATCACCAGCGGGTCTCGAATTTGTTGCGAAGATAGATGGCGAGGGCGTTCATCGCGAGGAGGAACGCGAGCAGGACGATGATCGCCGCGCTCGTCTTCTCGATGAAGCCGCGGCTGACCTCGTCCGACCAGAGGAAGATCTGGACGGGCAGCACGGTGGCGGGATCGAACACGCCGCCCGGCGGCGTGACGATGAAGGCGCGCATGCCGATCAGCAGCAGCGGCGCGGTCTCACCCAGTGCGCGGGCCATACCGATGATCGTGCCGGTGAGGATGCCGGGCAAGGCGAGCGGAATGACGTGGTGGAACACCACCTGGATCCGGCTCGCGCCGATGCCGAGTGCGGCGTCGCGGATCGACGGCGGCACTGCCTTGATCGCGTTGCGCCCGGCGATGACGATCACGGGCATGATCATCAGCGCGAGCGTCAGGCCGCCGACGATCGGCGCCGAACGCGGCAGCCCAAGCGTGCCGAGGAACACGGCAAGGCCGAGCAGGCCGAAGATGATCGAGGGCACCGCGGCGAGGTTGTTGATCGACACCTCGATCAGATCGGTCCAGCGGTTCTTGGGGGCATATTCCTCGAGATAGACCGCCGAGAGCACACCGATCGGGAAGGCGATCAGCAGTGTCACCAGCATCGTCAGCATCGAGCCCTTGAGCGCCCCCCAGATGCCAACCGAAGTGGGATCGGTCGAGTCGGCGCGGCTGAGGAAGGCGGCATTGAAGCCGCTCTGCAGTGCGCCGCGCTCGCGCAGCTGCTGGACGATCGTGCGGAACTCCGGTTCACCGCCGCCGTCCGCGGCCGCATCGAGCTCGCTCGACGCCGGCACCCAGATATGCGCGCTCTGGCTGAGCAGATTGGGATCTTCCTTGATTGCGTCGCGTACGGCGGTCCAGGCGTTCTCGGCGATCAGTTCCTCGCCCTTCTCGCCGAACGCCGCGGTGGCCGCGGTCTGCACGCGATTCTCGAGCCCCGCACCGGCGAGCGCGAGGTCTGCGCCGCGGGTGCCAAGCTGCCCACGGTCGACCTCGAGCGGCGCCGACTTGAAGTCGATCGGCAGCGAGACTTCGGTCCGCATGAAACCGGCGGCGCCGTTGCCGATCATCGTCGCGAGCAGGAAGAACAGGAACGCCGCCGAGATGACGACCGCGCTCATGCCGATCAGCCGGAACCGGCGTTCGGCGCGATAGCGCTTGCGGATGCGCCTCTGCATTGCATCCGTCTTCCAGTCCGTCGGTGCACGGTCGGAGAGGGGGCTCACAAGCTCACTCATAGGCTTCGCGATACTTCTTCACGACGCGCAGGGCGACGATGTTGAGGAGGAAGGTGATCATGAACAGCGTCAGGCCCAGCGCGAAGGCGGCAAGGGTCTTGGGGCTGTCGAATTCGGCCTCGCCGGTCAGCAGGTCGACGATCTGCTTGGTGACCGTGGTGGCGCTTTCGAACGGGTTGAGCGTGATGTTGGCGGCGCCGCTGGCGGCCATCACCACGATCATCGTCTCGCCGATCGCACGGCTGACCGCGAGCAGCACGCCCGCGACCACGCCGGGCAGTGCGGCGGGAAGCAGCACGCGGCGGATCGTCTCGCTCGTCGTCGCGCCCATCGCCAGGCTGCCGTCGCGCATCGCGCGGGGCACTGCGGCGATCGAATCGTCGGCCATCGACGAGACGAACGGGATGATCATCACGCCCATGACGAGGCCTGCCGACAGCGCGCTCTCCGACGAAGCGTAAGTGAAACCCAATGAGACGGCGATGTCGCGGATCGCCGGACCGACGGTGAGCGCGGCGAAATAGCCATAGACCACGGTCGGCACGCCCGCGAGGATCTCGAGCAGCGGCTTCATCCACTGGCGCACCGCGGGGCGGGCATATTGGGTCAGGTAGATCGCGCTCATCAGGCCAAAGGGGATGGCGACCAGCATCGCGATCACCGCGCCGATGAAGAAGGTGCCCCAGAACAGCGGCACCGCGCCCAGCGTCGCGCCCGGATCGGCCGGATCGATGACCTGCGGGCTCCACAGCGTGCCGAACAGGAAGTCGGTGATCGGCACCATCGAGAAGAAGCGCAGCGATTCGAACAGCAGCGACAGGAAGATGCCGAGCGTGGTCAGGATCGCGATCAGCGACGCGACCAGCAGCGCGAGCATCACCGTCCGCTCGACGCGGGTGCGTGCGCGGAAATCCGCCTTGACCCGCGTATAGGCGAACGCGCCGGCGGCGAAGGCGAGCAGGATCGCGATCCCGGTGCCGAGCCAGCCATAGAAACGGCTCGCCTGGAGATAGACCGGGGCAAGCTGCTCGGCGAGGGGGTAGAAGCCATAGTCGCCGCCCGCGGCACGCGCGCGCACCTCGTTCAGGATTGCGTCGCGCTCATATCCGAACATCGGCAGGCCCGATGCCTGCGGCGCCTTCAGCACCGCATCGGTGGCAAGGCTGGGCGTGATAACTGACCAGGCGATCACGAAGATCAGCGCCGGGATGACGGTCCACATTGCGACATACAGGCCATGCTGACCGGGCAGCGAGTGGAGCCGGTGCTTGCTGGCCGCACCGAACCGTGCGGCGCGCGCACGGCCGGTGAGCCAGGCGATGACGCCCAGCCCCGCGACGAGGAAGAGAAGCGCGTAGGGGTTCACGGGGCTGGGTCCGGCCTTACTTCAGCGACGCGGCGTCGAGCACCGTCTCGCTGTCGATTGCCTTGGTCGCGGCGTCGCGCGCAGCCTGCGGGCTGGCGATCAGGCCGCGCTTCACCAGCGGACCATCCGGCGCCCACATCTGGGAATACTGGGTCAGGAATTCCTTGAGCCCCGGTACAGCCTTCAGATGCTGCTTCTTGACGTAGATGTAGAGCGCGCGCGCGCCGGGATAGGAGTTGCCGGCGATCGTCTCATAGCTCGGCGTCACGCCGTCGATCGGCACGCCGTGCAGGCGCTGCTTGTTCTCTTCGAGATAGGAATAGCCGAAGATTCCGAGCGCGTTCGGGTCGGTCGAAAGCTTCTGGACGATGAGGTTGTCGTTCTCGCCCGAGTCGACATAGGCGGCGTCGCTACGGATCAGCAGGCAGAGATTCTCGAACTTGTTCTTGTCCGAATCCTTGAGCGCCTTCGCGTCCGGATTGGCTTCCTCGCAACCCTTTTCCAGGATCAGCTCGGCGAACGCGTCGCGCGTGCCGCTGGTCGAGGGCGGGCCGAGCACCTTGATCGGGATCGCGGGAAGCGACGCGTTGACGTCCTTCCAGGTCTTCGCCGCGTTGGGCTTGCCCATCGGGTTGGCGGCGAGCGCGAGGTAGATGTCCTTGCGGGTCAGCGCGAGCTTGGGGCCGGCGTTGGATTCGGCGAGCGCGATGCCGTCATTGCCGATCTGGATCTCGATGATCTCGGTGACGCCGTTCTTCTGGCACAGCTCGAACTCGGACTTCTTGATCCGGCGCGATGCGTTGACGACGTCCGGGTGCGCAACGCCGATGCCGCCGCAGAACAGCTTCATTCCCGCGCCGGTGCCGCCCTGCTCGATCACCGGGGCCTTGGCCTGGGTGCTCTTGTTGACGAAGGCTTCGGCAACGGCGGTGGTGAACGGATAGACGGTCGAGGAGCCGACCACCTTGATCTGATCCCGGGTGGCCTGACGGTCGCAGCCGGCCAGTGCCAGCGCGGTAAGCGCGATCAGAGTGAAGCTGCGCATCTGAGATCCCCTCGGCCGAAGCGATTCGCGGGCGGGCGGCCGGTCCCGTTCCGCCGCGGCCTGTGTTGCAGTTGCGTTACGTTATGATGACAACGACCCCGGATGCGGCGCGGTTGGCAGAAGAATCGTCACGGTCGTGCCGGCACCGACGGTGCTGACAATGTCAAGCCGTCCGCGGTGGCGCTCGACGATATGCTTGACGATCGCGAGGCCGAGCCCGGTCCCGCCCGCGGCGCGGCTCCTGCTCGAATCGACGCGATAGAATCGCTCGGTCAGGCGCGGCAGATGCTCGGGCGCGATCCCTTCGCTCTCGTCTGTAACCGACAGGCGAACCATCGATTCGGTCGCGCCGCGGAGCGACACCGAGACCGGCGTGCCGGGGCGCCCATATTTCATCGCATTGCCGATGATGTTGTGAAGCAGCTGCGAGAGCTGCACGCGGTCGCCGCGGACCTCTGCCACGGGTTCGCCATGGATGACGATATCCGCCGCGCGATCGGGGGACAGCGCGGCGAGCTCGCCATGTACCTCGTCGATCAGTTCGGGCAGGTTGACCGAATCATCGGGCGCGCGATATTTCTCGGCCTCGATCCGCGAGAGCGACATCAGGTCGTCGATCAGCCGCTGCATCCGGCGCGCCTCGGTGTCCATGACGCGCAGGAAGCGGGTGCGCGTCTCGGGGTCGTCCGCGGCGTCCTCAAGCGTCTCGATGAAGCCGAGGATCGAGGCGAGCGGCGTGCGCAGCTCATGGCTTGCATTGGCGACGAAATCGACGCGGATGCGGTCGGCGGCATGGCTGCCGGTGCGGTCGCCCAGATGCACGATGCGATGGCTGCCCGGCAGGTTGCGCACCCGCATTTCCCAATGCTGGTCGCGCGCGCCGAGACCGACCAGCTGGATCGGAGAGCCGGAAGCATCCTCGGGATTGAGCAGACGCTCGGCGGCCGCGGGGTGGCGGATCGCGACGCGGACATCCTCACCCAGGATATGCGCACCGAGCAGTGTCCGCGCGGCCTGGTTGGCGGCGATCACGCGGTTGTCAGCGACCAGCAGCACCGGTTCGAAGATTGCCTCGATCGCATCCGCGATGCTGTCGTCGGCGGGCGCGGGCGGGTGCAGCCCTGACGCTGCATATTCGGCAGGCGGGGCCGCGATTGCGGCGGCGACCGCGGCACCGATCAGCGCGATGCCACCCGCCTCGATTCCCGCGGCGAGCCAGACGGCGAACGCGGTGACGAGCACGGCTGCCAGCGCAAGGACGGTGCGGGATGGGGAAAGCCCAAACATATCGCGGCTCTAGCCCACATCCGGGACACTTCGCCACCGCTTCGGTGCTTGCGCCCGATTCACCTTTGTGAAAGGCAGATGTGGCAGGGAGTAGAGCATGGCCGACGAGAATCCCCAGGACAGCGCGCCAAGCGCCGGCGAGCCCCGGCCCAGCCGTCGTGCGCTGATGCTGGGGGCGGCGAGCGCCTCGGCGATCGTCTCGATCAAGCCCGCGCTGGCGCAGACCGCGGGGTCGGTGCTCAACTGCGAGATACCCGTGCCCGATCCGGGCCGTGCTGGCAGCTATATCGACGCCAATGGAAAGGTCGTGCCGCCGGGAACCAAGGGTGCGTTTCCGCCGGCCGTGCGCCCCTTCCGGGGCGAGGACGTCAAGAAGGCGATGAACGGCGGCAACCTGCCGGGCACGAGCTATGACCAGAGCCGGGCCTACACCAACTATATCCGCCGCCTGCAGCGCGGGACGAGCGGCTTCACCTGCTTCGCATCGCTCCAGATGCCGCGCGGCTAGGCGCCGTCCGTGACCCGCTATCGCGCCGCGCCTGCCGCGACGCTCCGGATCGTCCTGCTCGATGTGCTGACCCTGGTCTATCACCGTGCGTCGGGGATCACGCATGTCGTGGATTCGCCGGTTCCCGAGATGATCGAGGTGCTGGGCGGTGTGCCGCTGACGTTGGACGAGACGCTGGCGGCACTTGCGGCGGTGCATGACCTGATCGACCCGGACCGCAACGCGCTGGCCGCGCGGCTCGACGAACTGGTGGCGGCCGGACTGGTCGAGGCGGTCTGATGCGGCATTCGACCCAGCTTCGCATCGGGCCGGTGGGGTTTCGCGTCGGCAGCGACTGGCGCGCGCCGGTCGCGCTGCTGGATGACCTGTATCGCGATTACCCGCCGCCGCAGGACGACATCCCCGACTTCAACGTCCGCCTGTTCGCCGCGCGCTTCTGGCGGCGCTGGCTGCGGCCTTCAGTGCAGATCGGCGGCGATTTCGTCATTCCCGACGCGGCGCCGCTGCCGCTGGCGCAGGGGCTGCTGGCGGCGGAGATGGCGATGAACCTGCAGATGGCGCTGGGGCAAAGGCGCTATCTGCTGCTCCATGCCTCCGCGGTCGAGCGCGACGGCAAGGCGCTGCTGATGACCGGCGAGTCCGGCGCGGGCAAGTCGACGCTGGCGGCGCTGCTGATGACGCGGGGGTGGCGATTGCTCGGCGATGAGTTCGTCTTGCTCGATCCCGCCGCCGGGATGGTCCACGGCTTCCCGCGGCTGATCAGCCTCAAGAACGAGGCGATCGGGGTGATCGAGCGCGAGGCGAAGGGCGGGCGCTGGGGGCCGTTGCTGGAAGGGACGCCCAAGGGCGCGATCCGGCATCTCGTGCCCGATGTCCGGTCGATCGCGGCGATGGAACAGCCGGCAACGCCAGCGCTGGTGCTGTTTCCCTCCTTCGGCTTCGAAGGAGCAGAGCGCGAGGTGTTTCCGAGCGAATGCTTCGTCCGCCTGACCCAGGCTTCGACCAATTATGTCACGCTGGGCGAGGCCGGGTTCGATGCGCTGACGGGGCTCGTGCGCGGCCTGCCGGCACGGGCGATCGACTATCCCGACACCAAGACGGCGATCGCGACGGTCGAGCGGCTGTGGGGCGAACTCGCATGAGCGGGGCGCTACTGGCGCAGATGTTGCGCGACCCGGCTTCGGTCGAAGCACTTGATGCGAGTGGCTGGACCGGACTGCTGGCTGCTGCGCGCGCCGAGCAATTGATCGGAACGCTCGCCTGGCGCGTCGAGGGGCTGGCGATGCCGGAGGCGGCGCGGCGCGTACTGGAGGATGCGCGCGCAACGGTCGAGCAGGGGCGGCTGGTCGCGCTGTGGGAAGCCGAGATGGCGCGGCGTGCGCTTGCCCCGGCCGGCATGCCCGTCGTGCTGCTCAAGGGCACGGCGTTCGTCGCGGCGGGGCTGTCGGCGGGGCAGGGGCGGCAGATCGGCGATCTCGACATCCTGGTCCCGCGCGAGCGGATCGAGGAGGCCGAGGCGGCGCTGATCGCGGCCGGATGGGAATGGGTGAAGCCCGATCCCTATGACGACGACTATTACCGCCGCTGGATGCACGAGCTGCCGCCGCTGATCCATCGCGAGCGCGACCGGATGATCGACGTCCACCACACGATCCTGCCGCTCACCGCGCGGATCACGCCCGACGCGGCGGCGCTGATCGACAGCGGGGTGGCGTTGGAGAACGGTCTGTTGGTGCTGCCGCCCGAGGGGATGGTGGTCCATGCCGCAGCGCATCTGTTCGCCGACGGCGATTTGCAGGGCGGTCTGCGCAACCTGTGGGATATCCGCTGCCTGACCGACGAGTTCGGGGGCACCGAGTTTGAACTGAAGCTTGCCGCCTGCGCTGCGCTTCATGGCCTGACGCGAGAGGTGGAACGCGCGCTACGCCTCTCGGATCATCTGTTCGGCGAAGGCGCGGATCTGACGCTGGCGGACCGTCTCTACGTCCGCCGCCTGCTCGCCCGCGACGGCTGGGGCCGTCCGACGCGCAAGCTGACCGAATTCGCCTTCTACCTGCGCGGCCATTGGCTGCGCATGCCGCCACTCATGCTGTTGCAGCACCTGTGGACGAAGTGGCGGAAGGGCTATCGCCCAGCCGGATGAGTGTGGGGATGAGTTCGTCGTAACCGTCGATCACTGCGTCGGCGCCCAGGTCCTCGACCGGCTGCATCAGGAAGCCGAAGCTGACGGCAATCGACGGGATGCCCGCATTCTTCGCGGCGAGGATATCGTAGATCGAATCGCCGACGAACGCCGCCCGCCCGCCGCCACAGCGCGCGATCATCTCGTGGATCGGGGCGGCGGAGGGCTTGGCGTTGCCCTTGCCCATCGTGTCGCCGCCGATCACGCAGGCAAAGCGGTGATCGAGCCCGAGCTCGGCGACCAGCTTCACCGCGAAGCGTTCGAACTTGTTGGTGACGATCGCGACCGTCACCCCGCGCGCTTCGAGGTCGTCGAGCGCGGCCATCAGGCCCGGGAATGCGACGGTGCCGCGCGTCAGATTGGCATCATAATAATCGAGCAGTTCGGGATAGACGCGGGCCATCGTTTCCGCATCATATCCGCCCGAGGCTTCGAGCCCCTGTTCGAGCATGTGCTTGGCGCCTCGGCCGAGCATCGACTTGACCGTATCGAGGGAAAGCAGGGGCCGGCCGGCCAGTGCGAGCGCGTGATTGGTTGCAGCGGCGAGGTCCGCGCTGGTGTCGAACAGCGTGCCGTCGAGATCGAATCCGACAATGTCGAAGGGGAAATTGGTCATGTCGCGGCAAATGCCCGCCGCGCTATGGAAATAGCAAGATGATCGTGGCAGGGCCGCATGACGGGAGGCCGATTTCGACCATGACCAAACCACCCATCGCCGCCGTCATCCTTGCCGCAGGCAGCGGCACGCGGATGAAGTCGGATCTGCACAAGGTTCTTCACCCGATCGCCGGGCGACCGATGCTGCTGCATCTGGTCGATACCGTCGCCAGCCTGTCGCCTGAGCGGGCGGTGGTGGTGGTCGGCGCGCGGCGCGAGCAGGTCGAGGCGGCGGTCGCGCCGCATGGCGTGGTCAGCGCGCATCAGGCCGAACAGCTCGGCACCGGGCACGCCGTCATGCAGGCGCGGGACGCGCTGGCGGGTTTCGACGGCGACGTGCTGGTCCTTTATGGCGACGTGCCGCTGGTGACCGAAGAGACCATGCGCCGCATGGTCGGCCGGCTGCACGAGCCCGACGCGCCCAGCGTGGTGGTACTCGGCTTCCGCCCCGCCGATCCGGCCGCCTATGGCCGGGTGATCGTCGATGGCGACGGCCGGATCGAGAAGATCGTCGAGTTCAAGGACGCCTCGCCCGAGGAGCGCGCGGTGACCTTGTGCAATTCGGGGCTGATGGCGGTGCGGTCGGCGGACCTGTTCGCGCTGCTGGACCGGCTGGGCAACGACAATGCCGCGGGTGAATTTTATCTGACCGATATCGTCGAGCTTTCGACCGTCCATGCGGGCGGCGCGACGGTGATCGAGACCGACGCCGCCGAGGTGGCCGGGGTGAACAGCCGGAGCGATCTGGCGACGGTCGAGGCCGATTGGCAGCGGGTCCGCCGTGCGCGGGCGATGGCCGAAGGGGCTACGCTGACCGCGCCGGAGACGGTGTGGTTCGCCTATGACACAATTCTGGGCCGCGACGTGACGATCGAACCCAATGTCGTGTTCGGACCGGGCGTGACGGTGGCGGACGGGGTCAGTATCCGCGCCTTCAGCCATATCGAGGGTGCGAGTATCGCGACCGGCGCCGAGATCGGCCCCTATGCCCGGCTGCGTCCCGGTACGGTCGTCGGCGAGAAGGCCAAGATCGGCAATTTCGTCGAGACCAAGAAGGCGGTGCTGGGCAAGGGTGCGAAGGCCAATCACCTCACCTATCTGGGCGATGCGGAGGTGGGCGCGGGCGCGAACATCGGTGCGGGGACGATCACCTGCAACTATGACGGTTTCTTCAAATACGGGACGCGGATCGGCGCGGGCGCCTTTATCGGTTCGAACAGCGCGCTGGTGGCGCCGGTGGCGATCGGTGAGGGCGCGATCGTCGCGGCTGGCTCTGTCGTGACGAGGGATGTCGAGGCCGATGCGCTGGCACTGGTGCGGCCCGAACAGGTGGCCAAGCCCGGCTGGGCAAAACGGTTTCGAGCGATGATGCAAGCGAGGAAGGCAGCGAAATGAGTGACCGATACGAAGGCAAGCCCTTCCTCCGGCTGGTCGATTGCTATGTGCTCGACGCGATCGGACATCTCGATCCCGATCAGGATGCGCAGCTGATCGAGATGACCCCGCAATTCCGCGAGACCTTTGGCGAAGAAGGGGATTGGCGCGAGATCGTGGTGGCGCGGATGCAGTTCCCCGAAGGCATGGCGGGCGCGATCCGCCAGGTCTGGGACAGCGGGCATGCCCGGTTCGTCGCGGCGAACGGGCGTGAACCCGATCCGGAGGAATTCACGCGGTTTTTCGTCGACACCAATTTTCCGCACTGATGCGGCTGGGGATGAACTGAAATGTGTGGAATCGTCGGAATCCTGGGCAGGGAAGACGTCGCCGACCGGCTGCTCGACGGGCTCAAGCGCCTCGAATATCGCGGTTACGATTCGGCGGGCATCGCGACGATCGTCGATGGCGTGATCGCGCGGCGTCGCGCGTCGGGCAAGCTGATCAACCTGGGCCGCGAGCTGGCTGCGGATCCGCTGCCGGGCACCGTCGGCATCGCGCACACGCGCTGGGCGACGCATGGCGGCCCGACCACCAACAACGCGCATCCGCACGCGACGAATGAGGTCGCGCTGGTCCACAACGGCATCATCGAGAATTTCAAGCCGCTGCGCGAGGAGCTGCTGGCGCGCGGGCGCAAGCTGGAGAGCGAGACCGACACCGAGATCGTCGCCCATCTGGTAAGCGAGCAGGTCGAGAACGGCGTCGATCCGGTCGAGGCGGTGAAGGGCGTGCTGCCGCGGCTGCACGGCGCCTTCGCGCTCGCCATTCTCTTCCGCAGCCACCCCGACATGCTGATCGGCGCGCGGCTCGGTTCGCCGCTGGTGGTGGGCTATGGCGAGGATGAAACCTATCTCGGCTCCGACGCGCTGGCGCTGGCACCGTTGACCCAGCGTATCTCGTACCTGGAGGAAGGCGACTGGGTCGTGCTGAACCGGGCGGGCGTGCAGGTCTATGATGTCGACAACAATCCGGTCGAACGGCCGATCGTCAATTCGGGCGCGTCGGGCCAGCTGATCGACAAGGGCAACCATCGCCACTTCATGGCGAAGGAGATTTACGAGCAGCCGATCGTCGTGGCGCAGACGCTGCGCGCCTATCTCCAGCGGCTCGAGGACAGGGTGACGCTGCCGATCCCCGACTTCGACCTGTCGTCGGTCAAGCGCGTGACGATCGTGGCATGCGGCACCAGCTACTATGCCGGGATGGTCGCGAAATACTGGTTCGAGCAGTTCGCGCGCGTGGCGGTCGATATCGATGTCGCGTCCGAGTTCCGCTACCGCGCGCCGGTGATGGAGGATGGCGGGCTGATGATCGTCATCAGCCAGTCGGGCGAGACCGCCGACACGCTCGCCGCGCTGCGTCACGCCAAGGCCGAAGGACAGACGATCGCCGCAGTGGTCAACGTGCCGACTAGCACGATGGCGCGCGAGGCGGACCTGCTGCTGCCCACGCATGCGGGTCCGGAGATCGGCGTCGCATCGACCAAGGCCTTCACCTGCCAGCTCGCGGTACTCGCCGCGCTCGCCGCCAACCTCGCCAAGGCCAAGGGGCGGATGGACGCGAACGAAGAGAAGGAGATCGTCCGGCATCTGTCGGAGGCGCCGGCCGCGCTCAACGCCGCGCTCGCCTATGACGAGGCGATCGAGGGGATGGCGGGCGCCGTCGCCGGCGCGCGCGACGTGCTCTATCTGGGGCGCGGGACCGACTATCCGCTGGCGCTGGAAGGCGCGCTCAAGCTCAAGGAGATCAGCTACATCCATGCCGAGGGCTATGCCGCCGGCGAGATGAAGCACGGGCCGATCGCCCTCATTGACGAGAATGTTCCGGTGATCGTGATCGCGCCCAGCGGGCCGCTGTTCGAGAAGACCGTGAGCAACATGCAGGAAGTGCAGGCGCGCGGCGGCAAGGTCGTCCTCATCAGCGACTATGACGGGATCGAAGCGGCGGGCGAGGGGTGCATCGCGACGATCACCATGCCCAAGGTCCACCCGCTGATCGCGCCGATCGTCTATGCGGTGCCGGTCCAGCTGCTCGCCTATCATGTCGCGGTGGCCAAGGGCACCGATGTCGACCAGCCGCGCAACCTCGCCAAGTCGGTGACGGTAGAGTAGCCGCGATGATCGTCGCGCGCCGCTGGCTGATCGGGGCCGCGCTGGGTCTCGCCGCGCTGCCGGCGGCGGCGCAGCGCAGCGACGGGCCGCTGGTGCTGGCGGCGGCAAGCCTGCAGGAATCGATGACCGAAGCGGCGGACGCCTGGGCGAAGCGCGGACACGCGCGGCCGGTGATCTCGTTCGCCGCATCCTCGGTACTGGCGCGGCAGGCGAGCGCCGGTGCGCAGGCGGACCTGTTCGTCTCGGCGGACCAGGAGTGGATGGACTATCTCGACCAGCGGGCGATGCTGGCGCCGGGCACCCGGGCGCCGTTCCTCGGCAACCGGCTGGTGCTGGTGGCGCGGGCGGATGCGCCGGCGGAACGGCGTCCGCTCGCCGCGATGCTGCGCGGGCGGATCGCGGTGGCGGACCCGGCATCGGTGCCCGCGGGGCGCTATGCTGAGGCGGCACTGCGCAAGCTCAAGCTCTGGGATGCCGCCGCGCCGCAGC
>Ga0247823_10001377_pt1 | contig 20250 bp, 7 predicted proteins | sample 13C_PalmiticAcid_2_FD_192426 | JGI IMG/M metagenome (GOLD analysis project Ga0247823, IMG submission 192426) | Soil microbial communities from agricultural site in Penn Yan, New York, United States - 13C_PalmiticAcid_Day30 | ecosystem: Environmental > Terrestrial > Soil > Agricultural land... | reverse complement strand
AACAGAGCTGGCCCGGCGTGCAGTAGCCGCACTGCAGCGCGTCGCAGTCGATGAAGGCGCGCTGGATCGGGTGCAGCCCGCCCGCCCCGCTGCCGTCGAGGCCGGGCAGGCCTTCGACGGTCGTGACCTCGCACCCGTCGATACTCGCCGCGAGCACGAGGCAGCTGTTGATGCGCTCGCCGTCGATCAGCACCGTGCACGCGCCACACTGGCCGTGGTCGCAGCCCTTCTTCGTGCCGGTGAGGTCGAAGCGGTCGCGCAGCAGGTCGAGCAAGGTGACCCAGGGCGCCACGTCGAGGTGTCGTTCCGCGCGGTTGAGGGTCAGGCGAAGCGGGGTCGTCTCCATGGCGGGGCCTCCGGGCAGTGGGGCCTCATGGTGGACGGCGAGCCCCCGCACGCGGAGCAGCGTGGGCGCCCCCATGGTGTCGGACAAGACCGCGATCCGGAGGAAACGGCGGTGACCCGACGGGGTCCGGCAGGCAACGCTCCGTCAGACCCGCGCGTCGGCACGCGATAATTCCGCGATGACGAGATTTGTTCGGATCGAGGCCTCGGGCCTCGACGGTGTGAAAGAGATATCGGCGGCGGGGTGGGACGGACAGATCCTCCGCATGAGCCGCGAGAGTTACCTGAAGTGGCGCAAGGCGGGCGTGGAGAAGCTGGGCAAGGCCTGCGTGTGCGTCCTGTTCGCCGACGACTATGCGCGGGCCACGGCCGCGCAGCGGTACCTGAGTGTCGGGCACGTGGGCGTGCCCGCGCGGGCCGGCGACCTGCAGGACAAGGACAAGCCCTTCTGGTCCGTCGCGCTGGTCTTCACGTCGGCGGGTGCGTGGATGACCACGGAACGCGCGCAAGCCGTCGAATCGGCCTTCATCGAATGGGCGCGCGATGCGTGCCGCTACGAGGTCGCCAACCGCACCATGGCCGACGTGTCGGAGCTGGACGAACTGGTGGAGGCGTACCTCGCGCCGGTGCGCACGATCCTCGAGTTCGCGGGCATCGACGTGTTCCAGTTCAACCGCGAGTCACTGTTCACGCTGTCGCGCGGCGCTCGCTTCGGCAAGCTCGACAAGGCCGGCGCGCGGGTGCTGTCGGCGGCGTCGAAGACGATCGAGGTCTACGCCGACAGCCGCCTGGGCGTGAGCAGGTTCCCCGAAACGCTGGAGAAGGTGCAGGCGCTGGTCGACGCGGGCGACGCGACCTTCGACGACGAGGCCGGGGTCGTCACGTTCACGCGGCCCACGCGCCTCACGGCGACCGGGGCGTTCGACACGCTGTTCGGCACCTTCCCGAAGGACTGGAGCAACTGCTCGCGGCGGTCGCTCCAGGACGTGTTCGACGAACACAAGCCGGCGCGGCAGGTGGTGGCGGCGCCCGTGGAAGATGCCGAGCCGGCCTAGGGCGGCGGGCCAGGAAGACCCCGGAACCTGATCACGCCACAATGGTCGCGTGGTCGCGTGGTCGGGGCAGCTACCGCGCGCGAGTCCCGGCGATCAGGCTCGCGAGGAAGCGGTGGGCGCCGCGTACGGCAAGGGCGAAGTCGAGCGCCACCGCGCGCGTGATGGTTTCGGGCGGATCCCGGAGGGCGTCCGATGCGAGGCTGGCGATGTCGCGCATCAACGCGTATTCGTCGAAGTCGAGAAGTCCCGCGTCCTTCAAGTCGCCCAGCAAGGTGACGAAGGATTGCCTGCGGTCCAGGCCCCGGCGCGCCGCCAGCGTGGCCGCACGGTCCGTCAGCAGGGTCATGCCGTTCGAGAAGACGGCGGGCGGATCGTCGCTCGTCAGGCCCAGCAGGGCGACGAAATGGGCCTGGTCGTCCTCGACCGACGGCGGCGAGGTGCCCGCGAAGGTGCCGTGCGGAGGAGGCTCACCGCCTTGGGGTGCCGCGGCAACGTGCAGCGCGAGCGCCCGCTCCCGGAGGTCGCCGGCGCGCTCGGGCACGCTCCGGACTGCGTCCATGCTCCGGAAGAGAAGTCTGGCGGCGTTGGCGAGGGATTTCCGGAAATCCATGCGGCTCCCCTCGTCGAGGCGGCGTGATGATGCAACGCAGCATTCTCCGCATGTGGGGAAAGCCCTCGGCGCTGCTCGGAAAATTCGGCTGATCTTGCGCAACGGCCGGCCGCATCAGCACGGGATTCTTCTCCGCTTTGGACGAATTCCGATATGGTGTCAGCCACGGGCCCCCGAGCCGCCAACGGATCACGTGCATGACCGAAGTCGAACTCAAGTTCCAGGTTCCACCCGACGCGCGCAACGCGCTCCGCGATGCCGTGATGGCACGCCAGCCCACGCGGATCCACCTGCGCGCGCGCTACTTCGACCGTGCCGATGGCACCCTCGCGCGCAGCGGCATCTCGCTGCGCCTGCGCCTCGAGGACGGCGTCTGGGTGCAGACGCTCAAGGCCCCCGCGCGCGGCGCCGCCGACCGGCAGGAGCACGAGGTGCAGCTCGACACCGCCGCGTCGGCCGAACCGGACCTCGACATCGCACGGCATGCCGGCACCGAGGCCGGCGCCCGGCTCCTCTCGGCGCTGGGATCGGAGAAGGCCACCGGCCTGCAGGAGTCGCACCGGACCGACGTCGTCCGCCATGCGCTGCTGCTGCGCACGCGGCACGGCATCGTCGAACTGGCGCTCGACACGGGCCACATCGAGGCCGCGGGCCGGTCGCGGCCCGTGCACGAGATCGAATTCGAGCTCAAGCGGGGCAGCCCCGCCGACGTCGTCACCGCTGCGCTGCCGTGGGTCCGGCGACATGGCCTGTGGCTGGACGCCGTGTCGAAGGGCGAACGCGGGCACCTGCTCGCGCAGGGCCGCGCCCACGCCGACGCGGCACGCGCCGCGTCGCCGAAGACCGTGCCCGAGGCACCGGAGGCGCTGGCCCGCGAGGTCGTGACCGCGTGCCTCGGCCAGATCCTGCGCAACGCCAGCGAAGTGGCGGGAGGCAGCGGCGACCCCGACCACGTGCACCAGCTCCGCGTGGGCCTGCGCCGCCTGCGCACCGCGCTGCAGGAACTGGCGCCGCTGGACGCGTGCCTGGACCCGGAATGGGAGGCGCCCCTGGTGGACGCCTTCCGCGAACTGGGCCGGCACCGCGACCAGACGCTGCTCGACACCGGCACCGGCAAGGCGCTGGTCGACGCCGGCGCGCCGCGCGTGAAACAGGCCGCCGCCGCGACGCCGGCCGTCGACCCCGCGGCCGTGGTGAAGGCATGGCCCCTCCAGGACACCCTGCTCGCCTTGCTGGCGTACACCCTCACGCCGCCAGGGCCCGTCGCCACGGCCTTCGAGGGCGACGCCATCGACGCGATCTCGACGCGCCTCGATGCGCTGCAGCGCAAGCTGCGCAAGAGCGCGAAGCGGTTCACCACGATGTCCGTCGACGACCAGCACTCGGTGCGCAAGCGCCTGAAGCGGCTGCGGTACCTGTCGGAGTTCATCGCCCCGGCCTTCCGCAACGCGAAGGTGTCGGACTTCTTCGACCACCTCAAGCCGGCGCAGGATGCGCTCGGCGAACACAACGACGAGGCCTCGGCGCTCGTGCACTTCCAGTCCCGGACGTCCGACGATCCGCACGCGTGGTTCGCCGTGGGCTGGCTGACGGCGCGGCAGGCCCGGTCCGCCGAGAAGGCGGCCAAGGTGCTGCAGGCCGCGGGACGTGCCGAGCCCTTCTGGCAGGGCAAGCGCCGCTGAGGCGCCGAAGTGATGGGGAGGCCTTCCCAGGCCTCCCCGCCCGGCCTCACGGCCGCCAGTTGCGCCGCTCGGTGACCGTCAGCGACGCGCGCTGCTCGGCCGTCAGCGCCCCATCACCCACCACTTCCACCGCGTTGCGGGGCGCGGAGCTGCTGGTCCCTGCCGCCGGCTTCGTCGTGTCGGTCGAGGCCGCTCCCTGGTCGTCCCCGAAGCCCAGCACCCGCACGTTCACGACCGACGGCTGCGCCTGGCGCGCCGAGGCGCGTTCGCGCTGCAACACCTCCTGCGCCGCCGCGGTGGCCTGCGTGGCCGCCGCGCTGGCGTTGGTCAGCGCGCCGATGTTGACCGCGGCCACCATCGGGATGCCCACGGCCTCGCCCTGCACCTGGATGTTCTCGGCGTTGACCACGTGCAGCGCCGCCAGGTTCACGTTGCCGGACACGCGGATGCCCGCCTCGCCCGCATCGATGGTGCCGAGCGGGGCGATCAGGTCGATGTCGCCGGGCGGCACCTCCGGGATCGGGTTCAGCGTGGCGATGCCAGCGCCGGTGGTGGGGGTCGTCGGCGACAGCAGCACGTTGCCGACGGCGTCGTAGACGCGCCGCGACGGCGAGTACACCACCGTCGTCTTCGCACCGCGGCCGGCGTTGATGTCGCCTTCGGCCGACCACGCGAGGATGTTGCCGCCGAAGGTCGTGAAGACACGGCTCTGGCCCATCAGCACGCTGCCGAGCGAGTAGACGTTGATGTCGCCCTCGCCCTGCGTCAGGAGGCCCGAGCCGACGTCCGGCAGGAAGCCGCCGTCCACGCCCACCAGCGTGCGGCCGCCCGGCACCATCACGTTGATGTCGCCACCGAAGCTGGTGTGGATGCCGGCGTCGTTGACGCGGTAGAACGGCACGTCGTAGCCGGGGCTGCCGCGGGCGATCCACTCGTCCTCGCGGATGTAGGTCACCCCGGGCTGCGGCCGGCGCGTGACGTTCGCGTTGACGTACTGGTCGTAGTACATCGCGCTGCTGAACATCGTCAGGTCGCCTTCGTACGTGATGGCCTCGCCCTTCGCGTCCTTCGCCGGCAGCAGCGTCGCGATGGCCTCGCGGCCGCGCAGGTAGCTGCCCTCGCGCGCGCCGTCCACCTGGTTGTACTCGCGGCCCGACGCGCGCAGTTCGGCGTAGTACACGTTGCGCAGGAACGCGCTCTGCTGCTCGGGGGCGAGTTTCCCGAAGAACTCGCGGGCGTCCATCGTCGCGGCGTCGAAGTGCAGGCCGCGGCCGTTGGTGCCGCCGAAGCGGTCGGTCAGCCAGTTGACGAGGTGCAGCTGGCTTTCGAGCTTGAACTCGCGGGCCAGGTTGCGGTTGGCCGCGGTGGCGCCGCGGGCGATCGCGTCGGCGCGGGCCTGGTCCAGCGCGGCCTGGCGGCCGGCCATGAAGGCTTCGGCGCCGGCCTCGTCCCCGGTGTAGCCGAACTGGCGCGCCAGCCACTGCGAAAGCGTGATGGCCCCGTCGTAGGAACGCACCGCCTTGCCCGGCTGGTCGGCCAGCGGCCGGGTGGGGTCGGCCACGTTGGACGCGTCGAGGTAGCGGGTGGCGAAGGCCTTCCAGTCGGCGCCGAACTTGCCCATGCCGGCGGCCACCGAGATGCCGGCGCCGCTGCTGCGGTCGCCCGGCGTGACCTTGTAGACCGGGCCGAGGCTGCGCAGTTCGCCGCCTTCGGCGAGGTACAGGTCGCGCCCGGCGCTCACGTCGAGCAGGCCGGGGCCGGCCACCGAGAAGGTGCTCAGGCGGATGTCGCGCCCGGCCTGCACCACCGAGACGTCGTCCGGGCTGGTGTGCACGACCAAGTTGCCGCGGCTCGTGCCGAGGATGTCGCCCACCGGCCGGTACGGCGCCGCCGGGTCGGCGTTGTTCTTCTGGCCGAGCCAGCCGAGCGAGCCGGTCGTGTACCCGTAAGTGACCCCGAGGTTGTCGTAGCTGCCGAGCAGCGAACCGGCATTGACGATGTCGCGCCCGGCCCGCACGGCCACCGCGCCGCCGCCGTCGTACCAGGTCGGGTGGGTGCCGGCCACGCCGGTGTGGTTGCCGCGGAAGACGATGCTGCCGAAGCGCAGGCCCACCAGGTCGCCGTCGACTGCGTAGTAGCGCGCGGGCGCCTGGCCTTCGTACACGTATCCCGACGCGGTCGGTGGCGTGAACGAGAAGAGCGGGAACGAACCACTGTCACCTGAGATGCCGCCGTCATTGGCCGCGAACAGGGCCACCGGCGCGATGGCGTCCGGACTGACGTTGTGGATGAAGCGGCGGCCGTACCAGACCGGTTCGCCCATGCCGATGAAGCCCGGGTTGAACGGGGTCGGCAACGCCGTCGGATCGGCGCCCGACGCCGAGAAGTTGGCGCCGGCCGCGTACAGCGACCCGGCGGCCAGCAGTTCCAGCTGGCCGGCGTGAGCCACCGTGAAGCGGTCGCTGACCGGCGACGGCGCCAGCACCACACCCTGCACCGCACCGCTCGGGTTGCCGTAGTAGATGTTCCCGCTCGCAGCGGCTGCCCGCAACACCGACGGGTAGACGAAGCTGCCGTCGGTGGGCCGTGCGTCCGTCGCGGCCTTCACATCCATCGGGTTCAAGGTCGGCGTCAGGTGTCCGCCGGCAGCCAGCAGGTCGACCGCGGTGGACGGGGTCCACAGCGAGAACCAGCTGAAGCCGCCGCCGTTGAACGCCGCGCCCTCCGCACGGTACGGTGTGCCGCCCTGCAGCTGGGTCGCGCGGCCCGGGTCGGTCACGCTGCCGAGCACCAGGTCGCCGCGCGCGTCGAGCCGCGCGGCTGCGTCGCCGAGCACCAGCACCGGGCCGCCCGCGGAAATCGCGGCGCCGGCGTTGAACACGTCGTTCGGCCGGGAGTCCTTCGGGTCGAGCGCGCCGTGGCGGAGTTCCACACCCCCCACCGCGCCGGCTTCGAGGCGCAACGCACCGCGCAGGTTGGTGAAGCTGCCGTTGATGTCGAGCCGGTGCGCGGGGTGCGCGAGCGGGGTGGCGGCCACGGGTTCGAAGTTGCTGCCGGTGAACGAACGCAGTTCCGGGTCGGCGTTCAGCCCGCCGCCGATGCGGATGTCGAGGTCACCGCCGCCGGTCAGCACCAGCTCGCCCTGCGGCGTGACGCGGCCGGTGCTGGCCACGGCCAGGTTCAGGCCGGAACTGCGGATCATGTAGAAGCCGCCGTGGTCGCCGCGTGCCTTCATCATGCCGGCATCGCCGCCGGCTTCGAGCACCACGTTGCCGCCACCCAGCGTGCCGAAGCCCGTGAAGCCGACGACACGGGGCATCGAGGCGATGCTGCCGGCCTCGGCCTCGGCCGGCGCCCGCACGTAGGTTCCGAAGTTGATCCACCAGGCCGTGGGCACGGCCTCGGCGCCGGGCTCGACGCTGCCGGTCCCCTGGCGCCACAACCAGTTGCCCACCGATGCGGTACCGATCGGGCGGGCGGTCGCGATCCCCAGTTCCTCGGTGCGCAGCATGTCGCCGGTGCGGCCGATGCTGTCGCCGGTGATGTTGCCCTCCGCACGCAGCAGGAGGTTGCCGCCGGCATCCGGGTACCACGCCTCGTAGAGGCTGTCGCTGCCGCCATCCACCAGGTGCTCGAAGGGCACGCCCGAGGCGCCCAGCACCGATTCGGGTTCGGTCGACGTCGGGGTCTGGGTGCGCGCGCTGCGCGCGAGGTTGTACGGATCGGCCGCGCCATCGGCGGCCAGCGACGCGGACGGTGTGCCCGCCGTGTAGATGCCGTACAGCGACGTGGTTTCGATGTCGCGGCCGGACGCCAGGCGCAGGTCGCCGGTGCCGGTGCGGATCACGCTCGGCAGTTGCTCGCGGGCCGGAACGGCCTTGAATTCCAGGTCGGGCGGTGTCGCCGGGACCAGGGTGAGCACCGCATCGCCGTAGCCGTAGTCGTTCAGGTTGGCGATGGAGTCCCAGATGAGCCCCGCTGCCAGCAGCATCTCTTCGTCGCGCGGGCCGACCGGGCCGCCCGGCACCATGACCGGCATCTCGTAGCCCATGTCCGCGTACATGGCCACCAGGTCGGTGATGTCCGCCGCGAGCGAATCGGCGTACTTCATGACCGCGGGCGTGCCGGTGCCGGGGATCGGCACCAGCTGCGCGCCCATGCCGTAGTGCGCGTCGGAGAAGCGCAGGCTGCCGGCGGTGTGGCGCGCCACGGTGAGGCGGTCGGCCGCGTTCGCGTCCGCACCGGCCACGAGCGTGATGTCCCACGACTGCGACCCGCCCGGCAGCATCGGCGCCAGGGCCCAGATGCGGCCCTGGTTGCCATCCGCGTCACGCGGGCGCAGGTCCACCGACTGCAGGCCCCCCGGCAGCTTCACGTCGGTGTCGCTCGGGATCAGCGCGCCCTTGTTCAGCGCGAGGTCGCCCGCCAGCAACACCGTGTTGCCGACCGGGGGCGACGGCAGCGCCACGCCGGCCGGCCAGGTCATCGCCGCGACATGCGTGTTGCCCGGCAGGCGCAGGCCCGCGCCCAGCTGCGTGCCCGCGGGCAGCGTGACCGCCTCCTTCAGCACCGTGCCGGCGGCATGCAGCAGCTGCCCCGACGCGTCGTGCACCGCCGCGCCGAGCACCGTGCCGGCCGGCAGGTCGAGCGGCTGGGCGAGCGACGCGGCGGCGGGCAGGCGGGTGCCGGCGGCCAGGTAGCTCGCCTGGATCGGCAGGTCGTAGTTGAGCACCCGCCCGGAATTGAAGACGGTGCCGTCGGCGAGCGTCACGGTGCCGCCGTGCGGCACGACGACGTCCGAGCCGAACAGCTGGCGGCCCACGGTCAGCAGCCAGCCGGTGTCGTCGAAGGTGGTCGTCAGCCGGTCGCCATCGAAGCCGTCGCTGATGCTGCCGAACACGTGCAGGTCGCCCTGCGCGCGCACCACCAGCGCGCCGGCCTCGCCGGAGCCGCGCACGGCGGTCTGCCGGGTGCCCGGGTTCACGCTCGCGTAGCGGTAGCCCGACAGGTCGAGGTCGCCGTCCACGTGCAGGTTGCCGTCCGGGTTCACACGCGTGTCCGCGACGATCTCGACGCCCGGGCGCAGGTGGAACTGGTCGGCGTAGCCGCGCAGCCCCGCGAGCTTGCCGGTCATCAGCGCGCCGTTGGCCAGCGCGGCGTCGATGAACGTGGTGTTCTCGCCGTGCAGGCGGTCGAGGTAGGCCTGGTCGATGACCTGGTAGGTCTTGCCGTCGGTGGTGGTCTCCGTGCCCGTGGCCGCGCCGTGGTCGGTGATGAACGCGTTGACCTGGATGGACTTCGCGCCGTCGATGGTGACGGGGCCCGAGGCATCGATGGCCACGTCGTTGCCGCCGACGCGCGGGGCGTTCAGCGCGACCGTGCCATGGTTCGCGGTGGAACCGGCCACGCGCAGGTCCAGCCGTGCGCCGCTCGCGAGGGTGAGCGTGCCCGTGCCGGCATCCACCTCGATCATCGCGCGGTTGGGCGCCTCGATCACCTGGCCGTAGCTGTCCCGGCGCAGCACGTCGGCGCTGGCGTCCAGCACCGCGGTGCCCGCGAGTGTCACGCCCTGTTTCGCGGCGAGGCGGATGCTGCCGGCCTGTTCGCCGCTCGCGTCGATGGTGCCGTTGACGGTCAGGTGGCCGTTGTCCACCGACACGTTCACTTCGTGCGCCTTCACCTCGTTGCCGATGACCAGGTCGCCCTGGCCCAGGTGGAAGCTGCGGCCGCCCGTCACGCCGTCGGCCGTGAGCCGGGTGTTGAGGCCGGCGAAGTCGGCGATGGTCTGGCCGCGCACCTCGATGCGGCCCGCGGCGTACGGCACCTCCGTGCCGCCCGCGTCGTAGTGGCCGCTGGCGCCACCCTCGATGCGGCCGGCGAGGGCCACGTCGCCTTGGGCCGCGAAGGCGCCCAGCTTGCCGGCGCGGTTGTTCTCGGCCGACAGGTCGATGGCCGCGGCCGCCGATTGCCGCACGTCGCCCGCGCGGCTGTCGAGCACCACGTCGCCGCCCCAGCTGTACTTGTTGACGTCGAAGAAGGCGATCTTGCGGCCGGCGAGGTCGAGCTGCGCGCCGTCGGCCAGCGTCACGTCGCCCTGGGCCGCGAGCGTCAGCTTGCCACTCGGCAGCAGCACGGCGGTGTCGACCACGAGGTCGCCGCCGCGGCTGTCGAGCGCCACCTCGGCGCCCAGCGCGCCGGCCACCGCCGCGTTCGCCGGCGGCGTGGTGGCGGCCGTGCCGGTCACCCGGATGTCGCCGCCCGCCGTGATCTTGTTGACCGAGCCGGCGCGGCCGGTCAGCACCGGCGTCTGGATGACGAGGTCGCCGCCGGCCGGCGTGTACGCCTTCGTGGCGGGGTCCCACGCGCCCTGCGATTCGTAGACTGCGAGCGTGCCGCGGTCGGCCGCCGTCACCCGCTCCGATGCGTTGAGGTGCACGCTCGAGAAGCCGATCGCCACGCGGTCGTGCGTGCGCGCCGTGTCGGCCTGTGCGCGCGGCGCGGGGCCGAACACGATCTCGCGGGCGTCCACCACCAGCTGGCCCGCACCCGTGCCCGGGCCGTCCGCCACCACCGCGCCGGGGGGTGTCAGGGCGCCGGTCCACACCAGCGTGTCGGTGTGGATGCGGCCCACCGAACCGGCTTCGCCGTGGCCGTAGATCGCCGGCGTGCCCAGCACCATCTGCTTCAGCGCCGACTTGCCGTCCGCGCCGTAGGTCGACAGCGTCACGTCGCCGTAGAAGTTCACCGACTCGCGCGCCAGGATCGACAGCGACTCCATCGCCGGCGCGCCCACCGAGGTGTCGCCCCGCAGCAGGCGGTCCAGCAGGTCCTGGTTGAGTGTGAGGCCCGACGGCAGCGCGCCGCGCGCGGCCGCCGCCTCCAGCGCGGCCGAGCCGCCGACGTTGACCCCGCCGAGCGCGAGGGTCAGGTTGCGCGTGCCGTACCGCACGCTTTCGCCCAGCACGAACTGGTTGTCGGTCGCGGTGGCGATGGTGCCTTCCGAGTAGAGGCGCGTGTCGCCACGGCAGACGTCGCCCACCGAGCAGACGCCGATCTGGATCGTCCCCGCGCCATTGCCTTCGGTGTCGGGGGCGGCCGGCGCCAGCAGGTCCAGCCGGCCGTTGGACAACGCGAGCACGGAGCTGCGTCCCGGCTTGTAGATGTAGCCCTGGGCGGCCGTGTAGACGGACTCGCCCTGGCCGAGCGTGCTGATGGCCGCGCCTTGTTCGAGGGTGATGCCACCGTTCACGCGGCCCGTCATCAGGAACACGTCGGCCGCCTCGAGCTGCGCGCCCTCGCGCAGGACGATGCTGCTGCTCCCGCCACTGACCACGTCAATCACGTTGGCCTGCTGCACCGTGCCGGTCCGGGGGTCGTTGTACGTGCTGCGCAGCTGCCCGCCGATCTCCAGGCGCGACGGGTTCGTGGCATTGAGCGCGCTGGCGTGCACCGAGACGCCGGTGAAGCCGGCCGTGCGCTCCGCCCCGTCGGCGAGGATCTCGTAGTCCTTTGCCGAGAGCACCCGCGTGACGGTGCCGCTGCCGCCCTTGCCCGGCGTGCCGCGCACGCTGGCCTCGAAGGTCAGTGCGGGGCCGTCGGCGGCCTCTGCCGTGGTGGGCGGCGTGAACACGAAGTTCAGGGCCTTGGCGTCGCGTTCCAGCAGGGGACGCGGCACCCCCTCGCGGGCGGCCAGCTGCAGTGCGAAGTCCGCGTAGCTGGTTTCGTTGTACTGCGAGTAGGTGCGCACCGTGTCGGCCGGCGTGAGGATCGCCTGCGTGGGCAGCCCATCGCGGGCGCCGGACATCGCGTTGCCCAGCTGCGCGGCCGTGCTCCACGAGCCGTTGCGCATCGCGGTGGTGTTGCCGAACGACGCGCCGCTGGCGGCCAATCCGTTCAGCTCCACCCGGAACGCCCCGGGCATCAGCGCGTAGGTGGACGGCAGCAGCGTGTAGCTGCCCGCCGGCAGACCGGGCACGCCGGCGCCGATGGTGATCTGGCGGCCGATGGCCGGATCGCCGGCGCCCTTCTCCAGCCCGATGGGCGCGAGGCCGGCCTGCACCCCGGGCACGATCGCGTACACCGGGTTGGTGGCCAGGCCCGGCAGCACGAACGCACCGTCGCCCACCTGCACCAGCGGGTTCAGTCGCACGTCGGTGGAACCGCCCCGGCCCGACAGGAAGGCGGCGCCGGCCAGTTCACCGCCGCCCGAGAGGTCGACCACCGCGCCCGCCTGTGCATTCACCTCGCGCGCGCGCAGCTCGACCTTCGGCTCGTTGCCCACGCCACGGTAGGCCACGGGGTCGCCGTTGAAGTTGTAGATCAACCCGTCGATGGTGCCGCCATACGGCATCACGAGGCCCGCGGCACTCACCGAGGTGACGCTGCCAGGCAGCAGGTTGACGGTGCTCGTGAAACCATAGTTGCTCGACTCGCCGAGCGTGATGCTGCCGAGCGGGGCGCGCAATTCGCCGCCCTGGTTGATGGTCGCGGCCGAGAAGCTCATCGTGCCGAACACGTCGTATGGCAGCGCGGTGGGCGCCGGCCCGGTGCGTTCGATGTCGAGGTGCCGGTCGGTGTCGAGCGAGAGGGCGATGGTGCCCCACTGGTTCACCTCGCTGACCAGGCCCGCGACCACCTTGCCGCTGCCGTACACCTGCGTGGCGGCGAGGGTCAGGTCGCCGGGCGAGAAGAGTGCCGCGCCGCGCAGGCGCAGGTCACCCTGGCTCTCGATGCGCACCGTGCCGAACGCATCGCGCTCGACCTTCATCGGATCCGGGGCGTTCAGGATGATCTCTCCGCGTGCGCCCGACCCCACTTCGCCGACCAGGTCGACGACGTTGCCGCTGAGTGTCAGCGCGGACGCATCGGCCACCTTCGGTGCGCCCAGGGTCCCGTTGGACGCGGTGGTGTTCTTGGAGCCGAACACCGGGTTCGGCATGATCGTGTTGTCGGCCTGCCGGGCCGATGAACCGGACAGCCGCAGGTACGGCGCGGCCAGGTGCACCTGGCTGTCGCGCGCGGCTGCGGTGGACAAGCCGACGGCGCTGGCGGTCACGTACAGCGCCTGCCCCATGTGCAGGTCGGTGTTGCCATCGAAGCTCAGCAGGCCGTTGACCATCAGCGATGCGGTGTCGAAGCCGCCCGCATGGATGGCGTCGACACCATAGCGGGCCTTGCCGTACACCAGCGTGGGGTGCAGTTCGCCCACCACCGCATCGGCGGAAAGCCCGCTGCCGCCGTACACCTGCTCGATCACCAGCTCGCGCGGGACCCGCACCGCGTCCGCCACGGCCTCACCCTTGAACCCGAACCGGTCGACGCCCGCGTAGACGGGCGTCTCCAGGTTCAGGGCCAGCGTGCCGCCCACGGCGCCGGCACCGCCGGCCGCCGCGCGGAGCGTGCCGTCGATGAACAGGCCATTGCTGGACGACAGCGCGATGGTGCCCCCATCGCTGGCCAGCAAGGTCTCGCCGGCGCCGGGCAGGTCGAGCGTGGCCTGCGCACCGGACGCGTCGAGCCGCGCCCCCTCGCGCACCACCAGGAACGTGGCGCCACTCCCGACCCCCCGCGCACCGAGTTCATGTTTCGCGCCCACCTCGATCGTGCCGCCGTCGAGCACCTGCCCGAAGCGGCCGCCGTTCGCGTCCACACCGGTGAAGGCCTGGCCCGACACGTCGAGCACCGCGGCGTCGCCGATCCAGATCGATTTCGCGTTGGGCGAGCCGGCCGACAGGATGAACTCGGGGCCGAGCCCGGCCTCGCCCGGCAGCACCGAGATGCGCCCGGCATGCGCCTGCAGCGTGCCCTCGAGCGTGACCTGCCCGTTGCCGGCGAGCCGGATGGCCTGGCCCGGGTCGACCTCGATGCGGCTGCCATCGCGCAGGTGCAGGTCGGCCGGGGAGTCCACCGTGCCGGCCGTCAGCGAGAGGCTCGCACCGGCGCGCAACACGGTGCGGCCCTCGGCCGGGTGGTCCTGCTGCAGCGGCGGCAGCACCACCGACAGTGCACCCGACGGGTCCTCGCCGGTGGCCAGGCGACGGGCCGCGTCGCGGTCCACCTGCAGCACGGGCATCGCGACCGCCACGTCCGCGCCTTCGACCACGACCACGCCGTCGCGGCCGGTCACCTTGTACTGCTTGAAGCCCGACTGGAAGAGCCCTTCGTCCAGTTCGAGGAACGGCTGCACGGCCACGTCGCGTGCCAGCGCAACACCGGCCGGCACTCGCGTGCCCCGCGGCATCACGATGGCCTTCGAGGCGACGGTGCCGGCCTTGTAGCTGGACACGAACTCGCTGATGGGCAGGCCGCCCGGGAAGGCGTCGGCCGGCACCACGTAGCCCGCCACCAGGTCGGTCATGCCGGTCAGCACCGTGCCGGCCGGCAGCACCGTGCCGGCGTACACGTACTTGTTGCCCGCGGTGATCACCGTGACGGGCACGAGCCAGGAGGCCTGCAGCGTCACGGTCCGCGTCTCGGAGATCATCGGGCGGGTGGTCACCGGCATCGGGGTTCCGCCCGGCACGTGGCTGACCGCCACCGAGAAGCTGATCGGGATCACTTCGCCCGGCTGGATCACGTAGTCGCCCGCCAGCCGCAGCGGCAGGTCGCTGGCCGCGCCCGCGGCCAGCTGCTCGATGGACTGCGGCAGCGCGCCGCCGATGCTGACCAGCGTGCCGTGTTCGATGTCGAGGGTGCCGCCACCCTTGACGCCGTGGCCGCGCACCGTGCCCCCCATCTCCAGCACACCGGTGCCCTTGCCGAGGCCGGCGCCGAGCGCGACGCTGCCGCCACGGCCGCCCGTGAGCTTGTCGTCGACGCCCAGCGCCGCGCCGGACGAGACGTCGATCAGGCTGCCCTGGCCGAGCCGCACGTCGCCGGTGCTGCGCAGCGACACCGTGCCGCCGTCGATGAACGGCAGGCGGTCGCCGCCGAAGGCCTCGTTCGTCCACAGCCCGCGGGCGTCCAGCGTCACGCCGTCGGCCACCACGACCTGCCGTTCGACACCCCCCGCCCGGTCCTTGCCGATCGATAGCTCCACCCACGGGTTGCCGCTCGACGTGTGCTGCACGACCATGTCACCGAGGTGGATGCGGCCCCCCCGGGCCGCCAGGTCGGCATTCACGGTCACGTCGCTCGCATGCAGCGCGAGGTCGCCGCCGGCGGCGACGGAGAGGGCCTCGTCCACCGTGACACGCCCGGCGGCATACACCTCGAGCGCGCCGAGCTTCTGTGCGTTCAGCCATGCGGCATCGAGCGCGATGCGTCCGGCCTGCGGCGTGCCGCCAGCGGCCACGTCACCGATCACCACCTCGTCCACCACCGCGCCGGGACCGTAGCGCATCTTGCCGGTGTCCTTGTCGTACACCGGTTCGTGGGACCCGATGATCAGCTGCCCGCCTCGCGCCACGGCCGTCTGGGCCTGCGCGTAGCCGTCGAGCGCGGCATCGCGGCCGCGCTGCTGGCGGTCGCCCTGGAACGTGGTGCTGGTGACGTCGCCGTCCAGCACCGCCGCCTGCGTGGCCACCACCAGCTTGCCGGCGTCGCGGCCCACGGTGTAGCCGTTCTCCAGCCGCTTCGATGGCGCGATCAGCGGGTTGTAGAAACTCTCGCGGCCCGAACTGCCCCAGCGCTTGTGCGAGGTCTCGTACCCGTTGTAGAGCCCGCTGTAGAGCAGATCGCCCGGTGCGTTCGAGGCGTTGTAGAGCTTGCCGTCGGCACCCTTCAGGAAGGTCTGGTTGACGTACCCGGTCTGCACGTCCAGCGTGCCGCCCGACAGGTTCAGCGTGCTGCCCTTTTCGGTGACGACGGACTTCCCGCCGAACTGCACGGTGCCGCCCTGCGCCGACCATTCGCCGATGCCGTGGCCGGTGATGCCCAGGTAGCCACCCACCTCGAGCAGGCCTCCCGCGGTGTACCAGCGGTCGGTCTCGTAGCCGTTGGTGCCGGCGGGCACCAGCACGAGGTCGCGGCGATCGAGCCAGATGTTGCTGTTGTTGAGGTTCTTCGTGTCGCGGTTGCCCGACGCGTCGCGCTGCTCGTTGCCCTGGACGTTGATGAGGACGTTGTTCGCCTCCATCGCGATCCTGACGCCCACGGCGCCGGACACGTCGATCGTGGCGCGATCGGCCACGCGGGCGCCACCGGCCGCGTCGACGAACACCTGGCCGCCCGTCGCGAGCGTCAGCGAACCGCCTTCGAAGTCAACGTCGCCGCCGGTCGTGATCTGCACCAGGGACTGGTCGCGCCGGTGCGCGATGCCACCACCCGCCTTGTCGCTGTCCTTGATCAGCGTCTCGCGCTGCACGTCGAGCGCGGTCGTCGCGGTCGCGTCGAGCACGACCGCCGTGACGCTGCCGTCGCCCAGAGCCACCTGGCCCTTCGCATCGGCCGCGTCGTCGAGCAGGTGCACGGTGCCCCGCGTGTTGACCGACGTCGTGGCCACGAGCGTGCCGTCCTGCCGCAGGTCGTGGCCGGTCATCGTGATGTCGCCGGTGGTGGCCTGCACGAGCCCGGTGTTGCGCACCGCGCCCGCGGTGCTGCTGCCGTCACCGAGCCGCAGCGTGGTCACCTCGTTGCCGCGGGTGCTCGAGGTCTTGTTCTCGTCGGTGCCCAGTCCCTTGCGGATCACGAAGGCGTCGCCGGCCGCCATCACGGTCTGGCCGTTGGGCGTGGTGATCGTGCCGGCGTTGTGCACCTCGCGGCCGAGCAGCATCACGTAGCCACCACCCTCGGTGACCGTGGACGGCACGGGCGTGCCGAGGCGCGCACCGGCGTCGACCACCACGTCGCCGGTGGCGCGCCCGTGGCGGAACGTGCTGGGGTCGACCTGCAACTCGTTGCCGAACGTCGGCACGAAGCCGGAGCCCAGCGCCTCGCCGTACAGGCCCTTCTTGAACTGCTGGTCGCTCAAACCGACGGCCGCGGCCACCAGGTTGCGCGTGTCGACCTGGCTCGACCCGTTGAAGACGATGCCGTTGCGGTTGACGATCAGCACCGTGCCGTCGGCCTTGATCTGGCCCTGGATCTGGCTCGGGCGGGCGTTCGGGTCGTTGACGCGGTTGAGCACGCTCCAGCTCGGCTGCTGGTCGAAGTCGACGAGGGTGTTGCGGCCGACGTTGAATGTCTCCCAGTTCAGGATCGCGCGGTCGGCCGTCTGCTCGATGACGACGGTGGTCTTGCCGTCAGCGCTCACGGTCTGCGTCGGCCCCTTGGCGTTCAGCCAGCCCGCGGTGAGGCTGTTGGTGTCGACCTTCAGGCCGCCCTCGCCCAGCCCGTCGGCCACGGTGCCCGGCTGGTTGCGCGCGGCCTGGCGTGCGGCCGCCTGCGCGGCCTGCTGCGCGGCGATGGACTGGGCCGCCTGGCGCAGGTTGCTCACGGAGAGGTCCAGCGTCTCGCGTGCGCGCTGCTGCTGGGCGAGCGACTGCGTCAGCATGGATGCGGGCCGACCGTCGGGCAGACGGCCGGACGCGGTCGCCTGGCCCTGCACCGCGTTGCGGTTCGCGAACCAGGCCGGGCTGAAGGCCTGCTGCGCGAACGAGGCGTCCCCCACGCTGAGCAGCACGGCGAAGGCGACCGGCGTCAGGCGGCGCGCGACGGCGTGGGATCGCAGGGAACGGAGCGGGCGGGTGGCGTGCATGGAAAACACTTTCGTGCAAAGGCGTCGGTACGGTGCGATCCGGGCGCGTTCAACGCGCCGGTGCTTCCGCTACGTGTCGTGTTTTCCCCGCCCGAAACTGCCACAAAATCGCTTGAAGTTTTTGTGACAGTGCGCCGCGTCAGCTGAGGACGACGACGCCGCCCGGCATGCGGCGCACGCGCGCGCCCAGTGCCGATTCGATCTGGTCGATCACCTCGTCGAGGCGCGCGATCTGGAAGCGGCCGCTGACCTGCCGCGCCGCGAGGGTGTCGCCCAGCACCACCACGCGTCCCGCGCGGTAGCGGTTGATCTCCTCGACCGCCTCGGCGAGCGGCGTCTCGCGGAACACGAGTGCGCCCTCGCGCCATGCGGTGAGGCGGGCCGCGTCGACCACGCGGGTCGGGCCGATCCCCGTGGCGTCGCAGCGCACCTGCTCGTGCGGCTCGAGCCGCACGGCGCCCGCGGGATGCACCACGTCGGCCGCACCGCGCAGGCAGGTGATGCACACCCCCGCGGCGGAACGGGCCACCTGCACCTCGCCGTCGTGCACGGCGATCCGCACGCCGTCCGCGACGAGCTCCGCGCCCGACTCGGCGTGCGCGCTCGACACGACGACCTCGCCACCGATCAAGTCGAGTTCCTCGCGCCCGGCGCGGCTGCGGTGGCCGACGCTCGTGCGTGTGTTGAGTTCGACGGCCAGGTCCGGCGCGAGCGTGACGCGGCGCCGCTCGCCCGCGGCGGTACGGTAATCCGCCCGCCACTCCGACCACGAGGGCCACAGCCCGAGCGGCGGCTGCACGACCGCGGCCACGGCCGCGGTGCCCGCGAACGCGAGGCCGGACCCGAGGAACCACCGGCGCGCGGGTGCAGCCGGGGCCACGCGGACGGCGCTCGCCCGGCACGCGTTGCCCACGTCGCCCAGTTCGACCCAGTCGCGGCGCGACTGCTCGAACGCCCGGGCGTGCGCGGGCCGCGCCGCACACCACTGCCGCAGCAGCTGCACCTCGCGCGCGGTCGCCTGCCCGGTCTTGATCCGGAGCAGCCACCGGTCCGCCTGACGCTGGACCCGTGGCGAGGGGGCCTCGGTACCTGGACGACTCATCGCGGGCCTCGGGTTGGAGTGGAGGGGCAGGACACGTGAACGTGTCCCGGGCTGCCACTGCAAAGACGGATCGACATCGTGAAAGCTGCCATGGTTTGCCAACCGTTACGTTCGCCGCATCTGCTCGAGGCAGAACGCGTAGGCCTTCTCGAGTTCGCGGTCCACCGTGCGCAGCGAGATGCCGTACCGGTTCGCGAGGTCCTCGCGCGACGCGCCGTCGAGCCGCACGGCCAGCAGGATGTCGCGGCGGCGGCGCGGCATCGTGTCCATCTCCTCGAGCACCTGCTGCAGGTGCTGGCGGTCCTCGGCGATGCGCGCCGGCCCCGGGGCCGGGTCGTGCAGGTCGAGCAGGTCTTCGGCCTCGGCGCTGGTGAGGCGGCGCTCGGCCCGGCGCTCGCCATCGACGGCGATGTGGAAGGCCATGCGGAAGAGGTACGCCGCGGGGTGGGCCACCACCGGCTCGTCGACCGGCGGGGCCGCGTCCTTCGCGTGCAGGCGCAGGTAGGCCTCCTGGATCGCATCGCTCGCCATGTCGGCGTTGCCGAGGCGGAAGGTCAGGCGCTGCTTCAGGTCGTCGTAGTGCGCGACGAGGAAGGACTTCAGCGTCGCGAGCGTGGAGCCGGTGCTCATCGCGGGCCCGCGTCAGTCATCGCACAGCCCGCCGCCGGCGTCGGGCCGCACGACGAGGGTGACCGGCTGGCGGATGCCCGCACGCGCGGGCAGCGGCGGCAGCTTCATCTCGCGCAGCCGCTGCGTGACGCGGCCGTCGCGGGCCGGCGAGCCGCTGGTGTCGAGCAGCAGCACGCGGTCGACCCGTCCGGACGGTGCGATCCACAGGCTCACCGCGAAGCGCGGCGCCTGCAGCGTGAACTCGAACTGGCGGCACAGCGCACGCTGCACCTCGCCCTGCAGTTGGGTGAAATATGCGGCGCGGCCATCGGCCGGAGCCTCCGGCTCGGGCTCGCCCGCACGTGCCGCGACGGGGGCGGCGGTGAGCGTGAACACATCCGGCGCGGTGTACTGCACGAGGAGGCCCGACCCTTCCACGAGGCCGCGCAGCGCCGACTCGGGCGTGCGGAGGCCGGACACGGCCCGGGACGAACGCCCCTTGGTGAGGGCGCTGTCGTAGAGGCCGGAGTGGGAGGTCACGCTCATGTACTGCTCGATTGCCGCGGACAGGGGCTGCGCTGGAATGTCGAACGCCATCGGTACGGGCGAGCCCGGCTGCGCGCAGAGCCGCGCCGGGGTCAGGCAGAGGGCCGTGGCGAGGGCCAGCGCCACCGGCCGCCACGCGGCCAGGGGTCGTACCGGGATGGGTCACTCCAACGCAACGAAATCCGTGCGACGCACGGATCGCACGACTGTCGGGCCCCGGGATGAAACCCGTGTGACAACGCGGGGGCCGAAGGCCCCCGGAGGTCAGGCCGCGGCCCGTTCCTCGGCCGGCGCCTCGGCGGCATCGGCGGTGTGCTGGTTGCGCAGGAAGACGAAGAACTCGCCCATCATCTGCGTCCACAGCTGCAGCGACACCGCGAGGTGGCCGCGCGTCACGCCACCGGCGGCCAGCACGTCCATCTCGAGCACGAGAAAGTTGCCGTGGCGCGCGACGCGTGCGAAACGTTTGGTGGCCTGCCACTCGGCGAGCAGCGTGTCGGGCAGCATGTCGCCCTGCACGCGCACCGGGCAGCTGAGCGTGAAGTCGGCGAAGTGGCGGCGGTCGGCGGTATTGCCCCACAGCACCTGGAAGCCGACGCCGTGGCTCGCGCTGTGCAGGCGCACGACGCCGTCGTGTTCGATGCGCGAGACCGCGCAGCCGGCGG
>Ga0247823_10001376_pt1 | contig 20252 bp, 13 predicted proteins | sample 13C_PalmiticAcid_2_FD_192426 | JGI IMG/M metagenome (GOLD analysis project Ga0247823, IMG submission 192426) | Soil microbial communities from agricultural site in Penn Yan, New York, United States - 13C_PalmiticAcid_Day30 | ecosystem: Environmental > Terrestrial > Soil > Agricultural land... | reverse complement strand
TTGTTAGGGCGGCTGAGGTTGGGGCTGGTGTCGGGAGCGTCGACCTGGTCGAAACGACGCTTGAGTCGGAGGGGCGGGAGGGTGATGCCCCGCTCAGGAAGAGATGCGGGTGTTGTCGGTGTTTGGTAGTGATGGTGCGAACGGGGGTGGTATGCCTGCCATGTGCCGGAGCCGCCCGCGCCGGGTGTGGGAGAGCGGGGGATGGCGGACAGCCAGGGGTTGGCCGTTGCGGACACGTTCAGACCGACCAGTTCGTCATTGAGATGAGAGACGGCGCGGTGGTGGTATGATGGGTGGATCCGATGAGGAGGAGGGCGGTTCACCGTGGCCCAGCTGGGGGAATGCAGTGGTGTGGGCGCTGCCGCGGGCGCGGTAGGGGGGCGTGATGTCCTGTTTCGCAGACCTGGCATGGACGGGTACGCCGCGCGACTGGAGGACTCCGGTGTCGGGTAGTAGTCGATGTCTGTGTCTGTGTAGGGGCTCAGGAGGAGGCGCCGGTCGTAATCCGAGTGGCAGCGGTAGGGCTCGGGGACGCGGGGCGGACGACGAAACGGCTGAGGACTGAGGCTTCGCGACGGCCGCGGGCTGGGTAGACTGGCCGAAGGTCTGAACAGCAAAGTGGCCTCGCTCTTTGCCCGGGCTACGATCTCCGGGTTGATGATCATGACGCCGTACCCTGGCGCTTTGTCGGGAATGCACTCAAAGGGGAACTGTGGGCCGAAGAGCGGGATGAGAGCGCCGGCGATCTTATGACAGAAGGTCGCGCAGATGGCTCTCGCGCAAGAAAAGGGCATCCAGTAACCTGCGTTCCGACGTCAATCTAGAAGCCAAGATGGCGGGATGGCGCCAACCACGCACCTTGTGCCTTGATGGACCCCCCCGTGATGCTGTAGGTAATCTCCTTGAGGCCCGGGTTCAAGTTGAGCATCTTCGCGGGCGTAGTCTGTCCGAGTCAGCACGGTTCGGATGGAGAGCGGCGCGGGACTGACCTTGGTGTAGCCGCGGCATTTGAAGAAGGAGGTCATGCGAACGAGGCCGACGTTGTAGTCCCACATGACCGTGTAGCTGGCGTCGTCTCCGGGAACTTTGAAGTCGTAATGAAATGCTGGCTCGGTCAGCTTGACCTCTTATCCAAAGACGGAACCCATACCTTCAAATCCCTCTCGGCCGGTTTTGGAGAAAAAGTCCTTCTTGCCGCTGTTGTAGGGGATCCGCTCGCAGGTCTCCTGTATCGAGCCGAAAGGGCGGATCTGGAACCTGCGCACCTCGCGGAGCGAAGCATCATCCAGAGCCTCAAAGGGCGGGAAGTTGATGACGCCTTTGGTCTTGCCTCGAGAAGGGGTCTTGGCGTGCTCGGCCATCCTAAACGTCTCGATCGAGGGTCTGGCTGGGGCGGATTCGTTCCGAAAGACGATGGTCCGAAGGGCCGAGGATGCCAGGGCAGGGCGGGAAGTTGGCAACGGAGCCCGCGGGGGCTCCGGGTTAAGAAGTTCGGCGACCGAGACCATGGCGGTGAAGATGCTGTGGAGATGTCTCGCGTACTCGTCGCTGCGGATGCAACTCGTGGGCAAGGGAAGGGTAGAGACGAAGAGCCGGCGAGGAGGCGGGGGCACGGATTATGAAGTCAGACAGCGCTTGCGGCCCAGAGGGCTGAAGGGAGAAAGCCAAATCCCCCTTTCAGGCGCAAACAACAAAGCTCCGCGCAACCCTCGCGAGCTGGCGGGGGCTTCCAGGGCGTGCACCCGTGACAAGGAACACGGCCAGTCCTTCTGCTTCCTTGAGTCCCGGCATGCAATGACCTGCAGCCCCGGCGAGCTTCTCCGTTCTGTCCAGCGTTCTCGATGCAGCTTCTTTGTCGGGGATCCAGGGAGTCGACCGCTGACAGGTGGATGGGGGCGTTTGACTCTTCCACCGCTCTTTGGGGGCTCGAGTTGAAGGCCAGAAAGTGACAAGTGACAGCGGAGCGGCGGTCAATAGTCAGGTTGATGATCGTAGCAGCAATGGGCTGATAGCCGTGACGGTGGCTGCTGGCTAGCTGGGCAGGGGGGAGGAGTGTGACTATGCCCTGCGGTTTTGTACCCCCCTAGGGGCGTCTTTTAGGCGCCAGTGCCGCACACTCAACTCTACGTCAACCCCTCAACTGTGTCCCATGTGTTGTAGAACCGCCAGGCAAATCAGGCCTCGCAGAAAAACCAAGGCAAGACAGCAGAGCAAGGCGGGTCGAGGGAATTGTGTTCTCCCAGGCTGTGGCTTGGCTGCTCTCGAACGACACGGGGATCCCAGACTCCCCAGTGGCCTTGTGGCCAGAGAGACAACAAATGAGTTTGGCACCGCAAATACCATACCGTGGACGACCAGGCAGGGATGCGGCCTGTCCGAGATCCCTTGACAGAAGGCAGTGTGGCGGCCGGCTGCAGGAGGCGCCGCCTGGTTACTTGGTTGAGAATCTCCGGTGAGAGAGGTGGAACAAAGAGCGAAACTTGTCCCATGTTAAAGTCAGGCGGAGGTGACAGCTTGACTCGACACACGTGGCTGCTTCACCGCTGGGGGCCGCCGGCCCGGTGAGGGCATCATAGGGAAGTGCCTCTTGCCCAGTGACGGGACAGGAAGGGGGTTGCTGGTGTCACGCCTCGATCCGCCAATAGTGCCGGCCTCGCTGTTGCGCGAGGGACAGCAGCATCAGATCGGATGCGCACAGGGCTGGACTGGAGACTCCGAGCATCAGTCTCGACCGAAGTCGCTGCCCTCCACCACAGCCCGGGCCTCTGCAAAGGCCTGGGCTTCTTCGAGAAACCGACCGGGGAATCTCCGCCGACATTCGCGGCAGCGGTGCGGCAGGAGGCATCTGTCACTGCACTGAGCCTTGCTTGCCCCCACGAGCTTGCGCTTTGCGCAACGGCAGCACAAGGAAACTGTCCGATGAGGACAGAGACATGGTCTGAAACCCGCTGGCCCTGTGAAAGATGCTCTTTGTTCGCCAGCGAGGGCGGTGTCTATGAGATGCGGGTCGCCAAGGTCGAGAGGAGGCACATCGGGGCCAAGAAGCCCGTGGCCGGATCGTCAATCCGGAGTCGAGGGGATCGAGCGAGGTTGAAAGAAAATGTGGCGCACAGGCTGGCGACAGGTGAGGCCGGAGGCGGTCGCAGAAGGCATCACTTGACTGCTCACGGCTGCATGGGCCGCTGGGTTCCCAGTGGTAAAGGAGGCGAGACACAGCGAGCCGTTGTGTGTGAGGCAACATGGATCCCTCGACTCGTCCCCCCTGGGCCATGCCCACGCTTGTCGCTCCAGCCGTGATGAGTGCTGCAGCCACCCGCCAGCTCTCCACGGCAAGGCCGCCCGGTGCCAGATGCCGAAAAGAACTGGCGGCGCACTGCCCCCAAACGGCAGCACAGAACCTGAGACACTCCAAATTGAGCCATGAGGGAGACAAACTAGACCCAAAGTGTCTCCTCAACAGATCCGGACAGCTGAGTAAAATCGCCGGTTGCCTATCGCCGGACGGCCCGAAAAGAGGCATCACAGCCAGATCCGCAGCCAGGTCCGCAGCCCGGTGTTTTGGCGTGCATGTCCTGGGCCCGGGGTATCGGACCAGCCGGAGGTTCCGTACTCAGTCTTGTCATGACCGTACCGGTGTCTGTTGGTCGGGCCCTCGTCTCATAATCTGCCTAAGCTGGCATTCAGGGGGCCGCAGGCAAGATTGGTACCCGATTCCAGGATCCAGCTTCCGCATTGAACCCCACAGGAAGGGAATGGCAGATCTTTCTGCACGTCAGCCTGCCAGCTGTGGTTCTGAGAATGAGGTCCAGCCGTCAAGGTGCTTCAGACGTCGAGCGCACCGGCCCTGGCGTCGCATATCATGTCAAGAACCCCTACCCCCAAGCAGTGCGACAGGCACGGACTTGTCGCGGCTATAGACATGGGATCGGGACATTTCCAGGCGCGTACTGTCTGGAAACACGAGTGGCACGGCAGACTGCGGCAGCAGAGCACAAAGTCCTTTTGCAGCACAATGCTTGCTCCTCGCTCGGAGAGGAATGACAGCAGCAACGAAATGCCCTTACAGCCCAGGATGGCTCCCAGCGAGCCGCCTCGCAGCGATCGGTTGGAGCCGCTTGAAACAAGTGTCTCCAAGAAGACGGGCGTTCACAGCCGGAGCCGAAAGCATGCCGCTGCGGTGCGCCGCCGTTGATTAATCCTCGAGGCTGGATCCAGACAACCAGAGACTGGCAACCACCGGCCAGGTCAACTCTTGGTTGGAATCGAGGAGATGAGCCAGCGCAACCGGTCAAACGTGGCCGGGATGTACCTTGACATACCTCTATACCTCCCGGTGCTCTTACCGGCAACCACAAAACAACAACCAAGCCACACTCATGCCACGGTTCCTGTCACCGTGGTTGAGTCCTCGACCTGCATGTGGCAGGGCTCCGGAAGGAAAATGCAAACGCCATTCCCACAGTCGGTCAGTTGACCAATTGCCATCATCACACTTGTGCCATTGCTTCACCCCGGGGATGAGATGCGCGATTCGCACAAGAGCAAACAGCCGATCGATCCAACCAAACTACAGCCAGCACCCGGCCACGAGGCGAATGGACCCGAAATGCTGACGTTCGCGACAAGTCGCTCGACCTTTGTCGACAATGCTTTCCCAAAGGTAATTCCGACTACTAGGCCACTGGCAGGTTACTGTTGCCGGTCTCTCATTTTCCAGTTCCTTCTGTCACTTCAGCGTTGTTGAGCGTTGTTTCCCCCTTTGTCGGTTTGTTGTTGACAAAAGTGGGACCCACCCCTGGGTGTGCCTTGACGCCTGAGGCGCCAAGACTCCTGGGTTTGAAGTCGCGTCGTGTCGCGCCAAGCACTGTGGACCTCCTCATCCCAGGCAGGGGTCGAATTCTGGCCTGTTTTGGAAATTCACACAACATTCTCTGTTTACATTTTGGCACGCTTTGCCACAACAACAGTCCGTCATTCTGGCACCCACCAGCCGCAACTCTGCCCCTCATTCCTTGGTGGTGATTACACCCTTTTGTGGTCTGTGAAATTACAGGGCGAACCCGAGTCGCCGAGGCCAGCCCCTGGTGCATTTTGCGTTGATCGCCAATCGCAATCGCAATCGCAATCGCAATCGCGACGGTCTTTGTCGCCTTTCTGTCCTGCATGCGCCCGGGTCTTTTGTTGTTTGCGTCTATCTGCCGACCCTTTCGTCTACAAGCCACTGATTGCCCGCGCCGTGTGCTGTGGAACATCGTTCCCAAGCAGTCGCCATGGACTCCGATGTTGACTCGGTCTTTGACGACTTCCAGGACGAGTCTGACGGCTACACTCCAGCAGTGGTACGTACGTTGCGCGGTGCCCTCCTCTCCCACGCTCGGCCAGTGCCGCTCACCACACACGGCGTCGCGAATGCACGTTTTGTTCCGTCACATCTCCGGCTGACATATTCGCAGAAGCCGAAGGCTAAGGCAGCTCCCAAGAAGACGGCGGCCGCGAAACCAGCCGCGATGATCCAAACAACCCTCACAGGTGCCAAGGCCGCCGTAAAAAAGCGGCCAAAGCCCGAGAGCGACGCTGACGACAGCATCGCGCCCCCAAAGAAGAAGAAGGCGCCGGTCAAGAAGACGAGCAGCAAGCCTCTCGTCGAGATTGAGAATGAGAGCATGGTGATCGACGACGACGAGCCAGTCGGGAAGCCCACGGCCAAGTCCAGCAAGAGCGCCACCGACACGTACCAGAAGCTCACTCAGCTCGAGCACATCATCAAGCGTCCCGACACCTACATTGGCTCCGTCGAGCGCTTGGAGCAGAAGATGTGGGTCTACAACAAGGTCGACAAGCTGATGGAGAACCGCACCGTCGGCTTCGTCCCCGGTCTCTACAAGATCTTTGACGAGATTCTCGTCAACGCCGCAGACAACAGCCAGAGAGACTCGTCCATGACGTTCCTCAAGGCCACCGTTGACCGCGCCACTGGAGAAATCTCGGTCGAGAACAACGGCAAGGGCATCCCGATTGAGATGCACGAAAAGGAGAAGTGCTACATTCCCGAGCTCATTTTTGGTCACCTGCTCACGGGTTCCAACTACGACGACGACGAGAAGAAGACTGTCGGTGGCCGCAACGGCTACGGTGCAAAGCTCACCAACATCTTCAGTCAGAGGTTCACCATCGAGCTGCAAGACTCCAAGAACGGCAAGCGGTACAAGCAGACCTGGACGGACAACATGAGCAAGATGGAAAAGGCCAAGATCACGTCCAACAAGACGTCCGACTTCGTCAAGGTCACGTTCCTCCCGGACTACAAGCGGTTCGGCATGGAGAACGGCATCGACGACGACCTCGAGGCCCTGATCTACCGCCGCGTTTACGATTTGGCCGGCACCATGACGGGCGTCAAGGTTTGGCTGAACGGCGAGCACCTCAAGCTCAATTTCAAGTCGTACTGCGAGCTGTACGCCAAGTCGATCGCCAACGAGCGTGGTGACGCCGCCGTTGACGGAGAGAAGCCGGTTGCCAAGGTCGAGTTCGACCAGCAAAGGCACAACGGCCGGCTGTGGCAGATTGGCTTTACCGTCTCGGACGGATCGTTCCAGCAGGTCTCGTTCGTCAACAACATTGCCACCACGTCCGGCGGCACGCACGTCAGCTACATTGCCGACCAGATCTGCGACGCGCTCGGCAAGGAGCTCAACAAGAAGAAGAAGGGCCACACCCTCAAGCCGTCGCACTTCCGCAACCACATCTTCATCTTCATCAACTGCTTGATCGACAACCCGGCCTTCACCTCGCAGACAAAGGAGCAGATGACCACCAAGATGAGTGCCTTTGGCAGCAAGTGCGTGCTCAGCGACCAGTTCCTCAAGAAGGTCAAGGCCTCGGAGGCCATCGCCAACATCATGGAGTTTGCCGACAGAAAGGCAGACAAGATGATGGCCAAGAGCGACGGCAACAAGCGCTCCCGCATCAGCAACGACAAGCTGATCGATGCCAACTTTGCCGGTACCAGGCGCGGTCACGAGTGCACCCTCATCTTGACCGAAGGTGATTCGGCCAGGGGTCTGGCTGTTGCTGGCCGTGCCGTGCTGGACCCCGATCGCATTGGCGTCTTCCCGCTCCGCGGAAAAATGCTCAACGTTCGCGATGCCTCGGTCGAGCAGATCATGAAGAACAAGGAGATTGAGAACATCAAGAAATTCCTCGGGCTCAAGCACAAGCAAAACTACACAGACACCAAGGGTCTCCGCTACGGCCATCTGATGATCATGGCCGATCAGGATCTCGACGGTAGCCACATCAAGGGCTTACTCATCAACTTCCTCGAGGTCCAGTATCCATCCCTGCTGCGCATCGACGACTTCTTCCAGGAGTTTATCACCCCGGTCGTCAAGGTCTGGCAGGGCACCAACCCGAAGAAGCCCCAGCACCTCAAGACCTTCTTCAACTTGCCCCAGTACGAGACTTGGAAGGACTCGCACAAGGCTGAGCTGCGGAAGTGGAAGTACAAGTACTTGAAGGGGTTGGGTAGTTCCTCCAACGAGGACGCCCAAGTCTACTTCAAGGATTTGGACCGGCACTTGAAGAAATTCGAGGTCTTGAAGCCCGAGGAGTCGCAGATGATTGAGCTCGCCTTCTCCAAGAAGAAGGCGGACGCGCGCAAGGAATGGCTGGGCAACTTTGTTCCTGGAACCTATCTCGACTCGACGGCCAGCAGGAAGAGCTACGCCGATTTCGTCCAGAAAGAGCTCATCCTGTTCAGCATGGCTGACAACATGCGCTCGATTCCCTCGATGGTCGACGGCCTGAAACCAGGCCAGCGCAAGGTCATCTACGCTGCCTTCAAGCGGAATCTCACCAGCGACCAAAAGGTTGTCGAGCTTGCTGGTTACATCTCCGAGGTGGCCGCCTACCACCACGGCGAACAGTCTCTGCAGCAGACCATCGTTGGTCTAGCGCAGACCTTTGTGGGTTCCAACAACATCAACTGCCTGGAGCCCAGCGGTAACTTTGGTTCTCGTCTCTCTGGTGGCTCGGATGCCGCCAGCGCCCGTTACATCCACACGCGGCTGTCGCCTTTCGCCCGGCGCATCTTTTCCAAGCTCGACGAGCCCAATCTCGAGAACCAATTCGACGATGGCAAAATGATCGAGCCCAAGGTCTACGTCCCGATCATCCCAATGGTCCTTGTCAATGGCGCCGATGGTATCGGCACGGGCTGGAGCACCTCAATCCCCAACTATCACCCGATTCACATTGTCGAGAACCTGAAGCGTCGTATGGGAAGGTTGGACCCAGAGAACACCGAGGAGCAGCCCTTCAAGCCGATGACTCCTTGGTTCCGCGGCTGGAAGGGGGTGCTTGAGTCGGACGGTCCTAACAGGTACAAGTTCAATGGCATCATCAAACAGGACGAGCAGAATCCCAACGAGATTCATGTCACCGAACTGCCCGTCCGGATGTGGACCGACGACTTCAAGTCCAGGCTTGAGGACATCATCCGCGCTGAAAAGACCCCGTCCTTCATCAAGGACTACAGGGAGTTCAACGATCATCAGACTGTCCACTTCATCATCGATATGGAGGACAAGCATCTGAATGCGGCGCTGGCCGAGGGTCTGCTGGAGAAGTTCAAGCTCACCAAGTCGCTCACCACCACTAACCTGGTGGCGTTCAACACTCGCGGCCAAATCCAAAAGTACGAGAGTCCGGAGGAGATCATGGAGGAGTACTACCATTACCGTCTCAAGATGTACACGGAGCGCAAGAATCACTGGCTGAGCGTTTACCATGCCGACTACCGGAAGCTCAAGAACCAGTACCGCTTTGTCTCTGAGATCATCGAGAACAAGCTCGTGGTCAACAAGAAGAAGAAGGCCGTGCTGGTTCAAGAGCTTCGCGACCGCCAGTACGAGGCTTTCCCGCCGAAGGACGACAAGAAGTCCAAGTCGACCGATGAGGAACTTGGCCAGGACGACGCCGAAGATGACGACGCTACTGGTAGCGCGCGCGACTATGATTACCTCCTCGGAGTAAGTGCCCATGCTGTGTGATCCCTGCATTTCACGCCGCTAACAGACAACAGATGCCTATTTGGTCGCTTACAAACGAGCGTCTTGAGAAGCTCAAGGATCAGATCGCGGCCAAGAAGGCCGAGCATGACGAACTCGATGCTCTGAGCGAGAAGGATCTATGGCTGAAGGATCTCGATGAATTCGTCGAGGAGTGGCATACCCAGCTGAAGCTAGAGGAAGAAATCACAACTGGCATCCGTAGGATGGGCCGTCGCGCGTCGCAAAAGATCGGCGCTGGCAGGGGCCGTCGCCCGAAGGGTGATGACGACTACCAGCCCGAGAAGAAGTCCAAGCCCAAGGCTCCTAAGGTTGAGAAGGTCGAGACCAAAACCCATCAACGCTTCACCGAGAAGTTCCAGGCGGCAGCCCAACCCACGCCCAAGAACGATCTCTCGGATGATGATTTCGCTCTTCTCGGCAAGAAGGCGGTGGTAAAGGAGGAGTCGCAACCTCCTGCTTCCGTCACCGAGGTCACTGCCGGACGTGCCAAGCGCGCAACTGCCACCAAGTCCAAGTACGTCTTGAGCGATGACTCGGAGGAAGACGACGACTTTATGGACCTGGGCAAGCCCAACGTCAAGGATGAAGTCGAGTCGGAACCTGAGGTTGTCGAGCAGCCGGCGAAGCGGGCAGCAGCAAAGGCTAAACCGTCGCGACTGGATGATGATTTTGACTCGGAGATTGAGGAGGTTGTCGAGCAGCCGGTGAAGCGGGCAGCAGCAAAGGCTAAACCTTCGCGGCTGGATGACGCTTTTGACTCGGAAATCGAGGAGGTTGTTGAGAAGCCGGTGAAGCGGGCAGCAGCAGCCAAGCCCAAGCCGTCTTACCTGGATGACGAAGATGCCTCAGAGCTCGAGGAGGTCATCGAGAAGCCGACGAAGCGGGCTGCAGCCAAGAAGGCCAAACCGTCGTACATGGAAGAAGAGTTTGGCTCGGAGAGTGACGACGACAATATGCTGGGCGATGTCGGCGCCTTGGTAAAGGGCATAGGACGCCCTGCCACCTCAAGCAGCAATGGCGGCAGGCTTAGCCTGTTTGCCATGTCTCGCCCCGAGGCAGGCGAAACCCCCCTTCCCAAGATGAAGACCAAGGCTTCAAAGTCCACCCTCGAGATCGACGACCATGACGACACCAACTACGAGGCGCTCGCCATGTCCTCCCCGCGGAAGTCCACCAAGGCAGACGACCTGGACGACTTCCTGTCCGACGACGACCTGCCCGCCGCGACCAAGCCCGCCAGCAAACCCGCCGCCCAGACAGCCGCCTCCAAGGCCAAGGCTCCCTTGAGCGTGGTCCCGGCGCCAGCCAAGAAGCGTGGCCGCCCGGCCGGATCCAAGAACAAGCCCAAGGACGACGACGATGCCGCGCCCGCTCCCGCTCCCAAGGCCAAGCCCAAGCCGAAGACTGTGGCAACTGCGGCCAAGGCCAAGTCGAAGCCCACGACCCTCTCGCCAGCCGCCAAAGCCTACGCCGCCAAGAAGGCCAAGGCCAAGAAGGTCATCAGCGACGATGAGGACGAAATCATGGACGACGCCCCTGCCCCCGTGGCAGCCAAGCCCAAGGCCAGGCCCGGGCGTGCGGCGGCCGCAAAGGCCAAGCCGGTGTACCTTGACGACGACGAGGACGACTCGTTTGTCAGCGCCGGCTCGGGTGGTGCGAAGAAGGGTCGGAAGGATGACAGTGATGCGTTTGACATGGACGACGACAGCGACTAGATTTGTCGGGCTCGTCAGCTCGCGGTCTGCGCTGGTTTGGCTTGATCGAGTTCTGTTTTGATGAGATATGACTTCTTCTCCTAGTCGAGTGGGTGGGACTTCGGGGTGGAGGAGGTTTCTCATACCTCTCTCCTTTTTGCTTTGGCGGTTAGGTTTGGCGGCACATTGAGGGCGTTGTGTGTGGTTCTGGTTTGTTGAAGGGGGAAGGGGTGGCAATCTGTTTTGTTTATTTCTTCTCTCCGATGAAGTGTGGCACGTTGCTCATTCAGAGGTGCCCATTCATGTATCTATACGTGCTTCTCTTTCTACTTTGCTGGCTGAACTCAATCAATGCGCTCTGAAACCTTGTGGTCCCTTGTGACCCCTTTTCCATTGTGTGCTTTCCGAAATCTACACACCATTCTTTATCCAAAACCGGGTTTACCTGGTGGGCACAGTGAAAACCACTCTCTTTTCAGGGAGGGTCAGCATTCCGTGGTTACGCCCCATTAAAGAGAGGCTGATCCACCTTGTGTCGTTTGTGAACAAGTCTGACATGTGGTAAAAGCTTTGTGAGAACAATGGTGCTGCAATCGTTGACCGCTCATGATCCAGCAGCCAGAGTAGTTGACGAACTGGACATATTGCACGTTGCAGCCAGGGGCTCGTCCTGCACGAAGGAGTACTGAAGTCATAATACGCACGTAGGGACCCCTTACATCTCTCTCCCAACGTGACGCACAAAGGGAGCAAGGAGCTGAACCCACACGATGCATGTAGGAAGCGGTTGAAACCGCATCAAAAGTTAATTTGGACGACGGAGCATCCACGTAGGCGGCCGCAAGCAAAACGTGCCACGCAAATGTATGAGGATACACTTGATATTAGCTGCAGAAAACAGGACGCCCAAGGAAATCTGAGAAAGAACCTTCTGTCCCTGCCCCGCCCTTCCTCCCGAGGGAGCCAAGTTTGAGATCATTGCACAAGACAGCGTTGAGTTCAAAATGTAAAAAGGGAAAAGAAAGTACATTTAGTTCAACACAATACTCCGCCCGCCTCCCATCCATCCACCTAGCCGATAGATAAACCTGGGATTCCTATCTCTCTCATTTTCTCAGAGAGAGCCCTGGTAAAAGAAAAACCCGACCTTGATCCTCCTTGAGTGCATTGCCAATCTTGTCATGCCGTCCATGCCATCCATTGCCATGCTTACACTCCTCCTGCCCCCAATATAGTGTTGCCGGTTTGGTTTCCCGGCAGTGTGATCGGCTATCTTTGCGTCGCGGTGCGTGTCTGCCGGACATGGTAGAGTACAGATGACGTTGTCGTCATTCCTCATAGCCACGAGACTCCCGCTTAAGCGATGATCAGGGGCTCCGCCTCAGACTTGCTGCTCAGCTCGGGCTTGGTCTGGGGCTTGGGCTCCAGCTCGGGCTCGAACTTAGCATCAGCGCTGGCAAACTTGAAGTCCTCCTTGGGCGCGGCCGGGAAGTCGTAGGTCTCCTTGGGAGCAGAAGGGAAGTCGGTGGCCTTGATGGTAGACGGGATCTCGGGCGCCTTGCGAGGCGTCTTCTGCTTCAGCTGCTCCTCAGTCTGGCGGGCACCACCCTTGATCAGGGCCTGGGCCTTGGCAGTGTAGTCGCCCATGTACTGCTTGGTCAGGTGGGTGGCCTGCTCGGTGTGCTTCTGGGCAACCGAGCGGAGCTGGGCCGTCTGGGCGTTGACAACCTCGCCGGCATGCTTGAGCTGAGTGTCAATGAGCTCCTGGTTGGAGGTGTAAATGAGCGGGGTGAAGAAGACGACGGTAGTGGCGATCACGGCCAGGCCCCAGTACGGAACGATCTTGACGAGGTAGTACGAGATGAAGGCGGCGAGAGCGGCCTGGGGTGGGTTAGCTTGCGGCTCTGACGCAATAGCTGCAGCAAAAGCGAGCGCGGGCGGAGACAATTGTGGAGACGACTTACAGCAGCCGAAGCATAGACGTTCTCGGCAAACAGCACACGCTGGGACTCGATGACGAAGAAGTTGATGAGCTCGTGGACGTCGCCAATCAGAGAGTCGAGTGTTTCCCGCGGAACAGTGTAGTACTTGCGGGGACGGAGCTGGGTCGCGAAGCCGTTGTTCAAGAGGGCCTTCCCGGCGATCTCGGCAGCGATGGTGATGCCGAGGACCATCCAGGTGAGCTTGAAACCCCAACGCACAACATCAAGGTACCTAACCGAGAAGATGAGTGTGACGAGGGAGGCATAGGCGATGGCCGAAGCACCTGCAAAGCATCAGCACCAGCCCTACCAGCCGTACCCCAAGATTTCCAGTGACATACGAGGGTTGCGCCAAGACAAGAGTTCTGAAAAGAACGAGTGGTAGTGTGTCAGCGGCTGGCCGGTGGCAGCCTTGTAGTCGGGAGGGTGGCGGGCAGCGGCGAGGTTGGACATCTCGGCGGAGGTCTTTGCGGATTGATCAAGGACGTTCTGGGCTACAGGACCTGCAAAGTATTCCGTCAGCATCTTCGAGCGCAGTTTCGGATCGGCAGCACGAGCTTACCATTGGCAACGGTGTTGTAGGCAGCTGCGGCGTCTGTAGAAGGTATCGTCAGTTGGTCTGGGCCACGGAAGGATCGGGTGTTGGTCGGTCGACCTGTGAAACACTTTGCGTCTGTTAGCCGGATGTCGAGGGCAGGGAGACAAAAAACCCTCCGAGGGCAAGAAAATCACATACCTCACTGTCTTTGAGGGCCTGCACGTTGGGGTTGGTATTGGGGTTGGTATTGCCGTTGACGGCGGTGATGTCGGCCATTTTGATTGCTGTCGTGCGATGGGCGCGTGAGCAGTGACTGGTCCGGAGCTGGTTGGATGGTGTGCGAGTCGGAAACCCGTGACGTCGACAAGACACGAGCGAGGAGGGGCAGCCAGAGGGCGAGAAAAACGGTGATGTGCAAAGAGGTATGTACCGTAGCGGGAGCGAGGAACAAAGCTGACAGCTCACACCAGCCAAGCTTCTTTGTGCAGCAGAGGTTTTGGGGTGGTTTGGTGTTGCAGGAAGAAGGGAAGCAGAGATTTGTGTTCCGAGAAGTTGGGATAGGCAGGAAGCAATGAGGGCTTTGAGACAGGTCCAGGGTGACCCGAATTATTATTATTTGGAACTGGCTTATCAAAAACTTGCAGGCAGTCGCGGTCCATGACGGGGACTTCTGGCCAGCCCCACAGCAGATGCCCACGATTGCCTGCTGCCACTGCCAGTGCCGGGTTCGAGCAGTTCCCAAACGGCATGCAGCACCGGTGCAATGATCTCATCATGCCAGAGCTGCACCAAGGGGGTCGGCAGCCTATCAGGGAGCTGCATCCTCCAGCTCCGGAGTTTCCCTGCGTCACACAATCGGCGAGACGCAAGACGCACCCACTTCCTTTCCGTTCTTATCTCTCCGTTTCTGCCAAGCAGTTTTGGTTTTTGCTGTTCGGATTCCAACATGCCATCATGGAATGCCCCTCTGGGTATTTCTGCATTAGAACCAATTTGCGCGCTACCAGTCTTTTTCAGGCGTAGCGTTATGGCTCCCGCTGTCGATAACCATCAAAAACCCAGTGCCGACCACACCCCTGGCTGGCCTCCTTGCCAGGGCTATTCTTGGCCTGACGCATCATTTCCACAGCGGACAGCGTCATCCATCGCATGTGATTCCGCGCTAGTGCTGCGTCAGTAACCCACCGAGAGCTCCAGAACGCCGTTGTCAAAGTGGGTGGGTGTGATGCAACACGCGACACCATCGGGATGACGTTAGCGACAAGGCCCCCCTTCAGGATCAGGCACGACAGACACACAATGGCTCTGTTTCAGCACCCTTGCACGGCGACAGCATGTCAGTCAAGTTTTGAGTAGAATGTGGTGGGATTTGATTACTTTATTCCTCGACTCTGCCTTGACCAGGCTCGCAAAGCTCCGTCTTTGTAACAAGTAAATGCCAACCATATGTGTCCTGTTCTCCCAAAAGCTTGCTCTGTATATCGCCCACAGGCGTTCATGCCCCATCCTCCAACAATCGCCTCAACCCGAAATCCCTACCTCCGCTATGCAGAAGAAATGTTTGGTATCACAATGCTCACAAAATACAGCCGGCCCGCGACCAACTCAGCCCCCCACACCCCTCCCAGCAATGACAGTGTATCCCCAAAAAAGCGCCCAGATCTCGTGGCACATAAGTAGCTCCTGTACGAAAACAGCAATCAAGCCAGCAAGCAATCATCATCACCTCCTCCACCCCCAGAACCCGCCGCTCGACGTGTTGTTGTTCGTCGCCGGGGGCGTGGGCGCCTTCGCAGGGGGTTCCAAAACCACCGGCACGGCAGTCGAACCCGTCAAGCGGCCGAACATGCCCATGGCCCCCGAAGCCGCCGAAGCCGCCGCATTCCCCACTTGTTGCATCGCCGGGGGCGTCTCGCCCGGCGCGAGGCCAAACGCCTTGCGGAGCTGCTCCAGCTTCTGTTTCGCCTCCTCCAGCTCCTGCCGGGCAACTGCCTCGGACGTCTTGGCCTGCACGAGGTCGAGCAAGAGCGCATCGTTCTCGCTGGTCGGCGCCGTGAGCGGGGTTGCGTATGAGGATGGGGTGGGGTGCTGGGCGCCGGCGACGGCGAGCGACTCGCTGCTGTCGTTCTTCTTCATCGTCATTGAGGACGCTCGTTTGTTGCCGTACGGCGACGGCGTCTGGGACGGCGTTGACCTGCTGCGGCCCAGTTTGAGCTCGCGGAGCCCGGCCGCGACCGAGGGCGGAACGGGGGCTTTGGGGAACCACTCGCCCTTGTCGGCGCTTGCGGGTGTGTCCGAGGCCCTGATCCGCATCCCGTGTATCTGCCTCTCGAGGCGCTGCTTCTCTTGGTGTACGTTTCGGACATGCGCGTGGGTTTCCCTCAGCTGGTCCCTCATGGAGGTCGTCTCCTGTTCCATCTCTTGCATCTTCCGATTGAGCTCCTTGGATTTCGCCCGTTCTTGTACGAGCTGTTCTCTTGCCCGAGCCAGCTCATCTCGTAATTGCAACTTGGTCTCGGGCCCGGACGAGGTGGGGCTGGCAGCCGGTTCGCTAAACCGCACTTCGACGACATCGAGCAGGTCGGACAGCTGTTCCGCTGTCGGCTTGGCAGCGCTGGGCCCTCCAAACGCAGATGTTGGCGATTTCGTACCGTTCGGTGTTGTCTCGTCGCTTTCTTCGCCGTCTGCCCTGCCGGCCTTCTTGCGCAACCCGTCTAACAGCGAGCGGACGGCCCGCCGGTCCTCCTCGCGCTCTTCCTTCTCTTTTTGTAATTGGCTCGCCAACAAGGCGTGGTTCCGCTGCAGCTCGCTGAGCGCAGTGAGCAGATCTTCGATTTGGCTGTGGAGATACTTGCTGCCGTCCTTGGAGGTGTTGACGCTGCCCGAAAAGGCGGTGGGCGCTGTCTTGGACGACGGCGCCACGGCGTCCCTGGGCGGTTCGTCGGCGGAGCTGTCGCGCGAGATGGTGGTCGCCTCGGTCGAGACGGAGCTGAGAACACTGGCGGCGGATGACGTGTTTGACGAGACAGCCTCCATCGAGGAGAGGCTCTGCTTAGACGTGCTGCGCCGAAGCATGCTCAGCGGGCGCGATGCAGCGAGGGGTCCGGGATTGAGAGAGTTGCTGACGGGCGCGGATCCCGACGCCTGCGCTGCTGCCGCAAACGTGGCGAACCTGGGTGTGGACGAGGACGCCCAGATGCGACCCAGGAAACGGGAGGCGGCTGTGGTCACATCCGCCGATGCTTGTGCCGCCCCCTCTGTCCCACGCTGATTGGCGGTCGAGCTAATCTTAGCTTCCCTGTACCCCTGTTCCAGCGTTGCCAATCGCTCCTTGGTGACCACGTTGGACAGCGCGACAAAGTCTTGGACAAACTCGTCGGCGTTGTAGTTGTAGCAGTCCCAGAGCCCGCGCGACAGCAGCAGCTGCATTACGTCTTCGAGCTCGGTGCAGGCCAGGATGCGCGTCTGGTTCTTGCGCATGAGCGACAGCGCCACCCGCATGATGGTCTCCGAGGCGCCCTCGGCGAAGATCACATCGTAGATGCGAAACAGCATTGGCAGGGGGCACGTTACGGCGAAGAAGGACAGGAACCATTGTGAAACATAGGCCGGCTCAACCTGCAAATCGTCCAGATGGGCCGACAGAGTGGGCAGATGGTGTCGCAGCAGCTCGCGGAATTGGTAGATTCGGACGTGCAGCCCTGCCAGATCGGGAACGAAACATTGGCGCAGATCGTAGTTTTCCATGAGTCTGGTCGCACAGGTCAGCTCAGCACGCACTCAAAAGGATATTGGGATCCGACGCACCTGACCAGGATGCAGAAAGCTTGTTTGTCCGGCATGTGCATCAGGAGCGGTCCGACCAAGAACCCCAGCCCCTGGCAGTACCCGATCTTGGTGTCGTAGAGGCTGAAGCACTTGAGCACCCGGCCGAGCATCCGCTGGCCGTCGCCCTCGGGATCCCTGAACATGTCGACGCCCGGGAAGCTTCGCCCGAGGTCTTTGCTGATGACGCCCTCATACGGGCTGGATTCGCCCGTCAGCCGTTCAAAGACCTCCTCCAGAGCACTGTCGCGGGCGCCCGCCATGCTCTGCCAGACCACGCCCCGCAGCGGCGGCGGGATGCCCTTCCTGACCTTGTTGGAGAGCAGGGTCGGCAGCCGAACCATGGTCTGCTTGGGGTCTTTGACCAGCGCCAGGTAGAACTCGAGCTCGGTCATGGGCGGGGGCGGTAACGTCGAATATCGGAGCGCGGGGGGCGTCGGCCCGTTGACCAGCTTCCGCAGCTGCGCCATCGAGGGGGGTCTGGGCGTGCTCTCGCGGGATCGCCGCTTGTCGGCCGCCTTGACGTTGATGCGCTTCGGGTTTGTCGCAATTCTGTCATTTTCCTGCTCCAGCTTGGCCAATAACGCAGCCGTGGACTGTATGACAAGGCGTGTCAGTTACGGTGGAGAGGGGGGGAACGTGAGCCTCCAAGAAGATTGTCATGAACGCACCTTTCCTGAGCCTTGACCCTTCGACTCCAAATCCTCCTTCTTTTGTAACTCCTCCCAGTCGACTCTCTCGGATCCCGAGCTGGAACACGAGTCCCGGCGCTTCCTGCCCTCGCCGTCCTCGTTTGCACTCGCTGTGCCCGCCTGTCCGAGCTCCTGGAGCAGATTCGGTTTGCGTTTCGCCGCTGTTTCTGGCTCAAAGATATCAGATTCGCTGTCATCATCGTCGTCCTCCTCATCCAACATCTCGACCGTCGCGTCGCTTCGAGCATGGTCAGGAACCGGGCTCTTCCGTGTCAAGATGGTACTCGGCGGCACGGCGGTGTTCAGATGGAGTGACGGCGGTTCGGAGAGGCGGACTGTAACGAGTGAATCATGATCGCTCGCCTTGCTATCTGTGTCGGCGGCCATTGGCGGCGAATTGGTCCGCGCCGGAACGCCATCGGTCGGTGACTGTGTCGCATCGGCAAGTGCCGGCCCTGGTGGTGTCTCTCCTCCCTCCCGGGCGGGCTCCATCCCGAACCCAGACCCCAATCCCGCAACTTCAAGTGTGTCGAGACAGCTTGGACGCGGCGGTAGGGTTTCGGGCGCGCCGGGTCGCCAAGGGTCGAGAGTCGTAAAAGGGAGCTCCCAGTCGAGCTATCGGTGCTGTCAATGCTCTCGCAATGCTAGGTATCGTCTGAAACCACTGCCGCTACCGAGAATGAAGCGGGCAAAGCAACCCTAGTCCTGTCGCGGTTCTTCGCCTTTCGCCGGAGGGTTCCAAAGGCGCAGGCCTGCCAGCTTTCAAAGGAAAGAGGCAGGGATGGTTCGTGAGCTCCGGGAAGGGGTGGAGCGAGGCGGTCGAGATCGTCGACCTCGAATTGTGTGGGTCTTGGCGCGCGCGACTGCTGGGGCAGTCTCTCCTCTCGTTTCAGCGAGGGGCCGAGGAGCACTGAAACGGTACGATCAGAGGCGACCCGCGGGTTCTGGGGCCCAGGACAGCTGACACATACTACCGAGTAAAGCAATAAAGAGATTATCGTTTGTACATAGACTCAACAGCAGCAAGGAGAGAAATAACGAGCATTCCCTTTGGACGTGTCCAAGGATTTCGTGTGGGAGCGCGAGCCCCTGGATATCCATGCAAATAAATTGGATGCAGGAACCATGCTCCCTTCTCCAAACAGGCAATGCGGGGCAGCCCGCCACCGCCAAACCAACACCATCAGGCCATCGAGTCGCGAGAGCAGCGGCTTTCTCACAGCATCAAGCCATCTGATGGTCCGCAAATCCGATCAAGTCACTGCTTGTCAGGTCAAGCGCGCAGCAAGACCGAGGAGCCGTTGAGACAATGCATTGGTCGAGCCTGCCCGACATGATTAATTCGAGGTGGTTATCACGGCAAAAAGTGGGGGCCAATGGCACGCCTTCTCCGCCAATCGGCACCCGCATTTGTCGCTGACCCTGCGTTCGGTCTCTTCTTTCTCCTGACTCCACCCTGCAGGGACGGAAGCACTGGACCGAACCGCAGCCCTCGAAGAGCCAACCAGCGGCCAGAGGGCATCGCCAACCACCGCGAAAAGCAAAAGGCAAAAGCGAATCTCCTGAGCCGAGTGTCTAGATAGCATGTAAGCTAGACTCGGCCAGGGAAAGAAGACCTGAACAAGTCGGTATGGCCGCATGGATATGGAATACCTGCGTACACCGCTTCCAGTGCTCGACCGACTAAACGGCCGTGCCGCACAAGGGACATCAATCGCTGCATGACACGATGGCCAAGACGGAGACCCGTTCTGGAGCACCTCGACGCCAGGCGGCCCGGTCAGATTGACCCGAGAATGTGGCCACTCTCGATGCTTACGGGTGTGTCTGTGTCCAGAATCTACTCTACAGTCGTCCAAGTAAACAAACGAGCACCGGAGTTTTGCACTGAGGTGCTGTATTTGCAGCAGCTGTTGTTTCTATCACGAGCACAGATGGTTTGGTCGCCCGTGCATGCATGTGCTGGAAGCGCAAGTTCTGTTGGATTTAACCAACGACAGCAGGTCTCTGAATTCGACACTCAAGCGTTATTATGACAGGACCAGACAGCTCTAGAGGCCAACAATACAGAATAGTCCTGGCCGATTCAAGTAATTTATAAACCGACAAGTCTGTTCTGTTCAAGATGGCTTTCTCGCAGTCTCCAATACACCCGAATAATACCAACCCTCAACCCCTAAGAAAAAATCCTAACGCCAGCGCCTCAACGAACCGAGCATCTCAAGTTCTCCTTCCCGGACTGGAACCAGACGACAAGCTGTGCCATGCACCGCAAACACAGAGAAGCCACGCCATATCCATCCAACCACCCAACGGACCACACCACCCTAATTCGACTTTATGTACCTCCTAACCCATTCTCGGAGCATCTACCCTTGTCTCACTCCCTCGTACATTCCATCCCACCTCTGAGCACTCATCACGGCCCAGAACCCTGCAACCCCGGCACG
>Ga0247823_10001375_pt1 | contig 20254 bp, 14 predicted proteins | sample 13C_PalmiticAcid_2_FD_192426 | JGI IMG/M metagenome (GOLD analysis project Ga0247823, IMG submission 192426) | Soil microbial communities from agricultural site in Penn Yan, New York, United States - 13C_PalmiticAcid_Day30 | ecosystem: Environmental > Terrestrial > Soil > Agricultural land... | reverse complement strand
ATCGCCAACCGCACCAACTGGGCGACGATGCCGGCGGCCCGGCCCAGCGTGCGCAATCCGCGCGACTGGCAGCAGGCGGCGTTCTGGATCACGCTGACCGATCTGGCGCAGCGCGACCGGCGCTATGGCAAACCGCTGCTCGATCTCGGGCGCGAACTGGGCTGGAAGCTCGGCGACAAGCCGTTCCATGCCGACGATCAGCTTATCGCACAGGCGTGGATCTGGGCGGCGCGCAACGGCGCGGGCAAGGCGGCGCTGGCGCCGGCCATCGCCTATTTCGAGAATGTGCTGACCAATCGCCGGACCGGCAGCCTCGAATTCATTCCGGTCGCGCCGGGACGCAATTCGTCGGACTGCACCGATCGCTGGTGCTGGTGCGACGCGCTGTTCATGGCGCCGCCCACGCTGCTTCAGCTCGCGAAGATCACCGGCGACAAACGTTATGCCGACTTCGCGCACGAAGAGTTCAAGGCGGCCACCGACTATCTCTACGATTCGGGCGAGAAGCTCTATTTCCGCGACAGCCGTTTCTTCGACATGCGCGACGCCAGCGGGCGCAAGCAGTTCTGGAGCCGCGGCAATGGCTGGGTCATGGGCGGCCTGGTCCGCATGCTTCAGGTCATGGACCGCAAGGATCCCAAACGGCCTTATTATGAGAAGCTGTTCCGCGACATGTCGGCCCGGCTGCTGACGCTGCAAAAGGCCGATGGCTATTGGCCGGCATCGTTGCTCGACAACGATCCCGGCACCCCGCCCGAAACCAGCGGCACGGCGTTCTTCACCTATGCCTTTGCCTGGGGTGTCGATGCCGGGCTGCTCGATCGCGGTGCCTATCAGCCCGCGGCGATCAAGGGCTGGAACGCGGTGGTTCGTGCGGTGCAGCCCGACGGGATGCTCGGCTGGGTGCAGCAGGTCGGCGACCGGCCCGACAGCGTCTCGGCGAAGGAGACGCAATTCTACGGATCGGGCGCGTTCATCCTTGCCGGCACCGCGATGTACGATCTGGCGCGCAAGGCGAAGCGCTGATGCGAAAGGCTGTTTGCGTATCCCTCGCCGCGGCGCTGCTCACCGGCAACGCTGCCCCTGCCGATCGCTGGGCGGGCAAGCCGCACGGGCCGGTCTACGCCGTCGATGTCGCGCCGATGGACCGCACCGTCCGTACCCGCCTGATGCCGCAGGTCGAGGCGCTGCTCGAGCTGCTGCTGCGCGAAAAGCGCGCGATGAAGCTCGGCGGGGTTGCGGTGTTCGAGAGCGGTGACAAGTTCCTGCCCGGCAAGATCGCCGCGGCGATGGCCTATCGCATCACCGCGCTCAAGAAAGGCGATCCGCGGCTCGACCAGCGGCTGCGCGACTTCGCCGATATTGCCGAACTGACGCTCGACGATCCCAACGACAGCTGGGGCATCTATTATTATGTCTCGGCGCTGCATGACCTCAACGAGCGCGGCCTGCTCGACCGCGCCGTGCGGCCGGCGACGCTGGAGAAGCTCAAGCGGCAGCTCGACTGGCGCCGGTTCGTCCGCCCCGATCTCACGCTGATCGATCTGCCGAACAACTATTATGGCGTTGCCTTCTCGATCGCGCGGCTGCGGCACCTGATGGGGTGGGAAGACGCATCGGGCGCCGACCAGCTGCTCGCGCGCACGCTCGACCATTATCGCAAATATTCGGGCGAGTTCGGGTTCGCCGACGAGACCGAGGGCAAGGGCCGGTTCGACCGCTATTCGGTGCTGCTGATCGGTGAGATCGCGCACCGGCTGATCGAGACCGGCATGACGCCGAGCGCCGAAGTCAGGGGCTGGCTGCGCAAGTCGGTCGATCTGCTGCTCCCGCGCTTCAACCTCACGGGCGAGGGGTTCGAATATGGCCGCAGCATCGGCGCCTATGGCGAAACCGCCTTTATCGAGGTGCTGACCGCCGCGGCGCTGCTCAAGGTGCTGACCCCGCAGGAAGAGCGCATGGCCTATGCCTTTTCCAGCCGGATCAGCGCGCGCTACATGGACTTCTGGGTCGATCCCGCGACCGGTTCGGTCGATCTGTGGGGGCAGGGGCGGCGCACCGACGCCTATCGCGGCATCCACCGCATCTTCGGCGAGAATTTGAGCCTCGCGCGTCAGCATATCTACACCAACGCGATCTGGAACCGGCTCGGCTATGGCGGGCGGGTGCCCGACCGCGGCTATGCCAAATGGCTGGATGCGCTGCCGCGTTCGACCGTCACCTGGTTCGCGCGCGGCGAACATGACCGCGCGCTGGTTACGGTGCGCGATCGTGGCAAGCTGATCGGCCTGCCCATCATCAACGGAGCGGAGGGGCAGCATATGCACAACCCCTATTTCCCCGTTCCCTTCTCGCCGGGAATGCTGTCCGGATCCGCCGATGCGACCTACCCGCACCTCGTCCCGAAGATCACGCTGGCGGACGGCGCGGTGCTGATGCCGCTCGCCTTCTTCAAGGATGTGAAGGTCGTCCGGAAGGGCGCGGTGACGCAGGTGAGCTGGCGGCAGGACGCGCTCGACCTGATGGGCAAGGACGATGCGCGGCCCGATCGCCGCGCGAGCATCGAGACGCGCTACACGCTCGCACCCGGCCGTATCACGCGCAGCGACCGGCTGCGCCTGGCGTCCGGTGAGCGCGCGGCAAAGGTCGAGCTGGAGTTTGCGAGCTTTTCCGGCGCGCCGGCGGTGCGGGCGGGGCGGGTGCGCTTCGGCACGGGCGAAGTGCGCGGGTTCGCCGCGACCGGCTATGACCGCTGCACAGCTGAAAAAGCCGGGAAACCCGAATATCGCGCGCCCGTCGGTGCGTTTGAAACCCGCGTCCATTGTAAGCGATCCGCCCTCGCAGCGAAGGGTGGGGTCATAGCGCTAACATGGGAGTTGTACTACAACTGACGAATCTCGCTGTTGACTCTCTCGGGTAAAGTTGTAGGACACATTCTATGACACCGGTATCAAGCCGGGCACCCGAGGGGAGGTTGGAAAATGAAGTCTCGATCGATGATGCTGGTCCGCGGCGCGCTGCTCGCATCGGCGGCGGCAATGGGAGTTCCGGCGCTGGCGCAGGACACGCCCGACCCGTCGCCGCAGGCGGCTGGGGAGGAAGAGATCATCGTCACCGGTGCGCGCGCGACGCAGCGCAGCTCGATCGAGTTCAAGCGCAGCGCCGACGTGGTGGTCGATGGCCTGGTCAGCGATGAGATCGGCGCGACCCCGGACAATAGCGTCGGCGACACGCTGGAGCGGATCACCGGCGTTTCCGCGGATCGCTTCAAGGGCAATGCCAACGAACTGTCGGTGCGCGGTCTTGGCCCGACGCTCAGCTTCTCGACCTTCAACGGGCGCGAGGTCTCGACCGCCGGCCCCGATCGCTCGGTCGCCTTCCAGCAATTCCCGTCGGAGCTGGTTAACGGCGTGCTGGTCTACAAATCGCAGCGTGCTGACTTCCTTGAGGGTGGCGTCGGCGGGGTGATCGAGCTCAAGTCGATGAAGCCGCTCGATTATGGCAAGCGCCGCATCCAGTTCGAGGTCCGCGGCGATTTCCAGCCCAAGGACGACGACGTCTATCAGCATGACGGCCTCGGCTATCGCGCCAATTTCTCCTACACCGACAGCTTCACTACCGGCATCGGCGATATCGGCCTGTCGATCGGCTATCAGCGGCAGGACACGACCGCGCCGGAAGACTATTACAACACCAACTCGACCTTCCAGCCGTGCAACACGCGGGCGACCAACGGCGCGACCAACACCGTGAACTGCGCGCTCGTCGCGGCGCCGCGCAATGCGAACGAGACGGTCGGCGACGTCTATTTCGCCAACAGCTCGCGCAGCTTCCGCACGCAGCAGACCTCCGAAGTGCGCGACGGCATCATCGGCGCGCTGCAATGGCGCCCGCATGCAGATTTCGAGATCGCGTTCGACGGGCAATATTCGAACCGCGCGAGCCTGGAGGACCGCAACGTCCTTCAGATCACCGAGGGGCTGCGCGGGGTCCAGCCGCTTGTTACCGGCACCGGCGCGAACGGCTATTCCGAACATGCGCTGATGAGCTATCGCGGCAATTCGAACATCGAGAACCAGCTTGAGACGCGCCAGCGCAACGAGGAATATCTGGGCGGCGGCGTCAGCCTGATCTGGTCGCCCGACCGCTGGAACATCGCCTTCGACGGCTCATATTCGCGCAGCCACCGGACCGAGACGCAGAAGCAGACCCGCATGCGATCGACCACGCGCGTGCCTTATACGCTGACCTATAATGGCGACGATGTGGTGCCGACGGTCGATTTCGGCGGGTTCGACATCACCAGCCACGCCAACTTCCTCGCCACCGGCAACACCGCGGTCTATGCGCGCCGCCGGTTCGTGACCGATCGCGAGGACGTGATCTGGGCGGGCAAGCTGGACATCACCCGCGAGTTCGACGGGTTTATCAACTCGGTGAAGTTCGGCGGCCGCTATTCGGACCACCACCGCACCAACGACAATGCGCGCAACAACGATCTCAACACGATCCCCGGCACCGCGGCGCAGGTCACCGCGCTGATCACTCAGGCCAACCAGCAGTGCCGCGTGCCCTTCACCACCAGCAGCTACATGCAGGGCATGGGCACCAACGTCACCCGCTGGGCAACCTTCGACAATGACTGTCTGTTCCGCACCTTTGCCGGCGGCGACGACGCGCTGCCGACGCCCGCCGACGGCCGCGACCCGAGCGATATCGACGTGCGCGAGCGGATCTGGGCGGCCTATGCCATGGCGAACTTCCGTTCGGACGAGGGCGCGGTGCCGTTCAGCGGCAATGTCGGTCTGCGCTGGGTCAAGACCGACATCACCTCGATCGGTTACCGTCAGGCCTATTTGCTGACGATCAACACCGGCGACGACAGCTATACCGTCGCGATCGACCCCAGCCGCCCGCTGTCGACCAACACCGGCAAGGGCAGCTACAATTACCTGCTGCCGAGCGCGAACATCGCGTTCGATCTGTCGCAGCAGCTCAAGCTACGCCTCGCCGCCTATCGCGCGATCGCGCGTTCGGGGATCGAGAGCTTCGGTGCGGGCATCAGCCTGACGCCGGGGCCGGGAACCGGGATCGGCAACATCGTGTTCAACGCGACGACGGGCAACCCGAACCTGAAGCCGCTGCGCGCATGGAATGCGGACGCCAGCGTCGAGCTTTATGCCTCGAAAGATACGATGATCTCGGTCGCGGGCTATTATAAATGGGTGCAGGGCACGGTGATCGGCCGGTCCGAACCGCGACCGACCGACATCACCGTCACCACCGTGCGCGATGGCGGTACGCCGACGACCGAGACCTTCACGATCAACCCGGTCGGCCCGGCCAACGATCTCGAGACGCGTCACCTCTATGGCGTCGAGGCAACGTTCAGCCATGTGCTAACCTGGCTTCCCGATCCGCTCGACGGGTTCGGCATCCAGGGCTCGGTCAACCGCGCTTTCGCCAATTTTGAATATCCCGATACGTCGCCGGTCGCGGCGTATCTGGATCCCGCCAATCTGATCGGCCTGTCGAAATGGACGGCGAGCGGATCGGTGTGGTTCGAGAAATGGGGCCTCTCACTGCGCGCCAACGTCCGCTACCGTTCGGACTATTACAAGCCCAATGGCGGCACCAACCGCGAGATCCGCGACGGCACGTACCTGAACCTGTCGGCGCAGTATAATCTGACGAAGAATGTGCAGCTCAAGCTTCAGGCACTCAACGTCACCGGCACGCCCGACGTGATGTACAAGGGCGGCTTCGACAGCATCACCGAAGTCTCCAACAGCGGCCCGCAATATTTCGCCGGCTTCCGGGTCCGCCTGTGATCTTCCCGAACCTAGGCTGGACCATCCCTCTCTCGGTCTTTGCCGTCACCGCCGCCGCGGGTGCCCCATCCGTGGCGGCGGCTTTTTCGCCCGCCGGACAGGCTGTGGTTTGCCGGGGGAGCGATGGCTATGCCGCAACATTCGGCGGCCGGCGTACCTTCACGCTGCGCCCGGGCGAACTGGAAGCGATCAAGGTCTCGCGCGACAGCGACCCGGCGGTCGCACAGGCGTATCGCGCGCTGCTTGCGCGGGCCGATCAGGCGCTTGCCCGGAAGCCCGGGTCGGTACTCGACAAGCGCACGATTCCCCTGTCGGGCGACCGGCGCGATTATGTGAGCCTTGCCCCCTATTGGTGGCCCGATCCGGCCAATCCGAAAGGTCCCTATGTCCGCCGCGACGGACAGGTGAACCCGGAGCGTGAGACCAACCGCTTCGACCGCAGTGCGCTCGGCCGGATGGCGAGCGACACCGACGTGCTCGGGCTTGCCTATTACTATAGCGGCGAGCGCAAATATGCCGACAAGGCGGCGGCGCTGGTCCGTGCATGGTTCCTGGATCCCGCGACGGGGATGAACCCCAACATGAACTACGCGCAGGCGGTGCCGGGGCGCGAGAATGGCCGGGCGGAGGGCGTGCTCGATACCAGCGGGTTTATCGGGGTGATCGACGCAGTCGGGCTGATCGGCCCGTCAGGCGCTTTGTCGCCGGACGAAGTCACGGCGCTGGAGAGCTGGTTCTCGCGCTATGTCGACTGGATGCGCACCAGCCCCAATGGCAAGGCGGAGGCGGCGGCGCGCAACAATCACGGCATCTGGTACGATGCGCAGATCGCCCGTTTCGCTCTGTTCGCGCGCCGCGATGATATCGCGCGGAAGACCGTCGGCGATTTTGCGAAGGTGCGGATCGCGAAGCAGGTCGATCCTTCCGGCGCGCTCCCCCACGAGCTGACGCGCACGCGCAGCTTCCATTATTCGATCTACACGCTCGACGCGGCTTATCATGTCGCGGACAGCGCCGCGTGCCTTGGCACCGACCTCTATGGTGTCGAGGTGCAGGGGCGGTCGCTGCGCAAGGCGACGGCCTATGTCGCGGCCTATCGCGGGCGGCAGGGTGAGTGGCCGTACAAGGAGATGAAGTGGCCGGCCGACGGACTCGACGATCTGCTGACCCGCGCGGACTCGGCATGGGGGCCGGGTGTCTGGCCGCGTGAGGCTGGCGGGCACATGGTGCTGCGCTACCGTCGCGCACGATGATCCTCCGCCGGACCCTGCTTGCCGCGCCGTTGCTGGCGCTTCCCGCGTCGGCTCGACCTGCCGCTTTCGACCTGCGTGCGATCGAACGCCGCCGCGTGCCGCCGCAGGCGCGCGCGATGCTGGCCGAGCCACCGCGCACCATCGCGGCGATTCCGGCGCCGCGCAGCCCGGCGGGGCGGCACGATTATTATTCCGAAGGCGATTACTGGTGGCCTGATCCGGCGAAGCCCGGCGGGCCGTACATCCGCCGGGACGGGCGATCCAACCCCGACAAGTTCGATGGTCATCGCGACGCCCTGATCCGCTTTGGCCGGATCGTGCCGATGCTCGCCGCGGCATGGGATCTGACCGGTGAGCCGCGCTACGCCGCCGCGGCGATCCGGCACCTGCGTGCCTGGCTCGTCGATCCCGCGACGCGCATGAACCCCAATCTCCAGCACGCGCAGGCGATCATCGGCGTCAATACCGGGCGCGCGATCGGGGTGATCGACACGCTCCAGATCGTCGAGGTCGCGCGTGCCGCCAGTCTGTTCGCGCGCCGCAAGGCCCCCGGCTATGCCGCGATCCGCACGGCCGTGGAGGATTGGTTCGCGCGCTATCTCGACTGGCTCACAAACTCGTCCTTCGGGATCGAGGAACGCGATCAGGCCAATAACCACGGTACCTGCTGGCTGCTTCAGGCGGCCGCCTTCGCAACGGTTGTCGGCCGCGCCGATCTGCTCGCGGCGGCGCGGGAGCGGTTGAAGACGGTCATCATCCCGGCGCAGATCGCAACGGATGGACGCCAACCGCTCGAGCTCGCGCGGACCAAGCCCTATGCCTATTGTCTGTTCAACCTCGACGTCCTGTCCGCCTCGGCGTGGCTGCTGTCCGAGCGGAAGGGCGAGCTCATCGGTTGGCGTACGTCCGACAACCGCTCGATCGGACAGGCGATCGCGTTCATGACACCCTATATTGCCGGCAAGGACAAATGGCCCTTTGCGAAAGACATCGAGTATTTCGACGGCTTTCCGGTGCGCCATCCGGCGCTGTTGTTCGGCGCCCGCGCGCTCGACCGTCCCGACTGGCTGCGCGTCTGGAGCACCCTCAATCCTGATCCGGTGATCGGCGAGGTGATCCGCAACTTCCCGATCCGTCAGCCTCTGCTCTGGCTTTAGCCGCGCACCACGCAGCGAAAGCCGATATGGCTGGTCGCGCCATCGATCGATTGCGGATGGCGCGCCGCGGGGCGATAGCGCTGGCAATAGTTGACCGCGCACAGGTGAGATCCGCCCTTCAGCACCTTTCGCCCGATCTTCACCCCCGGCATCGCCGGGTCGAGACTCTCGCGCAGCGTCGCGCCGCGCGGGTTGGCGGCGACGCAGCAGCTGCCCTTGGGCTTGGCCGGGCCACCCTCGCCATACCAGTCACGCGTCCATTCCCACACATTGCCGATCATGTCTGACACGCCGTACCCATTGGCCGGGAAACTGCCGACGGGCGTGGTGCGGTAATTGCCGCCGTCCTTGATGCTCGCAAAGGGAAACGCGCCTTGCCAGTAATTGGCCATGATCGCGCCATCGGGCGCTAACTCATCGCCCCAGGCATATTCGCGGTCGACCAGTCCGCCGCGTGCCGCGAACTCCCATTCGGCTTCGGTGGGCAACCCCTTGCCCGCCCATTTTGCATAGGCTTCGGCGTCCTCGAACGCGACATGTACAACGGGATGATCGTCCAGTCCTTCGATCGAGCTGTCGGGGCCGGTCGGGTGTCGCCAGTCGGCGCCGGGAACGAACGCCCACCAGTTCGAATGGTCGTTAAGCGGAACCGGGGCGGGCTGCTTGATAAAGACCAGAGACCCCGCAACCGCCAACTCGGGATCGAGGCCGGGATAGAGCTTCGGGTCGGGCACGCGCTCGGCAAAGCTGCGGTAGCCGGTGTCTGCGGCGAACGCCGCGAACTGTGCGTTGGTGACCGGCGCCGTATCGATCCGGAAGGGATCGACTTTCACCTGCCGCAACGGTGCTTCCTCGGGATAGAAACGCTCCGATCCCATGGTGAAGGTGCCGCCGGGAATCTCGCGCATCTCGTTGGCCATCGCGGCTGTCTCTAGCAGACCCGTGCTACCCGCGCAGCGCCTGTACGAACGCCATGGCGCGTGCGCCGACCTCTTCGGCGGTCAGGCCCGGCCTGTACAGCGCCGAGCCGAGGCCGAAGCCGGGCGCGCCGGCATCACGCCACGGCTGCATATTGTCGGGCGCGATGCCGCCGACGGGCAGCACGCGCATCGCGGGTGGAAGCACCGCGCGCATCGCTTTCAGCACCGCGGGCGAGGCGGCTTCGGCCGGGAAGAGTTTGAGCGCGGTTGCACCCGCGTCGAGCGCGGCGAACGCCTCGGTCGGTGTGGCGATACCGGGCAGCGAGATCAGCCCTCGCGCGGCGGTTGCAGCGATCACTTGCGGATTGGCGTTGGGTGAGATGATCAGCGTGCCGCCGGCATCCGCCACCGCGGCGACATCGGCCTCGCTCAGCACCGTGCCGGCGCCGACCATCGCGCGGTCGCCGACCCGCTTCACCAGCCGCGCGATGCTGTCGAGCGGATCGGGGGAGTTCAGCGGCACTTCGATCAGCGTGAAGCCCGCATCGACCAGCGCCTCACCGATCGCCTCGACCTCATCGGGCTTCACGCCGCGCAGGATCGCGATCAGCGGGCACCGGGCGAAGGCGGCGTCGAACGGGGCGAGATGGCTCATGGACATGCGTTTCCGATTGCGAGGATGCCGGCCACGAAGGCGGCGTGACTGTCGATCAGCCGCGCGGCGCGGCCATTGGCCTCGATCGCGGCGGTATAGAGATTGCCCAGCTCCGGGCCGGACAGGATAAACACATCGGCGTGCGGCGCTTCTTCGAGCCGGGCGACGACGTCGCTGCCGATCAGTAGCCCGCTGGCATAGGCCGCGGCATGGGCGTCGTCTCGCGTGCCCAGCATCTTCGCGGCGCGGATGCCGAACAGCGACGCGGCGAGGTCGCGGCGCTTGGCCGTTTCCACTCCGTCGCGGAAGGCCGCGTTGGCGGTCACCTCACCGGTGAGCTGCGCCGCGAGCAGGCCATGTGTACGGAGCAGCGCGAACAATTCCCCCGTCATCGCGGTGGTGAACCCCGCGATGCGCCCTTCGCGCATCTCCGCCCACTTGCAATGCGTGCCCGGTTGGACGAGCAGCGCGTCGCCCGGCGTCAGCCCGGCCGCGACCGCGCCCAGCAGTTGCACTTCCTCGCCGCGCATCACATCGGGGCGGCCATCGGCCAGCGTCGAGACTCCCGGCACGATCGCGGTACGCGAGTCGATCCGCAGCAGGTTTGCCGCCAGTTCACCGACTCCCGCGGGCGCCGGGACATAGGGGGCCGCTTGCCAACCTATGTTCGATCCGACCATGCCCGCGAGCAGCATCGGCAGGTCGCCGAACCGGTCGCGGATCGACACCGCCTCGCCGGCGAAATCCTGCACCGCCGTCACGCCCCGATCGTCGCGCTCGGTACGCGCGACCACGCCGTCCTCGATTCGATAAACCCGGCGGTTGGTCGTGCCCCAATCGACCGCGAGGAACGGTTGGCCCTGTCTCACCACCATGTCGCGTACAGCGCGATCAGGATCGCGATGATCACGACGCCAGCGATGTTGAAGCTGGTGGTGGTGCCGAACGACACGCCCTGCATCGTGATGCGGTTGCTGCCGGCGGCGGCGGGGCGGGCAAGCGAGACGACGACCGCGAGCGCGAGGCTGACGAAGAACACGATCATCATCCGGTTCATGAACGGCACTGCGTTGAGCGCGGCGATGCCACCCCATTCGGCGGGGAACCAGAACAGGAAGCTCAACGCCACCGACGCCACCGCCCCGGTCAGCGCCCCGGTCTCGGTCGCGCGCGGCCAGAACAGGCCAAGCAGGAAGATCACGGTGATGCCCGGGGTCACGAAGCCCGAGAATTCCTGGATATACTGGAACGCCTGATCGAGGCTGCCGAGCAGCGGGCGCGCGGTGAAGATCGCGATCAGTGTCGCGACGACCGCGGTGATGCGGCCGACCAGCACCAGCTGCTTCTCGTGCGCCGCGGTCAGGTCGGGGTTGCCGCCGGTCTGGGCCGTTGCTGCATCCTGGGCGCGGCTCTGCACGCCCTTGGCCTTGGCATAGAGATCGAGCGTGAAGATCGTCGCGATCGAATTGATCTTGGACGCGGTCGACGCGATGATCGCCGCCACCAGCGCCGCGAAGACGAGGCCGAGCAGACCCACGGGGAGCAGCCCCATCATTGTCGGATAGGCCTGATCGGGCTTGGCGAGGTCGGGCGCCAGGATCACCGCGGCGATGCCCGGCAGCACGATGATGACCGGCATCAGCAGCTTGAGGAAAGCGGCGAACACCACGCCCTTCTGCGCTTCGCCCAGATTCTTCGCGGCGAGCGCGCGCTGGATGATATACTGGTTGAACCCCCAATAGCTGAGGTTGGCGATCCACATGCCGCCGATCAGCACGGAAAGGCCCGGCAGATCCTTGTAGAAGGGGTTGTCGGGCGAGAGGATCATGTCGAACTTCTCGGGCAATTCGGTGGTGAGGCGAGAGAAGCCGCCCAGCACGCCCGCGTCGCCGCCGATCTTGCTCAGCGTCAGATACGAGATGACGAGGCCGCCGAGCACCAGCAGCGTGACCTGAACGATATCGGTCAGCGCCACGGCCTTGAGCCCGCCGCGCAACTGATAGACCAGCGCGAAGATGCCGAGTCCGAACAAGGCGACGTCCTGATTGACGCCGGCGACCTGGGTCACCGCGATCGAGCCGAGCCACAGGATCGAGGTCAGGTTCACGAAGACATAGAGCGCCAGCCAGAACACCGCCATGACGGTGCGGATCGTCGGTCCGAACCGCTGCTCCAGGAACTGGGGCATGGTGTAGATTTCGTTCTTCAGGAAGATCGGCAGGAACCACTTGCCGACGATCAGCAGGGTGATCGCCGCCATCCATTCGTAGGATGCGATGGCGAGGCCGAGCGCATAGCCCGATCCGGACATGCCGACGATCTGCTCGGCCGAGATATTGGCCGCGATCAGCGATGCGCCGATCGCCCACCACGGCAGCGATTTGGAGGCGAGGAAATAGTCGGACGTGTCCTTGGCGTGTCCGGCCTTTTCGCGACTTACCCATTGGGCAAGGCCGAAGATGCCGATGGCATAGACGATCACAACGATCAGATCGATTTGCGACAGGCTCGTCACCGCGTATTCCCCTCCTGCGCGTGCGGCATGGTGCCTGCGACGCCGTGGTACATTTATCTGATTAATTGGTCTTGTCTAGCGCCTCGTTCGGCCTAAACATAGCAGACCCGTTCAATGGCGAACGGCAACAGGGGGAAGGCGGTTCTTTTGGCTACCGAGCTATCAACGCTGGCGCGCGACGAGGGGCGGCCCGAGCTGGGTCGCAATCTGACCTATGGCCTGCTCGACAATCTTGGCCGCGCGATCGTCACCGGCCGGTTCGAGCGCGAAGCGTTCCCGACCGAGGCGGAGCTGGCCAAGCAGCATGGCGTTAGCCGCTCGGTGACGCGCGAGGCGGTGAAGATGCTGACGGCCAAGGGGCTGCTGAGCGCCCGGCCGCGTCAGGGTACGGTGGTTCAGCCGACGACCTCGTGGAACCTGTTCGATACCGATGTGCTGCGCTGGCTGCTTGAACGGCAATTCTCGGTCGAACTCCTGAAGCAGTTCAATCAGTTGCGCGTCGCGATCGAACCGGAGGCCGCGGCGCTCGCCGCGCGCTTCGCGGGCGAGGACGATCTGCAGCGGATCGGCGACGGGCTCGAGCGGATGAAGGCGGCCGAAAAGGGGCTCGATGATACGCTCGAGGCGGATATCGCCTTCCACATCGCGATCCTGCGCGGATCGGGAAATCCGTTCTACGCGCAGTTCCGCGATGTGGTGACGACCGCGCTGCGCACCTCGATCCGCTTCACGAACCGGCTAAAGGGGCACACCGCCAGCGTCGCCGACCATGCCACGGTGCGCGACGCGATTCTCGCGCGAGACCCCGATGGCGCGCGCGTCGCGATGCGCGCGCTTATCGGTGACGTACTCGATCTCATCGACGAAGCCGAGACCGGCAAGGCGCCCAGCTGAGCGCCTTGCTCTCTTGCCTCAGCGCCGCGCGCCGGTGCTGAGGCGGTACGTCATCACGTTGCGGTAAGTCTGGCCCGGATCCAGCCGCGCGCTGGGGAAGCCCTTCTGGTTGGGCGCGTCGGGAAAGTTCTGCGGCTCGAGCACGATGGCGTCGCCCATGCGATAGATCCTCTTCGACTTGCCGTGGCTGGTCGCGTCGAAGAAATTGCCCGAGTAGAATTGAATGCCGGGCTGGTTCGACCACAGCTCGAACCCGCGCCCGGATGCCGGGTCCTGTACGCGCGCCATAAGCTGCTGGCCGGCGATCACCTTCCGCCCGATCACCCAATTATGATCATAGCCGCGGGCGAACTCGATCTGCTGGTCGCGCGCGTCGCGCACACGATCCCCGACCGCGCGCGGCGTGCGGAAATCGAACACGGTTCCTGCGACGGGCCTGAACTCGCCGGTCGGGATCGCGCCGTCATCGGTCGGCAGATAGGTTTGCGCGGGAATCGTCAGCACATGTCCCATTGCGCCGTTCGACGATCCCTCACCCGACAGGTTCCAATAGGCGTGGTTGGTCAGGTTGACGACGGTCGACTTATCGGTGGTTGCGACATACTCGATCGTCAGTTGGTTCCTCTCGTCGAGCGAGTGGATTGCATCGACGGTCAGCGTGCCGGGATAGCCCATCTCGCCATCCCGGCTGACATAGCGGAATGTCACCGAGGCGGTCGGGCCGCTTTTCACCGAGACGACGTCCCACAGCACCTTGTCGAAACCCCTGGTTCCGCCGTGCAGCGCATTCTTCCCGTTGTTGACGGGCGTCTGGTAGGTCTTGCCGTCGATCTTGAAGCGACCTTCGGCGAGGCGATTGCCGAAGCGGCCGACGATCCCGCCGAAATATTGCGGCTTGGTTTCGTAGAGACCGATATTGTCGTAGCCGAGCGCCACGTCGGCCTTCTTCCCGTTGCGGTCGGGCATCACCACCGACTGGATCGTCGCGCCATAGGCGATCAGCGTCACGGAGACGCCACGCCCGTTGGCGAGTGTGACCGACGCGACCTCGCGTCCATCCGCCAGCTTGCCGAACGAGCCGCGCTTGGCGGTGGCGGCCTCCGCTGCGCTGGCGAGCGCGCAGGCGGAGACCGCGGCGGCCAGCATTGCGGTATGTTTCAGCATCTCTTGTCCTCCACTAGCCGCGATACATTTGGGTCGGCAGGCCGCGGCAGCCCGGATCGACCTCGAACAATGCGCCGCCCAGCGGCTCGTCTGTATCCACCGCCGCGGATGTCACGAACATCCGGTCGAGGTTCGCGCCCGCGAAGGTGCAGCTGCTAATCTGGCTGGCCGGCAGCTCGATGATGCGGTCGCGCTCGCCCTCATGGGTGAAGCGCATCACGCAGCCGCCGCCCCAGCACGCCACCCACAGCCCGCCATCGGCGTCGAAGGCCATGCCGTCGGGCTTGCCCCAATGCGGCTCGAAGCGGATGAATTCGGTGCGCTCGCCCAGGTTTCCGTCCGTGCCGAGCGCGAAGCGATAGATGATGCCAAGGCCGCTGTCGGTATGCAGAATGGTGCGCGCGTCGGCGCTGATCGCAGGCCCGTTGGCGATGTGATAACCATCGTCCACCCGTTCAGCGGTGCCGTCGGGATCGAGCCGGTAGAAGGCGCCGCTGGGCTTGTCGGCGGTGACGGGCATCGTGCCCAACCACACGCGCCCCGCGGCATCGGCCTTGGCGTCGTTGACGCGATTACCGGCGCGATTGGGTTCGAGCCTGGCAATCAGGTCGATGATCGTGCCCTCGGCCGAGAGCGCGGCGACCTCTCGCCCGATCCCGGCGATCAGCCCGCCACTTTCGCGTTCGATCACCCAGCCGGTATGGCCGGGCATCGGCCAGCTCACGACGGCGCCGTCGGTGAGCGACAGGCGGTTGATCCGCTGGCCAAGGATGTCGGTCCAGTAGAGCGCTTCGTCACGCGCGGACCATAGCGGGCCTTCGCCCAGCTCATCGCGCCGGTCGCGCTCGATGACCCGCACCAGCGACATCAGTGGCTGTCCCGAGGCAGGCCGCGCGTCTGTGCGATGCGCTGATACTTGACCGCATTCTCCAGCACGGCGCCGGTGTCGAACTGGCCGACCAGTCCACGATGGATCTCCTGCCATGGTGTCTGCGATTCAGGCACATAGTCGCGGGCCTGGTCCAGTGCCTCGCGACGACGTTCCAGTTCGTCGGGTTCGACCAGCAGGTCCGCGCTGCGCTTCCTGAGGTCGATGCGAATGCGGTCACCGGTCCGGGCGAGCGCAAGGCCGCCGCCGACCGCGGCTTCGGGTGCGGCATTGAGGATTGAGGGCGATCCGCTGGTGCCCGACTGGCGTCCGTCGCCGATGCAGGGCAGGGCATGGATGCCGGCCTGAATCAGCGCGGCCGGCGGGCGCATGTTCACGACCTCCGCACCGCCCGGATAGCCGACCGGACCCGCGCCGCGCATGATCAGGATCGAATGCTCGCCTGCGCCGAGCGCGGGGTCGTCGATCCGCGCATGATAGTCCTCGGGCCCGTCGAACACGATCGCGGTCCCTTCGAACGCATCGGGGTCGTCGGGGTTGGAGAGATAGCGCGCTCGGAATTCGTCCGAGATCACACTCAGCTTCATCACCGCATTGTCGAACAGATTGCCCGACAGCACGGTGAGGCCGGCTGCGGGCTTGAGCGGCGCATCGAGCGTGCGGATCACATCTGCGTCAAGCGTGTCCGCCGCGCCGATATTGTCGGTGACCGAGCGTCCATTGGCGGTCAGCACATCGCCGTCGATCAGCCCGGCGCGCAGCAGTTGTCCCATCACCGCCGGAACCCCGCCGGCGCGATAGAAATCCTCGCCCAGATAGGACCCGGCGGGCTGAAGATTGACGATCAGCGGGACGTCCGCGCCATGTGCCTCCCAGTCCGCCAGTGTCAGCTCGACTCCGATATGGCGCGCGATGGCGTTGAGGTGGATCGGCGCGTTGGTCGATCCGCCGATCGCCGAGTTGACCCGAATCGCGTTGAGAAAGGCGGTGCGCGTCAGAATGTCAGACGGCTTGCGGTCCGCCTTCACCATCTCGACGATCTGGAGGCCGGTGAGATATGCGTTCTCCTGCCGGTCGCGATAGGGCGCGGGAATCGCGGCCGATCCGGGCAGCGACATGCCGAGCGCCTCGCACAGCGAGTTCATCGTCGTCGCGGTGCCCATCGTGTTGCACCAGCCGGTCGAAGGCGCGGAGGACGCCACCAGTTCGATAAAACCCTTATAGTCGATCTCGCCGGCGGCGAGCATCGCGCGCGCCTTCCAGACGATCGTCCCCGATCCGGTGCGCTCGCCCTTGAACCAGCCGTTGAGCATCGGTCCGACCGACAGGGCGATGGCGGGGATGTTCACCGTCGCGGCGGCCATCAGGCAGGCGGGCGTGGTCTTGTCGCAGCCGATGGTCAGCACCACGCCGTCCATCGGATAGCCGTAGATCGATTCCACCAGGCTCAGATAGCTGAGGTTGCGGTCCAGGCCCGCGGTCGGGCGCTTCCCCGTCTCCTGAATCGGATGCGTCGGGAACTCAAGCGCGATCCCGCCTGCATCGCGAATCCCCTCGCGGACACGCTTGGCCAGTTCGAGGTGATGGCGGTTGCAGGGAACGAGGTCGCTGCCAGTTTGCGCGATGCCGATGATCGGACGACCGGACTGAAGTTCCTCCAGACTGATTCCGAAGTTCAAATAGCGTTCGACATACAACGCTGTCATATCCGGATTCTCGGGATTGTCGAACCACGCTCGCGACCGCAGTCCGCGATTCCCCGGCTTTGTCTCGAGATCCCCCAGGCCGCCCATAGTCACTCCGATTCCCGCCGCACCGGCGTCGTTTCCACGTTGATAGAAGCCATTTTCGCGGATAGGAAGCATATATATCGTATAAAAGAGGCAAGCGTGGACAAGATCAAGCTGGGACTGGTCGGAATCGGAAAGATCGCGCGCGATCAGCATCTGCCGGCGCTTGCCGCATCGGGCGATTTCGAGCTGGCGGCGACAGCAAGCCGACATGGCCGGGTCGATGGCGTCGACGGCTATGGCTCGATCGCCGAGCTGGTCGCCGCTCGCCCGGACGTGGCCGCCATCTCGCTCTGCACGCCGCCCGATGGGCGTTTCGAGCAGGCGATGGCCGCGATTGCCGCGGGTCGGCATGTGATGCTCGAAAAGCCTCCGGCGGCGACGGTGTCCGAAGCGGAGGCGCTCGCGCAGGCGGCGCGCGCGGCCGGCGTGACGTTGTTCGCCACCTGGCACTCGCGTGAAGCGGCGGAGGTGGACGCCGCGCGCGACTGGCTCGCCGACAAGCGGATCGACGCCGTGCGCATTCGCTGGATGGAGAATATCCGGCAATGGCATCCGGGGCAGGACTGGATCCTCGCGGCGGGTGGCTTTGGCGTGTTCGATCCCGGCATCAACGCACTGTCGATCGCGACTCGTATCCTGCCTGATCCGCTCACCGTGCTTGCCGCGACGATGGACGTGCCTGCCAATCGCGCCTGTCCGATCGCTGCGGCTGTTACCTTCCGCACCGGCGACGCGCAGGTCGACGCGAAGTTCGACTTTCTTCAGACCGGTGAGCAGACTTGGCATATCGAGGTCGAGACCGATGCCGGGCTGCTGCGGCTGACCGAGGGCGGGGGCAGGCTTGAGCTGCCGGGCCAGCCGGCGCTCAGCGGATCGAACGAGGAATATCCGCGGCTGTACAGCGATTTCGCCGGGCTGGTGCGTCGCCGAGAATCCGACGTCGATCTGCGCCCGATCCAGCTGGTTGCTGACGCCTTTCTGGTCGCTGATCGCTGGGTGACCGAGGCGTTCCAGTTCTAGTCGATTTCGCCGAGCAGCTCGCGGGCGCAGATGCGCTCGAACCGCAACTGCTCGCGTGCCTCCGCTTCCCCGCGGGTAGCTGCGCGTGCGGCGATCTGCCGGCGTGAAGCTGTGCAACAGGGCGTGACGGGCGAGGGGGGCGAAGGGCGCATGGGGTTTCCGCAATGACGGGCCGCCGCGGAGCCAAAGTCCCGCGGCGGCGTGAACTCAGCGGCGCTGGCCGTTGGCTTCGGTGGTCAGCTTCCTGATCTGCTCGACCTCGGCGGGACGATAGGGCTTGCCGTTGGCGCGCAACACATCGTGGAACCAGATGGTCGGTTCCTCGTGCGTGTAGGGCTTCTTCCAGCTGTCCCACGGCATGCGCGTCTGCGACTTGCCGTCGACAAAGCCCCAATTGATCATCGCGATCTTGTACTTCTTGCCGAGCGGAAGCGACCCGTCGAAGGTCGATCCGTTGCCACGCGCCATATACTCGGTGGCGAAAACCGGGCGGCCATAGCTTAGCACCTGCTTGGCGCGACGCTCGAACTTCTCGGGCCAGCTATAGTCGTGGAAGCTCATCACGTCCGACTGGGCGACCTGGATCTTCTCGACCGCGTCGAGCTTGTCATTCTGGTCCCAATTCTCGCCGATCCACAGCCCGCTGGTGAGCGGCTGGGTGGGATTGGCGCTGCGGGCCCAATCGAATACGGGACCGAGTAGCCCGGCGACCAGCGCCTTCTTCTGCGGGGTGGGCTTGTAATAGCCGCTGCCGCCGCCTTCGTTGTTGGGTTCGTTCCACACGTCCCACACGACGATGCGCTTGTCGTTGGCGAAGTGGCCGACCACGTCCTTCACATAGGCTTCGAGCTTGTTGTACTGGCTCTTGTCGGCGAGGCGCGCGGCGCCCGGCGCCTGCACCCAGCCCGAATTATGGACGCCGGGGATCGGCGGGCGCTGTGGCCCCGACACCGGGTTCGGATCCCAGCAGCTGTCGAACAGCACGAACATGATGCGGATCTTGTGCCTGTCGGCGATCTGCAGGAACGTTTCCATCCGCTGCTTGAGGCCGGCCGCATCCTCTTCCCACAGCATGTTGTGGAGATAGACGCGCATGACGTTCATCCCCATGTCCGCCGCCCAGCCCAGCTCCTGATCAATCTCCTGCGGATTGAAGGTCGACGCCTGCCACATCTCGAACTGGTTGATCGCGCTGCGGTTGTTGTAGTTGGCGCCGACCATCCAGGGCTGCTTGGCGTACCAGCTATTGGCCTGATCCTTGGTCCACATGTCCCGCGCGTCGGCGGGAAGCGCGGCGAGGCTGGTGAAGGCGGCGCCCGCGAGCAGCAGCAGATGTTTCATGCGCAAATCGTCCTGATCCCTGGTTGAACCCGTTCCAGCCCGGGGCGGCGACGCGGTGCGGCGGCTGGCCGCTGCCCGCATCCGTCCTCCCCAAGCGTGAGCGCCGCGATCCGGCGCTCTGCCACGGCCTATCGCATCCGATGCGCTGGGGGAAGTAATTTATCAGATTTATCTTTTAGAACTGTCGCGGGGTGCGTAGGGGAAGGGGGACGCTAAAAGGGAGAGATGAACATGAGGCGGATATTCAAGGCGGCGGCGATCGCCGCGGCCTCGATCGGGGCGCTGTCGGTCGCCGCGGCGCAACAGGGCGAAGCGCGCCCCAACATCGTCGTCTTCCTTGCCGACGATATGGGCTATCGCGATTTCGGCGCGGCGGGCGACACGAATGCCCGTACCCCCAATCTCGACAAGCTGACCGCGGAAGGATTGACCTTCGACCGCGCGTTCGTTGCCTCGCCCAGCTGCGCGCCGAGCCGCGCGGCGCTGCTCACTGGCTATATGCCTTCCCGCAACGGCGCGGAGGGCAATCACGAAGTTCCCGCCGCGAGCGTGCCCAAATTACCCTCGCATCTGCGCGCGCTCGGCTATCAGGTCGTGGCCTTCGGCAAGGTCGCGCACTATGAAACGACCGGCATGTACGGCTTCGACCGGTTCGAGCATGACCGCTTTCACGATCCCGATGCCGTCACCTCGGCGCTTCGCTGGCTCAGGAACCGCAAGGACAAGCGTCCGCTGGCGATCTTCGTCGGCAGCAACTGGCCGCACGTTCCGTGGCCGGCGGGCGGGGAGGGGAGGGCGCCCGCCGGCCACGGAACGTGCGGC
>Ga0247823_10001374_pt1 | contig 20260 bp, 16 predicted proteins | sample 13C_PalmiticAcid_2_FD_192426 | JGI IMG/M metagenome (GOLD analysis project Ga0247823, IMG submission 192426) | Soil microbial communities from agricultural site in Penn Yan, New York, United States - 13C_PalmiticAcid_Day30 | ecosystem: Environmental > Terrestrial > Soil > Agricultural land... | reverse complement strand
CGGAACATCTAATAAGGTTTATGGAACTCCGTCAGCTCAGATCCTTCATCAAAGCGAAGGAATTGCTCAATTTTACCGAGGCCGCAGCGCAGCTCTTTATCAGTCAGAGCACGCTTTCGCAGCAGATTAAACAACTGGAAAACGACCTGGGTACGCCCTTGTTTAACCGCGTGGGCAAACATGTTTCGCTTACCGAAGCAGGCAGCCTGTTTTACGAATATGCGTTGCAATGTGTGCAAAAAGCCGACGATGGCTACCAGGTAATGAAAGACCTGGGCGATATGCAGGTGGGGCATCTCACCATTGGTACCACGTATGGGGTAAGGAATATGCTGAGTCCGGCCATTGTGGCGTTTGCCAAAAAATACCCGGGTATTACCATCGAAGTGGTGTTTGGTACTTCGGTAGAACTGGCCGAGCGCCTGGGTAAATTTGAACTTGATTTCATTCTCACGTTTGAAGAAATAGCCCGCAATCCTGCGTTGCAATACCGCACGTTGTTCAAGTCGGAACTGAGCCTGATTGTGCGCAACGATTCGCCGCTGGCCCGCCGCAAATCGGTAACGCTGCAGGAAATCCAGCACCTGCCGCTGGCGCTGCCTGCCAAAGGTTTCTGGACCCGCCGCTTTGTAGATGAAATGTTTCGCTCGCACGACCTGCATCCGAATATCAGCCTCGAGATCAACGATATTCCTACCCTGCTGGAGCTGGTAGCTGCCGGCCGCTGGAATACAATACTGACCAAAACCACGGTGAACAACAAAGAGGGCTTTCTTTGCATTCCCATCAAAGGAGAGCCAACGCTGCAACATGCCGTGGTGGTGACGTTGCGCGAGGTGTATGAAAAGCAGGCGGTGAAAGCTTTTTTCGAAATCCTGTTTAAGAAAGTGCCTAATTGATCGATCGGAATTTCCGATTGCATCCATTCAATAATTTCATTTCGGCCGATTGGTCATAGGGCAGAACTTTGCAGGGTATCAGAGCAGATGATTGATGATAGCAGCCACCCCCACAGCAGCCATAGTAGCGACAGAGAAAGCTGGTAAACAAAGCGAAGTATTCAGGAGCATCAAGTTGTGTATGTTTCTTTCGGGATTGTCTGTGTTTGCGCAGCTCTATCTGTTTCAGCCCATGCTGCCGCTGATGTGCAAGGAGTTTCAGATCACGCCTTCGCAAAGCAGCTGGGCGGTATCTGCCACTACCATCGGCATGGCGATAGGTCTGTTTATCTTTTCTTTCAAAGCCGATGCGCTGCCCCGCAAACAATTGATGGGCACCGCGATGTTGGTTTCCCCGATCCTGACTTTGCTTTCTGCTTTTTGTACCCAATATCCTTTACTGATAGCGATCAACGTGATCAAAGGCGGCGTGCTGGCCGGTGTGTCGGCGGTGGCGTTGGCTTACCTGGCCGAGGAACTGGTGCCATCGGTATTGGGACTGGCCATCAGTCTTTACCTCAGCGGCAATGTGATGGGCGGTATGTCGGGCAGGATTGCGGCTACGCTCATGTCGGGTTATATAGGCTGGCGATGGGCAGTGGTGGTGATTGGCGTGGTGAGTTTGTTGCTGGGCATCCTGTTTGTATACCGTTTGCCCGCTTCTAATCATTTTACACCCAGACCTGTGCCTGTGCGCGACAAATGGGGACAGCTGGGTACTATCCTTAAAGATTCGTTTACCAACCGTGTGTTTATCGCAGCTGCCATCCTGGTGGGTACGTTTGTAAGTGTTTATAACTATTTAGGTTTCCGGCTCGAGGAGCCTCCTTTTTCTTTGCCGCATTATGTAGTGGCCGGCATTTTTGTGATGTACACGGTGGGTGTTGCAGGCACGATGTGTGCCGGTAAGTGGTCGGACAAGCGGCCGCCCGCTAGTCTCATCCATTACTTCCTGATCGCGATTGTTGCAGGGCTGGCTTTGCTACTGTTGCACAATCTCTGGTTGCTGGTATTGGGGCTGGGGCTCGTTACGTTTGGTTTCTTTGGGGCGCATACCCTGGCCAGCCGGATGGTTTCTAACCGGGCCGGATCGGGCAAGAGTGCGGCTACGTCTATTTACTGGTTGTTTTACTACCTGGGCTCTACCTCGCTGGGCAGCGGCACGGGTGTGTTGCTGGCACGTGGAGGCTGGGGCTGGTTCATAGGTTCGCTGATGATTTTGATGACAGCCGGTGGCTTGTTGCTGCTGGGTTTACGAACTAAAAAATAGGGAATATGAAAATCTCCCGATTGGATCACCTGGTGTTGACGGTGAAAGATGTGGAAGCCACCTGCCGGTTTTACGAAACGGTATTGGGCATGGAGGTGGTCACTTTTGGTGCGGGCCGCAAAGCGTTGCGGTTTGGTATGCAAAAAATCAACCTGCACGAGGCTGGTCACGAGATAGATCCCAAAGCGATGTTGCCCACACGGGGCTCGGCCGATCTTTGCCTGATTGCTGAAACGCCGGTGGAGGAGGTGTTGGAGGAACTGAAAGCGCAAAACATTAAAGTGCAGGAAGGTGGCATCGTGGAGCGTACTGGTGCCGTGGGAGTAATCCGTTCTGTTTACTTCCGGGACCCGGATGGTAACCTGCTGGAAGTGAGTAATTACCTGCCGTAAACAGGAATGATATAAAATGAAAAGGGCTTCTGATACAGATCAGAAGCCCTTTTGGTTATTTGTAATGGTGGCTCCCGGAGCTGAAAGTCCCGCCCATGCGGGAACGCAGAGACGCGGCGAAAATGCAAGACTTCATTTACCAGTTGTCGAGATCGGGAGCGGGTTCGGCAGCGACTTTTTCTACAGTGGCTACAAAGGAGGCAAAGGACTGGTCAAATAGTTCGCCAATGCGTTTTACGGGGTTTTGATAACCGAGTACGAAATCGATATCCTGCAAGGGTTTGGACACAGGTGCCAGGGTATTGCCTACCAGCGCAAAGTAGTTGAAGTTGGATGCCTGGATGCGCATTTTATTATCCTTGAAGCTGAGGATCAGTTTAAAGGATACTTTTTGTGTGTTTACCGAATTGTTTTTGAAATCGTTGAGCTGGAGGGTGGGCGACACGATGATCATTTCGTGGTTATTGTCGTCGAACAGGGTGTTCAGGTCTGATGATGAAGTGTTGGCTGTGATCCAGTAGCGCATTTTGCGATAGAGTTCAGCTTTGTTATTACTTGCCGGAACAACCTTTTCATAAGCCAGGTTGCCATTGGCGTCGGTAGTTAGTACAGCAGACTTGAATTGTTGTTTGTCGGCGGCCATCGCCAGGAAGGGGAGTACAATCAGCAGGGCAGTCAAGATTCTTCTCATAACCAAGTGTTTAATGATAGTCTGCTAAAATAGCTAAATAAAGGAAAGCGTCGTTTTTGTTTAACCCGCCCATCCTTCGCGGTCGAGGTTGCGGAAGCTGATGGCTTCGGCGATGTGTGAAACGTCGACTTGTGCGGCGCCGGCCAGGTCGGCAATGGTGCGTGATACTTTGAGGATGCGATCGTAGGCCCGGGCTGAGAGGTGGAGTTTTTCCATGGCCAATTTCAATAAGTTTTCTCCTTCTTCAGAGGGTTTGCAATAGATGTTCAGTTGCTTCTGGCTCATCTGTGCGTTGCAATACAAACCTTCTGTGTTTTCAAACCGTTTTTCCTGGATGCTCCTGGCTGCTTCTACCCGCTGGCGGATGACGTGGCTGGGCTCTGCCGGCATGGGTGTGGTGAGGGAGCGGAAGGGTACAGGCGTTACTTCTACATGCATATCGATACGATCGAGCAGTGGGCCCGATATTTTGTTGAGGTACCTGCGCACCAGCTGGGGGTTGCAGGTACATTCTTTGTCCGGATGGGTATAGAAGCCACAGGGGCAGGGATTCATAGCTGCTACCAGCATGAATGAGGCAGGGAAATCGAGCGCTATCCTGGCCCTCGAAATGGTCACTTTTCTTTCTTCCATGGGCTGCCGCATGACTTCGAGTACGGAGCGTTTAAACTCGGGTAACTCATCGAGAAAGAGAATGCCATTGTGTGACAACGATATTTCGCCGGGCTGTGGAAAACTACCGCCGCCTACCAGGGCTACATCAGAAATGGTATGGTGCGGTGAGCGGAATGGTCTGCGGGAAATGAGCGAGGCATGCTCGGGCAGCTTGCCGGCCACGCTGTGTATTTTGGTGGTTTCTAGCGCCTCTTGCAGCGAGAGTGGCGGAAGAATGGTAGGCAGTCGTTTGGCCACCATCGTTTTGCCTGCGCCTGGCGGACCAATCAGCAATACATTGTGCCCGCCTGCTGCCGCTACTTCCATGGCCCGTTTGGTAAACTCCTGTCCTTTGACATCGAAAAAATCGACATCAGATTGCTGCTGCGATTCATAAAATTCATCGCGGGTGTTAACGGTTACGGGCGTTAGTTCGGAAACGCCGTTGAAAAAATCCAATACCTCTTTCAAATGCGATATGCCGTAGGTGAGCAGGTTGCTGACCATAGCGCTTTCGCGGGCATTGCTGGCAGGGAGCAACATGCCTTTGAAAGCTTCCTTGCGGGCTTGTATCGCCATGGGCAACGCACCTTTGATGGGTTGTATGGCGCCATCGAGCGATAGTTCGCCCATGATGATGTATTGGTGCAAGGCATCGGCCGGGATTTGTCCTGAAGCAGCCAGTATGCCTACCGCAATAGGCAGGTCATAGGCCGACCCTGCTTTTTTCATATCTGCCGGTGCGAGGTTGACCACAATTTTCATGCGCGGCATTTTCATCCCTATGTTGCGGAGTGCGAGTTCGATGCGGTGCATGCTTTCTTTCACGGCATTATAGGGCAGGCCAACGATCACATATTGGGTACCGGCAATGATATCTACTTCGATGGTAATGGTCATGGCATTGACGCCGTAAATGGCGCTGCCAAAGGTTTTAACAAGCATGAGTGCGAAGGTTTGATTGGGTTGGGACTAAGGTAGGAGATGCCCGCCAGATAAACCCGCGTACTTCGCGCTGTTTTTAAAATGAAAGAAGAAGGGTGAAAAATTACCGGTTGATATAGGAATTGAATTTCGCCACATTCGCAGGATCTGTCAACGAACCATTATCGATGGTAACGAGGTAGTTTCTTTCCAGTATCGTGTAAAAGAGTGTCGTGTTCAGGTCTTTGCGCAGCTGGTCGTAGTAAGAGGTGTTGGTCACTACAGTAGTGCTGGCATCTGAACCGGGAAAGTTTTGCAGGATGAACGTTTTGTAGGTCTCTGCCGATTCGCTGTCGGGCACCAGCAGTACCACATCGTTTTTTTGCGCCAGGTTGGAGCTGTAGAAGGAGGTCATAACATTGGCAAAATCGGGGTAACACGAAATGCAGTCAGACAGTGAAAAGCCGATCACCAGTATATTGTCTGCATGTTTCAGGGTGCCGGTTTTCCAGGCATTGATATCACTGTAAAATTGTTGCGCCTGTACTTTGCTGCAGCAGAAAGCGGCGGTTAGGAAGAGTAAAAGGAGAAACCGTTTCATAGCTGTTGGTATTATTTCTCATGTTAATATTAGTGCAATGTTTCGGTATTTTTGAAGTTGCGCCTCATAAAATTGCACAACCAGCTACGATGAATAGAAAAACTTTGTTTGTTAAACTGGCCATTTTAGTATTGCCCCTGCTGCTCATTACTGCATGGTTTTTTGGTGTAGAGGGCGCAAGGCTGGGTTATGGACTGGAGGTGGTGTATTGGGCCATGTTCATCCAACTCTGGCTGGCCTTGTTTGTGGTGGTGATGGTGGTACAGGGTTATTACCTGGCCAGGCAGGGAAAGAAAGCGAAGGGCAACAAATGGTTCATCATCACCGCCCTGGTTTTACTGGTTGCTGCAGCCTTGTATTGGGGAAGTATGCTGCATTGATACAAGGTCCCTTCTTTTATAGTTTAGGAAAACGCTACCAGTTCTTCGCCGGTGATGCACCGGAAAAAATTCTGCAATTCATGTACAAATCCTGCCTTGTGCAATTCCGTGCCATTGATGGCAATCGTCCACAAACCATCGGCGCCTAATTTGGCTTGCATGGTCAGTTGTTGCCAGGTGCGGGCATAGGTTACGGTGTTGATGGGTTGCATCTGCATGCGGTTGGCCAGGCGGTCGCGGCTGATGGGAATGGCCTCGAGCTTATGGTGGTTTTTGGCCCAGTAGCTGATATTGCCGGCATCGATGCGCACGAGTTCTTTACCGTTTTCGCCTTCGAAGAAAAATATATTGTTGATGCTAACGTCCGTATCCTTTACCATCCTGCAAAAGTACACAAAAACGGCTGGTGATACCGGACGGTTGTTTACAATTCGGTAATGTTTTCATGACCTGCCCTTAACCCCCGGACAATCTGCGCCCTGTACTTTTGCGCAGCATTTCAACAAAACCGATCCGATGTTAAAGACTGTACTTACCGGGCTGGGCGTGCTTTTGAGCGCGGCCGGCTATGCGCAGGTATCCGTAACCCAAACGGCCACTCCCTACACGCAAAATTTCAACACCCTGGTCGATACCGGCCTTAACAATGCTTACAGCACCCTGCCTGCGGGCTGGTTTGCCGAAGAGTTTGGCTCCGGCGCCAATACCCTGTACCGCGCAGCCTGGGGCCAGCTTTCGGGCGGCGACCTGTATAGCTTTGGCGACAGCGCCGTGTCTGAACGGGCATTAGGCTCTGTGGGCAGCGGTACCGTTGCGCCCGTTTATTTTGGTGTAGCCCTCGTCAACAATACCGGCAGCACCGTGCAGCAGGTAAAAGTGACTTACCGCGGAGAACTGTGGCGTGTGGGGAATCCCGCCCGTCCCACTGGTCCTGATACCCTGCATTTTGCTTATGGTAAAAACAATGGCAACCTGCACAGCGCTACCTGGAGCAGCTTTCCTGCACTGGCGTTTGTGAGTCCGGCTCCTGCCGCCGGTCCCAGCAATATAGAATTGAATGGCAATGCCGCCGCCCAGGTGGTGAATATCAACGATACGCTCAAAAACCTGAACCTGGCCAATGGCGATACCCTCTGGCTGCGCTGGCGCGATGAAAACTCCAATAGTTTTGACGATGGTCTGGGCATTAATGATGTGAGCATCCGCCTGCTGCCGGGCAATACAACGCCCGCGGCCACGATGCTTGCTTTCAACGGCTTCAACCAGTTTTATTACCAGTCGTTCGATAGCCTGCGGTATGCCTATCCGGCCAACCATGCGTTCAGCACGCTGCCATTCGGCTGGCTGGCCAAAGAAGTGGGCAGCAACGGCGATATGACGTACAAAGCAGCCTATGGCGAATTTGCCGGAGGTAACCTGTACAGTTTTGGCGATAGCTTGTCTGCCGACCGCGCACTGGGCTCTGTGGGCAGCGGTACCAACAATATCATTCACTACGGCGCTGCCTGGATCAATAAAACCGGTCAGGTGGTGAACAATGTGGAGATCCGCTACATGGGCGAAATGTGGCGCCAGGGCCGTCCCGCCCGTGCTTCGGGGCCCGATACGCTGCATTTTAGTTATGCCACGCATGCTTCGGCCATTGATGCTGGTAACTACCTGCCTGCCAACAACCTGAGTTTTTATGCACCGGTAACGAATGGTGTACTGAGCAGCCCCATGAATGGTAACCTGCCTGCCAACCGCACCTGGATCAACAATACACTGAATGGCCTCAACCTGCAACCCAACGACACCCTCTGGATCCGCTGGACAGATTTCGATAGTGAAAGCTTTGACGATGGTTTGGGTATCGATAGTTTTTCTATTGCAGCCGTTACCGTTTCGAACCTGCTCAATATGGAATTCAAACAGCGCAATACCACCGTGCGTGAAGCCGATGGTGTTGTGAAAATTCCGTTGGTGATTCATAACAAGAGCAACGTGCTGAGCCAGGTAGAAGTATTCATCGCCGATACCGGAAATGTGCAGGTGGCTGGCGATATGAGCATTGCTGCTGCTTACGTAAGCTTTCCCGGTACAATGCCTGATACCATGGCCTATTTCCAGTTTGGCCTGAATAAAAACGAACCTTTCGAGGGCGACGAATATTTTGTACTGGGCTTGCGCAATCCTGTCAACGGTGTGCGTGGTGCTATCCAGTACGATACGATCCACATCATCAACTACGCTTATCCGCAGGTGCCACTTGCTGCCCTGCAATCAGAAAATGCACAGGGCGTGGCCGATAGCCTGGGCCGTGCAGTAGAAGTGACCGGTGTGGTGCATGGTGTGAACTACAGCGCTTCGGGCGGACTCGATTTTTATGTGCTGCAAAATGGTGCGGGTATCAATGTCTACCAACCCACCGCACAGCCCGGCAGCCGTTACGTACCCACCACCGGCGACCAGGTGAAAATCTGGGGTAGTGTAGGTCAGTTCCGCGGATTGACCAGGCTGGAATCCATCGATTCTATCCAGCGCGTAAGCACCGGTAATACTCTTTCTGCTCCCAAAGCTGTAACCCAAGTAACCGAAAGCGAAGAGTCGGCTTACCTGAAGCTCGATTCCATGAAACTTTACCCTGCTATCAGCAAATGGCCCAATAACCTGCCGGTGTATGCGGTGAATGGTGCTACACACGATACGGTAGCCATCTACATCAGCGCCAATACCGATCTGGCTGGTCAATCAGCTCCGCAAGGCTATTTTACCATCACAGGCATCGGTTCACAGTTTGGCAGCAGCACCAATGGGCCTTTCAACAATGGGTACCGCCTGATGGCCATTAGTGATAACCTGATGATTCCTACACAGGTGATACAGGTGACCGGCAATGAAAAAACATTCCGTGTTTACCCCAACCCATTTGGCCACCAGCTGACGATTCAAAGTGAAGAAGCCATCCATGAAGTAACCGTTCTGAGCATCGATGGGCAGGTGATCTGGCAATACCAGGGCCAGGCGGCACAGGTGAACATCAACACCGCCAGTTGGACGCCGGGTATGTATGTCGTGTACACTACTACCGCATCGGCCAAAAGGGTTTCCAGAATGATCAAATTATAAACCGGAAGAAAAACAGTGCATATGAAAAGAATGATTGGCTGGTTGGGACTGTTGCTGCCCGGTGTGGCCGCTATGGGGCAAAATACATTTAATCACGGCCCGGATCAGGGTATCGAAGCGCAATATTTTGATACCACCCTGGCTCCTTTTTACCACGGAGTAGCTTCCGGCGATCCGCTCGACGACCGGGTGATCATCTGGACGCGGGTAACGCCGCCCACCGATACCATTGTGCCCGTGCATTGGAAAGTGGCGCTGGATACGGCTTTTACGCAAATCGTAGCCCAGGGTTCACTGGTAACGGATTATACCAAAGACTACACCGTTAAAGCAGATGTAACCGGTCTGCAACCCGGTGTGACGTACTATTACTATTTCTCGGCGCTGAATAAAAACAGCCTGATTGGCCGCACACATACCCTGCCGGTAAGTACGGTGCAGCACCTGCGTTTTGCAGTGGTGTCCTGTTCCAATTACCAGATGGGTTACTTCAATGCTTACAAACGTATAGCAGAACGAAACGACCTGGATGCCGTGCTGCACCTGGGCGATTATATTTACGAATACGCCACTTACGGTTATGGCTATACCGCGGCTGTAGATCGCAAGCACCAGCCCGATAATGTGCTGCTTACGCTGGATGATTACCGCATTCGCCACTCGTTTTATAAACTCGATGCAGACCTGCGTGCGGCCCACCAGCAGCACCCTTTCATCACCATCTGGGACGATCATGAAATTGTGAACAACACTTACGAAAAAGGTGCACAAAGCCATGATACCAAAACCCAGGGCGATTATGAAACCCGCAAGCAAAATGCCATTCGTTCGTACCTGGAATGGATGCCCATCCGCCATCCGGATTTTGTGCACAATGCAAGGATTTACCGCCGCTTTACTTTCGGCAACCTGGCCGATTTGCTGATGCTCGATACCCGCGACGAAGCCCGCGATCCGCAGGCACCTAATGCAGCATCGCCGGTGCTTAATGATAGTACCCGCCGCCTGCTGGGCGATACCCAGCGCATCTGGATGTTCGACAACATGGCCCAATCGCCGGCTACCTGGCGCATCCTGGGCAATCAGATCATGTTTTCACAAGACGGCCATGCGCCCGATCTCGACGCTTGGACAGGCTATCCTGCCGAGCGCAAAATGGTACTCGACGGCCTGCGCAACCAGCGCGATAAAAACAACATCATCCTGACCGGAGATACGCACCGTTCCTGGGCTTTTGACCTCACCGAATTTCCGTTCGATAGCAGCAAGTATCAGCCTCTCACAGGCAAAGGTACATTTGGGGTAGAGCTGGCTACACCCAGTGTGGCATCACCCAACCGCGATGAAAGCAGTCCCGGTACCTCGCCCATTCCTGCACAAACCGCGCTGTACCAGGAAAACCCGCAACTGCGCTACACCGATCTCGATAACCACGGCTATTTTGTAATGGACATCACCCCGGTAAAAACACAGGCCGATTTTTACATTGTAGATACCAAAGTGCGATCTTCCAATGAGACGTTCATCAAGGGATTGTTCACCTACGTCAACCAGGGATATTTGCAGGATGCCACCAGTCCGGCATCGCCTAAAACCTATGCGCCACCAGCTGCACCGGATGGCCCCGCTGGTTTTCCGATTGCGCCCACACCCACCGGTATCAAAAATGTGGGAACGGCCATGGTGAGCGGCGTATATCCTAACCCCGCACAGGACAAGTTATTCCTTGGACTGGTGCTGAATACAGGTCAGCAGGTAAGTCTGCACCTGAGCGATATCAACGGCCGCGTATTGCAATCCCGCACCTACAACCTCGCTGCCGGTAATCACACCATTGCTTTGGCTGTACAGGATTTGCCGGCCGGCATGTACTTGTTGCAGGTAAAAGAACAAAACGGCGTTACGCAAAGCCGTAAAGTGATGGTACAATAATTGTCTTCATTCATGCGCTACATACCAAAAAGGGTCCTGCACAATGCAGGACCCTTTGGTTTATGAGAAGTCTGTTTTGTTATTTGGCTTGCAGCACTTTCACTATCGCTTCGCCTACACCTGCTGCTGAAGCTGGGTTTTGGCCGGTAACCAATCTGCCGTCTGTAGTCACATGCGGTTGCCAGAGGCCTGATTTTTCAAATTGGGCACCGCGTTCAATCAGTTTGCTTTCCAGCAGGAAGGGCACCACATTGCTGAGGCCAACTGCATTCTCTTCTTCGTTGGTAAACGCATTCACGTGTTTGCCATTCACCAGGTACTGGCCGTTTTTCAGTTTTACGTTAACCAGTCCGGCAGGGCCATGACATACGGCACCTACCACGCCACCCTGGTCGTACACATCGGCTGCCAGTTGCGACAGTGCTTTGTTATCGGCCAGGTCCCACATCGCACCATGTCCGCCGGCAAAGTAGATGGCGGCATAATCTTTCGCTTTCACCTGGTCGGGCTTCATCGTATGATTTATTTTCTGTTGTACCGCTGCATCTTCCCAGAATTTTTTATTGATCGGATCGTCGAGGTTAAATCCATCCACAGGAGGTTTACCGCCCTGGGGACTTACAAAATCGATCTCGTAACCTGCCTGTTGCAGTACTTCCCAGGGGTGGCTTACTTCGCCCAGGTAATAGCCCGTTGGTTCGCCGGTGCTGCCTTTGGTGTCATGGCTGGTGACAACGAAAAGAATTTTTGGTTTCATGGTTTTGCTTTGTTTTTTGGTTTGTGCAAAAAGAGTGGTGCCTGCCAGTATAGCGCTGCTGATGATCAGCAGGGCGAGCAGGCTGTTGAATGTGCGTTTCATCGTATTGCTCATTTGTACCACAAAGTTGCCACCAAATTCGTGCCTGGCCCAGGACATCCCGCACTATTTCGGTGTGATGTTTGTCACACTGCCAGGCGGCTCAGCGTTTCCCTTGATACACCCAGGTAAGCCGCTATCTGGGCCTTGGGCACCCTTTGCAACAGGGTGGGGTACTGTTGCATCAATTGCAGGTAACGGTCCTTCGCATTGTTGTTGAGCAGCGATAAAATGCGTTGTTGCAGGGCGATGTAACCGAGGTTGGATTTACGCCTGAAAAAATGTTCCAGCTGGTGCAGTTCCGAACACAGTTTTTCTTTAGCCGCCAACGAAATGCACAACACCTCGGTAGGCTCCAGGCAACTGATGTGCAGCGTAGCCGGCGTGCCTTTGACATGGGCCTGGTAATCCGATACCCACCAGTCTTCCATCGCAAACTGCAGGATATGCTCCTTGCCTTCCGGATCGGTATGGTAGGCTTTTACCAGTCCCGAAATCACGTAATGATCCATCGGTGCGCCATCGCCTTCCTGCACCAGGTATTGGTGTTTCTTCAGCTTCCGGTATTTGAAATGCGAAAAAATATAGTCAAACTCCGCATCCGAAAGTGGAGTTATCTGTTCGATATGTGCACGCAGGGCCTGGCTCATGGTATTGCTAAGTTCTGGTTTTACAGGCAAAAAAGGGCATGATATATGTATGTAAAAAGGAATAAATGAAACTATTGTAAATTTGATCAGGATGTTACCCGATAGCTCCGGTTGTTGTTGATGTCAGGCATCATGTTGTTGGTCCAGGTGGTTTGATTTCTGTTGTACCCATAAACCGACGTTATGAAAACAGCTTCCCTGCTGGTGCTGCTCTGCACTGTTTTTGCCGTTTCGGCCTGGACCTTTTACCACCAAAATACTTACGAACCTCTCGTGTATGAACCTATGCCTGAGCCCCGCTACTTTTGTGCAGCAGGCTTGCCCGGCGATGTGGATGGACTGACGAAAGCCCCGCCGGAGTTCAATCTCGTGCAATTGCCCTTTACCATTGCCAGTACATCACCGAAGGCCAGGAAACTCTTCAACCAGGGACTGGTGCTGGCTTACGGATTTAACCACGACGAAGCAGAACGCTCTTTTCGAGCCGCTGCCGAAGCTGATCCCAAATGTGGTATTGCCTGGTGGGGCGTGGCGCTGGTTATGGGGCCCAATATCAACATGCCCATGGATACTACCCGTTTGCGGCAGGCCAATATTGCAGTGAACGAAGCCATGAGCCGGCTCACATTCGCCTCGCCCAAAGAAAGGATGCTGATACAGGCCATCCGCAGTCGGTACCCTTACGATAGCCTGGTGAGCAAACAGCAGGACCCGTTTAACAGTGCTTATGCCAACGAAATGAAAAAGGTATATGCCGCGTTTCCGAACGATGCAGATATTGCGGTGTTGTACGCCGAAGCGCTGATGGACCTGCACCCGTGGAACTACTGGGGCGTGGATGGAAAACCGCTGTCGTGGACCAACGAAATACTGGCGGTATTGCGCAAGGCGATGAAGCTGAGTCCCGATCACCCGGGGGCTAACCATTTATATATTCATGCGATAGAAGCCTCGCCCAATGCAGAACAGGCTATGGCCAGTGCCCGCCTGCTCGAGAACCTGGTACCCGAAGCAGGTCACCTGGTGCACATGCCTTCGCACATTTACATCCGTACCGGCCGCTACCACGAAGGTTCTGTGGCCAACGAGCGGGCCATTGCAGCCGATAGCCTGTACATCACCCGCAACAAGGTGGAGGGTATTTATCCCATGATGTATTATACCCACAACTACCATTTCCTGGTGGCTACTGCAATGCTCGAAGGCAATACCGCCAAAAGTCTGCAAACTGCCTATCATGTGCAGGGCATGGCCGATCCTGTTGTGATGAAACAGCCGGGCATGGAAACCTTTCAGCACATTTATCTGACGCCGTATTTCATATTGGTGCAATTGGGCCGCTGGGACGATATTTTGCAACTGCCCGAACCCGATAAGGATTTGTCTTACCCCAGAGCCATCTGGCACTATGCTCGCGGCATGGCGATGGTAGGCAAACAGCAATGGCAACCTGCGATGAATGAGTGGAAAGAATTGGAAATAGCAGCGATGGATACCAACCTCAAAAACATGACTCTGTTTGGCCTGAATCCGGCATCACAACTGGTAAACGTAGCCTCGCTCAACCTGCGCGCCGCATTGGCAGCAGCCCATAAAGATTATACCCTGGCCGAAACCTATTACCGCGAAGCTGTGAGCGCAGAAGACCGCCTTAAATACAACGAACCACCCGACTGGATGTACGCCTCCCGCCGCCAGCTGGGAGACATGCTGCTGAACATCCGCCATTACAGCGCCGCCCGCAGCGTGTTCGAAGAAGATTTGAGCAGATATCCCGCCAATGGCTGGTCGCTCAAAGGATTGGAACTGGCCTATCGTGGCCTCAACCGCCAACCCCAGGCCGATTCTGTCAACACCGCCTATGCCACTGCCTGGAAATGGGCCGATGTGCAGTTGACAGGTCCCAGAATGAGGTGAGCATTGCGGATTGATCAGCGATCGGAGAGCAAACGTCAGCGATTTAGTCATGGTTTTTGAAGCAGTGCAATGCCAGGCTTTTTGTCACTTTTTTTGCGGAAAAAAAGTAACCAAAAAAGCCGTCCGAAAACAATTACAGCGGTTTTCGGAGATGCCTTGATTGCGCGATAAGGCTACTGTGGTTTCGACGGCATAGCTCTGATTTGGGATTCTCTTTTATTCACTTCGAAAAGGGATATCGGAAGAGTTTGATTATCGAGACTTCGGATAACTCTTGTTCTGAGCATATCCTGCATAACTCCTACGTTCCCACACCCCGCATAGGCGGGACTTTCAGTCTGCGGGACAGGTCCACGGGACTCCTTTGGAGATGACGGAAAGGATGAAGTCGTAAATCTCAAAATCTGTCTGCTGCCAAGCAGATCAGGCATTTCAGATCAGCGATCGCAGATCGTACGTCGGAGATTAAATCATAAATCCCAAATCATACATCTCAAATCAGACATCAGACATCCTCAAATCAGAAATGGTCTAAGCCAGCAGTTTCTCTATGCCTTCTCTTTTCAGAATAAGCAGCCCCAGCTTTTCATTGCTCACACCGTCTTTTAGTTGGTAGGTGTATTCAAAACGGTCGTCATCGTAGAGTTTCGTCTCGAAATATTTGAAGCGAATTTTGGGATGTTGGTCGAAATGTACCGCTACTTCGTGCAGGTGGGTGCTGAGTACAAAAATGCAGTTCTGTTTTTTGAGCAGGCCTTCCATCACGGTTACGGAGCAGGCCAGTGCATCGGTGTGGTTGGTGCCGCGGAAGAGTTCGTCCATCAGCACCAGCCAGTTGCCCGGTTGACTGATCTGGCGAATGGTGGCAGCTACGCGTTGTACTTCGTTGAAGAAATAACTTTCGCCTTTAAAAATATTATCGGTGACATTGATGTTGGTGCACACGCTTTCGTAAAAACTCAGGCGCATGTGCGTAGCAGGTACGGCCATGCCCAGGTGGGCCATGTACACAGCTGCACCCAGCGAACGGATGAACGTGCTTTTGCCGCTCATGTTGGCCCCTGTGAGAAACAGGAAGGGGTGGGTGCGGTCGGCATCAATCGTATAACTCACCGCCTCGGGCAGCAGTGGGTGAAAGAGGTTGCTGGTTTCGAGCAGTGGGGTTTGGCTGTTCACCAGTTCCGGAAAGGTAAAATGCATTTCAACACCTACCCGGGCCAGGCTGAACCAGGCATCGAGCCGGAAAAAGTTTTCCATCATCAAACGCAGGTTGCGCTTGGCTTTGCGGCGAATGAGGTGATCGTTCTGCAAAGTGTACTGGGCATGTATCAGTCTGCTTTTGTCGATCTGGGGCAGACTTTCAGCCTGTAACAGGCTTTGTAGTTGTTGCAAACACTGTTGCAACAGCAACGGTGTATTTTTTTCCTTGAAGTAACCCAGCAGCGCTTCCAGTCCTTCCATGAAATCGGCCGTTTGCTCTACCGAAAACCGGATGAGGTTAAAGTCAGTCCGGTTGATGTTTTTGGTGATCCAGGCTTTGAGCACCAGCAACGGATCGTGCAGTTGCTCAATGCAGGGCAGGTTGCTCTCCAGGTATTTTTCGAGCATCACGATGGTGCCATTGGTAACCTGTACCGGCCAGGCAGACAGGTGTTGCGTCAGGTATTGCACGGTTTCCTGCTGGGCAAGGATCTGCTCCGGAGTGGGCAGGCCATTCCGGAACAGATCGAGCAGTCTTTTTCGGCCGCCGTTGGTGGTACTGCGGTCGAGCCTGTAAAACAGGGCATATTCGTCTTCAACGTTGAAAAACGAAAGGTCTTCAAGTGTTTGTTTGTCTAAATGCATCAGCGGTTGAATAAGAGACGTTGTCCCATTACAGATGCATCCACCTGTCCGTTTCCATAAACGAGGTTGCCATTCACAAAAGTATGGGTCACCACTGCAGGGAAGGACTGGCCTTCGAGCGGGCTCCAGCCGCATTTGTACAGGATATTGCTTTTGGTAACAGTGTACTCTTCCTTCGGATCAATGATCACCAGATCGGCATGGTAACCCTCACGGATATAACCGCGCTCTTTGATCTGGAAGCATTCGGCCGGTGCGTGGCACATTTTTTCTACCACTTTCTCCAGTTTGATGCGGCCTTCTTTTACATGGCGCAGCATCAGGTAGAGGCTGTGTTGCACCAGGGGCAAACCACTGGGTGCTTTGAGATAAGGCTGTTGTTTTTCTTCCCAGGTATGCGGCGCGTGGTCGGTAGCAATGATGTCCAGGCGATCGTCGTTCAGGGCTTCCCACAGCGCTTCGCGGTTGCTGGCGGCTTTAATGGCGGGGTTGCACTTAATGAGGTTGCCTTGCGTGGCATAATCATCGGCGCTGAAAGTCAGGTGGTGCACACACACTTCAGAAGTGATGCGTTTGTCTTTCAGCGGGAACATATTGGTGAACAGGCGCAGCTCTTTCTCGGTGCTGATGTGCAGAATGTGGAGGCGGCTGTCGTGCTGCTTGGCCAGTTGAATGGCGGTGAGCGAAGATTGGAAACAAGCTTCTTCATCGCGGATCAGCGGATGGTAAGAAGCATCCATGTTTTCGCCCACTTCGGCAGTATATTTAGCCAGGTTGGCTTTGATGATGCTTTCGTCTTCGCAGTGGGTAGCAATGAGCAGTTCGGTTTCGCCGAAGATTTTGTTCAGCGTCACGAAGTTGTCCACCAGCATATTGCCGGTAGAGCTGCCCATGAAGATTTTAACACCGGGCACGCGGTCTTTCTTTTCGTTGGTGCGCAGTACTTCTTCGGCGTTATCGTTGGCCACACCCATGAAGAAGGAGTAGTTGGCTACTGAAGTGGCTGCACCAATATCATATTTGGCTTCCAGCAGCTCCTGGGTGAGGGCAGCAGGATTGGTATTGGGCATTTCCATGAAAGAAGTGGTGCCACCTGCTACAGCCGCTGCTGCTTCCGAAGCAATATTGGCTTTGTGGGTGAGGCCGGGTTCCCTGAAATGCACCTGGTCATCGATCACGCCAGGAATCAGCCATTTGCCTTCGCCATCGATTTCCTCGGTATTGCCGTCGGTGGCCGAAAGGTTGGAGCCGATTTTTTCGATCCTTCCGTTTTTAACCAGCACATCGCCGTGTGTTTGCTTTCCCTCGTTAATGATGAGAATGTTTTTTATCAGGAAATTCTTCATTTGTACGTATTTTTCGTGGTTTATCGACCCGTGAATTAAAAGTAAAACGGCATGAAATTACTCAAATATCCCCTAATTGCAGGGCTTTCCATGATGGGGATGCTGCCCGTAAAGGCACAAACTACTTATTTACCGCTGAACCACCCGGATTACCACCTGATGGATCGCCTCGAGATCCTGAGCGGAAGGGTGAACGATCAGCTGCACCTGGGCCTCAGACCCGCATCCCGCAAGGATATGGTGCGATTCCTGGAGCAAACAGATTCTGCTGCTAATGCCGGAAGTGGGATCAAACTGAGCAAAATAGACGAGTATAACATGGCCCAGGCCATCAGCGAGAGCGGCGAATGGGTTGCGGACGAGAGTGAAGTAATCCAATCGAAACATCCGATTTTAAAGACAATTTATAAAACCCCTACCGACTTTCTGCGGGTGAATACGCCGGAGTTTTTTGCCGTGCTGAACCCTATCATCGGGTATGAACAAAGCTGGCAGAACAACTACAGCGGCGATCCTATTTTCATCAACCGCCGTGGTGCGGAAGCGCGGGGACTGATCCTCAAGCGCATCGGGTTTTATACGATGGTGACCGATAACCAGGAACGCATGCCTACTTATGCCGACCAATGGAAAGATGCCCACCAGGCGGTGCCGGGTATGGGACGTTACAATCCGTTCAAGAGCAATGGCGTCGATTATATGGATGCCCGCGGTTACATCGATGTGGCGGCCATTAAAGACCACCTGGACGTGACTTTCGGTTACGACAAACAGTTTGTAGGCGACGGATACCGCAGTTTATTCCTGAGCGATTTCAGCAACAGCGCACTTTTCCTGAAATTAAACCTGCGGGTGTGGAAACTGAATTACCAGATTACGGATATGGAACTGATGCCCCAGTTCATCAAAGGCGATGATGAGGTGCTGCCCCGCAAGTATATGGCCATGCACCACCTGAGCATGAACGTGACCAAATGGCTTAACGTGGGCCTGTGGGAAGGAGTAGTAATGCGTCGCCAGGACCATTTCGATTACATGTACCTTGTGCCCATCATTTTCCTGCGGGCAGCAGAGCGCAATGTGAACAGTCCGGATAACGCCATGGTAGGTTTTAATTTCAAAGCCAATGTGGCCCGCCATTTCTCGTTTTACGGTCAGCTCCTGTTTGATGAACTGCGTATGAGCGAGCTCACCGGTGGCAAAGGCTGGTATGGCAACAAATGGGGCATTCAGCTGGGTGGTAAATACATCAACGCCTTTGGCCTCAAAAACCTGGATCTGCAGGGCGAGGTAAACATGGTAAGGCCTTACACCTACTCCCACTACCGCGAGCAGGGCGATACCTTCCCTGTATCGAATTACACACATTACAACCAGCCGATGGCACATCCCGTAGGTGCAGGTTTTGTAGAAGCGCTGGGTATTGTGCGCTACCAGCCCCTTAAAAACCTCTACATCACTGCTAAAGCAGGCATGTATCGCCAGGGCATCGACAGCGGCAGTACCAACTACGGCAGCAATATTTTCCTGGATTACGGCACCGCTACGTCACAATATGGCGTGTCTATGATCAATGGTATAGAAGCCAATTGCATGTATGCCAATCTTCGCGCCTCATATGAGCTGCGGCCCAATCTGTTTATTGATCTGGGTGTAACGCAACGCAATTACTCGGTGCCTTCTATCCCATCTATGAACAACAATACTACTTTGCTGAGCGGCGGAGTGCGGTTGAATATACAGCCGAGGCAGTATGATTTTTAGGTCAATAGTGAATGGTCAATCGTCAATGTTGATTCTTTCATGAGAGGTGAGAAGTGAAAAGTGAGACGGCGCGGGCAAGTGAAGCCATAAGGACATAAAAAAGAAACAGGGCGCATTTTGCGCCCTGTTTCTTTTTTATGTGAAATCTTTCGTTTGTCGTTTTTGTGCGTAACGCCGTCTCACCTCTGACCTTTCACCTCTCACGAATAGATCATTCCTCATTGACCATTCACTATTCACCATTGACCGCACTCAAACTATCCCTCCAGGTGAATCGAAATCATCACCATCCTCGAAGTCATTTTGTCCAACAGTGTGTTGGCGATGGTTTTGCCGTCGTTGTACAGCAGGTTGTTGAAGCCGTTGGCAATTTTGATCTCGGGTGAGAAAATGAAGTTCGAGAAGTAGAACTCGAAGCCTACGCCCAGGTCGTAACCAAAGTCGGTTTTCTTCACTTTAAGGATTTCATCGTCGCGGCGGCTGCGGGCATTGGAGTTGAGGTCGAAGTTGAAAAAGCCGCCGGCCAGTGCATAAAAGCGGAAGTTGCCGATGCGGTCTGATTTAAACTTGAGCTGTACCGGCACGTTCACGATGATGGATTCGATGCTCTTGCGGGAAATCGAATCGTTTTTGAAAGTGAACTCCAGGTCTTTTTCCTGGAAAATGAGCGAAGGGATCATGCGCAGATCGATGTACTTGTTCACGCGCAGGTTGCCCATCAGGCCCACACTAAAACCGGGGTTCCAGTAAGGCAGGATACTCTTGACGGTATCGCTTTCGGAAAAGCGTTTATTGGGAAAAGTCTTGAACTGCGAATAGTTGATACCAAACGTCAACCCAAAATAGTAGGGTTTGGCATCATGGTCGATCATGTTCGAGGCAGATTCATGCGTTTGCGCGCTGGCGGTCGAAAAGAGGCCGGTGCAAAGCGCTGCTGCCAGAATTAAGCTTTTTCTCCAATGTATATACTGCATATTCCGAATGTTAATGAC